>PJTQ01000030.1_pt1 | contig 310886 bp, 277 predicted proteins | sample 1512231 | NCBI WGS metagenome assembly PJTQ01 (sample SAMN08177688, study PRJNA422409) | Soil metagenome, whole genome shotgun sequencing project. | isolation source: Soil (3) enriched on wood chips | place: USA: Madison | collected 2015-01-15 | reverse complement strand
GTTCGGGTTCGGACGCGGTGGCGTACTTCTCCGCTGCGACGGATGCGGGCATCTCCGGCTTGGGCGGCGGCGGCGTCCGCGGTGCGCGCTTCTTCCGCGGCTTCTTCACCGGCGCCGGCGCCGCATCGACCGGCGCCGCATCGACCGGCGTCGCCGCGTCGTCCCCCACGCGCTGTTCCGTCGGCGAAGGCACGGACTGCGAGGAGTCGTCGGAATCGCCCGAGGAGAGGGACGGCGAGGCTGTCACTCGACCAACCTAGCAAGCCGTCCCGGCGAGACCGGGAACGGCCGTCATCGGGCGCCGACCCTGCCCCGATATGTCACGAATGCACAACGGGCCCGCCCTTTTCTGCCCCTTCCCAGGTCGTCTCGCTACGATTGACGCGGCACGAAGGGGTGTCTGCTCGTCCAACGACAGATGAACACTTCCTCAGGAGCGTCAGTGACCGTACAGATCGTCATCCTCGCAGCCGGTATGGGCTCGCGGCTCGGCCGCACCCTGCCGAAGCCGCTGACCGAGCTCAGTGACGGCCGCTCGATCATGGCGCAGCAGCACGACAACATCCGCGCAGCCTTCGGCGACGACGCGCGCATCACGACGGTCGTCGGCTACCGCGCCGAGACCATCGTCGAGGCGTTCCCCGACGTCGACTACGTGTACAACGACCGGTACGACGAGACGAACACCTCCAAGAGCCTGCTCCGCGCGCTCAAGGCCACCGGCAAGAGCGGCGTGCTGTGGATGAACGGTGACGTCGTCTTCGACCCGCGCGTGCTCGGCCGCGCGATCGATCTCGTCGAACGGGATCAGTCGTTCGTCACCGTCAACACGGCCAAGGTCAGCGACGAAGAGGTCAAGTACACCGTCGATGCCGAAGGCTTCATCAAGGAGCTGTCGAAGACCGTCACCGGTGGCATCGGCGAGGCCGTCGGGATCAACTACATCTCCCGTGCGCACAAGCGCGCGTTCATCGCCCAGCTCGGCCGCGTCGACGACCAGGACTACTTCGAGCGCGGACTGGAGCTGGCCATCGCCGAAAACGGTCTGCTGCTCGAGCCTCTCGACATCTCCGACCTGTACGCCGTCGAGGTCGACTTCGCCGAAGACCTCGAGCGCGCGAACCTCTTCGTCTGACCGCGTCGGCCGACAGACCCGCACCGATCGGGCGGCCTCCCAGCGCGCACGCCTAGGATCGGGCTGTCATGGCCGAGGTCCACCGCATCCATTCGCTCCCGGACGACGCCCCCTGGATGGGCGGTCTGCCCCCGGCGGGCTCCGCCGAGCATCCGCGCGCCATCCGTGCGCTCGACCGTCTCCTCCAGGTGCAGCGGCCCGTCGTGGTCGCGCACCTGCGCAGCATCCGGCTCCGGCACCCGACCGCCTCGACCGCGCAGATCTCACGCATGCTCGAACGCCGCTACCTCGCGGCGGTGACCACCGGTGGCGCCGCCGTCGGCGCCACCGCGGTCATCCCGGGGGTCGGCACCGGCGTCACGCTGGCCCTCAGCGGTGCCGAGACGGCCTCGTTCCTCGAGGCGACGGCACTGTTCGCGCAATCGCTCGCCGAGCTCCACGGCATCCGCGTCGACGACCCCGACCGCGCACGCGCGCTCGTGCTGACCCTCATGCTCGGCCGCGAGGGAGTCGACCTCGTGGCGCAACTGGCCCAGCAGGCCGCCGGCAAGGGCGTCACCCGCGACCGCTACTGGGGCGAGCTGGTGACCAAGTCCCTCCCCCGCGCAGCGGTCGGGCCTCTCGTGGACCGGCTCAAGAAGTCGTTCGTGCGCCAGTTCGCGGCCAAGGGTGGAGCATCCTTCCTCGGCAAGGCGTTGCCGTTCGGCATCGGGGCGGCCGTCGGCGGCGCCGGCAACAACATCCTCGGGCGCCGGGTCGTCGTCGGTGCGCGCCGCGCCTTCGGAGCGCCGCCGCTGGACTACCCCGCCGAGCTCGAACCCAAGCCGGGCGCCCTCCGCTTCGAGCACATCGCCCTGGCCGGCGTCCGCCGCGCCGGCGGCGCGATCGCGTCGACGGGCCGCGCCGTGACCGGCGCGGTCGGCTCAGCGGCACGCGCGGCGACCCGGCGCGGCGGCACGGACGCGCCGCATGCCCCCGCCGCGGAAGAGGACGGCGCTCTCGACGGCAGCTGACCGACCGCGAGCCCGCCCGACCGCGGGCCCGGTCAGCCGACGGCACGGAGAGAGAGCACCTCGGGTCGGCCGCGCGCGCGGACCGCGCGGGAGCGCGTCGTCGCCGCAGGCTGAGCGCCGCCTCCTCCCCAGAACGGGCAGCACGCGGGTTGTCCACATCTCCCTCGCCCGGAGCCGCGCAGCCGGGCCTACGGGTCGGATGCCGCAGTTACCGTCGCCGGCATGCTCAGAACCCTGGAACCCGGCCGATCACGGCCGTATCGCGTCCCCTGGCGGATCGATCGCGTCCATGAGACCCATCCGCTCGTCACCAATGACAGCACCGAACCGGCTGACTTCGTCCGTGTCTTCCGCTCGGACGGGCCGACCGAGCACTGGGGACAGCTGCTGCCCGGCGAGACTGCGGAGCTGTGCCTGTGCGATGCGGACCTCAGCTCGCTGGTCGTGACGCTGGCGTGGTATCGCTGGTCCAGCGACGAAGAGTACTGCTGGCGTTTCGTCCTGTGAGCGGCACAGGCAGAATGGAGCCATGGGCATCTTCCAGCAGCGACCCGAGGAGCCGACCGAGTGGGCCGGTCTGCCGTCCGACCCGTGGGAGCCCCGCTCGCCGTCGGAGATACTGCCCCCGCCCGTCGAGGGGGCCGACCTGCTCGGCGCCACGAGCGTGACGATCGAGGTACCCCTCGACCTTCCCTCGGCCGACACGTCCGAGGCCTGAGCGGGCGGGGAACGCGAACGGCCACCTCGGCGACGGAACGGCCACCTCTGCGCGGATAGGCTCGACGCGTGGCTCCCGTCCTCATCGCCCTGCTGCTGCTCAACGCCGCATTCAACGTCATCGTCTGGCCGCGCTTCTACGCCCGCGTCGCGAAGGACCCGCGCTCACGCGACGACGCCGGCAGGCCCACGCGGTTCCTCGTGGTCCACGCCGTCCTCATCGGCCTGGCCCTGGTCCTCGCGGCAGCGTCCGCCATCGCCGCCATCGCCGCGATGGCCGGCGGAGCCTGACCGGTCGACGTCCCCCGGCGCTCCGCAATAGCCTCGACACCATGGATCGCGTGCTGGCCTGCCTCGCCGACTGGATGCCGCGGCAGCGCTGGTACTCCGCCGCGTCGCACGCGCCGCGGCTGGAGCACCTCGCCGTCTGGGATCTCCCGTCGCCTGATCCCGGTGCGCGTGTGCAGACCCACCTCGTCGCCGACGTCGATGCCCAGCCGGTCGTCGTCTACCAGGTGCCGGTCGTCCTGCGCGCGACGCCGGCCGACGACGCGGGACTGATCGGCTCTCCCGAGCCCGGTGTCGGACTGATCGACGGCCCGCACGATCCGGCCTACGCGACGGCGCTGCTCACGCTGGCGACCTCGACCGACCGTGTCGGCGCGGCGGCGGCCGGCGCCCGAGGCGTACCCGCGACGGCGATCCCGGCGCTCGCGATCGGCGGGCGCCCGAGGGTGCTCTCGGGCGAGCAGTCCAACACGTCGATCATCTACTCCGGCGATCACGGGCTGCCCGTCATCTGCAAGGTGTTCCGCCAGGTGCATCCGGGACGCAACCCCGACATCGAACTGCAGTCCGCTCTCGCGGGAGCCGGCTCGCCGCACGTGCCGCGGGCTGTGGGGTCGGTCGAGGGAGAGTGGGTCGGACGCTCGGGCGCCCCGGCATCCGGCTCTCTCGCCTTCGCGCAGGAGTTCCTGCCGGGCGTCGAGGACGCCTGGCGGGTCGCCCGTCGTGCGGCCCGCGCGGGCGAGGACTTCACGGAGCGCGCGCGAGCGCTCGGTTCCGCCACGGCCGAGGTCCACGGGGACCTCGCGCGACTGTTCCCCGTCGGCGATCCCGACGCGGACGGCCGGACCGCGACCCACACCGCGTGGGAGCGCCGTCTCGCGATCGCGATCGCCGAAGTCCCCGAGGTGGCCGCACACGGACAGGCGATCGCGGCGGCGTATCGGCGCGCCGCCGACGTCCGGTGGCCGGCCGCCCAGCGGATCCATGGGGACTACCACCTCGGCCAGGTGCTGCAGGTCCCCGATCGCGGCTGGGTGCTGCTGGATTTCGAGGGCGAGCCGATGCGACCGATGCGCGAGCGCATCCGTCCCGATCTCGCCGTGCGCGACGTCGCCGGCATGCTGCGGTCTTTCGACTATGTCGCGGGCTCGCTCAGGCAGGAGGATGCTGGGACCTCCCGTCGTGTGCGCGCCTGGGCGCAGGCCGCCCGCGCCGCATTCCTGCGCGGCTACGAGGAGACGGCCGGCGTCCCCGTGGGCGGCCCCCTCCTGGACGCGTTCGAACTGGACAAGGCCGTGTACGAGGCGATCTACGAGGCGCGCAACCGGCCCGCGTGGCTGAGCATCCCGCTGGACGCGATCGCTCTGCGGGCCATGCCGGCCTCGCGGGAGCCCTAGCCGCTGCTCAGATCTCGCCCAGCTCGTCCGCCACGCTGTCCTCGTCATCGTCGTGCTCGACCTCGCGGTCACCGCCGAGCTTGACCTGCCACCGATCCCATTCGACCATCAGGTGCTCCACCGCTGCATGGAAGCGCCGTGTCGAGGAGCGGTCTGCCGTCTCGCCGAAGTAGTGGTGCGACCAGTGCGCGAGGCGAGCGGTCGCCTGCGGATCGCCGACCAGTCCACGCAGCGTCGCGACGTCGCCGGCCTGCTCGGGTGTGAGCCACTCGCATTCAGCGAGGTAGCCGGACTCCTCGACGACAGCGGCGGGGTGCACGGGGCGCGTCACGAAGAGGGCCTTGCCCACCGCCAGTCGGTCGTACACCATCGCCGACACGTCCATCACGGCGACATCCGGAGCGACGAACTGCCAGTTCAGATCGGCGGACTGGTCGAAGATGTGGCCGGCGTCCGGGTCGGCGGCGTTCGCGGCGGCGATGGCGGCGATGATCCGCGCGTTGGCGCGCCCGTACTCGGGATCGAAGACCCCCGAGCGTGGATGCGGGCGGTAGATCAGCCGCGCATTCGGATCGGCGAGCACCGCCGCGGCGAGTGCCTCGCCGTGGCTGATGATCGAGCCGTAGGACATCGAGGCGCGGTCGCCCTCCCACGTCGGTGCGTAGAAGACCGACATCCGGCCGTCGTCCGGAAGCGGTGCCGTCGCGACGCCGTAGTGGTCGACCTGAGGGCGACCGATGGGGAGCGCGCGACGGTCGACCTCATAGTCCCACAGTGCGCCGCGCAGCCGCGCGAGCGCGGCATCGCCGGCGACGAAGGCATAGTCGTACGCGCTGATCTGGTTGCTCCGCATGTACACCTTGTCGCTCTCACCATGGCTGATGAACACGTGCCAGCGGTGGCCGTAGCGGAACATCTGGAAGTTGCGGGTGTTCTGGTTCACATAGAGCACGACACGGATGGACTGCTGTGCCAGCAGCGATTCCACATCGTCGATGGACCGCGCGTACACGACCGGGAGCGGGCACTCCCCGAACAGCGCCCGGGCGCCCCGCGCGGCGCGGGCGATCACGACGACCGGCCACCGCTCGGCGAGCTCCACCAGCGGGGCGTACCACTGACGCAGCTGATACAGGTTGACGGGCCCGTCCGCGAAGTAGACCGCCACCTGGTAGCGGCCGGCGTCGAGCGGGCCGCGCTGACGTTCGAGACGCTCCGCCTCGGCGATCGCGGCGCGCGATCTCAACGCTCCCCGCACCAACCGGATCGCCTTGCGCGCGTCATCCTTCACCGACATCCGTCCAGCCTACCCAGACGATTCCGCGGCGCCCGGCCATGGGATGATCGTCGGATGCACGATGACGAACCCGGCGAGCGGGACGCGCCCGTTCCCGCGCCCGATGCCGGAGTCACCTTCATCATGCCCGTGCTCAACGAGCACGACTACCTCGAACGCGCCGTCCGTTCCGTGCTGGCCCAAGAGGTCGACGGTCCGGTCGAGCTGATCCTCGCCCTCGGACCGTCGACGGACGGGACCACGGCGCTGGCACGCGAGCTCGCCGCCGCAGATCCGCGTATCCGCCTCGTCGACAACCCCGCCGCCGACATCCCCGCCGGACTCAACCACGCCATCCGCGCCGGCACCCGTCCGACCGTCGTCCGCGTCGACGCGCATTCCGAGCTCGAAGCCGGCTACGTGCGCCGCGCCCTTGCCACCCTCGCGCACGAGCGCGCGGCCAACGTCGGCGGGGTGATGCGCGCCGACGGGCACACGCCCTTCCAGCGCGCTGTCGCCCGCGCGTACAACTCCCCCATCGGCTTGGGCGGCGGCGCCTATCACAGTGGCGGTGCCGCCGGGCCGGCCGAGTCCGCCTACCTCGGCGTCATGCGTCGTACGGTGCTCGAGGAGGTCGGCCTTTTCGACGAGTCCGTGCGCCGCGGCGAGGACTGGGAGCTCAATCTGCGCATCCGCGCCGCCGGCTACCGGGTGTGGTTCGACCCGGACCTGGCCGTCACGTACTGGCCGCGCGAGAGCTGGATGCGGCTTTCACGCCAGTTCTGGGCCACCGGCACATGGCGAGGCGAGCTCGTCCGGCGCTACGGCCGGCGCAACTCGCTGCGCTTCTTCGCCCCGCCGCTGCTGGTCCTCGCGCTCCTGGGCGCCGTCATCGTCGCGCTGCTGCAGCTGACCGGCCTGCTGGCGGGCGCCGTCGGCGTCCTCGCCGCCGTCGCGTATGCGCCCGTGGCACTCTACGCGCTGCTGCTCGTCGGCGTCGCGGTGAGTCCTGCGGGCGGGCGTGGTCTGCGCGACCGCCTCTGGACCCTCACCGTCCTCCCGACGATGCACCTGGCGTGGGGAGGCGGATTCCTCACCGGCGTGGTGCGCGGCGCGCGCGACACCGTGGATACGTCACGGCTGCGCCGCAACACCCCGCTGCCCTAATCCCGGTCGACGAACCCCCGGTCGAGCAGGCGTGCCACGACCCGTTCGGCAGCGCGTCCGTCATCCCGCGCATTGAAGCGCTCCCGCCAGGCGGCGTAGCGCGCGGCGTACTGCGCGACCGTCCCCTCGTCCTCGAGCGCCGCCACGAGAGCATCCTGGGTCGCCACGACAGGCCCGGGGGCGTGTGCGGCGAGGTCGAAGTAGAAGCCCCGCAGCTCGCCGCGGTAGTGCTCGAGGTCGGGGGTGAAGAAGTACATCGGCTTGCCCGTGGCGCTGAAGTCGAACATGACCGAGGAGTAGTCGGTGATCAGTGCGTCGGCGGCCAGCAGGAGCCGTGAGACGTCCCCGAAGGTCGTGACATCGAGCACGCGCGGCGCGTCGGCGTCTCCGGCCAGATCGTGTCCGGGCAGCAGTGTCCGCGAATGGCCGCGGACCAGCACGACGGCGCCCGTGGCCCTCGCGAGCGCCTCGGGGTCCAGGAAGTCGACGATCTCGGCCCGGTCGTCGCGCCACGTCGGCGCGTACAGCAGCACCCGCGCATCCGGTGCGATGCCCAGCGCCGCGCGGGTCGCCGCGCCGTCACCGGTGACGAGCACGTCATTGCGCGGGTAGCCTTCGACCCACACCGGCCGTCGGAACGCATAGGCCGAGCGCAGGATCCGCGATCCGTAGGGGTTCTGCGCCAGCAGCACATCCCAGCGGCGGCTCTCGCGCAGCACCGCGACGATCCGGCGCGGGTCGAAGCCCGGCCGGTGCAGGGCGAGTCGCTTGAGCGAGGTTCCGTGCCACGTCTGCAGCACGACCTGGCCGCGGCGGCGGGAGAATCGACGGCGCAGCCAGTCGTTGACCACGAGCAGGCGCGAGGTGCCGCGGGCCCGCCACCAGTCCGGACTGCCCTCGACGACCGGGATCGCTCCCTCCGGAACCGGCACCGACAGATCGACCACGCTCCAGTAGCGGCGGATGCCGGGAGCGACCCGAGCCAGCTCCCGGTCGATCGCGAGCGGGTTGCAGCTGACGTTGCGGCCGTAGAAGCTCTCGAAGAACACGGCGTTCTCCAGGCCGCGCGGGCGCGTCGCGTAGCGTCGCTCGAGCGCATCCTGTCCTTCACCCGAGTCGTATGCCGGATCCAGCGGAGGCCCGATCCGCAGCGTCGACCCCTCCAGCTCGGCGCGCAGCGTGCCGAGCATCGCGAGCGGGAGGGATGCCGTGGCCTCGAGGTGTGTGCCATCGGCGCCGCGCACGCGCAGCTCGTACTCTCCGGCGGGCAGCGGCAGCTCCGGTCCCCCCCAGCGCGCGGCGCGCAGCGGCAGCACCGCCCGCCACGTCACGCCGCGCCCGGTGAGCCGCGCCGCCGTCCGTGCTCGCGGGCCGACGGCGGTCACGGCGGCCGGACGCGGCCCGGTCCCCGACAGCACGAGGACGGGGGTGTCCCCGGTCTCGAAGCGCGCGTCGATCATGCCGCTCCCTTCGCCAGTCCCCGCAGGATGGCACGATACACGCGCTCGGTGTTGCCGCCGTCCGTGAAGGCGTGCACCGACGCACTCAGTCGCGCCGCGCGCGTCAGCCGTGCGGCGCGGAGGTCCTCGTCGTCGAGGACGTCGCGCAGCTGCGCGGTCACCGCGGCCCACGTCTCGGCGACGTCGGGGCCGGCGATGTCCCGGTACCGGCCGTAGAAGCCCCTCGTGGCGGCGTATTCGGCCTCGTCGGGCGCGAACCAGACCACCGGGAGCGGAACGAGGGCGCTGTCGAAGGCGAGCGAGGAGTAGTCGGTGATGAGGACGTCCATTCCCGGGAGCAGGGGCGTCACGTCGGGGACGAGGTCGCTCCCGAGTCGGCGGACCCGGTCGGTCCGACGGGGCGGGGCGTAGTCGCCCGCGCCGAGCGGGTGGGAGCGGATGAGCAGGAGCGCATCTTGGGCATCGAGCAGACGCAGCATGGCGGCCCAGTCCTCGGCGTCCGGGATGGCGGGGTCGGGCGCGCCGTCGCGCCACGTGGGCGCGTACAGCACGATGCGCGTCTCGTCCGCGACGGCCCCGACCGCCGCCGCGATCTGCGCGCGCGCCGCGATGCGCCGCTCGGCCGCGGTGCCCCGCGAGAGCACGTCGACCCGCGGCTCCCCCGTGACCGGGACCGCGGCGTCGCCGAGGCCGAAGGCGGACTCGAGGCGGCCGCGGATCAGATGCGACGCGGCGGGGATCAGCCGGATGCGCCGCTGCGTCGACCGATAGGCGGCGGTCAGCAGCGCGCCGATCGGCGCCGCTCCCACCCGCAGCGGGCTGCGGGTGGTCACGGGCGAGTCCAGGCCGATGCGCTTGAGCGGAATGCCGTGCCACAGCTGGACGAGGTGCCCCCCGCCGGTCGCGTACCGGTTGACGTCGCCGAATCCGTGGGTGACGACGATCACGCGCGCCCGCGCCGTGCGCCAGAAGCCGCGCAACGACGACTTCGACAGGTGCGGGATGCCGTGGCTCCGCGCAGCCGACTGCTCGTCCGCGTCGCCGGTGAGCCAGACCGCGGGCACGGCGTCGTGCGCGGCGCGCTCCCACAGCGCGAGAGCACCGTCGGCGACCCCGGCCGCGCTGCCGAACACCCACTCGTCGCGGGTGCGCGGGATCAGGAGGGTCACGAGACGGCCGAGGACGTACAGCGGAAGGCGCAGGAGCTTGCCCGCGTTGCCCGAGCCGAACGAGAAGGACCCCACCCCGCGAGCCTATCGCGGGGTGGGGTCCGGCCCTTCGCAGCACCGGGGGTGCGCCGTGGGCGGTCCCGGTCAGCCGTCCAGTGTGCCGAGAGTGACCTCGATCTGCTTCGAGACGCCGTCGCGGACGTAGACGAGGCTCGCCTCGCTGCCGGCGGCCGCGGCCCGCACCTGCGCGGTCAGGTCGGTCGCGCCGCCGATCGGGACGCCGTTGAACTGCGTCACGATGTCGCCCTCCTCCAGACCCGCCGCGGCGGCCGCGCCGCCGCGCGTGGCCTCGCTGATATAGGCGCCGGCGATCGTGCTGCCGTCGATGTAGGCGGCATCGGTGACCATGGCGCCCAGCAGACCGTGCGTGGCTGCGCCGTCCGCGATCAGTTCCTCGGTGATGCGCTGAACGACGTTCGACGGGATGGAGAACCCGACACCGATCGACCCGGCCTCGCTCGACGAGCTCCCGGCGGTGGCGATCGCGACGTTGATGCCGATCAGCTTGCCTTCGTCGTCGACGAGCGCGCCGCCGGAGTTGCCGGGGTTGATCGCGGCGTCGGTCTGGATCACGGCGATCGAGATCGTCCCCTGCGTCCCCGACTGCTGGCGTCCCTGTCCGAAGTCGAACTGGAACGGTCCCTGGTTGCCGGGCTGATCGTCCTCCTCGTCCTGCTCCCCCGTGTCGGGTGCCGCCGACGAGGCGATCTGGATCGAGCGGTTGAGCGCGCTCACGATGCCCGTCGTGACGGTGTTCGACAGGCCCAGCGGTGCGCCGACGGCGACGGTCTGGTCGCCCACGTTCAGCGCGGTCGCGTCGGCGAACTCGATGGGAGTCAGCCCCTCGGCATCGATGAGCTTGATGACGGCGAGGTCGTACAGCGGGTCGGTGCCGACGATCTCGGCGTCGTACACCCTGCCGTCGGAGGTCGTGACGCGCAGGGCGGCATCGCCGGTCGCACCGTCGAGCGTGACGACGTGGGTGTTGGTGACGACGTACCCGTCCGCGGAGAGCACGACCCCCGAACCGGTGCCGCCGCCGGATCCACTCGAGGCGGAGATCGTGACGACGCTCGGCACGACCTTGGCGGCGATCGCCGTCGTCTGGTTCACCGATCCGGGATCGTTGACCGTGACGGTTCCCGGCGAGCTGGTCACGACCGTTCCCGGAGCGGAGAAGAGCGAGGCGCCGGCGGCCGCGCCGCCGAGTCCGGCGGCGCCACCCACGAGCGCGGCGGCGACCATGATCGCGACGATCCTGCCGGCGCCGACCTTCCCCTCGGGCACGGCCGGCGGCTCGGGCGCACGGAACGCCGGGGGCAGCGGCTGTGTCGGCGAGGTCGGTGCCGGCCCCATCGGATACACGGGCGGGGCCGACGGGTGGGCCGACGCGGGCTGTACGGGGGCGTGCGGCGGCGCCAGGGCGGCGGACGCGGTCGGCAGCGGCGGACGCGGCGGGATCTGCGCGGGCGCTGCCGGCTCGGGGCTGAGATCGGAGCCGGCGGGTGCAGGCTGATCCCCGGGATCACGGGAAGTGTTGTCGGTCATGGTGTGCTCCTCGGTTCCAATGCCCCTCCAGGATGGCGCCGGTTGCTGTGCATTGCTTATGCCGCCGCCCGGATCAACCTATGCGTTGTAGCCTGAGCGCGATGCATGAGATCTCCGGCGCCTGGCGCCGCACAGCGCAGGGCGCGGGTCTGCTCGCCGCCGACGGCGCCGCCGTCCCCACCATCTTCGCCGAGATGACCGCCCTTGCGGCGCGCACCGGCGCGATTAACCTCGGCCAGGGCTTTCCCGACGAGGACGGACCGGCCGAGGTCCTCGACGAGGCGCGCGCCGCGATCGCACGGGGAGAGAACCAGTATCCGCCGGGTCGCGGCATCCCGGATCTGCGTGCGGCGATCGCCGAGCACCAGGCACGCTTCTACGGGCTGCGGGTGGATCCGGACCGTGAGGTGCTCGTCACCGCGGGGGCCACCGAGGCGCTGGCGGCGACCATCCTCGCCCTCATCGACGACCCTGCCGACGAGGTCGTCGTCTTCGAGCCGTTCTACGACGCGTACGCGGCCTGCGTCGCACTGTCCGGCGCGCGGCTGGTCACCGTCCCGCTGCGCTGGCCGGACTTCCAGCCCGATCTCGACGAACTGCGGGCCGCCGTCACCGACCGCACGCGCCTGATTCTCGTGAACGATCCGCACAACCCGACGGGGACCGTCCTGTCCCCGGGCGCCCGGGACGAGATCGTCCGACTCGCCGAGCACCACGACGCCCTGATCGTCACCGACGAGGTCTACGAGCATCTCGTCTTCGACGGCCCGCACACGCCGGTCGCGACGCTTCCGGGCGCGGCGGAGCGCACGCTGACGATCTCATCGGCCGGAAAGACGTTCTCCACCACGGGGTGGAAGATCGGCTGGGTCACCGGTCCTGCTCCGCTCGTGGATGCCGTGCTCGCGGTCAAGCAGTTCCTCACCTACACCAGCGGCTCACCGTTCCAGCCGGCCATCGCGGTCGGCCTGCGTCTGCCGGACGCGTTCTTCCGCGAGACGGCCGCCGCCCTGCGCGGCAAGCGCGACCTGCTCGGGGACGGGTTGCGCGCCGCGGGGCTGGCCGTATCGACACCCGCGGGCTCGTACTTCACCGTCGCCGACGCGGCGCCGCTGATGCCGCGCGATGGGCAGGCCGATGCGGCCGAGTTCTGCCGCACGCTGCCCGAACGCTCCGGCGTCGTCGCGATCCCCCTGACGGCGTTCGTGACGCCGCAGCGGCGCGCGTCGTACGCGTCGCTCGTGCGGTTCGCCGCCTGCAAGCGCACCGAGGTCATCGCCGCCGCGTCGGCGCGTCTGGCCGACGCGGGGCGCTGACCGGGCGCTCCGGCGACCGGATGCGGGTGCGGGCGGTGCTCAGGCGCGCGGCACGACCTCGAAGCGGCGCAGCGCGAGCGCCGGGTTGACACGGCGCACACGCTCGACGGCCTCGGCCTCGACGTAGCCGACGGCGAGGTCGGTCCCCGTGCCGACGGCTGCGACGGCGACGCCCTGCGGGTCGACGATCATCGAGTGCCCGACGCCGAGCGGCGGCGGGTGATCGGCACCGGCCACGTACAGCGTGTTCTCGATCGCGCGCGCCTGCAGCAGCGTGCGCCAGTGGTGCTCCTTGAGCGGACCGCGCACCCACTCCGCGGCCACGAGCACCGCGTGGGCACCCGAGTCGGCGAGCAGCCGACCGACCTCGGGGAAGCGCAGGTCGTAGCAGGTCATGAGGGCGAAGCGCACGCCGTCCACCTCGAATGTCTCGGGTGCGCCGATCGGGCCCGGCTCCACCCAGTCGGACTCACGCTGGCCGAACGCATCGTACAGATGCAGCTTGCGGTAGCGGGCGAGTACGCCGCCCGCGCCCACGGCCACGACCGTGTTGCGCACCCTGCGCTCGTCCTGCCCGCGCTCGACCATGCCGGCGACGACGAACACATCGAACCGCTCCGCCAGGTCGCGCAGCGTCGCGACGAAGGGACCGTCGATGCCCTGAGCGTGCCGGGCGAGCGACTCGTCGAAAGGGTCGACGAAGTAGCTCGAGTACTCAGGGAACAGCACGACCCGCGCACCCCGTGCCGCCGCCCGCTCCACGAACTCCGCGACCGCGGCGATGTTGGCGTCGGGTGCGGCCGTCGGCGCGAACTGGGCGACGGCGACCCCCACGGCATCCGGGTTCATGGCTTCCTCCCCGCGCGCGTGCGCAGTCCGATCGGGACGATGAGCCACAGCGCGACGATCACGAGCCCGACGGCGACACCCGCCGTCCACGCGGCGGCCGAGCCCAGCACGATCTCGAACACGAAGGCGACCACGCCCACCAGGAGCACCGAGACGATGAGCAGAGCAGTGAGCAACGCGGCGTGCCCGTACGCGACCACGGTGGGCTTCGCACGGTGGCGGAACAGCAGACGGTGCAGTGCCACGGGAGCCAGCGCGATCGCCGAGCACAGCGCCGAGAGCACGACGAGCGTGAGGTAGAAGGTGCGCTGCGCCCCGGTCAGCTCCGCGAACGCGGGCTGGAAGGCCAGCGCGAGCAGAAATCCGGTGAGGATCTGCGTGCCCGTCTGCATGACGCGCAGCTCCTGCAGCACCTCGTTCCAGTTGCGATCGGCGCGCTCGTTCCGCGACTCGCCGCGGCCGTCGGCGACCGCGTCCGCCACCACGGCGGCGGGTCCGTCGGGAGGTGTGGTCATGCGTTCATCCTCGTCTGTGCCGAGCCGGCTCGGCAACCGGCATCCGGCACTGCCCACGGACGAGCACGCGGGCGCGGACGCCAGCGCCCGGGGAGCGTGCTAAGCTTGAAGACGTGCCGCGGGGTGGAGCAGCTCGGTAGCTCGCTGGGCTCATAACCCAGAGGTCGTAGGTTCAAATCCTGCCCCCGCAACCAAAAGGAAAGGCCCCGCTTCGGCGGGGCCTTTCCCGTTCGCGGAGCGCCCGGGCATCACCGCAGCCCCGTTCCGCTCGTGCAGCCGCGTTCGGCTCGTGCCACCCGCTCCGCTCGCAGGACCCGTCCAGGGATCGGGCGCCCCGCTGATGACGACGGCGCGCCCCGCGAGGGTGCGCGCCGTCGTCATCAGCGGGTGATCGAAGGGATCAGCCCTCCGACAGTTCGAGCAGACGCTCGATCGCCGCGGTCAGTCGCTGGTCGGCCTCGCCGTAGGCGGCCCAGTCACCGTTCTGCAGCGCCGTCTGGCGCTCCAGCATCGCCTGACGCGCCTGCTCGAGAGCCTGCTCGTAGCCGATCGCCGGTCCCCCTGGATCGGTCGGCGTGGTCGGCTCGGTCGGCGTCGGAGTGGGTGTGGGCGTCGGGGTCGGCGAGACGCCGCCGTCCTCCGTGCTGGCCCCCGAGTCGCCGCCGAACAGGGTGTCCAGCGCGTCCTGGAGCGTGTCCTCGAACGCGACCTCTTCACCGAACGCCACCAGGATCTTGCGGAGCTTCGGCAGCTGGGTGCCGCTGGAGGCCTGCACGAACACGGGCTGGACGTACAGCAGTCCGCCGCCCACCGGCAGCGTCAGCAGGTTGCCGTTGATCACCTCGGACGCGCCCTGGCGCAGCAGGTTCATCTGTCCCGAGATCGTCTGATCCGACGAGAACGTGTTCTGCACCTGTCCGGGACCGGGCACACTCACGTCGGCGCTGATCTCCAGCATCCGGAGCTTGCCGTAGCCCTCGGCCTTCACGCCGTCATCGGCGCCGGCATCGGCGTCCACCGCGAGGTAGCCCATGAGCACGTTGCGCGAGGTGTTGCCCTCCGACGCGGGGATGAACGACGTGAACATCGAGAATGTCGGGTCGTCCTGTCCCGGCATCTGCATCGTCAGGTAGTACGGCGGCTGCAGCACCGGCTGGGTCTGCGTGGGATCGTTCGGTGTCCGCCACGCGTTGTCGCGGCGGATGAAGGATGCCGCGTCGTCGACGTGGTAGGTGCCCAGCATCGCGCGCTGGACCTTGAACAAGTCGGTCGGATAGCGCACGTGACTCATCAGGTCGCCGCTCATCTCCGAGAGCGGCCTGACCGTGTTCGGGTATACGTTCTGCCAGGCCTGCAGCAGCGGGTCCTCGTCATCCCATGCGTAGAGGGTGACCGAGCCGTCGTACGCGTCGACGGTCGCCTTGACCGAGTTGCGCATGTAGTTGATGTCGTCGAGGGCGACGCGCAGCGCGGTCGTGTTCGTGTCGCTGATCGCCTCGCGGAGACTGACGATCGACGAGTACGGGTAGTTGGCGCTGAGCGTGTAGCCGTCGATGATCCACACGATCCGGCCGTCGACGACGCTGGGGTAGGGATCGCTGTCCAGCTCGAGGTACGGGGCCGCCTTCTTCACGCGGACGCTCGGGTCGCGGTCGTAGAGGATCTGCGACTTCTCGTTGATGGCGTCGGAGAACAGGATGTCGGTGGACTGGAACTTCAGCGAGTAGATGAAGCGGAGGAACATGCTGCCCACCTCGGGCCCGCCGTCCCCCGAGAAGGTCGTCTTCGTCTGTGCCGCGCCCTCCTCGCTGCCGCGCGGGAAGTCGAGCTCGATGTCCTCCGCGTCGTCGGGCGCGCCGACGATCGAGTACAGCGGCGACGATTCGCCGAAGTAGATGCGCGGCTCGTACGCCTCACCGGTGGTCAGCGCGCCCGCGGTGGGGATGCCGCGTTCGAAGAACACCGGGTCGCCGTCAGCCGTGCGGTCGTTGCCCTTGGCCGCGACCATGCCGTAGCCGTGCGTGTAGACGAGCGTGCTGTTGTACCAGGAGGTCGCGGCGCCGAGCTGGGTCATGTCGAGCTCGCGCACCGAGACGACGGCATCCTGGCTCTTGCCGTCGATCTGGTAGCGGTCGACGTCCATCGGATCGGTGAACTGGTAGTACCCGCGATACTGCTCGAGCTGGCGGATCGTCGGGCTGATGACGGCCGGGTCCATGATGCGGACGGATGCCGTGGTGTCGGCGTCGGCGCGCAGCTGTCCGGGTGCGACGTCGGTCACCGCCTTGAAGTCGGTCTTCTCGAGCGTGTCGATCCCGTACGCGGCCTTCGTCGCGTCGATGTTGCGCTGGAAGTACTCGGTCTCGAGCCGCTCCAGGTTCGGAGTCACCTGGAACTGCGTGACCGCCCACGGGTAGGCGACGCCGACGACGAGCGAGGACACGATCAGCAACCCGGTGCCGATGAGCGGGAAGCGCCACCGGCCGATGACCGCGGTGATCAGGAAGAGGATCGCGACGATGGCCGCGGCGATGGCGAGGATCGTCAGTCCGGGGATGATCGCGTTCACATCGACGTAGCTGGCCCCCGTGATGCGGTCGCCCTCGGTCAGCAGCGTCTTGTAGCGGTCGAGCCACAGGCTCACCGCCTGCACCGCGAGATAGAGGGCTGCGAGGATCGCCAGCTGGATGCGCGCGGACTTCGAGATGCGCAGCTCGCGCTGACCGACGCGGACCGCTCCGTACAGATAGGACACGAGCGCCGTCACGAGAAGGCAGATGAGCAGGATCGCCGACAGGAACCCGAGCGCGGCGCTGTAGACCGGCAGCTCGAACAGATAGAACCCGGTGTCCAGACCGAACTCGGGGTCCACCGTCCCAGTGGCGACCCGGTTGGCCCACAGCCACACCGACTCCCACTGCGCCGACGTCGCGAAGCCGGCGAAGAAGCCGAAGAAGACGGGAATGCCCCACATCGCGAGGCGCCGCAGCGGTTCGACGACCTCCTGGTAGTGATCCAGCTGCGAGCTCAGCCGCGCGTAGACCGGTCGCAGCCGGTACGCCAGCTGGATCGAGACGAAGACCGGCACCGCCATGGCGACGAAGCCGACCACGAACATCACGACGCGTGCTGTCCACTGCGTCAGCAGGACCGAGTCGAAGCCGAGCTGGCGGTACCACAGCCAATCGGCGTAGAGACTCGCGAAGAGGAAGAAGGCCATCACCAGTGCGACGATGACGCCGAGGGTGATGCCGACGGCGCGGCGGAGCGGGCTGGGGGGCGTGGCCTGGTTCGGCACGGAGGTCGTGGTCACCCGTCCATCCTAAACGGGCGGATCTGAGCGATCGCCGTGTCGGCGCTCAGCGCGTGCAGTTCGGCAGTGCGTCGATGGCGTCCTCGCCCTCGCCGCGGACGGATGCAATCACCTCGAGCGCGTCGTCGAGCGTCTCGACCGCGAACACGCGCAATCCGTCGGGGATGTGGCCGACGACTTCGTCGCAGTTGCCCACCGGTGCCAGAAAGTAGTCGGCACCGGCATCCTTGGCGCCGTGCATCTTCTGGCGGATGCCGCCGATCACCCCGACCGTTCCGGCGGCGTCGATCGTGCCGGTCCCGGCGACGTGCTCACCGCCGTTGAGTGCGCCGGGGGTGAGCGTGTCGATGATCCCGAGCGCGAACATCATGCCCGCGCTGGATCCGCCGACGTTGTTCAGCTGAATGGTCACCTCGAACGGGAAGTCGTAGTCGGGGGTCGTCGTCACCCCGATGAGCCACAGCGTCTGTCCGTTCACCTCGCCCTGACGGGGTGTGAGCTCGACGGTGCGTCGCTCGCCGTCTCGCTCGATGGTGAGCTCGACGGGCGCACCGGCACCGGCGTTGATGACCTCGCGCAGCTCCTCGGTGACCGTGACGGGGGTGCCCTCGGCGGCGACGATCACGTCATCGGGTTCGAGCACGCCCCGCGCGGCCGAGTCCTCCCCCACCGCGTACACGCGCACGGTCGGCGACACATCGTGTCCGAGTTCGATGAGGGCGGCCGCCGTCGCCTCCTTCTGCGAGTCGATCATCATCGCCCCGACCAGCTCGTTGCGCTCCTCGGTGCTCTGCCCGCCGGGAAAGACCGCTTCCAGCGGCACGACGGCCTTCGCCGGGTCGGCCCAGGCGGCCGCCAGCTCGAACCAGGAGGGCGTGCGCTCCCGATTGCCGACGACCTCGATCGTCAGCAGATCCAACGCCCCCTCCGTCGGGTAGGTCGTCGCCCCCGAGATCGAGATGAGCGGCACCTGCTCGCCCTGCGCGTCCCGCGCGGTGCCGAGCGTGTTGTAGACGGGGCCCTGTCGCTGGATGACGTACTGCGTGGGCAGCACCGTGAGGACGAACAGGGCCAGCAGTGCCACGGCGAGCGACCAGATGCCCACGAGCGTGCGCCGGGGCAGCGCACGGCGCGGTGCCGGGTCGCTCGAGGCCGGCGGGATCGTCGTGCTGTCGTCGAACAGTGCCACGGGCGGCCTTCCTCCAGCGGTCGTTCGCGACCGGCGTAAGCGGGACCGCTCACCGCCGGACGTGCGGCGGGAGCGTGCGACTAGCGTAGGACGAGACGGCAATACCCGGCTGAAAGGCGCCTGACATGCCCGACGACGAGCGCTCCCCCGACGACGAGTTCCAGGAGCTGCTGCGCAATCTGATGGGGGGCGGCATCGACCCCGAGCAGCTGGGCAGGATCTCCGGCATGGACATCGACCCGGCGATGCTGCAGAACATCATGCGCCAGCTCCAGGGCGCCTACGCGACCGGGGGCGAAGGCATCGATTGGTCCGCCGCCAAGACGCAGGCCCTGCATCTGGCCAACCGCGACGACCGGGGCATCACGGACGGGTCCCGGCACGAGTTCGAGCAGGCGTTCGCGCTGGCCGCGCTCTGGCTGAGCGAGGCGACCACGATCTCCGACCTGGCGGCCATCCCGCGCGCCATGACGCGCGGTCAGTGGGTCGAGGCGACGCTGCCGGTGTGGCAGGAGTTCGCGGAGCCCGTCGCGAACTCCATCGCCGACGCGCTGACCGCCGCGATCGACGCGCAGACCCCCGACGAGATGAAGAGCATCGTCGCCGGCGCCGACCGGTTCATGCGCACGATCGGCGGCTCGCTGTTCGCCGCGCAGCTGGGCGCCGTGCTCGGCCGGCTCTCGCTCGAGGTCGTCTCCGGCGGCGACGTCGGCATCCCGGTCATGCCCGACGGCGAGGCGGCGATCCTGCCCCAGAACTTCGCCGACTTCGGCCGGGATCTCGATGTGGCCGAGGACCAGCTCGCCCTCTACCTGGGCACGCGGGAGCTCGCGCACGCCCGCCTGTTCCGTCACGCCCGCTGGCTGCGGCTGCACGTGATCTCGCAGGTCACCGAGTTCGCGCGCGGCGTGCACATCGACATGACGGCGCTCGAGGACGTCGCCTCGCGGTTCGACCCGTCCGACACCGACGAGCTGCGCCGCGCTCTGGAGAGCGGCGCCCTGCTGCCGCAGCGCACCGAGGCGCAGACGGCCGCGCTGACGCGTCTGGAGAACCTGCTCGCGACCATCGAGGGCTGGGTCGACGTCGTCACCGAGGACGCCACGAGCCGGCTGCCCGCCGCCGCGAAGATCGCCGAGGCCGCGCGCCGGCGGCGCGCCGTGGGAGGCCCGGCCGAGCAGGCGATGGCCTCGCTCGTCGGGCTCGAGCTGCGCCCACGGCGCCTGCGCGAGGCCGCCGCGATGTGGCGTGCGGTGACCGAGGCCGTCGGCATCGAGACGCGCGACGCCCTGTGGGACTACCCCGATCTCATGCCGACCGCTGACGACATCGACGACCCCGCGGCGCTGGTCACCCGGCTGCGCGCCCGTGCGCGCGGCGAAGAGCCGCCGCGCGATGCCATGGACGATGCCCTCGAGGCGCTCCTGACCGCTGCCGCGGACGGTCCCTCGCACGAGGGGGCATCGGGCGATGATGCCGCCGATCCCGGTGACAGTGCCTCAGATCCCGGTGATGATGCACCGGGCGGTCCCCGCCCGGTCTGACCCGCAACGCCTCCTCCACAGGCACGCGATCCCACCGGATCGGGCTGTGGCTGTGGACAGTGCGCCCGCCGTCGGCCACGGCGGATCAGAATCGGGGCATGCTCCGTCTGGCCGACTCCCATCCTCCGCTGTGGCGCACGCCGTCGAGCCTGCAGCTCGGTCCCGATCCCGTCGCGCGCATCGACGACGTGCGGCCCTGGCAGCAGGAGCTGCTCGAGGATCTCGCCCAGGGCATCCCCGATGCCATGCTCGTGCCGCTCAGCCGCTCGTACGGCGCCACCGAGTCCGAGGTGCGGGCCTTCGTCCGCACGATCTCGGGTGCCCTGACGGGTGGCCCCCGCGTTCCGCCCCGCACCCGCGTCGAACTGCCCGCCGACCTGCCGCCGGACGAGGAGCGCGCGTTCGTGGGCGCGCTGCGCGATGCGGGAGTCGCTGTGACCGCCGTGACGCGGTGGCCTGCCGACGAGCCCGCACCGCCCGTGCCGACCGTCGTCGTCGCCCACCGGCTGCTCGACCCGCGCCGGGCCGCCCGACTGGTCGCCGCCGACATTCCGCACCTGCCCGTCGAGCTCGCCGGCGACCGCGTCACGGTCGGGCCGCTGGTCGACCCCGGACGCACCCCGTGCGCGACGTGCCTGTTCGAGCACCGGGTGGACGCCGATCCCGACTGGCCGCTCGTGGCCGCGCAGTTGCTGGGCCGCGCCGCCGTGCCGACCGCTCCCGTCGTGCTCATCGAGGCGGCCGTGCTCGCGGCGCGGATGATGCTGCACGCCGAGGCGCTCGCCGGTCGCTCCGCGACCGTCAGCGCCGCGAACGGGCGGCGGACGTGGCACGCGCACCGCCCGCATGCACGCTGTCTGTGCCGATCTCCCGAAGGAATCGCGATGGCTGACGATCACGTCGACCCGACGTGCGCGCCCACGACAGCGACAGCGTTCGCGCGGCCCGCGTGATGCCGACGTAGGCGAGGCGACGCTCCTCATCGACGTGATCGAGCGTCGTCGCGTACGAGATCGGCAGCATCCCCTCGCTGACGCCGATCAGGTGCACGTGGGACCATTCGAGTCCCTTGGCCGCGTGCAGGGTCGCCAGCGTCACCGTCCGCAGGGACGGCTCGTGCTGACTCTTGGCCCGTGCGATGAGTTCGTCGGTGAACCCCCGCAGCGTGGTGCCGTCGGGCGCCTCCTCGGCGAGCCGGAGCACGGCGGCACGGGCCTCCCACGCGTCGCGCAGCGCGCCGCCGGCCGGAGGCGGATCGTCGGTGAGACCGACCGAGCGCAGCACGTCGCGGACGGCGGCGACGAATCCGCTCTCCACGGGGGCGACCGATGCGCCGCGCAGCGCCATGACCGCCTGGCGCACCTCCGGCAGGTCGAAGAAGCGCTTGCCGCCCACGACGGTGGACGCGATGCCCGCCGCAGCGAGCGCGGTCAGCAAGGCGGCGGACTGCGCGTTGGCGCGGTAGAGCACGGCGATCTCGCGGGGGTCGACGCCCGCCGCGATCTGGGCGGCGATACGCGCCGCGACGCCCTGCGCCTCGGCCTGGTCGTCGTCGTAGGCCGTCACGACCGGCTGCGGCCCCGTCTCGCGCTCGGACACGAGTCGCAGTGCACCGGGGCGGCCGCGCATCAGCTCGTTCGCGACAGCCAGAATCGCCGGATCGGAGCGATAGTTGCGTTCCAGACGCACGACGCGGGCATCCTCGTGGTGATCGGCGAACTCCAGCAGGAAGCGCGGATCGGCACCGGCGAACGAGTAGATGGTCTGGCTCGCGTCGCCCACCACGCACAGATCGTGGCGATCGCCCAGCCACAGCTCCAGCAGCCGGTTCTGCACGGGCGAGACGTCCTGGAACTCGTCGACAGTGAAGTGCCGGTACTGCTCCCGGACGGCGCCGGACACACGCGGCTCGGCCTCCAGCATCCCGGCGCACGCGAGCAGTACATCCTCGAAGTCGAGCTGGCGGCGCTCGTCCTTGAGCTTCTCATAGGCCCGCTGCAGCTCGATCACCGCGGACAGCTCGACCCCGGCCACAGCCTGCGGCCGCGCCAGCGCGTACTCGTCCAGCGTGCGCATCGTGACCTTGCGCCACTCGATCTGCGATGCGATGTCGCGCAGCGTCGTGCCGTCCAGCCGCAGGCGCACCGTCTCAGCCGCCTGCGCCAGCAGACGCACCTTGCTGTCCACGATCGTCGGGGCGGAGTCCCCGGCCAGCTGGGGCCAGAAGAAGTTCAGCTGTGCGAGCGCGGTGGCGTGGAAGGTACGTGCCGCCACCCCGTCGACGCCCAGGGACCGGAGCCGCCCGCGCAGTTCCCCGGCGGCCTTCGCGGTGAAGGTGAGGGCCATCACGCGGGACGGCGAATAGGCGCCCGTGTCGACGCCGTGCGCGATCCGATGCGTGATGACGCGGGTCTTTCCGGTGCCAGCCCCCGCCAGCACGCACACCGGTCCGCGCAGGATCGATGCCGCCTCCCGCTGTCTCTCGTCCAGTCCGTCGAGGGGACTGCTCATCGCGCAGCCCAGTCGACGACGAGACGATGCGCGATCGAGGCCGTACCCGGCAGAGTGAAGTCGGCGTCTCCGCCCAGGGCCGCGCGGATCTCCGGGCGAGTGAACCAGCGGACCTCGACGATCTCCTCGCCGTCCGCGCGTGCCTCGCTCTCCGGCAGCGCGGCGGCATGGAAGCCGAGCATGATCGAGCGTGGATACGGCCAGGACTGCGAACCCCGATAGACGAGCCGGTCGACGATCACCCCGGCCTCTTCGGCGATCTCCCGCACGATGGCCGACTCGAGCGATTCCCCGGCCTCGACGAAGCCGGCGAAGGTGGAGAACATGTTGCGCTGCGCCCACAGTGCGTTCTTGCCCAGCAAAAGGCGCTGGTCGTCGGCGCTGGCGACCGCGACGATGACCGCGGGGTCCGTACGGGGGAAGTGCTCGCGCCCGCAGCCGCCGCAGTGGCGCGACCAGCCCGACTGCCGGACTTCGGTGCGCGTGCCGCAGCCGGTACAGAACGGCGCGTCCAGGAGCCAGCGTCCCAGGCTCAACGCCTCGACGAAGGCCCCCGCGTCCTCGGCGGACAGCTCGCCGCCGACCGCGCGCAGCGAGCCCCATCGGTCGGCCTCCAGCGGTGCCGGCGCCCGATCGGCGGCGACGGCCGCGAGCACGGCACGCCCCTGGCCGTCTCTGCCGAGGAACGACCACTCCGCGCCGCGGGCGATCTCGGTCGGCGACGCATAGTGCAGGCCGCTGTCGGCGAGCGGAGCGCGGTCGCCGTGCACGGCGAGCACCCGCGTGGCGGGATCGCCGCGCAGGCGCTCCAGCAGTCCGGCATCCGCCCGCTCGTCGGCGGCACGATCCAGGCTCGCTCGCGCGAGGGCGGGTGGCGGCGGGACGTCCATCGTCGTCATCGAGGACCTCTCTTGCGGGCGTGGCGCGGAGGCGCCGAGCCGTGCCCGACCTAACCTGGGGCTATGCCACGCTCACCTCTCACTCTAGCCGCGTCGGTCACCTCCGCCCTGCCTCGCGTGGCGGTCGTCGGGGCCGCGCCGCTCAGCGAGGATGTGTCCGGACGATACGACAGCGCGGTCGCACATCTCGACGATGGACGCCGGGTCGTCGTGCGCATTCCCGTGGACGCCGCCGCCGACGAGGATCTTCAGGCCGACGTGCGCGCCCTGCGCGCGCTCACCCCCGGCGTGCGCGGGGTCCTGAGCTTCCACGCCCCCGAAGTCCTGGGACAGACGCGGGTCGACGGCGTCACCGCCGTCGTGCAGACCTTCCTCCCCGGCTACCGCGTGGACGCCGCGCACGTCCCCACCGGACCGGGCGTGGCCACAGCCCTGGCGGCGGCCATCGCCAGCATCCACGACCTGCCGCCTGCGGTGGTCCGCGACGTGGGATTGCCCGTGCGCGCGCCCGGGCAGCTGCGCACCGACGCCGAGCGTCTGCTCGACCGCGCCGAGGCGACCGCGCGGCTGCCGTTCGGCCTGCTGCGCCGCTGGAGCACGGCCCTCGGCGACGACGCCCTGTGGCGCTTCGAGGCGACCGTGGTGCTCGGCGGCGTGGATCCCGCCTCGTTCACCCTCGAGGACGCGGATGGGCTTCCCGCCGTCACGGGGCTGCTCGCGTGGGGCGGCCTGAGCGTCGGCGACCCCGCGGTCGACCTGCGCTGGACCGCCTCGGCCCCCGCAGCACGCGACGACGTGCTCGACGCCTACGCGCGGGTGTCCCACCGCGCCCCCGACGCGATGCTCGCCGAGCGCGCCCGCCTCTACGCCGAGCTGGAGTTCGCGAAGTGGCTCGTGCACGGACACGAGACCGGTTCGGAGTCCATCGTCTCCGACGCGGTCGCCCTGCTCGCGTCGCTCGAGGAGAGCGTGCGAGACGAGGCACCGCTGGTCCGCGGCAGCGTGTCGGTCGACGACGCCTTCGCGGCGATCGGCCGGGTCCCCGACGCGGGCGCCGATCTGGTCGATACGTCGATGCACACGGACACCTACGACCCGGGCATGATGGGCCCCTTCGATGAGGATGGTCGGGGCGACGACGACGAGACCGGTCCGATGCCCTCCCTGCACACGCCGGATCCGGCACACGCGCACATCGAGACCGTCCCGATCGAGCTGTCCGACTGGGACGACCGAGCCGATGCGTCGGGCTCCGACGACCCGGATCAGGCCGCGCGCAACGCTCTGCGGCGGTGGACCGGCACCGCGTGAGGCCGATCAGCCGCGCAGGATGACATCGTCGGCGACGTAGTAGAGCACGACGTCGATGTCCGCCAGAGGCACCGCGTGCTTGGCGTGATAGGCACGGCGGTACAGCTCGAGCTGCAGCATGCGCTCGGCACGTTCGGCCGCGGTACGCGGCGGACGCCCGGTCTTCCAGTCGACGATCTCGATGCGATCGCCGCGGCGGTAGACCGCATCGAGCTTGCAGATGATGATGTGCGGGCGGCCGTCGCCGAGCGCATCGGGGTCGGCGAAGTCGATCTCGGTCTCGACCTCGATCGGCTGCAGGGGCGCCCACTCCGACGCCAGGAAGTTCCGGGTCAGGCGCTCGAGGGCCTCCCGGTCGGCGGGCGCGGCGTCGCTCGCGTCGTCGTCGCTCTCCCAGAGCGCATCGTCGATCGATCCGCCGCGGCCTCCGAGCCCGGACCGCTGCTCGACCCAGGCATGGAAGATCGTGCCCAGCCGCGTCTGCCGGTAGGGACGCTCGGGGAGCGGGCGCGCGACGGCGGTGGCTGCGGCACGGTAGTCGGCGACGAAGTCCTTGAAACGGGACGCCGGGATGCGAGTGGGTGCGTGCAGTCCGCGATCGGCCAGGCGCGCCGCCCGCTCGGCGAGCAGCAGCTCGAGATCGCGTGTCGGCGGAGCGGGATCCGCCGACTGCGCGGCGCGGACGGCGTCTGCGGCCGCGTGCACGCGGTCGCGGCGGGTGCCGAGGGGATCGATGGGCCATGCGAGGGTCTGACGCACGTCCAGGTACGGGTTCTCCCCCGGTTCGCCGTCACCGGGCACCGCAGTTCCGAGGGCGTCCGCGATCTCGGTGAGGAAGTCGCTCGCGGGCCGGGGCGTCTTGGTGCCCGACCAGCTCGCTCCGCTCAGTAGCAGATGATCCCGCGCGCGGGTGACCGCGACATAGGCGAGCCGGCGCTCTTCGGCGAGGTGTCGCGCTCGGATCTGCTCGCCGTAGTCGGCGATCGCCTGCTTCAGCTCCTGCTGCGATGCCGACTCGTGCCGCCGCCAGCCCAGCCGGGGCAGCCACCGATGATCGCCGCGGAAGGCGTACGGCAGCACGCCGAACCCGAGCCAGCCCTGACCGTCGCGCAGGCGTGTGGGCAGCTCGTCCGACACCAGCCGGACGACGGCTACGGCGTCCCACTCGAGTCCCTTCGAACCGTGGATCGTGAGCAGCTGGACGACGTCGGGCTCGGGCGGCTCGGTCCGCGGCGCGAACTCGTCCACGCGCTCCGCACGGTCGAGCCAGGCCAGCAGGCTCGACAGCGAGCCGCTGTCGTCGGTGGAGAGAAAGCCGTGCAGCTCGTCCACGAATGCGCGCAGCTGATCTCCGGCGATGCGGGCGGGTCCGCGCGCCTCGTTCGCCGCCAGCTCGACGTCCAGCCGCAGCTCGAGCTCGATGAGACGCACGAGCTCGGGCAGCGGCAGGCCGGCTGCGCGTCGCAGCCCCGCCAGGACGGCACCGGCCTCACGCAGCCGGTCCCGCGCGGCGGGCGTGAAATCGGCCAGCCACCCGTGATCGGGGCGTTGACGGGCCACGAAGTCGATGGCGTCGATGAGCGAACCGCCCTCGTCGCGCATACGCCCGGCGACCTCGGGGGCGAGCGGCTGCAGCGCGCTGTCGTGCCGCACGAGCCGGGCCGACAGCTGGGCGAGCACGCGCAGATCGGGCAGCCCGATGCTCCAGCGCGGACCGGCGAGCAGGCGGATGAGCGCCGACCCCGCGCGCGGGTCGCTGATCACCCGCAGCGCCGAGACGACGTCGACGACTTCGGGGGTGGACAGCAGTCCGCCCAGGCCGAGGATCCGGTGCGGGATTCCGCGCCGGCCCAGCGCCTCGGCGAACCGCAGCATGTGCTTCTTGCTGCGCAGCAGGATCGCGCCGGTCGTCGCCGCGCCCGCGGCATCCCGGCGCGCTCGGACCTGCTCGAACCATGCCGCCACGCGGTCTGCTTCGGCGTCGACATCGTCTTCGAACACGATCGCGACCTCGCCGTCGGGAGCCTCCGGTCGCGTCCGGAGGGCGCCGACGGCGACCGGGGCGTCGCCGGCCAGCGGCGCGAGCACGGCGTTGGCAGCGGTGAGCACCCGTGCGCTGTTGCGCCAGCTCGTCATGAGCGAGTACTCCGCGCTGCCGCCGTCCGACGCGAAGGCGCGGGCGAAGTCGCCGAGATTTCCTGCGCTGGCCCCGCGCCACCCGTAGATCGACTGGTGCGGGTCGCCGACGGCCATGACCGCGCTGTGCGCGAACAGCGTCGCCAGCAGATCGGTCTGCACGACCGACGTGTCCTGGTACTCGTCGAGCAGCACGACCCGGTACCGGTCGCGCAGCTCGGCCACCACGTCGTCGTGCCGACGTGAGATCTCCAGGGCGCTCGCGACCTGGTCGGAGAAGTCGATGACGCCGCGCCGCTGCTTGGCCTGCGCGTACCCGCGCGCCAGCTCGACGAGCACGCCGAGCCCGCTCACCCTCTCGGCGGCGGCGCGCACGTTCGCGTAGACGTTCGTGCGCGCGTTCTCAGAGGGCCGCTCGAGCACGTCGGAGAACTCCTCGGCGTAGCGCGCGAGCGCGTCGAGGTCGACCAGGTTGTCGACGCCGTCGCGGGCGATGCGCAACGCCGCATCGATGATCGTCGACGGGCGCTCCGCGCGATCCTCCAGCCGCGGGTCGTCCGATCCGAGCACGACGGCGCGCATCAGCAGCCACGCAGCCGACTCGCTCAGCACCGTCGCCTCGGCGTCCCGCCCGATCCGCACGGCATTCTCACGCACGATGCCGTCGGCGAAGCTGTTGTACGTGGCCACCGTCGGACGGTGCAGCAGCGTGTCGGGGTCGAGGGCGACGGGAGGGATGCCGGCCGCCAGCGTCTCGAGCAGTGCGCGCCGTGCGCTCTCGGGAGCGCCGGCGCGTTCGAGCCGGGCGAACTCGTCGAGCCGGCCCGCGGCGAACAGCGCGGGCAGGTGCGCGAGCAGTCCGCGCTGCTCGAACTCGGACAGCCGCAGCAGGCGCCGCTGAATGCGTTCGGCGAGTTCGCCGGCGGCCTTGCGGGTGAAGGTGAGTCCCAGCACCTGATCGCGCCGGACCAGCCCGTTGGCGACGAGCCACACGACGCGCCCGGCCATCGTCTCGGTCTTGCCGCTGCCGGCGCCGGCCACGACGAGCGCGGGGGCCAGCGGTGCGGCGATGACGGCGGACTGCTCGGGAGTGGGAGGGAATTGGCCCAGCGCCGCCGCGATCGCCTCGGGCGAGATGACGGCGGCCGGCTCGGCGGCGCGGGGGGACACGGATGCGGGTGCGGACGTGGTCATGCCGAGCTCACCGCGCCGATGGTGTGGATGCGGCACAGCCCGCGTGTGTGGTCGTCCCGGCAGTGCTCCTCGAACGGGGCGATGAAGCTGCGCCCGCGCATGACGTCGACGGCCGAGTGCACCCGGTCGAGGAACGCGGCCCGCGTCGCGTCGTCGAACGGCGCCTGCACCGGCGCGGCGTACGGCGCGTCGCGCGTCTTGCGCAGCACGAGCAGCTTGGCGCCGCCGGCCACCCCGCCCTCGGCCCCCGCGATGGCGCCCCGCTCGAACGCGAGCTGATACGCGGCCAGCTGCGGGTGCGACGCGACGGCGCCCGGGGTGGTGGACTCGCTGCGCCCCGTCTTCAGGTCCACGATCACGACACTCCCGTCCGCCAGCTGCTCGACCCGGTCGATGTAGCCGCTGAGGATCGCCGGGTGCGCGTCCGCGCCGGCATCCGCGATCGGGAGGGCGATCTCGAAGTGCGGTTCCGCACTGATGAGCGCACCGCCGGCCGCGTCGAAGTCGCGCAGATAGGCGGCCAGTCGAGCGACGAGGTCGCGCGCACGGGCGTACTCGGCGCGGCCGATCCACTCCGCCTCGAACTCCAGCTCGCCCCAGCGGTCCTCGACGATGCGCCACAGCGTCTGCTCGTCGGCGCCGTCGGCATGCTCGAGCGCGTCGTGCAGGATCGTGCCGATGCCGGCGACGGCCGTTCCCGAGTCCGCCCCCAGATCGGAGATCACCCAGTTGAGCTCGCATTCCTCGAGCGCGTGCAGGCGCGACGGCGAGACCCGCACCGGCGCGACCGCGAGGTCGCGCAGCGGCCCGACCGCGGTGGGGGCTGACACGCCGTACCACTGCGCGGGGTCGGCGCCGGCGACGCCGGCCGCGGCCAGCAGCGCGAGCTGGCCGGCCGCATGCGCCCGCGCGGGTTCCGCGCTGCGCGGTTCGGTCAGCGTGCGCCGGTGCTGCGCGACCAGCCCTCGGAGCGACAGGGGATGCTCGAACGCGCGCGGCGCCGGAACGGCGGGCGGCAGCAGTTCGAACAGCACGCTCGGCCCGGTGTCATCGTCGTCCACGGCGGTGACGACGATTCGGCTGCGCGCGCGGGAGAGGGCACGCGCGAACAGGCGCAGCTCATCGTGCAGCACCGCGCGGCGGCGGTCCACCGCATCGGGCCGGGTGTCGCCGTCGGCGAGCCGCCACGTGTCGAGCAGGCCGCCGCGGGTGCGCAGGTTGGGCCACACGCCCTCCTGCACGCCGGCGATCACGACCGTGTCGAACTCCGTGCCCAGCGCACCGGCCGGCGTGAGCACCCGGACGGCATGCGGCGCGATCGAGGCCATGAGCCGGTCCTCGGCGATCTGGGAGTGGAGCATGCCGCGGATGAAGTCCAGCGCCCCGGTGCCGTCCTCACGCTCGCCGTGGCGCTTGGCGGCCTCGAACAGCGCGACGACGGCGTCGAGGTCACGGCGCGCCTGTTCGGCGAGTGTGCCGTGTCCTTCGGCGGCGGTGCGCCACGCGCGCTCGCGCCCCGAGCGCTCCCACACCGTCCACAGCAGTTCGTGCGCGGTCGCGTCGGTGGACAGTTGCGTGCGCACGAGCGCGACCGTCTCCGCCACGCGCGCGGCGCGGCGCCCCTCGCGCGTGTCGATCGCGGCGAACTCGGCGGGGAAGGCCATCGCCGAGGCCAGCAGCTCGCGTGCGGCGGGCACGCCGGCGATGCCGCGTGCTCCAGCGGCGTCCGACGACTCCCCCCGCCGCACGGCATCCTGCAGCGCCGCATGCCGCAGCGCGGTGCGCAGCCGGCGCAGCTCGATCGGGTCGAGACCGCCGCCCTCGAGTGCGTCGGCGACGTCGTCGGGGTGCCACTGCTCACGCTCCCGGGCGGCGAGCTCGACGAGGCGCAGCAGGTCGCGCACCGCGCGCGTCGCCGACAGCGCCTCACCCGGACCGCTGGCGGCCGTGGGCACCTCGCGGGCCGCGAGCTCCGCGTGCAGCGCCGTCACCTGACGGGTGTCGTGCGCGATGACGGCGCACTGCTCCCACGGGATGCCGTCGTGCACATGCCGTTCGCGCAGCAGGCGCGCGATCGTGTCGAACTCCTCCGACGCGGAGCGCAGCGCGAACGCGCGCACGGAGCCGTCCGCCGCCGCTCCCCCGGGCGCGTGCCGGTGCGCGACGAGGCCGGCTGCGCCGATGCGCGCGGTCACGTCGGCGAGCAGGTCGCGCTGGAACGCGGTCCCGCGATGGGCCGTGGGCAGGACGTGCACGGTGGCGGCGGCGGCCAGCCGGGCGAAGTTCTCGGGCCGCGCGCCGCGGAAGGATCCCGATCCCACATCGGGATCGCCGAACGCCAGCACCGAGATCCCACGCGCACGTGACGCCTCGAGGAGCTCGACACCGCCCAGGGTCAGCTCCTGCGCGTCGTCGACGAGGATCGTCCGCAGCCCGGCGAGCGGACCGAGCGCCGGAGCGTGCGGCGGCAGCGTGCGGAGCAGTCCGAGCGCTTCGCGCACGAGTCCCGCCGCGTCGCGGTGCGCGCCGCGCAGATCGGCGCGGACGCGATGGTACTCGCGGGCGAACGAGGCCATCGCCGCCCACGCGTCCTGGTCATGCCGCCGCGCGAGCGCCGCCAGATGCTCCGGTTCGAGCCCGAGTGTCGTGGCCTCGGCGAGGAAGGCGCGCACCTCGCCGCGGAAGCCCGCCGTCGACCGGATCTCGGCGGACAGCCGGGACGGCCAGCGTGAGGGGCCCGTCTGCTCGTCCTCCGCATCGCCGGCGAGCAGGTCCTGGATCAGCCGGTCCTCGTCCGGACCGGTCAGCAGCTGAGGCGGTTCCTCGCCGGCGTGCACGGCCGCCGCCCGCACGAGCTGGAACGCGAATGCCGCGACCGAACGCGCGAGGGGACCGGCGCTGGCCACACCGGTCGCCAGCGCCAGCGTGTCGCGCAGCGTCGTGGCCGCCTGGCGCGTCGGCGTCAGCACGAGGACCTCCTCGGGGGCGAGACCGGACCGCACCAGCTGCACGACGCGTGTCACGATCGTCGCGGTCTTGCCCGTGCCCGGCGCCCCGACCACGACGCCTGAGGCCTCGACGGGCAGGTCCGCCACGGCGCGCTGCGCGGCGTCCACATCGCCCTCGTCCAGCGGGAGGGAGCGGGTGGGCGCGGGCATGCATCTCACGCTAGCGGCCCCCACCGACGCCGCCGTTCGCGCAGAGCGTGGTCACCGGCATCCCGGGGCCATGCGGCGTGTCGTAGAGTCGAGATGCGCCCGCACGAGCGGGCCGGAAAGGCAGTGACCGTGGAGATCCGGATCGGCATCGCGCACACCGCGCGCGAGCTCAACTTCGAGACCGACGAGACGGCTGAGGCCGTCAAGCAGACCGTCGCCGATGCCCTCGAGTCCGGCGCCGCCTCCGTGACCTTCGCCGATTCGAAGGGCGCGTCGTACATCGTCCCGACCGCGGGGATCGCGTTCGTCGAGGTCGGCACGGATCAGTCGCGCCGCGTCGGGTTCGTCGCCTGACATGCAGATCGTCATCGCGCTCGTGTTCGGGGCCGCCGTCGGCGGCCTCGTGCACTACCTGCAGCGCGGACGCCCCCTGCGGGGTGTCGCCGTGGCGCCGGTGCTGGGCGCGCTCGCCGGAGGCCTGGCCTGGCTCGTGATGACGTGGGCGGGACTGACGACGTCGAGCCCCGCACTGTGGCTCGGGTCGTTCGCTGCGCCGCTCGTGCTGGTGCCGCTCGTCCTCGAGACGCTGACGCGGCTGCGGCTCGCGCATGACGCCCGGGAGCGCGTGCGCCTCGGCATCGCCTGAGGACAGCCCCGCCCCGGGGCGTGTCAGGCGTCCAGGCCCAGTTCGGCCATGCGGCGCGAGTGCGCGGCCAGCAGATCGGTGAACACGGGCTCGACGCGCCGCTCCTCGGCCTCATCGAGCTCCTGCGTGCGCAGCGCTCCGCGCGCGATCAGCAGCGTGTCCCCGACCAGACGCCGACCCCACAGGGCCAGCAGGGCCCGCCACTGCGGGTCCGCATCGATCGCCTCGCGGAGGATCTCGACGACCGCCTGCCGGTCGTCGTCGCCGGCGAGGATGGTCGCGACTCGCTGCCCCGTGGTCTGCGGCCCTGTGCTCTGTTGACCCGCGCTCTGATAGCTCGCCGAGAGCGCGAGGTAGAAGTCGTCGAGCATGCCGGCGGTGATATGCACCGACAGCATCGTCTCGAGCGGTCGTGCACCGTGCGTCGCGTGCCGGAAGGCGTCGAGCGGCTCGCGGAACGGGAGCATCAGGTCCAGCGGGTCGTCGCCGCGCTCACGGATCAGCGCGACGAGCTCGCGATGCTTGATGAGAGCGGCCCCCGCCGCGCGGGACAGCGACTCCTTCTGCGCGAGCTCGCGCGTCGGGGCGATCAGCTCGCTCAGCGTCTCGAAGTACCCCAGCTGCAGATAGGCGGCCTGACCGAGGAAGGTGTCGATCGGGGGGGCGAGTTCATCGAAGTCGACGCGGCGCACGTCGCCGTACTCGCCGCGCGAGCGCAGCCTGAGCGTGCGCTCGGCAGGCGTCGCCCGTTGCCAGAACCACTTCACCACTCCTCCACTCTATGGTCATGCCTCCGCGGCGTGTCACGCCCGCTCCGGTAGGCTGGTCGGGTCCCGGCGATGGATCGGGACCACCGCGCCTGTGGCTGAGGTAAGGGCGTGGAACCTTCACCCGGCGACGACTCACCGCCAGACAGGCATGGAAACATGACGACATTCGCCGATCTCGGCGTCGACCAGGACATCATCGACGCACTGGCCGCCAAGGGCATCGTGGATGCCTTCCCGATCCAGGAGCAGACCATCCCCCTCGGCCTTCCCGGCCAGGACATCATCGGCCAGGCCAAGACCGGCACCGGCAAGACGTTCGGCTTCGGCATCCCCGTCGTCCAGCGTCTCGGCCTGGACCCCGCCCCCGGCGTGAAGGCCCTCATCGTCGTCCCGACGCGCGAGCTGGCCGTCCAGGTCTACGAGGACATGGACATGCTCACCTCGAACCGCTCGACCAGCGTCGTCGCCATCTACGGCGGCAAGGCCTACGAGGGACAGATCGACCAGCTCAAGGCCGGCGCGCAGATCGTCGTCGGCACCCCTGGTCGCCTCATCGACCTGGCCGGCCAGCGCCTGCTCGATCTCTCGCACGCGACCGAGGTCGTGCTCGACGAGGCCGACAAGATGCTCGACCTGGGGTTCCTGCCCGACATCGAGAAGATCTTCCAGAAGCTTCCCGCCGTGCGCCACACGATGCTCTACTCGGCGACCATGCCCGGTCCGATCGTGGCGCTCGCGCGTCGGTTCATGTCGAACCCGATCCACATCCGTGCCACCGACCCCGACGAGGGCCTGACGCAGGCGAACATCCGTCACCTGGTCTACCGCGCGCACTCGCTGGACAAGGACGAGGTCATCGCCCGCATCCTGCAGGCCGAGGGGCGTGGGAAGACCGTGATCTTCACCCGCACCAAGCGCGCCGCCCAGAAGCTCGTCGACGAGCTCAACGACCGCGGGTTCAACGCCGGTGCCGTGCACGGCGACATGAGCCAGGAGGCGCGTGAGCGCTCCATGGCCGGGTTCAAGGCCGGCAAGAAGGACGTCCTGATCGCGACCGACGTGGCCGCCCGCGGCATCGACGTCGACGACGTGACCCACGTCATCAATCACACGATCCCCGACGACGAGAAGGCCTACCTGCACCGCGTCGGCCGCACCGGCCGCGCCGGCAAGACCGGCATCGCCGTGACCTTCGTCGACTGGGATGACCTGCACAAGTGGGCCCTCATCAACCGGGCGCTCGAGTTCGGTCAGCCCGAGCCGGTCGAGACGTACTCGTCGAGCCCGCACCTGTACACCGACCTCGACATCCCCGCGGGGACGAAGGGCCGCATCGCCACGGCGCCCCGGACGCAGTCCGTCAAGGCGCCCCGCGCCGCGAGTCGTCCTGGCCGCGCGACCGAGGCCGCCGCAGAGGGCGCCGACGAGTCCGGATCGCGTCGTCGCCGCCGTCGCCGCACCGGCGGCGAGCGGGTCGGCTCGACCTTCGCCGATGACGCCGGGAGCACCGAGGACGCGACGAAGGATGCCGGCACGCACGCCGTGGCCGAGACCCGCGACGCCGACGGTGCGGGCACCCATGACGGCGCGGGCAAGGAGCACCACGACGGCAAGCCCGCGGTCGCGCGGCGCCGCCGTCGTCGCCGTTCCGGCGGTGCGGCACCCGTCCAGGGCGCGTGAGCGCTCAGGCGTAGACGGGCGCGCTGCCGGTCGCGCGCGCGACGATGCGCTGCACCATCTCGTCGCTCGTCGTGTTCTCGCCGGGCACGTTCGGCTTGCCGAGGCCGTGGTAGTCGCTCGAGCCCGTCACGATGAGGTCGTGGCGGGCCACGAGCGCGCGCAGCGCGCCGAGCGCGGGCTCCCGGTTCTCGCGATGGCCGAGCTCGAACCCGGCCAGTCCGGCCGCCAGCATCCCGTCGACCATCCGCGCGGGCAGCAGTCCCGCGCGCGCGGCCGGGTGGGCGATGATCGGCACTCCGCCGGCGCCGACGATCGCGGCGACGGCGGTGATCGGGTCGGGCGCGTACAGGTCCACGTAGTACGCGCCGGCGGGGCTGAGGATGCCGGAGAAGGCCTCGCCACGGTCCCGCACGTGCCCGCGCGCGACGAGCGCATCGGCGATGTGGGGACGACCGACGGTGGCGCCCACGGCCGTCTGCGCCACGATGTCGTCCCATGTCAGGTCGTAGTCACGGCCGATGCGGTCGGCCATCGTGCGCGCCCGGCTCAGGCGCGAGTCGCGGATGCGGTCGGTCAGCGCCCGCAGCGTCGTGTCGTCCGGATCGAAGAGGTAGCCCAGGACGTGCACGCTGCGCCACTCGTGCCGCGCCGACAGCTCCATGCCCGGCAGCAGCGTCATGCCCAGCGACGTGGCCGCTTCGGCCGCCTCCGCCCACCCGGACGTCGTGTCGTGGTCGGTGAGCGCGACGGTGCGCAGTCCGTGCCGGTGCGCGGCGGCCATCACCTGCGCGGGCGGCTCGGTGCCGTCGGAGTGGTCCGAGTGCAGGTGCAGATCGGTCGGCCCTTCGCACCGCCGACTCCGCTGACCCGCTGACATGGTTCGAGGGTACCGGCATCCCGAGGGGGCGCCGCCGCGCAGAAACTCCCCAGACTGCTGTCATAGAGTCGCCCCGTGCTGCGACTGCTGGGGATCCTCGTGACGGTACTGGCGGCGATCACCGCCGCCGTCCTCACCTGGCCGCAGTTCTTCCGCCTCGAGCGGACCTTCCCCATCGCGCAGATCGTGTCGCTGCGCGGACTCATCGTCCTCGCGTGCGTCGCGGTCGCCGTCGTCGCACTGCTGCTGTGCCTCGTGCGGCCGCTGCGCGCCTTCGCCGGTGCGATCGCGATCATCGCACTGGTGACCGGCGTCGCCAACGCCGCACTGCTGAGCTCGCGCGGACTCGGGTCCCAGGAGCTGCCGGACAAGACCGCGGACAGCATCCGCATCATGACGTGGAACACGGCCGGCTCGGCCACCGACGCCGCGACCATCGCACACACGGCGATCGCGATGCAGGTCGACATCGTCGCACTCCCCGAGACCACGATCGAGGCCGGCAAGGACGTCGCGATCGCGATGCGCGAGCTCGGCAGACCGATGTGGGCCCACCATGAGAGCTTCCAGGACCGCGACGACTACGCGCCGTGGGACGCCAACTCCACGACCCTGCTGATCTCCCCCGCCCTCGGCGACTATGCCGTCGTGGCCTCGGATGCGGCGGGCACGGTCAACACATCCACCGTCCCGAGTGTCGTCGCCATGCCGGTCGACGGCACCGGGCCGATCGTCGTCGCCGTGCACGCGGTCGCCCCCCGCCAGGACCACATGGCGAGGTGGCGCGGCGACCTGCAGTGGCTCGCCGACCAGTGCGCCGCCGCCGATGTCATCATGGCGGGCGATTTCAACGCCACCGTCGACCACATGGACCGCCTCGGCGTCGACGGGGCCTCACTGGGCCGCTGCCACGACGCGGCCGTGGCGACGGGCAACGGCGCGGTCGGCACCTGGAACACGGCCTGGCCGGCGCTGGTCGGCGCGCCGATCGACCACATCATGGCCACCGACGCGTGGGAGCCCGCCGGTTCGGTCGTGCTGACCTCGCTCGATGGCAAGGGCAGCGACCACCGTCCGCTCGTCGTGCAGTACGAGCCGGCCGGCTGAGCGTTCCTCCCCCGCTCCGGCGGTGGGAGACTGGAGTCATGACCACCAGCGACAGCGACACGATCGCCGGCACCGAGGCCCCGCACGATGCCTCGAGCGATGCCCAGAAGGCCGCCGAGGAGAGCGTGAACCGCAAGCAGCCGTTCCCGCGCGGCTTCCTCGACACGATCTCGACCGGGTGGGCCGACCGCCCCGAGCAGACCCCGCCCCCGCGCCCCTCGGCAGCCTCTGCGGCCGCGCGCCGGGCCGCCGTGTCCGCAGCATTCCCCGGCGACCGCCTCGTGATCCCGGCCGGTGACCTCAAGCAGCGTTCGAACGACACCGATTATCCGTTCCGCGCGCACTCCGCCTTCGCGCACCTCACCGGCTGGGCGTCCGACGCGGTGCCCGAGTCCGTGCTCGTGTTCGAGCCGACGGCATCCGGTCACGACATCACCCTCTTCCTGCGCGAGCGCGCCGATCGCACCACGACGGAGTTCTACGCCGACGCGTCCATCGGCGAGTTCTGGATCGGGCCGCGGCCGTCGCTGGCCGGCGTCGCCGCCGACCTCGGCATCGCGACCGCCCACATCGACGCCTTCGCCTCCGCCGACGGCGAGCGCGTCCTCGACGAGGACACCGAGCTGACCCGCTTCGTCTCGGAGCTGCGACTGGTCAAGGACGCCTACGAGATCGACCAGCTGCGGCTGGCCGTCGAGGTCACCGCCCGCGGGTTCGACGACATCGTCGCCGATCTGCCTCGCATCATCGCCACCCCGCGCGGCGAACGCGCGGTGGAGGGCGTGTTCCACCTGCGCGCGCGCACCGACGGCAACGGCGAGGGATACGACACGATCGCCGCCTCCGGCCCGCACGCCTGCTACCTCCACTGGACCCGCAACGACGGCGCCGTCGTGCCCGGCGACCTCATCCTCATCGATGCGGGTGTCGAGGTCGACAGCCTGTACACCGCCGACATCACGCGCACGCTCCCCGTATCGGGCACCTTCACGCCCATCCAGCGGAGGATCTACGAGACCGTCCGCGAAGCCGCCGACGCCGCCTTCGCAGCCGCCCGTCCGGGGGTGAAGTTCCGCAGCGTGCACGAGGCGGCGATGGCGGTCATCGCCGCACGGGTGGCCGAGTGGGGTCTGCTGCCGGTCACGGCGGAAGAGGCGCTCGACGCCGACGCCGGCGGCCAGCACCGCCGCTACATGGTCCATGGCACCAGCCACCATCTCGGCATCGACGTGCACGACTGCGCCCAGGCGCGTCGCGAGATGTACTACGACGGCATCCTCGAACCCGGCATGGTCTTCACGATCGAGCCGGGCCTGTACTTCCAGATCGACGATCTCACCGTGCCGGAGGAGTACCGGGGCATCGGCGTGCGCATCGAGGACGACATCCTCATGACCGCGGACGGCCCCGTAAACCTCTCCGCCGGGATCCCCCGCACGGCCGACGAGGTCGAGGCGTGGATCGCCCGTCTCGCGCACTGACCCGGCCGCACGGAGCAGAACGCACTGTGCCGAGCCGGCGGCCGCTCAGCGCGACGGGATGAGGCGTCCGCGCAGCCACGCGGCGACATCCGGCGCCAGTTCGGCACCGACCGTCTCGGGCGCGCGCGTGCGGCCCTTCACCTCGAAGGAGTGGCCGCCGCCGTCGATCCACGCGATCTCGGCGTCGCGGCAGGTCGCGACGGCAGCCTCGAACTGGGTCAGCGGCTGCAGGAACGGGTCCTTCGTCCCGGCGAGGAACAGCTGGGGCTGCGCGATCGCGGGCAGATGCGCCGTCCGTGCCTTCGCGGGATCGCCGGGCGGGTGCAGCGGATAGCCCAGGTACACCAGAGCGGCCGGATCGATCACGCCCTCCGCCGCCGCCATCGACGCCATCCGCCCGCCGTAGGACTTGCCCGCCGCGACCAGCGGCAGACCGGATGCCGTCTCCCCCAGCCGTGCCATGACCGCCGCCCACGTGGCGATCGCATGGGCGGCGGGACCCGGCATCCGTCGTCGCGCCTCGGCGTAGGGGAACGCGAAGCGCAGGGTCGCGATCCCCTCGGCCCGCAGTGCGGCCGCGCAGCCGACGAGGAACGGGTGGTCCAGGCCCGCGCCGGCGCCGTGCGCGAGGGCGAGCGCGGCCCAGGGCGCGACGGGCGCCTCGTGGACGGCCGAGACCCGCACGTCGCCGCGCGGCAGCGCGACGGTGATCGGCGCGGTCGCCGCCGTCATCGCGCGGGCGCGTCGCCGCCGTCGCCTGCCGCAGCGGCCGGATCGGGCCGTTGGGCGTTCGGATCGATGCGCTCGCCGTACTGCGGCGGGGTCGTGAGGTCCGGCACGGATGCCGGTGTCGCCGGCGCCGTGCGCTGTCCGAGCAGCTCGCGCGCGCGATGGATGCTGCGCGGCAGCACCGTCACGTCATAGTGGTCGGCGATGACCTGCGTGACGGAGGTGTAGTCGCGGCGGCGACGGAGGACCGAGTAGGTGATGATGCTCATGAGCATGCCGATGGCGATGCCGACCAGCATCACGCCGATGAAGAGCTGGATCGCCGCGTTGGGCGTGCCCAGCACGAAGATCGCCGAGAACAGCAGGCCGAGCAGGATGCCGTTGATGGCGCCCGTGCGCGCGGCGGCGGCGTAGCCGAGCCTCCCCGTCACCTTCTCGACCGAGCGCAGTCCGCGGCCCACGATCGCGATGTCCTTGGCGGGGATGTCGGCCGCGATGAGCGTCGACACCGCCTTCTGAGCACCCTCATACGACGTGTACTCGGACACCTTCTCGCCGTGCTCCTGGGGAATGCCGCCCAACATGCTCACGCGTCCCATCATGTCACGGGGCACGACGGGCACGGGCCGGGACCGCTCCGGGCCGAACGGGCGGCGCGGGGCTACGCTGGACAAGTGACTACGCAGCGGGTGTTCGTGGCGCGCCTGACCGGGTGCGCCGTCTTCGACCCGGCCGGCGACCGGCTCGGCAAGGTGCGCGACGTCGTCGTGATCTACCGCAAGGACGATCCCCCGCGCGTGGTCGGCCTCGTCGTCGAGATCCCGGGGCGTCGGCACGTGTTCCTGTCGATCGGACGGGTGACCTCGATCGCGACCGGCCAGGTGATCACGACGGGCCTGATCAACGTGCGCCGCTTCCAGCAGCGCGGCGGCGAGGTCCGCGTCATGTCCGAGCTGATCGGCCGCCGCGTATACCTCACGGACGGTTCGGGCCAGGCCGTCATCGAGGACGTCGCGATCGAGCGAGACCGGCTCGGCGAGTGGGACATCGGCCAGCTGTTCCTGCGCCGCCCCAAGACGAGCGCGTCGCCGTTCGCGAAGGGGCCGACGACCTTCGTGCAGTGGTCGGACGTGCGCGAGGACCAGACCCCCGGCGAGGCGCAGTCCGCCGAGCAGCTCGTCGCGACCTATTCCGAGCTCAAGCCCGCCGACCTCGCCAACACGCTGCTGGACCTGCCCGAGGAGCGCCTGCTCGAAGTCGCCGAGGAGCTTCCCGACGAGCGACTCGCGGATGCCCTCGAGGAGATGCCCGAGGACGAGCAGGTGCACATCCTCGAGCAGCTCGGCGACGAGCGGGCAGCCGACATCCTCGACCACATGGAGCCCGACGACGCCGCCGACCTGCTGGGCCAGCTGCCCGAGGGCCGCATCGAGCAGCTCCTCGACCTGATGGAGCCCGAGGAGGCCGAGGACGTCCGCGCCCTGCTCGAGTACGGACCCGACACCGCCGGCGGGCTCATGACGACCGAGCCGATCGTCCTGTCCGCAGAGGCGACGGTCGCCGAGGCTCTGGCCCTCATCCGCCGCCATGAGCTGCACCCTGCCCTCGCGGCTGCCGTCTTCGTGACCCTGCCCCCGTACGAGACTCCGACGGGGCGCCTGCTGGGCATCGTGCATTTCCAGCGCATGCTGCGCTACCCGCCGCACGAGCGGCTGGGCGCCATCATCGACGACACGATCGACCCGGTGCCCGCCACCGGCAGCGCCGCCGAGGTCGCCCGGCTGCTCGCCAGCTACAACCTCGTCTCTCTGCCCGTCGTCGACCAGGCCCACCGCCTGGTGGGCGTCGTGAGCGTCGACGACGTCATCGACTACCTGCTGCCCGACGACTGGCGCTCGCACGACGCCGATCACCCCGCCGGCACCGTCGCGGGAGGCGGCCGATGATGGCGCGGCCGCCGAAGGGCGCCGGGTTCGACGCGCCCCGCGGGCGCCGCGCGAGCGTCCTCGCGCGCACGCCGCAGCCCTCGCGGGACCGCTTCGGCCGGTTCACGGAGTGGGTGGCTCGCGCGATGGGCACACCCATGTTCCTGCTGATCCTGACGGTGTTCTGCGCCGCCTGGCTCGCGTGGAACACCCTCGCCCCCGAGCAACTGCGCTTCGACGACGCCGCCCTCGGGTTCACGGCGCTGACGCTCATGCTGTCGCTGCAGGCCTCGTACGCCGCGCCGCTGATCCTCCTCGCTCAGAACCGTCAGGATGACCGGGACCGCGTTCAGATCGAGCAGGACCGGCAGCGCGCGGAGCGCAACCTGGCCGACACCGAGTACCTCGCCCGCGAGGTCGTCGCGCTGCGGATGGCGCTCACCGACGTCGCCGGCGAGGTCGTCACCCGCGACATCCTGCGCCAGGAGCTCAAAGCGCTGATCGAGACGCTCGATGCGCGCGACGGGCCGGTCGCGCCGGCGGACCCGGCCGGGCCGGACGGACGGGTCGAGTGGGACCTCTCGGATCGCGCACCGGATCGGACGGGCGACCGTGACCGGCGGGACGAGCGGCACCGGGACACACCGTGACCGTGGCGGCCGGCGCTGCGGCGGCCGCTGTCCGCCGCGCCGTCGAGGCGGTCTCCGACCCGGAGCTGCGCCGCCCGCTCGGCGAGCTCGACATGGTGCGCGACATCTCCGTCGACGACGGCGTGGCCCACGTCGCGATCGCGCTGACGATCGTCGGCTGCCCCGCCGCCGACCGGATCGAGCGCGACGTCCGCGCCGCCGCCGCCGGCGCACCGGGTATCGACTCCGTCGAGATCGAGATCGGCGTGATGACCCCGGCCGAACGTGCGGCGCTCACCGAGCGACTGCGCGCTGGCCGCGCCGCCCGGCAGATGCCGTTCGGTCCCGAGACGCTCACCCGGGTGATCGCCGTCACCAGCGGCAAGGGCGGGGTCGGCAAGTCCACGGTCACCGCGAATCTGGCGGTCGCCCTCGCCGGCCGCGGTCTCGCCGTGGGCCTCATCGACGCCGACGTGCACGGCTTCTCGATCCCCGCACTGCTCGGCCTCGTCGGCGCCGACGGCCTGCCCCCGCAGCCCACGCGCCTCGACGATCTGATGCTCCCCCCCGTCGCCCACGGGGTGAAGACCATCTCGATCGGCATGTTCCTGCCCCGCGGCACGTCTGCGCCCGGCGCGGTCGCCTGGCGCGGTCCGATGCTGCACCGGACGGTGCAGCAGTTCCTCACCGACGTCTTCTTCGGCGATCTCGACGTCCTGCTGATCGACATGCCGCCGGGCACCGGCGACGTCGCCATCTCGGTGGGGCAGCTGCTCCCCCACGCCGACGTCCTCGTCGTGACCACGCCGCAGCCGGCCGCCGCCGATGTCGCTGTGCGCAGCGGCGTGGTCGCGCGCCAGACGGGTCAGCGCGTGATCGGCGTGATCGAGAACATGACCGCGCTGACGCTGGCCGACGGCACGACGCTCGACCTGTTCGGCGCCGGCGGGGGCCGCACCGTCGCGGCGGCGCTGTCGGCCGACGGCGACCCGGTGCCGCTGCTGGGTTCGATTCCGCTGAGTCCGGCGCTGCGCGCGGGGGGCGATGCCGGTGAGCCGGTCGTGATCGGGCACCCCGACGATGCCGCCGCGCGGGCGATCGACGCGATCGCCGCCGCGCTCGCGGCAGACGGCAGATCCCTCGCGGGTCGTCCCCTGCCGCTCGCGCCGGTCCGCACCTGAACGCACCGGTCGGGATTCCCTCGCGCTGCGCTCAGGTCGCCTCGGAGTCGAACGGGACCTCGCCGTCGGGATCGAACCCGGTCGCGCGGGGCGCCGCGGCGACGGCCGCGGCCGGGACCGTCACGACCGGGGGCGCGACGGGCGCGTCGTCGAGGAGGGCGTCGCGGATGATGCGCCGCGGGTCGTACTGCCGCGGATCCATCTTGCGCCACTCGATGTCGTCGAAGTCCTCGCCGATCTCCTCCTTGACGCGTGTCTTGGCTCCGGCGAGCCACGCCCGTGCACGGACGGTGAGCTGGGCGAGCAGCTCGGCATAGCGCGGCAGGCGTTCGGGGCCGAGCAGCAGCGCGGCGAGCACCGCGATGAGGAGGATCTTCTCCATGTCGAGCCCGAAGAACATGCACCCAGGCTACCCGTGCGTCCCGGCTGCCGAACGCCCTGCGCGCCGTGAGGCCAAACGCGCCGCGGGCCGTAGTCTGGGTGCGGAGGTCCACGCATGGGCGACTACGACGCGATCCGCAGATACGCCGACGAGGCGACGATCGAACCCGATGCCATCACCCGCGCGCGGGCGCACGCTCTCGAGCTCGGCGCCGATCCGATCAGCGCACCGGTGGGAGCTCAGTGCGCCGTCGTGGCCGCGGTCGGCAACGCGCTCAACATCGTCGAGATCGGCACGGGCGGTGGTGTGTCGGGACTGTGGCTGCTGCACGGCTCCCCACGCGCGACGCTCACGACGATCGACAAGGAACCCGAGCACCTCGCTGCGGCGCGGACCGCGTTCGCCGACGCGAAGATCCCCTCGGCACGAGCCCGGTTCATCACCGGTCGTGCCGCCGAGGTCCTGCCGCGCATGAACGAGGCGTCCTACGACATCGTCCTCGTCGACGCCGACCCCGAGAACGTCATCGAGTACGTGGAGCACGGACTGCGCCTCGCGCGGGTCGGCGGCACCGTTCTCATCCCGCGCGTCCTCGCCGGCGGGGCCGTAGCCGATCCCGTGCGCCGCGACGCGGTCACGAGCGCGTATCGGTCTCTCATCCAGGAGACGCAGGCCTCGCCGGCGGTTCTGGGGGCCCTGTCGATCGTGGGCGAGGGCCTGCTGCAGCTCACGACGGTCGCCTCCGAGTCGCGCTGACACGCAGAACGACCGGCCCCCGCGGGGACCGGTCGTTCACATCGTGGTGAGATCAGGCTGCGCCGACGACCTCGCCCAGCACGCTGTGGAGTTCCTTCGCCTCGGCGTCGTTCACCGAGACGACGAGACGTCCTCCGCCCTCGAGGGGAACGCGGACGATGATCAGGCGCCCCTCCTTCACGGCCTCCATCGGTCCGTCTCCGGTTCGCGGCTTCATGGCTGCCATTGCGGGCTCCCTTTCGTCTACGGTCTACCTGTCAAGTTTACCCGGTCGCCCGTAACCGGTCGCCCATCGCGTCTTCCGGCGTTGCGCTTTCCGGTCACGGGATCCGAAAGTAGGTGTTCCCCAGTGCATACATGCTCTGGATCCACCACCACTGACCGGCCAGCGACGCCACGAGCACACCCAACCGCCACCACAGCGCGCGGGGAGCCGCGAGCGCGCCGTACAGCGGCGACAGCGGTACCAGCAGCCGGAAGATGCTCGACTGCGGGAAGAACACGGCGAGCAGGTAGAGCAGGTAACTCGCCGACCACAGCCGCACCTCGACTCCCAGCATCCGCACATGCCGCTGCCGCAGGAGCAGCCACCCGGCGCCCACCACCACCGCGGCGAGCAGGGCGTACCCGAGGTAGACGGGCAGCCCCCACGCACCGAACCACACCGGCACCGCATCGAGGAACCCCGCGAAGGGCACGAAGGCGTGCTCGGCGCCGAGCCAGGCGCGCCGCCAGGCCAGCTCGGTCTCCAGGTACGCGGTGGGCTCACCGGTGACGAGACCGGCGATCACCTGCCAGGCGAATCCGACCACGACCGCGAGGCCGCCCAGCGCGACGACGTGCACGATCTGGCGCGCAGGCAGCGGATCCTCGCGGCGCCGCAGCCAGCGGTGGATGCCGTAGAGCCCCAGGAACAGCGCGAACGCGAGGACGCCGGGGCGTGTGAAGCCCAGGACGGGGATCAGCGGGTAGAGCCAGGCGAATCGCCGCCGCTGCACGCACCACAGCGCGAGGAAGAGCAGCGCCAGGAACAGCGACTCGGCGTAGCCGACCTGGAACAGTGCCGCGAGCGGTCCTGCGGCGAAGAACACGACGGCCCACATCGTCGCCGGTTCGTCGAGGCGGGTGCGTAGCAGTGCATGCAGGACGAGGCAGGCGAGGTAGCCGGCGACGAGTGAGACGAGGACCGCGCCGACGGGATACTGTCCGGCGAGCGTGCCGAGCGCCCGCGCCAGGAACGGGTAGACCGGCATGAACGCCCAGCCGTTCTCCGCCACGACGCCGGCGTCGTCGCGCGGGAGTTCGGCCGGGTAGCCCTCCAGCGCGATCAGCCAGTACCACTGCGCGTCCCACCCCATCAGGAACGAGCCGATCGTGGCCCCCTCGCCGAACCGCGACCCGGGACCGGAGAGCCCGGCCGCGAGGCCGAGAAAGCCCGTCGTGACGAGGCGTGCCGCGAAGTAGACGAGGGCGACGCGCAGGGCGACCGGCAGCCGCGGCGCACTCGGTCGTGTCGTCAGGGCGCCGTCAGCCACGCCCGCAGGCCCCGCTCGACGTCCTCGATCTGGGCGAGTGACACGCGCTCCTCGTCGTGGTGCGCCAGGTGCGGATCGCCCGGGCCGTAGTTGACGGCGGGGACGCCGAGCGCCGAGAAGCGGGCGACGTCGGTCCATCCGTACTTCGGCTGCGGCACGGCGCCCACGGCCGCGACGAACTCCTGCGCGAGGGCGGCATCCAGGCCCGGCCGGGCGCCGGCTGCGAGGTCGACGACCTCGACGTCGAAGCCGGCGAGCACGTCCCGCACATGCGCCGCGGCCTCCTCGGGAGTGCGGTTCGGCGCGAAGCGGTAGTTGACCTCGACCTCGCACTCGTCGGGGATGACGTTCCCGGCGATGCCGCCGCGGATGCGCACGGCGTTGAGCCCCTCACGGTACTCGAGTCCCTCGACCTCGATCGTGCGCGGACGGTAATCGGCCAGGCGCGCGAGGATGGGCGCCGCCGCGTGGATGGCGTTCTCGCCGATCCACGCGCGTGCGCTGTGGGCGCGCACGCCGCTCGTCCGGGCGATCGCGCGCAGGTTGCCGTTGCACCCGCCTTCGACCTGGCCGTTCGAGGGCTCTCCGAGGATCGCGAAGTCAGCGACGAAGAGGTCCGGTCGCGTGCGCGCCAGGCGCGTCAGCCCATTGCGATCGGCATCCACCTCTTCATGGTCATACCACATCCACGTGATGTCGACGCGGGGCGCCACGAGCTCGGCGGCGAGCTTGAGCTGGACGGCGACGCCGGCCTTCATGTCCACCGTGCCCCGGCCCCACAGATACGGGATGCCGTCGATCTCGATGTCGCGGGTGGGCAGGTTGCCGTTGAGCGGCACGGTGTCGATGTGCCCCGCGATCGCGACGCGCTGCGCCCGCCCGAGGTTCGTGCGCGCGACGATCGTGTCGCCGTCGCGGTACACCTCCAGATGGGGCAGTCCGCTCACCGCCGCGAAGATCGCATCGGCCAGCGGCGTCTCGTCGTCCGAGACGCTCGGGATGTCGCAGATGGTGCGCGTGAGGTCGACGGACGAGGCGGTGAGGTCGAGCATGCGGTCGAGTCTACCGATGAGGCCGGAGCGTCCCCGTGCGCCCGATACCCTGGAGGCATGAGCGAACAGCGGTGGGTATGGGGTGTCGGGCTGGCGACGAAGAGCCAGGACGGAACAGTGCTGGACACGTGGTTTCCGGCTCCCGCTCTCGGACGTGCGCCCGAGGTGCCGGACACCTCGTCGCTGAGCGCCGAGGCCGGCGACGACCCGCGGCGCGCCGTCACGGTCGAGGTCGTCGTGGTCGAGATCGACCTGGATGCCGCGCCGGCGGACACGCCGGATGCCTACCTGCGTCTGCACGCCCTGTCGCACCGGCTCGTGCGGCCCAACGAACTCGATCTGACCGGGATCTTCGGTCACCTGCCGACCGTCGCCTGGACCAACGCGGGTCCCGTGCACCCGCAGGACGCGGCACGCCTGCGTCCGCAGCTGCAGCGCGCCGGGATCCAGGTGCAGGGATTGGACAAGTTCCCGCGGCTGACCGACTACGTCGTCCCCGCCGCCGGTGTGCGCATCGCCGACGCGTCCCGCGTGCGCCTGGGCGCGTACCTGTCCCCCGGCACGACCGTCATGCACGAGGGCTTCGTGAACTTCAACGCCGGCACGCTCGGCGCCTCGATGATCGAGGGCCGCGTCTCCCAGGGCGTGGTGATCGGCGACGGCAGCGACATCGGCGGCGGCGCGTCGATCATGGGCACGCTCTCGGGCGGCGGCACGCACCGGGTCTCGATCGGCGCACGCACCCTGCTGGGCGCGAACGCCGGCATCGGGATCTCGCTCGGCGACGACTGCGTCGTCGAGGCGGGACTCTACGTCACCGCGGGATCGAAGATCGTCCTGGCCGACGGGACGCCGCGCCACGACAACTCGCGCCCCGTCGTCAAGGGCGCCGACCTGTCCGGTGGCGACGGGCTGCTGTACCGTCGCAATTCGCTCACCGGTGCGATCGAGGCCGTCCGTCGCCGCGGCGTCGGGGTGACCCTCAACGAGGCGCTCCACGCCTGAGCCGGGTCCTCCCCGCCTTCGGCGGTCACCTGCGCACGGTGCGCGCCGCCGAGACTGTGCCCGACCGACTGCGGAAACACCGATGCCGTCGCGCCCCCGCCTTCGGCAGTCACTTACGCACAGTGCGCGCCCCCGACACTGTGCCCGGCCGACTGCTCACACACGGATGCCGGAAACACGGCTGCTGGAAACACGGATGCCGGGCAGCCGACGGATGCCGGGAGCCCGGATACCGGGAACGCTCAGACGGCGCCGGGGTAGTCGCGCTGGCCGGCGCCGATGTAGAGCTGCTGCGGGCGACCGATCTTGGTCTGCGGGTCGCGCTGCATCTCCTGCCAGTGCGCGAGCCATCCGGGCAGCCGCCCGATGGCGAACAGCACCGTGAACATGCGCGTGGGGAAGCCCATCGCCTTGTAGATGACGCCGGTGTAGAAGTCGACGTTCGGGTAGAGCCGGCGCTCCTTGAAATAGTCGTCCTCGAGGGCGACGCGCTCCAGCTCGGTAGCCAAGTCCAGCAGCGGGTCGTGCACGCCCAGCTCGCGCAGCACCTCGTCCGCCGACTCCTTGACGAGCTTCGCGCGCGGGTCGTAGTTCTTGTAGACGCGGTGGCCGAAGCCCATGAGCTTGACCCCGTCCTCCTTGTTCTTGACCCGCTCGACGAAGCGCTGCACGCTCTCGCCGGAGTCGCGGATGCGCGCCAGCATGTCCAGCACGGCCTCGTTGGCGCCGCCGTGCAGCGGCCCGTAGAGGGCGTTGATGCCGGCCGAGATCGAGGAGAACTGGTTCGCGCCCGTGGACCCGACGAGGCGGACCGTCGACGTCGACGCGTTCTGCTCGTGGTCCTCGTGCAGGATGAGCAGCCGCTCCAGCGCCCGCGACATGACGGGGCTGACCTCGTATCGTTCGGCGAGGACGCCGAAGTTCAGCTTGAGGAAGTTGTCGACGAAGCTCAGCGAGTTGTCGGGGTACAGGAACGCCTGACCGACGCTCTTCTTGTGGGCGTAGGCCGCGATGACCGGCAGCTTCGCCAGCAGCCTGATCGTGTTCAGCTCGATGTGCTCGGGGTTGTTCGGGTCGCTCTGGCCCTCGTAGTAGGTGGAGAGCGCGGCGGTCGCGGCCGAGAGCACCGACATGGGGTGCGCCGTGTGGGGCAGCGAGGAGAAGAAGCGCTTGAGGTCCTCGTGCAGCAGCGTGTGCCGGCGGATCTTGTCGTCCCACTCGGCCAGCTCGTCCGCCGTCGGCAGCTCGCCGTTCAGGAGCAGCCACGCGACTTCGAGGTAGGTGCTGTTCTTCGCGAGCTGCTCGATCGGATACCCCCGATAGCGGAGGATCCCCTCGTCGCCGTCGATGTAGGTGATCGTGGACTTCGTCGCCGCGGTGTTGACGAAGCCGTAGTCCAGCGCGGTGTGGCCGGTCTGCTTCGTGAAGGTCGAGAAGTCGACGCTCGGAGCCCCCTCGGTTCCCGCCAGGATTGGCAGCTGTGCGGTCCTGTCGCCGATCGTGACAGTGGCGGTCTGCGGGGTGTCCTCGCTGCTCACGAAGCCTCCTTGCGGTCGTCCTTGGGGTGCTTACAGCCTACTGGGCGCGCTGGCCTACTCCGTTCACCGCCAAAGGATCCCGGTTCCCGTAGGAGGAACCCTACGAAGCGTGCAGACGGCGGGCGGCTTCGGCGATGCGCTCGTCCGTCGCCGTCAGCGAGAAGCGCACGTGCTGGGGGAAGTGCGGACCATAGAAATGACCGGGACCGGCCAGGATGCCGTGGCGGGCGAGGCGATCCATCGACGCCCAGGCGTCCTCCCCCGCGGTCGCCCACAGGTAGAGACCGCCCTCGCTGCGGTCGATGCGGAAGCCCGCGTGCTCGACGGCCGGACGCAGGATCGCGCGCCGGGCGCGGTAGCGCTCCTTCTGCTGCGCCACGTGCGCATCGTCGCCCAGCGCGGCCACCATCGCGGCCTGCACGGGGGCCGGCAGCATCAGGCCGAGGTGCTTGCGCGCCGTCAGCAGCGGAGCCACGAGCGCGGCGTCGCCGGCGAGGAACGCCGCCCGGTAGCCGGCGAGGTTCGACTGCTTGCTGAGCGAGTACACCGACAGCAGTCCCGTCAGGTCGCCGTCCGAGACCCGCGGGTCGAGCACGCTCGGGATGGGCGCGTCGGCCCACGGTCCGTCCCAGCCCAGCTCGGCGTAGCACTCGTCCGAGGCGAGGACAGCCCCCAGCTCCCGCGCGCGCGTCACGGCGCCGCGCAGGTCGTCGACGTCGAGGACCCGGCCGTCGGGGTTGCCCGGTGAGTTGATCCAGACGAGCTTCGTCTCCGTCGGCCATGAGGCGGGATCGTCCGCGGCGACGGGAGTCGCGCCCACCAGACGCGCGCCCACCTCGTACGTCGGGTATGCGGCCCGCGGATGCACGACCACGTCGCCGCTGCCCAGTCCCAGCAGCAGCGGCAGCAGGGCGACCAGCTCCTTGGAGCCGACGGTCGGCAGCACCTGCTCCGGGGAGAGGCCGGGCACCCCGCGACGTCGCCCATACCAGTCGACGACGGCCTCGCGCAGCGCCGGAGTGCCCACCGTCTGCGGGTAGGCGTGCGCGTCGGTGGCCGCGCTCAACGCTGCGGCGACGACCGCGGGCGTCGGATCGACCGGCGACCCGACGGACAGATCCACCAGGCCGCCCGGATGTGCGCGCGCCGTGCGCGCGTACGGGGCGACGGCGTCCCAGGGGTAGTCGGCGAGATCGCGGACGCTCATCTACTCGCCCTGCGGGGGCAGCGCCGCGATGACCGGGTGATCCTTGTGGATGACCCCGACCTTGGCCGCTCCGCCGGGCGAGCCGATGTCCTCGAAGAACTCGACATTGGCGGTGTAGTAGTCCTGCCATTCGTCGGGCAGATCGTCTTCGTAGTAGATCGCCTCGACGGGGCAGACGGGCTCACAGGCGCCGCAGTCCACGCACTCGTCCGGGTGGATGTAGAGGGATCGGTCGCCTTCGTAGATGCAGTCGACAGGGCACTCGTCGATGCAGGCACGGTCCTTCACATCCACGCACGGGAGAGCGATCACATACGTCACGTCTCGAGTCTAGTTCGTGGCGGGCACGCGAGAGGCCGAGGGCCACGCGACGACGACGGCCACCAGGATCGGGACCACGAGGGTCCAGATCACGCCCGTGGACACCTCGCCGGCCCCCGGCGCCGGAACGACGATGGATCCGCCCGGCCCGCGCCCCGAGAACACGAGCGTCACGATCATCACGCCCAGGCCCGTCGCCAGGGCCGCCCAGCGATCGGCGGTCAGTGAGCGCACCGCCAGCAGCAGCGCCGCGACCCCGACCAGCGCCACGACGATTCCGACCGGAAGCGTCGCGAACGGCAGATCCCAGACCGCGGCCTGGCCGATCGTGCCGGCGATGCCGAATACCGCACCGACGGCGAAGGCGACCAGCCAGGTGGCTGCGCGCACGAGCGACGATCCCATCACGCCAGTCTACGACCGCCCCGCGCCCGCGCCCCGGCATCCGCCACCGCGGTACCGAGGTTCACGCCTTCTGAACCCCAGTTTCATCACGAATCGATAACCTCCCCCAAATCCGACCGCTCGGTATGTAGTTTGGTGACACTAGTCACAGCGCCGTGACCGAAGGGGTAGCCATGACGCTGGCAGTCCACAACGTGGAAGTCGTCTACGAGGACGTGATGCTCGTCGTGCGGGGCGCGAGCATCCGCATCCCGCGCGACGGGATCGTCGCGCTCCTGGGTGCCAACGGAGCGGGCAAGACCTCCCTGCTGCGCGCCATGACCGGCCTCCTGGACGTCCACCGCGGACGCATCACCCGCGGGCACGTGTCGATCGACGATGTGCCGCTGGATACGCGGCACGCCGCCGACGTCGTTCGGGCGGGCGTCTCACAGGTCATGGAGGGCCGGCGGGTGTTCGTCGAGTTCACCGTCGACGAGAACCTGCGCATCGGCGCCTACACCCGCGGCCGCGTGGGCCTGGCCGACAAGCTCGACCGCGTCTACACGATGTTCCCGCGGCTGAGCGAGCGGCGCACCCAGCGGGCCGGCTACCTCTCCGGGGGCGAGCAGCAGATGCTCGCGATCGGCCGCGCGCTCATGGCGGAGCCGGCCTACATCCTCCTCGACGAGCCGAGCCTGGGGCTGGCGCCGCAGATCGTCGCGCAGATCCGCGACCTCATCGTCGAGATCCGCCGCAGCGGCACGGGGGTGCTGCTGGTGGAGCAGAACGCCGCCATGGCCCTGTCGATCGCCGACCACGGGTACGTCATGGAGAACGGGAAGATCGTGATGGATGCCCCGGCCCAGGCCCTGCGCGAAGACGACGACATCCGGGAGTTCTACCTCGGCACCGGGGCCGCGGCATCCAGTCTGCGGGACGTCAAACACTACAAGCGGCGGAAGAGGTGGCTGTCGTGAGCGTGCTGCTCGAGGTCGCCGATCTGACCCTGAGGTTCGGGGGCGCCACGACCCTCGACGCCGTGTCGTTCGACGTGCGCGCCGGTGAGCTGCTGGCCATCATCGGCCCGAACGGCGCCGGGAAGACCTCGACGTTCAACTGCATCTCCGGGGTCTACCGGCCGCAGTCCGGCTCCATCGCCCTCGACGGCGCCTCGCTGCTGGGCCTGTCCCCCGACCAGGTGGCGCATCGGGGCGTCGCCCGCACCTTCCAGAACGTGGAGCTGTTCGACAACCTCTCGGTGCTCGACAATCTGCTGCTGGGCCGCCACCAGAAGACCTCCTACTCCTGGCCGGAGGCGCTCGTCTGGTTCGGTCGCGCGCGCACCCAGGAGCTGGCGGCACGGCGCCGCATCGAGGACCTCATCGAGTTCCTCGATCTCGCCGCGGTCCGCCACCTCCCCGTCGGCATCCTGCCCTACGGGGTGAAGAAGCGGGTCGAGCTCGGCCGCGCGCTCGCGATGGAGCCGCGCCTGCTGCTGCTGGACGAGCCGGTCGCGGGCATGAACTCCGAGGAGACCGAGGACATGGCCCGGTTCATCCTCGACATCCGCAGCGAACTGGGGACGTCGATGATCATGGTCGAGCACGACATGCGCCTCGTGATGGACCTCGCCGACCGCGTCATGGTCATCGACTTCGGCCGCCGCATCGCGCTGGGCACGCCCGACGAGGTGCAGCGCGACCCCGCCGTGATCGCGGCCTACCTCGGCGGCGCCACCGACACGGTCGCGACCCAGATCATCAGCGACCTCGATCCGAGCCTCGTCGCCGACGTGAGCGCCGAGCGGGAGGAGGGACTCGGATGACCGAGATCATGCATCTGCCCCGCCTGCTGCGCGCGGCGGCCGCCGAGGCGCCGAACCGCACCGCGCTGCGCGTCAAGCAGTCCGGCATCTGGCAGGACATCACCTGGGCCGAGTATCGCGGCGCGGTCGAGCGGATCGCGTTCGGACTGGCGGCCCTCGGCATCGGGCCGGGCGAGCGCGTGGCCATCCAGTCCGAGAACCGCCCGGAGTGGCTGTTCGCCGATCTCGCGTCCGCGAGCCTGCGCGCCGCGATCGTGGGGTTCTACCCGACCAACCCGGTCGCCGAGGTCACCTACCTGCTGCGCGACAGCGGCGCCCGCGTGCTCATCGCCGAGGACCAGGAACAGGTCGACAAGGCGCTCGCGGCCGAGCCCGACGCCCCGGACCTCGAGTGGATCGTCTCGCTCGACGGGCGCGGCCTGGCCGTCTACGAGCACCCCAAGCTCATCTCGGTCGACGAGCTCGTCGAGCGCGGCGACGCGATGCGTGCCGCCGACCCGGACCTGCTGGAGCGCCACGACGCCGCCCGCACCGCCGACGACATCGTGACCCTCATCTACACCTCGGGAACGACGGGTCCGCCGAAGGGCGTCATGCTCAGCGCGCGGAACGTCTCGTTCGCGGCCGAGATCCTCTCGCTGGACGACGGCATCCTCGGGCGGCGCCCTTCGCCGCGCGATGCCCTGCTGTCCTACCTGCCGCTGTCCCACGTCGTCGAGCGCGGCATCTCGATCTGGGCGAACCTCACCACCCGCACCGTCGTGCATTTCGCGGAGTCGATCGACACCGTCACGACCGACCTCGTCGCCGTGCAGCCGACGATCCTGTTCGCCGTCCCGCGCATCTGGGAGAAGATCCAGGCGACGGTCGCGGTGAAGATGGCCGGCGCGTCGCGCCTCAAGCGCGGCGTGTACGCCCTCGGCATGCGGCTGAGCGCGCGCATCGCGCAGGACCGCATCGACAACGGCGGCGACTTCACTCCGCGCGCGCGACTGCTCTACGGGCTCGGGTACCTTCCCCTGTTCCGGCCGCTGCGCAAGCGCCTCGGGCTGCTCCGCGTACGCCACGCCGTCTCGGGCGCCGCCCCGATCGCGCCCGATCTGCTGCGCTTCTTCCTCGGGATCGGCATCCCGCTGTTCGAGGCGTACGGCATGACCGAGAACTCCGCCATCGCGACGGCCAATCGCCGTGGCCGCATGCGCGTGGGCACGGTCGGCCAGCCGCAGCCCGGCGCTGAGGTGACGCTGGCCGACGGGACCGGCGAGGTGCTCACCCGGCATCCCGGCACCTTCGTCGGGTACTGGGGAAAGCCCGAGGCGACCGCCGCGACGATGACCGAGGACGGCTGGCTGCGCACGGGCGACGTCGGCGAATGGGTCGGCGACGGACACCTGCGCATCGTCGATCGCATCAAGGACATCATCATCACCGCCGGCGGCAAGAACATCTCCCCCAGCGAGATCGAGAACGCGATCAAGGGCTCGCCGTTCGTGAAGGAGGCCGTCGTCATCGGCGACAAGCGCCCGTTCCTGACGGCGCTCATCGGCATCGAGTACGACACCGTCGCCGACTGGGCGGCGCGTCGGCGCATCGAGTTCACGACGTACCGCGACCTGTCCAGCAAGCCCGAGGTCGTCGAGCTGATCGCGGGGATCGTCCGCGAGGCGAACGCGCAGGTGGCCCGTGTGGAGTCGATCCGCAAGTTCCGCATGCTCACGAAGGAGCTCGACCACGAGGACGGCGAGCTGACGGCCACGCAGAAGCTCAAGCGCCAGGCGTTCGCGGCGACCGTGCCGCACCTGGTCGACGACATGTACGCCGGCTCGACCGCCTACGCCGGCGCGGACCTGGGGAGGAACGGATGAGCGCGCTGCTGGCCTCGCTCGCCACCGGACTGGGGCAGGGCGCCGTCTACGCCCTCATCGCGGTGAGCTTCGTGATCATCTACCGCGCGACCGGCGTGCTCAACTTCGCCCAGCCGGCGATCATGATCCTCGGCACGTTCGCGACGAGCGTGTTCGCGACACAGCTCGGCGTGCCGTTCTTCGCCGCCGTCGCGCTCGCCATGCTCGTCGTCGCCGCGCTGGCAGTCGGCATCGAACGGGTCGCGATCCGCCCGATGGTGGGTCGCCCCGCCTTCTCGGCCGCGATCGTCACGGTCGGGCTGTTCATCGTCCTGCTGGTCCTGGCGTTCCGGCTGTTCGACTCGCAGCCGCGCACCGTCGGCGACCCGTGGCAGCTGCAGTCGCTGTGCCTCGGCGGCGAGCGGACCGAGTCCTTCGGCGTCGCCGGCTGCGTGGGCGGCGTGCAGATCTACGAGAACGCGATCGCACGGTTCGTCATCGCCCTCGCCGTCATCGGGCTGCTCGGCTGGTGGCTCGCCCGCTCGCGCCTCGGCCTGGCCATGCGCGCGACGGCGCTGGACCAGGAGACGGCGCTCGCGCAGGGCATCAGCGTGGGCCGGATGTTCTCGATCTCGTGGGGCATCTCGGGCGCCCTGGCCGCACTGGCCGGCGCCCTGCTGGCGGCGAACGGATCCGTCGTCCAGGCCACCGACGCGCTGTTCGCCCTCGTGGCGCTGCCGGCGATCATCGTCGGCGGACTCGACTCCCTCAAGGGCGCGGTCGTCGGCGGGCTCGTCGTCGGGGTCTCGATGGCGCTGACCAAGACGTTCCAGCCGCTCGTGGCCCCGTGGCTCGGCGCCAACTTCGAGAACGTCGTGCCCTACCTGATCATGCTCGTCGTGCTGCTCGTGCGTCCGTACGGGCTGTTCGGCACGAAGGAGGTGCAGCGGGTATGACCAGAACGATCCCGGATGCCGTGGGCGCGCGCCTGACCGGCGCCTCGCAGCGGCTGAACTTCGAGGGCGTGCGCGGCGAGGTCACCCGCGACGTGCGCCGCGGCCGCCCCGCGCTGTACACGAGCTACGCCGCCGACCAGGCGATCTGGAACACCTCCGTCAAGCGGTCCTGGTTCGCCGTGCTGGTCGTCATCGCGATCTGCGCGCCGTTCCTCGTCGCCGCCGATCTCACCTATCTGCTGACCATGGCCGTCATCTACGCGGTCGGCGGAATCGGCCTGAACCTGCTCACCGGCTACGCCGGTCAGGTCTCGCTCGGTCACGCGTTCTTCCTGGGGCTGGGCGCCTACACGGCGGCGGTCCTCGGCGGGACCGGCGGGGCCACGACGTGGGGCCTCGGGCTGGACCTCGCGATCGTGCTGCCGGCGGCCGCGGTCCTCCCGGCGCTGGTCGGGCTGCTGGTCGCACCGCTGGCGACACGCGTGCGCGGCCTGTACCTGGCGGTGCTGACCCTGGGCCTGCTGATCCTGGGCGAGCAGCTGTTCAAGATCATGACGCCCATCACGGGCGGCCAGGGCGTCGGCCGCGGTGTCGCGACCCGCACCCTGTTCGGCGTCGACCTCACACAGACATACGCGATCGGCCCCGTGCACGTGCCGCCGCACATCTCGTTCTATCTCCTGTGCCTCGCGCTGCTGGTCGCTCTGGGCATCGGCGCGCGCAATCTCGCCCGCGGCCGCTACGGGCGCGGCTTCGCCGCCGTGCGCGATCGCGACATCGCCGCCGAGGTCATGGGCGTGAACCTGCTGCGCACCAAGACCCTCGCCTTCACGCTGTCCTCCGCGTACGCGGGTGTGGCCGGCGCTCTCCTGTCCATGCTGATCGGCCGGGTCGCACCGGAGATGTGGAACCTGTTCCTGTCGATCGACTTCCTCGCCGTCATCGTGATCGGCGGGATCGCGACCATCTCGGGCACGATCATCGGCGCCTGCTTCGTCGTGCTGCTGCCGCGCATGCTCGAAGAGCTCACTCACGTCATCCCGTGGATCAGCGTCTCCAGCGGCGGCCTGGTCAACGTCTTCCAGCTGCAGACCATCATCTTCGGCGTGCTGATCATCGTGTTCATCACGCTCGAACCGCGCGGCCTCTACGGACTGTGGATGCGCGTGCGCAACTACTTCGCCGCCTGGCCGTTCTCGTACTGACGGCACGACCGACCGAACAACTGAACACCGACACCGCATCATCGAGAACGAGGAGCACAGCATGTCCCTGCGTCGACGTCGCCGCGCGGCAGTTGCCCTGTCCGCCGCGGCCCTTCTGGCCCTGACCGCCTGTACGACGGTCGAGGCCCCACCACCCACCACTCCGACCGACGGTCCGGCCGAGCCCGGAGACACGATCACGACAGGGGCCGGCGTCACCTCCGACCCCTGCCCGGACGCCGTCAACGCCGACAACGGGTGCATCTACCTGGGCGTCCTGTCCGACCTCACCGAAGGCCCGTTCGCGGCGCTGGCCGTGCCGATCACCGACGGTCAGCGCGCCTTCTGGGCGAAGGTGAACGCCGCCGGCGGCATCGGCGGGTTCGACATCGACATCAACACCTATACCCGCGACACGAAGTATCAGGCCGCCGAGCACGCAGCGCAGTACCAGCAGATCGCCGGGAACATCGCCGGCATCGCGCAGTCGCTCGGGACGGTCAACACCGAATCGGTGCTGCCCGACATGATCGCGCGCAGTCTCGTGACGGTGCCCACCTCGTGGTGGTCCGGATACGCCTTCGAGGACTACGACCAGGGCATCATCCTCGAGACCGGCTACTCGTACTGCACCGAGGCCATCGTGGGTCTGGACTGGTTCACCGAGAACCACGGCGAGCCGACCACCGTGCAGGCCGTCGGGTATCCCGGCGACTACGGCGGCGACTCGGCCGAGGGCGTGCGCCGGTGGGCCGAGGTCAACGGCGCGACTGCGCTCGATGCGATCGGCACCGGACCGAACCAGGTCGTCGGCAACCAGGACGCGGTGGTCTCCGCGGTCGCGGCCGGATCCCCCGATGTCGTCGTCCTCGCCGTCGGACCGGCCGAGACGGCCGAGATCGTCGGCAAGCTCGCCGCCGGCGGGTTCCAGGGGCGGTTCATGGGCTCGCTGCCGACGTGGAACCACGCGCTGCTGCAGTCGGCCGCGGCGCCGGCGCTCGTGGGGCTGTACAACCACATGACGCCGTACGAGAACTGGGACGGCTCGAGCGCCGGCATGGCTGCGGTCAAGGAGTCGCTGAACGGCGAGCTGCCCGCCAACGCCGGTTACATCATCGGCTGGGTGATCGGGTACCCGTTCCAGGCGGCGCTCGAGGCGGCGGCCGCGGCCGGCGATCTCACCCCGGAGGGCATCGCCGCGGTCGTGGACGGCCTCGAGGTCGACTTCGAGGGCATGATCCCGAACCACACCTACGGTGGCGATGCACAGGCGAATGCGGCGCAGGCCGTCAACGTCGGCGTTCCCGACGCCGACGTTGAGCTCGGCCTGAAGACGATCGCCTCCTTCTACGAGGGTGCGACGTTCGATCAGACCGACTACTCCGGCGCCTGCGTGGCCACGGGCTGACCCGCAGGACGGCACGGGGATGCCGGGCGCTCAGGCTCCCGGCATCCCCGTCGTCATGCGGCCAGCCCCCACAACCGCAGCAGTGCCGCCACGACGGCGGCGACGACCACGACGACGAGGAACGGCGCGCGGATCATGAGCAGGCCGGCGGCGATCAGAAGCGCCGGCACGCGTGCGTCCACGACGATGGCCTGGCCGGCGGCAAGGGTCTGCACGGCCACCAGCGCGGCCAGCAGGGCGACCGTGAGCAGGTCGGTGATGCGGGCGGGCGCGGGGGCGTCGAACCACCGCTGCGGGATGAGGTAGCCGACGCCCTTCAGCGTGACGCAGATGATCGCGGCGAGCATGACGGCATTCCACAGGGTCACGAACGCGCCTCCCGGCCCAGCCAGTTCGTCCAGCCCACGACGATGGCGACGACGGCGGCCACGAGCACCGGCATCCCGGGCATGAGGACGGGGGTGAGCGCGGCGGCGACGACCGCGGCGGCGACGCCGACGGCGATCGCCTGCCGCCGCCGCAGTCGCGGCCACAGCAGCGCGAGGAACGCGGCAGCCGCAGCCGCGTCGAGTCCGTAGGCGCGCGGATCGCCCAGCACGTCGCCCAGCAGTGCGCCGGCCAGAGTGGTGAGGTTCCAGCCCACGTAGATCCCGATGCCGGTGACCCAGAACCCGACCGTCCGCGCACGCGGCACGACCTGCGCGAGGGCCACCGCGGTGGACTCGTCGATCGTGAAGTGCGCCGCAGCCGCCCGCCGGAGCGGGCCGGGGCCGATCACGGGCGACATGCGCAGCCCGTAGGCCACATTGCGCACGCCCAGCAGAGCCGCCGACGCGATCGCGGCGGGCGCGGCGGCCAGCCCGCCGGCGCCGATGACGCCGACGAAGGCGAACTGCGAGCCACCCGTGAACATGATCAGGCTCAGGACGCAGGCCTGCCAGACGTCCAGGCCGGAGGCGACCGCGAGCGCCCCGAACGACACGCCATAGGCGCTGGTCGCGAGGGCGACCCCGAGCCCCTCCCGCCAAGCGAGGCGCACGGCGGAGTCGGCGGATTCGGCGGAGGGCATCACAGCATTATCCCGTGCCCGCCGTACGCAGGGCTCAGGCGTTGGCGTCCTGGCGCTTGAGGCGAGCCGTGGCACGGCCCCGCTCGGTCGCGTCGAGCACGACCTTGCGGATCCGCACGACCTCGGGGGTCACCTCGACGCACTCGTCGTCGCGCGCGAACTCGAGGCTCTCCTCGAGCGTCAGCTGCCGCGGCGGCGTCATCGACTCGAACGAGTCCGAGGTCGAGGAGCGCATGTTGGTGAGCTTCTTCTCCTTGGTGATGTTCACATCCATGTCGTCGGAGCGCGAGTTCTCGCCGATCACCATGCCCTCGTACACCTCCTGCGTGGGCTGCACGAAGAACGACATGCGCTCCTGCAGGGCGATGATCGCGAACGGAGTGACCACGCCGGAGCGGTCCGCCACGATCGAGCCGTTCTGGCGGGTCACGATGTGCCCGGCCCACGGCTCGTAGCCGTGCGAGATCGCATTGGCGATGCCGGTGCCGCGGGTCGTGGTCATGAACTCGGTGCGGAACCCGATCAGGCCGCGCGAGGGGACGACGAACTCCATGCGCACCCAGCCGGTGCCGTGGTTGGTCATGCCCTCCATGCGCCCCTTGCGGGTCGCGAGGAGCTGGGTGATCGCGCCGAGGTACTCCTCGGGGGCGTCGATCGTGAGGTGCTCGAAGGGCTCGTGGACCTTGCCGTCGATCTGCTTGGTGACCACCTGCGGCTTGCCGACGGTCAGCTCGAAGCCCTCGCGGCGCATGTTCTCGACGAGGATCGCGAGAGCCAGCTCGCCGCGGCCCTGCACCTCCCACGCATCGGGGCGCCCGATGTCGACGACCTTGAGCGAGACGTTGCCGACGAGCTCGCGGTCGAGGCGGTCCTTGACCATGCGCGCGGTGAGCTTGTGACCCTTCACCTTGCCCATGAGCGGGCTGGTGTTCGTGCCGATCGTCATCGAGATCGCGGGGTCGTCGACGTGGATCTGCGGCAGCGGGCGCACGTCCTCGGGATCGGCGATGGTCTCGCCGATCGTGATGTCCTCGAAGCCGGCGATCGCGACGATGTCGCCGGGCCCGGCCGACTCGGCGGGGTACCGCTCGAGGGCGCGGGTCTTCAGCAACTCCGTGATGCGCGCGTTGCTGACCGAGCCGTCGTGGCGCACCCAGGCCACCGTCTGGCCCTTCTTGAGCGTGCCGTTGAAGACGCGCAGCAGCGCGAGGCGACCGAGGAACGGGCTCGAGTCGAGGTTGGTGACCCAGGCCTGGAGCGGCGCCTCGTCGTCGTAGCTCGGCGCGGGGACGTGCTCGAGGATCGCCTCGAACAGGGGCTCGAGGTCGGCGTTGTCGGGCAGCGAGCCGTTCTCGGGCCGCGTGCGCGAGGCGGCGCCGGCACGGCCGGATGCGTAGACGACGGGGACGTCCAGCAGGGCGTCGACGTCGAGGTCGGGCACATCGTCGACGAGGTCCGAGGCCAGGCCGAGCAGCAGGTCGTGCGCCTCTTCCTCGACCTCGGCGATGCGGGCGTCGGGGCGATCGGTCTTGTTGACCAGGAGGATGACGGGGAGCTTGGCCTCGAGCGCCTTGCGTAGCACGAAGCGAGTCTGCGGCAGCGGGCCCTCGCTCGAGTCGACCAGCAGCACGACGCCGTCGACCATGGACAGACCGCGCTCGACCTCGCCGCCGAAGTCGGCGTGTCCGGGCGTGTCGATCACGTTGATCGTGACGGGGACGTCGGTGTGGATGCCGTTGTACGTGATCGCCGTGTTCTTGGCGAGGATCGTGATCCCCTTCTCACGCTCGAGGTCGTTCGAGTCCATCGCGCGCTCTTCGACGTGCGCGTGCTCGCCGAACGAGCCTGTCTGACGCAGCATGGCGTCGACGAGCGTCGTCTTTCCGTGGTCGACGTGCGCGACGATTGCGACGTTGCGGAGGTCCGGGCGGAGGGCGTGCGCCATGAAGGTGTTCCTAAGCAGAATGGGGGTGCGCCGGGATGCCGACGGTCCATTCTACAAGCGCGGCCGGTTCTCTGCCCGTCAGCGCGCTGTGAGCACCCCGTCGTGGATCTCCAGCACCCGGTCGGCGCGCTCGAGGACCGACGGGTCGTGCGTCGAGAGCAGCACGGCCAGCCCGTCGCGATGAGCGAGCTCTGCGATGAGATCGATCATGGCCGCCGCCGTCGCGGAGTCGAGCTGGCCGGTGGGCTCATCGGCCAGCAGGATGCGCGGGCTTCCGGCGAGGGCCCGGGCGATGCCGACGCGCTGCTGCTGCCCGCCGGACAGCTCGCCCGGTCGTTGCGCGGCGTGCTCGGCGAGCCCGACCCGTTCCAGCAGCCGATCGACCTCCGCGTCGCGCTGCGCCGGCGCCGCACCCTGCATCCGCAGCGGGATCTCGACGTTCTCCCGCGCCGACAGCGCTGCGATGAGGCCGAACGACTGGAACACGTAGCCGATCCGGTCGCGGCGGATCCGATCGACCTCCGCTTCCTTCGCCGTGGTGAGCTCGACCTCCCCGACACGGACCTGTCCGCTCGTGGGCTTCTGGATACCCCCGAGCACGTGCAGGAGGGTCGTCTTCCCGGCACCGGAGGGCCCGATCAGCACGACGAACTCGCCCGCCGCCAGGGTCAGCGACGCGTCGGCGAGGGCGACGACCTCAGCGGCAGGCGTCTGGTGGATCACCGACAGCCGCGTCGCGGCGAGGACGGTCTCGGTGCGCACCGTGTCGGTCATCGGCCCTGCTCCCTTCGCTGGCGCCGGCTCAGCGTCGGCGGATCCTGCGCATCGGGCTGCGGAGTCTCCGACCCGGCGACCGGAGACTCCGGCGACGGTGCAGCCCCCGGCGCACCGCGGTCACCCGGCCAGACGCCGACGTGGTCGTCCTCCAGACGCAGCCGCACCCGCTCGCGCAGCGACAGCTGCGACATGTACTCGGTCGGCAGCTGCAGGCGGCCGACACGGTCGAGCACGGCGAACTCCTCGGCCATGGCGTGCTCCCGTCCCTCGTCGTCGGTGTGCGTCCAGCGCAGCACCTCGGTGGAGGTGCGCCCATCGCGGATCTGGACCGTGCGCTGCACGTGCTCGGAAACCGTCGGGTCGTGGGTCACGATGAGCGCGGTCGTCCCGAGTTCGCGGTTGGCCGCTTCGAAGGTGCGGAGCACGTCCACCGACGCGTGCTCGTCGAGGTCGCCGGTCGGCTCATCGGCCAGCAGCACGCGCGGCTCGTTGGCCAGGGCGACCGCGATCGCCACGCGCTGCTGCTGCCCGCCGGACAGCTCGGCGGGACGGCGTCCGGCGATGTCCGCGGCACCGACGAGATCGAGCAGTTCGGCGGCGCGCCCGGCATCGGTGCGGGAGCCGCCGATCGCGCGTGCCAGCTGCACGTTCTCGAGCGCGGTGAGGTAGGGCAGCAGGTTGCGTGCGGTCTGCTGCCAGACGAAGCCCACCACGGTGCGACGGTAGGTCACGCGCTCACGGTTCGACAGCGCCGGCAGATCCCAGCCGGCGACGGTCGCCTGTCCCGCGGTGGGGGCATCGAGAGCGGACAGGATCGACAGCAGCGTCGACTTGCCCGATCCGGACGCACCGATGAGTGCGACCAGCTCGCCCCTGTCGATCACGAGGTCCAGCCCCTGCAGCGCCTGTACCTCGATGTCGGCGACGGTGAAGATGCGGACGAGGCCGCGACATTCGATGTCGGGCCCGGTGGCGGCGGGTGTGGGACTCATCGGTCCTCCTCTGTGCGCAGGACGGTAACGAGGGACGTGGTGCGTGCGGTGAGCACGCCGCCGACGACCGAGACGGCCAGGGCGAGCACGACGGCGACGATCAGCCCCGCGGTCAGGACGGGATCGACGGTGAGGCCGGGCTGACGGATGCCGCCGGTGAACGGCCGCAGATCGACCGAGACGAGCACGAGCAGCGGCAGCAGTGCGCCGAGGACGAGCCCGCCCACGAGCGCCGACAGGCCCAGTGGCACGAACTCCCACGCGACGACTCCGCGCGCGTCCCGGCGTCCGAGTCCCATCGTGCGCAGCAGGGCGATGACGCGCGAGCGCGCGTCGCGGGTGACTCCGGCCACGAGCAGCACCGCGACGACCGAGAGCGTCACGGCCAGCACCAGCGCCGCCATCAGGGCGATGCGCAGCGCGCTGACCGCCGGCGAGGACTGGATCGCCGCGGTACGGTCGGCGAGGGTCTGCGTCGTGTGGGGGGCATCCACCAGCGCGCTCAGCGCCCGGCGTACCTCGTGCACGTCGGCGCCGTCGGCGACGGCGACCAGCAGGGTACGGGGGAAGAACTCGCGCCCCGTCGCGGCGGTGTAGTCCTGCCGGTCCATGATCAGGAACGTCGACCCGGCTGCGGTGCCGGGAACCGCCGGGGCGACCCCGACGACGGCGACACCGCCGTACGGCTCGGTGGTGACACCGAGCCGGACGTCCTCGGCCACGGCGGCGGAGACGAGGGTTTCGGGCGGGGTGTGACCTGCACGCAGCGCGGACGGGTCGAAGCCCTCGGCGAAACCGGCCTGCACGCGACCGAGCTGATCCGTCTCGGTCACGAGCAGCGAGGCGACCACGCGCCCCTGCTCCCCCACGACGCTGACGCGATCGGCCGCCATCACCCCGGTGAGCGCCGCGACCCCGTCGACCTCGCGCATCGCCTCGATCGTCTCGCCGTCGAAGAACGGTCCGGACAGGCTCAGCTCGGCGCCGACCGTGCGTTCGGCCGCGGTGACGGCGCCGCGGTCGACGGTGGCCAGCACGAGTGACGAGAACACCGCGATCGCCACGGCGACGAGCATCGCGAGCACGGCGGTGGTTCCGGCGGCCGGGTCCCGCAGGCTGCGCGCGGCGCCCACGAGCCCGACGACGCCGCGGCCGCGCTGGGCGGTGCGCAACGCGGCCGACAGCCACAGCGGGTGCAGCCGCACGGCGAGAAGCCCGAGGGCGACGGTGGCCAGCATCGGAGCGACGACCACGAGCGGATCGATACCGGCACTGGCCGACCCCACGCCGCGCACGACGAGCATCGTCACCGCGACGCCGGCCAGCAGCAGGATCAACAACTCCGCCAGGCGCGCCCAGCGGCCGCGTACAGGCGCATCCAGGTCCGTGCGGCCGCCCGCGAGCGTCTGCGGACGCAGGGCGAGGGCGAGGGCCGCCGCCGGGACGAATCCGATGGCGAGGGCGAAGGCCGTCGGCATCGGCCCGGCGTCGTCGGGGACGAGCACGAGCGCTGCGGCCGTCGCCGCGACCGCCACCGGCACCCCCAGGATGAGCCCTTCGAGCAGCAGCAGTACGCGTAGCCGCACCAGCGCGGTTCCACGTGCCGACAGCAGCAGCAGGTCTCCGCGACGACGCCGGATGATCAGGCTCGCCGCGAGGACGATGAGGGCGACGCTCACGGCGATCGGACCGACCGCGGCCACCGCGAGGGTCGCGCTCGAGGCGTGCGAACGCGCGAGCGCCGTGCCGAGGACCGAGACCGCATCCGAGGCGAACTTCGCCCGCGTGTCGTACTCGTCGAGCGAGAACGATTGCGCCGTCAGCTGACGCAGGCCCGACAGCAGCTGGTCCGGATCCTGGCGGCTGGCGGCAGCGGCATCCACCTCGTACCAGATCGTCAGATCCCCCGACCCGCTGATCGCGGGCCAGGACCCCGGGTCGACGTAGGCACCGCCCGTCGCGCTCGGCCGGCGGTTTCCGTCGTCGAAGAACGTGCCCGTCATCACCGTGGGCGGATGATGTGCCCAGCGGTCGGCATCTGCGTCGACGGGCTCGACGAGCCCCACCAGCAGGACGTCCCCGACCGGAGCGGCCCGGAGCTGCCCAAGGGGCCACTCGATCCGTGCGGCGGCCGCGGCGGTCAGCACGATCTCGATCGGCGCGGTGGTATCCGCATACGGTGACGGCCACTCCCCGTCGACGAGCGCGAGGTGCTGCTGGTAGAGCGGGTCGGCGATCAGCTCCACGAGTCCCGTCGGAGCCGTCGGCGGCAGCACCTCCGGGGCCACCTCGATCGCCCCGGCCGTCGCGATGAACGCCGCGTCGCCGGTCGCCGCGCGCACGGCGCTGTTGCCGCTCGATCGGATCTCGGTGAGCCGCGCGGCCAATCCGCCGAACACCTCGGCGGCACCGCCGGCCCAGCCTGCCGTGAGGGCGCCGCCGGTGGTCGCTCCGAACGATCCGGGCGCGTTGCGGACCGCCGTGGTCACATCACGCGCGGGCACCGACAGCTGATCGAGCTGGAAGGCGACCTCGTCGCGCACGACGCCGCTCAGCGCCCGGGGAGCGGCGGCGATCAGGAAGGACGCCACCAGGGTCAGGGCGACGATGACGAGCGCGGCGCTGCGCGGCGTGGCCAGACGTCGGCGGGTGAGGGCGACCAGACCCGGTGAGCGGCGGGCGGACGAGGGGGTCATTCGGCCTCCCGCACGACGGGCGCGAGCTCTCTCGGCACGCGCACGCTCGCCGCGATCGCGACGAACAGGGCAGCCACGACCACGAGTGTCGGGACGAGCACGAGCGGCACCGGATCGAGGGCGATGGGGAAGGATGCCGGCATGCCGACGTACGCGGCGCGCGCCAGCGGCGGGACGATCAGCCCGGCGGTCGCCGCGCCGGCGGCCACGCCGCCGAGGACGCCGAGGAGGACGGCGAAGGCGTTCTCGACGGCGCGAACGCGAGCAGCGCCGCGGCGGCCCAGGCCGAGCACCGCGAGCACGCCCAGCTCGCGCAGCGCGCCGTCGCCGCGGGAGCGGCGCAGGACCAGCACGACGACGGCGAGTGCGGTCGCCCCGAACGCGGCGAGGACGAAGGCGACCGCGGTACCCATCGCGCTCTGCGCGGCGCGAGGATCGCTGACGAGCACACGGGCACCGCCGACGGCGGCATCGGCGGCGTCGGCGACCGCGGAGGCGTCCTCGGCGGCCAGCCACAGCTCGTTCGCGACGATCGGCTCGCTCGTCGCGAGCGTCAGCGCGGTCAGATCGAGCAGGAGACCCGCCCCGTCCGGGGCGCCCGGCAGCACCGGGACGACCTGCGCGATGCGCACGTCGATGCTGAAGGAGAACGACGCCATCCGCAGGGAGAGCGTGGAGCCTGCACGCACGTCGAGCGAGGCGGCCAGTGCGTCGGTGATCGCCGCGGGGAAGACGACCGGGAGGTCCGGAGCCAGTGCGCGCGTGCTCTCGAGCCGTGCCCGAGACCAGTCCGGCGGGATCGTGAGCAGCCGCACGCCGTCGGCGGCCGCCTCGATCTGGCCCCCCTGCGGGCGGAAGGCGCTGAGGTCCAGCGGCGTTCCGCCGGCGGACACCGTCACGTCGACCCAGGTGCTGTCCTGCCCGTGCATCTCGTCGGGGATCACTTCGACGCCCGCAAGCGCCCAGGGCCCGGTGCCGGGCAGCGCGAAGTCCGCGGAATGCATGCGCTGGATCTCCACGTCCCAGTACTGTCCGTCCTCCACCTCCAGGACCACGGGATCGACGTTCGTGGTCGGCAAGCGGATCAGGTCCCCGTCCGCGTCCATGATCAGAAGTGTGGCCACGATCCCGATCGGCGGGACTTCCCACTCGTTGCCCTCGTCATCGGACCACGGCTCCGGCTGCGGCACCTCGACGGTGATCGTGATCTCGTCCGCGCCGTCCGGCAGCGGCACGCCGGGGCTGCCGATGCCGATCTCCTCGCCGAGCGCGGCGGGATCGATGCGGCGGTCCGCGTCGTGCATGACCGCGCCGAGCACGGCGGACTGCACGGCGAGGATCGGGATCGCGCCGTCGGCGCCCCGAGCCGTGATCGCGCGCACCGACATCGCCGCCTCCACCCCGTCGAGCTCACGCAGCGGGGCGACATCGGCCGACTCGGGCACCGAGGTCACCCGCACGTCGGCGCCGATGCGCAGCGCCTCGGGCGTGCCGCCGAGTGCGGCGAGACTGCCGACGTAGGCCAGCGCGAGCACGATCGTCGCCGCTGCGAACGCGACGGCCCCCGTCGTCAGCGCGTGCCGTCCGGTGCGTCGCGACGCCAGGCGCAGCGGGAGGACGGGCAGGTTCCCGCGGCCGCGCGCCGTCACGGCGCCCGCGAGGGCGGCGATGGGTCCGGAGACCACGACGGCCAGGAGCGCCGCCAGGGCGAGCACGAGAGCCGGGGCGAGCGCGACGAGCGGGTCGATCAGCACCCCGTCGCCGCGTGCGACCACGGGGGTGCCGGTCAGCGCGAACTGCCACACGGCCAGCGCCGTGAGAACGGTCAGCAGCACGACCGCGCCGATGCCGGCGGCGAGATCCGCGCGCTGCGAGCGTCGGTCGACACCGCGCAGGGTCGCGACGAGCACGACGAGGAGGCCGATCGCGACGAGGACGCCCGCGGCTCCGAGCGCGAGGGGCCACGGCACCCGCGCCCCGCTGAACACCCACACCGCGGCGGCCCCGAGAAGCGCGCCGATCGCTGTGCTCAGCGCGAGCACGGGCAGCGCCTCGGCCACGGCGATCGCCGCCAGCTTCCGCTTGGCCATGCCCCGCGCGCGCAGCAGCGCACGTTCGGCGGCGCGGGTGCGCACGGGCTCGACGGCCGCGGCGGCGACCACGACGACCGCCAGCAGTCCGACCACGCCGATCGCGACCGCCGTCGGCCCCTGCCGCGCCAGCAGGCCCGGGGTCAGACCGGACAGCGTCGACCTCAGCCCGCCCGAGACCTGCACCGGCTCGGCGCTGTGGTCGCCGACCGCGCCGGCCAGGTCGGGTGCCGCCGCGATCAGCGCGGCGACGGCGTCGGCGGAGAATCCTCCCGGGTCGGGCCGCAGCTCGAACACGCCGTCGCCCTCGTCGGTCGTCTGCAGGGTGCCGCTCAGTCCGAGGTCTGCGAGCCCTGCCGCGATCGCGCCGGCTCGCGCGTCGGTGTCACCGGCATCCCCTTCGAATCGGACGAGAAGACGATCGCGCTCGCCTCCGGCCGCGGCGACCGACGCCACCGCGTCGTGGGCCTCGACCGCTCTGGTCGTGCCGATCAACCCGACCACGAGGGCCGCGGCGATCGCGGCGATGGCGCCGAGAGCGACGAGGGAGGCGGCGCCCGCGCGGGCTCGCGCCAGCCCGAACGACCGCGTCTTCCCTGCCGTCATGCGTGCGATCAGTCCCGCTGGGCGCGACGCCGCTCGCGACGCTGGCGCTGCTCTGCGGGGTCGGGCACGGGAACGGCGGCGATGAGGCGCTGGGTGTAGGGGTCCTGCGGGTTGCGGAGGATCTGGTCGCGCGTGCCCTGCTCCACGAGACGCCCGTGGTTCATCACCGCGATGCGATCGGCGAGCTGGTCGACGACGGCGAGGTCGTGCGTGACGAAGAGGCAGCCGAAGCCGAGCTCGCGCTGAAGTTCCTGGAACAGCTCCAGCACGCGCGCCTGGACCGACACGTCCAGGGCACTCGTCGGCTCATCCGCCACCAGGAGCTTGGGCTTGAGAGCGAGGGCGCGGGCGATGCCGACGCGCTGCCGCTGACCGCCGGAGAGTTCATGCGGGTAGCGGTTGCGCATGAAGTGCGGCAGCTCGACGGCGTCCAGCAGCTCCTCGACGCGCGCGTTCATCTGCTTCTTGTCGTACGTGCCCGCCAGCAGCAGCGGCTCGGCGATGGACTCCCCGATCGGAATACGCGGATTCAGCGACGAACCCGGGTCCTGGAAGACGATGCCGATCTCCCGGCGCACCTTGCGCAGGTCGGGGGTGGAGATGCCCACCATGTCGATGCCGGCGACGGCCAGCTCGCCCGAGTGCGCCGGCAGCAGGCCGATCGCGGCGCGGCCGATCGTGGTCTTGCCCGAGCCGGACTCCCCCACGAGGCCCACGACCTCACCGCGCTGGATCTCGAGGGTGAAGTCCTCGACCGCGCGGAATGCCGGAACGCGGCCCCGCTTGGGGTACTCGATGACGAGGTCCTTCATGTGCAGGACCGTCTCGGTGGCGATGCGCTCGGCGACCTCGGACGGGTCGGTCGAGACGGTGCCCAGGTGCGGCACGGCGGACAGCAGCGCCTGGGTGTAGGGGTGCGCGGGTGCGGCGAAGATCTGCTCGACCTTGCCGTGCTCGACGACGGCGCCGTCCTTCATCACGATGACCTGGTCGGCGAGGTCGGCGACCACGCCCATATCGTGCGTGATGAGCACGATCGCCGAGTCCAGCTCGGTGTGCAGGCGTCGCATGAGATCGAGGATCTCGGCCTGCACGGTGACGTCAAGGGCGGTGGTGGGCTCGTCGGCGATCAGCAGCTGCGGGTCGTTCGCCATCGACTGGGCGATCATGGCACGCTGCCGCTGCCCGCCGGAGAGCTGGTGCGGGTACGAGTCGAACGCCTTCTGCGGGTCGGGCATCTCGACCTGCGTGAGCAGCTCGATCGCGCGCGCGGCGGCGGGCTTCTTGTGGAGCGCGGGGTTGTGGACCTGCAGCGCCTCGACGATCTGATAGCCGACGCTGTACACAGGGTTCAGTGCCGTCATCGGCTCCTGGAAGATCACGGCGATGCCCTGCCCGCGCACCTTGCGCAGCTTGCTCAGCGGAGCGCCGATGAGCTCCTCACCGCGCAGCTTGGCGCTGCCGGTCGCACGGCCGTTGGCCGGCAGCAGTCCCAGGATGCCCATCGAGCTCGTGCTCTTGCCCGATCCCGACTCGCCGACGATCGCCAGCACGTCGCCCGGGTGGAGCGTGTAGTTGACGTCCTGTGCGGCCGAGACCCACTCTCCATCGACCCAGAAGTCGATGTTGAGACCCTTGACCTCGAGCACCGGGGTGGTGTTCTTCTGCGTGTCGTTCACGTGTGGGGCCTTTCCGAGCCGGTCATGCGGCATCTGCGACGATGGAGGGGTGACCGAAGATCATGTCCTGCGCCCGCGAGCCGGCCGCGTCCTCGCCGCTGCGGTGGTTGTCATCTGCGTCGTGCTGGCGGTGACGCTCATCGCGCAGGAGCCCGCCGACCTGTTGCGCGGTCTGCCCGCGCTGGCCCTGTTCGCCTTCGCCGCGTGGGCACTGTTCTGGCGACCGTCGGTGCGCGTCGACGACGAGGCCGTGACGCTCGAGAACGTGTTCCGCACGATCGTCGTGCCCTGGAACCGCATCGTGCGCATCGACACGCGCTACGCGTTCACGCTCTTCACCCGTGGTGCGCGCTTCGCCGCGTGGGCCGCCCCGGCGCCGGGGCGGCACCGCCTGCTGGTCACCGACCGGGAACAGGGCAAGCACCTCCCCGAGTCCTCGTACATCGCCGGCACCGTGCGTCCCGGCGATCTCGTCACGAGCGACTCGGGCGCCGCCGCGTACATCGTCCGCCGCGAGTGGGAGCGCCGCCGCGATGCCGGCCTGCTCGAGGAGACGGGTCCGCAGCACACGGTGCGGCTGCACACGGCGACCATCGCGATCGCCGCGGCGCTGACGGCCGCGGTCGTGGCGAGCATCCTCTACTGACGACACTGCCGTCACCGCTTCTCCCCGGCCACATCGGCCAGGTCGTCGGCGAGAGCCGGTGCCGTGCGGTCGGCGCCGCGCGCCTGCCACCAGCGCTGGAGCTCCTGCATCGGACCGTTGAAGTTCGGCACGTGCTTCTGCCGCGGGTCGAACGCGTCGCGAAGTCCGTCGCCGACGAAGTTGATGCACAGCGCGATGACGATGATGAAGATGCCCGGCCACCAGAACAGCCATGGACGGGTCGAGAACGCGCCCTGATACTCATTGATGAGCTGTCCCAGCGAGATGTCGGGCGTCTGGATGCCGAACCCGAGGAAGCTCAGGGACACCTCGATGAGGATCGCCGCGCTCATGAGCAGAGTCGAGTTGACGACGATGACGCCGACGCTGTTGGGCAGGATGTGCTTGAAGATGATGCGCGCATCGCTCGCCCCGGCCACGCGGGCGGCGTCGACGAACTCCCTCTCGCGCAGGGCGAGGAACTCGGCGCGGACCAGTCGCGCCAGGCCCGTCCAGGCGAGTGCGCCGAGCAGGACGCCGATCGTGACGGCGTTGCCGCCGAAGGTGCGGGCCAGAACGGCGCCGAGGACCAGGAGCGGGATGATGATGACGACGTCGGTGACGCGCATCAGCAGCTGGTCGACACGACCGCGGTAGTAGCCCGAGACCGCACCGATCACGGTGCCGATGGCGGTGGAGATGAGACCCGTGAGGAACACGACGAGCAGCGACTGCTGCATGCCGCGCATGACGCGCGCGAACATGTCCTTGCCGAGGTCGTCCTGTCCGAACGGGTGTTCGCCGAACGAGAACGGCCACAGCTGCAGCGTCGGCGCGGCGCCCGCGACGATGTCGTAGCGCGTCCACCAGTCCTTGTCCCACCAGCCGGGGATGCGCAGGCCGTCGATGACGAGCCGGCCGGTCTCGGGGTGCACCCGGTAGCCGCCGTCGCCGCCGACGACCGTGCCGACCGAGGTGAAGGCCAGCAGCACGACCAGGCCGAAGCAGACGAGCGAGATGACGGCGGCACGGTGGCCGAAGAAGCGGCGGCGCACGATCGTGCCCTGGCTCATGCCCGCGACCGCCCGCTGCTCGATCGTGATCTCGCTGCCGCGTGAGGCGTCGGCCATCTCACCCGCAGGGGTCGGGCCGGCGCCGTCGGGCGTCGGGTTCGCGGGGGTGCGCTTGGCGCCGCGCGGGCGGCGGCTGTCGGAGTTCGTCATGGTCAGCTCACCCGGATCCGGGGGTCGAGGGCCGAGTACAGGAGGTCGGCGATGATGTTGAAGATGACGGCCAGCGTTCCCGTCACCAGGAAGAAGCCCATCATGAGGTTGACGTCGGTCTTGCCCACCGCATCGGTGAACACCGCACCCATGCCCTTCCAGGCGAAGACCGTCTCGGTGATCACCGCCCCGCCGATGAGACCGCCGATGTCGAAGGCGATGATCGTGGCGATCGGGATCATGGCGTTGCGGAACGCGTGGCGCATGATCACGACACGCTCCGAGAGACCCTTGGCGCGCGCCGTGCGGACGTAGTCCTGGTTCATGACCTCGAGCAGGCTCGCCCGCGCGTAGCGCGTGTAGGCCGCGAGCGAGATGATCATGAGCGTCATGGTGGGCAGGATCATGTGGGTCAGCGAGTCCAGCAGCTGCATCCAGTAGTCGTCCTGACGATCCACGGCCGGCGTGGACGAGCCGATCGTCGAGATGACGCCGGTGCTGAGCGGGATGAGCGCCTCGTAGGCGGCCCAGCGCTGGAACATCTGATCGAGGACGAGGGGCAGCGTGCCCAGCGCCGCGGCGAGGGCGACCAGGCGCGACATGTAGGCCTTGCGGTCCCCGCCGAGCAGCCAGCCCGCCGCCGCGCCGATCACACCGAGGATGACGGCCACGATGGGGATGACCCACCACGCGTTGCCGAAGTAGAAGAGGTACTGCAGCGGCATGTACAGCGCGAGCGGGGCCGCCGCGGCGATGCCGAAGGCGATGAGGGCGGAGCGGTCGCGCAGCCCGGTCGTGAGGCTGGCGATGATGGCCGCAATGCCGATCGCCATGAGCGCGACGCCGATCACGCCGATCGATGGCTTGTCGAACCAGTTCGTGAGGTCCAGCAGCAGGAGGAGCACGGCCCCGGCGACACCGGTCGTGAGGAACACCTTGATGCGCGTGCTGAGGCCGCCACCGACGATGGCCATGAAGACGAAGCCGGTCACCACCCCGAACAGCGGTATGAACCACCACGGGATCACCGGCGATCCGAGGAACTGGTTCACGGCGATGCCGGCGTACTGCTTGAGGATGACCGCGACCCAGAAGACGGGCAGCGAGTAGAAGACGAAGGTGAGGAAGGTGACCGTGTAGTCGTAGCCGCTGTACTGGCGCAGGGCCGTGGTCATGCCGATCGCGACGCCGAGGAGGATCGCGAGGATGGTCGCCGCGGTGACGAGCTGGAGCGTGGAGCCCATCGCGGTCGCGATCACGTTCTGGACCGGCGCCTCGCCGCGGGCGACCGAGATGCCGAGGTCGCAGCGGCCGATGAAGCAGCCGCCCACGCCCGCGAGCCACTTGAAGTAGCGCAGCGTCGGCGGGGTCTCGAGGTCGAGCTTCGCGGTCATGTCCGCGATCTTGGCCTGCGCGTCGGGGTCGCGGCTGCCGCGCAGCTCGACCAGGGGATCGCCCGAGTTGGCGGTGAGTACGTAGACCACGTACGACGCCACCAGAAGGACGAGAACTGTGGCGACGAAGCGCCTGACTACGAACGAGAGCACCGGTGATCCTTACCCCAGGGTGTCCTGACATGGCCGGTGGGCCGGATGCGTGGCATCCGGCCCACCGGGTGATGCGTCTGCGTCTGCCTTACTCGGCAGCCGCGCCGCTCACCGGAGCCCACTCCCAGAAGTTCCAGAAGTAGTACGGTGCGAGCGGCGCCGGGCTGATGCCCTCGACGCCCTTGTCCCATGCCGTCAGACCAGGGAACTGGAAGACGGTGACACCGTAGCCATCGTGCCACAGCTCCTTCTCGACGTCGACCTGAATCTGGGTCTGCACCTCGGGGTCCAGCTCGGTCTCGAGGTCCCGCAGCAGGGTGTCCACCGTGGTGTTCGAGTAGCCGCCGAAGTTGGACGGCTGGCCCGTACCGAGGTACTGGTCCGAACCGGTCAGCGCGAGGCTCGTCGAGGCCCATCCGAAGATCACCGCGTCGTGCGGGTTGATCGGGAAGGCGGACGTGTCGGTGAACTCCCAGTTGGGCTCGGAGTCGTCGACCACGTTGAAGCCGGCCAGCGCGGCCGACGTCGCGATCATCTCGTACTGGGTCGCCCGGCGGGTGTTGCCCTCGGGGTACCAGAACTTGACCTCGACCGGCGCGTCGACGCCCGCCTGGGCGAGCAGCGCCTTGGCGCCCTCGATGTCGACGTCGGCGAAGTCGGCCGAGCCGTTGGACTCGACGATCGGCCCGTACTGCGGGGAGCCCGGGATCGCGAGGATCGAGTTGCGCACCTCGGCGTTCGGGTTGAGCGGCACGATCAGCTTGTCGACGATCTCCTGACGCGGGATGGTCTTCAGGAAGGCGATGCGCACGAGGCGCGCCTTCTCCTCGTCGCCGCCGTAGCTGGCCGGGTCGAACGGACCGCCGTTGTTGAAGGTCAGGTCGATGTGCTCGTACGTGGCCTCGTCACCGGTGTGGTAATCCGCGGTGTTGGTCTCCTGGACCAGGCGCAGCACGTCCGGGGTCGGCTGACCCGAGGCGACCTGCACGTCCTGGTTCTGCAGCGCCTGCACCTGAGCGGTCGGGTCGGCGATCTGACGGACCGTGATGCGCTCGTACTTCGGCGACTCGCCCCACGCGAACTTGTCGTTCGCGACGAGGGTGACGTAGTCCTCCTCGACGAGGTCCTCGACGATGTAGGGACCGTACGACAGCGTCACGAGCGGGTTCTCCGGCGTGTTCGCCGACTGGAAGTCCGCCTCCCACGACCGGGCGACCGGGGTCAGCCACTCGACGTCGCCCTCCTGGATGGCCTCGACCAGCTGGTCCTTGGCCTCCTGCGGGTCCTCGATGTCGGGGTAGGCCAGCTGCACGGCGGCGTGGGCCGCGACCGAGCCGACGGCGAACTGGGTCTCCCAGTCGACGTACGCCTTGTCGTAGACGAGGGTGAGCTCGTTGTCGCCGATCTCCGGAAGATCCGAGGCGAGGTCCGCGCGCGGGTTGGCGTAGTTGAACAGCGGCTTGTCGTCGGCATCCTTCACACCCGCGAAGATGAACGCCCACGACAGCAGCATGTCGGCCTCGTCGACGGCGACGCCGTCCGACCAGACGACCTCGTCGTTGATCTTGTAGTGGACCGTCAGCGGGTCGTCGCTGGTCTTCTCGTACGAGCCGAACGCCTCGTTCTGCACGAGCTCCGGGCTGTCGTTGTAGTAGTTGAAGCCCGACGTCGTCATGTAGGTGATGATGCTGTTGGCGACGTTGTTGCCCGACGTGCTGCTCGTGTTGAAGTTGTCGATGATGTCATTCCAGGACACCGTGATCTGGGTGTTCTCGATGACCTCCGACTCGTACGGGTTCGAGCACCCGGCGAGGACGAGCGTCCCTGCCGTGACGATGCCCACACCCGCGGCCAGACGTGTGATTTTCACGCTAGTTCCTCCTGTGCAAGGTAGATGCGCCGCACGCGACCAGTTGGCACACGTGTGCGCGGATAGGGAAACACTAAGCATCCCGTGTGGGTTGTTCAAAACGTTGGCGCAAAACGTTACAGAGCCTTAACTCAATCGGTCACGAATGTGACAATCTGACAAGATGAACGTCGATCACGGCGCCGTGGATGTGGATCCGGCACGACAGGCTCGCGCCCGCACGCGACTGTGGTGGGAGATCGGTATCGTCCTGGCCCTCTCGGTGGGCCGATCCGCCGTCTCCTCGGTCCTCTCGCTCGTCCGCGCGCTCACCCGCGAGACCGCTCTGGGCGACCAGACGACGTCGCTGAACCCCGGGGCGAACGCCGAGCAGTTCTGGGACGTCCTCAATCAGTTCCTCGCCCAGTTCTTCGCCCTCGCCCCGATCGCGCTGGCGATCTATCTGCTCTGGGAGCCGGCCCGCTCCGCGTTCCGCAAGATCGGGCTGGACTTCCGCAGGTTCGGCGCCGACGCGGGCACCGGGATCGTCCTCGTGCTCGTCATCGGCGTGCCGGGGCTGGTCCTGTACGCGGCCGGCCGCGCGCTGGGGATCACGGTCCAGGTCGACGCCGCGCCGCTCGACGCCTCGTGGTGGACGATCCCGCTGCTACTGCTCGCAGCGCTGCGGGCCGGGCTCACCGAAGAGGTCATCTTCATCGGCTACCTGTTCGACCGCCTGCGGCGGCTGGGCTGGAGCACGTGGACGATCATCCTGTCGACGGCCGCGCTGCGCGGCGCCTACCACGCCTACCAGGGCTTCGGCGCGATCGTCGGCAACGTTGCGATGGGCATCGTCTTCGGCTGGGTGTACCAGCGGTGGGGCCGCGTGATGCCGCTGGTGATCGCGCACGTGGTGATCGACGTCATCGCCTTCGTGGGCTACCCGCTGGCCGCCGCCTGGTGGCCCGCCCTCTTCGCCCCCGCCTGACCCTCCCCGCCCTCCCCGCCGGGAGCGGCAGCGTCGAGTCCGCGCCTACGCGAAGGCCTCGGGCGGCGGGCACGCGCAGACCAGGTTGCGGTCGCCGTAGGCGTTGTCGATGCGCCGCACGGGCGGCCAGTACTTGGCGCGCACGAGCGACCGCACGGGATACACCGCGGTCTCCCGCGAGTAGGAGTGCGTCCATTCGGCCGCGACGATCGCCTCGGCGGTGTGCGGGGCGTTCACGAGCGGATTGTCCTCGGCCGGCCATTCGCCCGCGGCGACCGCGAGCGCTTCGGCCTTGATCGCGATCATCGCCTCGATGAACCGCTCGATCTCGGCGAGGTCCTCGGACTCGGTCGGCTCGACCATGAGCGTCCCCGCCACGGGGAACGACATGGTCGGGGCGTGGAACCCGTAGTCGATCAGCCGCTTGGCGACGTCGTCGACGGTGACTCCGGTCTGCTCCTTGAGCGGTCGCAGATCGAGGATGCACTCGTGCGCGACGAGCCCGCCCTCCCCTGCGTACAGCACCGGGTAGTGCTCACTCAGCCGCGTCGCGATGTAGTTGGCGGCCAGCACGGCCGCCCCCGTCGCCTCGCGCAGCCCGCGCGCGCCCATCATGCGCATGTACGCCCACGAGATGGGCAGAATGGATGCCGATCCGTACGGCGCCGCCGACACGGGGCCGCCGTCGAACACGAACCCGCCGGCGTGCTCGGCACGCTGGGCCAGCGGGTGCGAGGGCAGGTAGGGCGCGAGGTGCGCCTTGGCGGCGACCGGGCCCACGCCCGGCCCGCCGCCGCCGTGCGGGATGGCGAACGTCTTGTGCAGGTTGAGGTGCGACACGTCGCCGCCGAGATCGCCGAACCGGGCGTGCCCGAGGAGCGCGTTGAGGTTGGCACCGTCGACGTAGACCTGGCCGCCGGCGTCGTGGACGGCGCCGGTGATCTCGACGACATCCTGCTCGTAGACGCCGTGGGTCGACGGGTAGGTGATCATGAGCGCCGCCAGGTTCTCGGCGTGGGCGGCGATCTTCGCGCGCAGATCGTCGAGGTCGACATCGCCGGCCTCGTCGCACGCCACGACGACCACGCGCATGCCTGCCAGCACGGCCGAGGCCGCGTTGGTGCCGTGCGCCGACGACGGGATGAGGCACACGTCGCGGTGCAGATCGCCGCGCGCGTGGTGGTAGCCGCGGATCGCGAGCAGTCCCGCCAGCTCGCCCTGCGAGCCGGCGTTGGGCTGCAGCGAGACGGCGTCGTAGCCGGTGACCTCGGCCAGCCAGCCCTCCAGCTGCTCGATGAGGACGAGGTAGCCGGCGACATCCTCGCGCGGGGCGAACGGGTGCACGCGCGAGAACTCCGGCCACGACACGGCGGCCATCTCGGTCGCCGCGTTGAGCTTCATGGTGCACGAGCCCAGCGGGATCATGCCCCGGTCCAGCGCGTAGTCGCGGTCGGCGAGCTGCTTCAGGTAGCGCATCATCGCCGTCTCGGACCGGTGCGTGTTGAAGACGGGATGCGTGAGGTAGTCGTCCTCGCGCCGCATGCCCGCGGGCAGCTGCGCGAGGCCGTCGCCGGCCACGAACCCGAAGGCGCGCTGCTCGGGTCCGCCGAACGCCTGTGCGATCCGGTGCAGATCGGCGATCGTGGTCGTCTCGTCGACCGACAGCCCCACCGAGTCGGTGTCGCGGAACCAGAGCTGGAACCCGAACTCCCGTGCGGTCGCGACGACCTGCTCGGCCCGTCCCGGCACACGCACGACGAGCGTGTCGAAGAAGGTCTCGTGCAGAAGCTCACCGCCGGCCGCGCCGACCCACTCGCGCAGCAGGGCGGCCTTGCCGGCGACGTCGGCGGCGATCGCGCGCAGCCCCTCCGGCCCGTGGTAGACGGCATACATCGAGGCCATGACGGCCAGCAGCACCTGCGCGGTGCAGATGTTGCTCGTCGCCTTCTCGCGGCGGATGTGCTGCTCGCGGGTCTGCAGCGACAGGCGGTACGCCGGGTGGCCGGACGCGTCGACCGAGACGCCGACCAGGCGCCCGGGCAGCTGCCGCTCGAGCCCCGCGCGCACCGCCATGTACCCGGCGTGCGGGCCGCCGAAGCCCATCGGCACGCCGAAGCGCTGCGTGGTCCCGACGGCGATGTCGGCGCCCAGCGATCCGGGCGAGCGCAGCAGCGTGAGGGCCAGCAGGTCCGCGGCGACGACCGTGAGCCCGCCCTGCGCCTGCACGGCGGCGATGACCGCGGACGGATCCCAGACCCGCCCGGTCGCGCCCGGGTACTGGATGAACGCACCGAAGGCGTCGATGTCGGCCGGTGGCAGGTCGGCACCCGACCGCCCGGCGATGTCCGCCTCGACGATCTCGATGCCGAGCGCAGCGGCGCGGTGCGCAAGGAGGGCCTTCGTCTGCGGCAGCGCGTCGGCATCGACCAGGAAGGCGTTCGAGCGGCTCTTCGACGCGCGCCGGGCCACCAGCATCCCCTCGACGACGGCCGTGGCTTCGTCGAGCATCGACGCGTTCGCCGTCTGCATGCCGGTGAGGTCGGTCACCATCGTCTGGAAGTTGATGAGCGCCTCGAGGCGCCCCTGCGAGATCTCGGGCTGATAGGGCGTGTACGCGGTGTACCAGGACGGGTTCTCGAACACGTTCCGCGCGATGACCGCCGGCGTGATCGTGTCGTAGTAGCCCAACCCGATCATGGCGCGCGCGGATCGGTTCTGCGACGCGAGTTCGCGCAGCTCGGCCAGCGCCTCCGCCTCGGTCGCGGCATCCGGAAGGATGCTGTCGGCCACCGGCTCTCCCTGAATGGATGCCGGGACCGCCCGGTCCATGAGCGCGTCGACGCTGTCGTACCCGAGCGCGTCCAGCATGCGCGCCTGGGCGGACGCGTCCGTGCCGATGTGGCGATGGGCGAACGACGTGGCCGGGTCGGCGCGGCGGATGCTCACGCCTCCTCGCCGGTCAGGGCGATGTAGGCGGCGCGGTCGAGCAGACCGTCGGGCTCGCCGGCGACGCGGACCTTGAGCAGCCAGCCGCCCTCGAAGGGCGCGGCGTTGACGAGCGACGGATCGTCGACGACGGCGTCATTGATCTCGACCACCTCGCCCGAGACGGGCGCGTAGAGCTCGCCGACCGACTTGGTCGACTCGATCTCGCCGACCACGTCGCCCGCGGCGATCGCGGTGCCCACGGCCGGCAGGTCGACGTAGACGACGTCACCGAGCTTGTCGGCGGCGTAGTCGGTGATGCCGATCGTGACGGTGTCGCCGTCGCGGGCGATCCACTCGTGCTCGGCGGTGTAGGCCAGGGTGTTCAGATCGGTCACTTCTTCCTCCGGTAGAAAGGCATGGCGGTCACGGTCGCGGGGATCTTCGTCCCGCGCACATCGAGGAACAGGACGGTGCCGGGTTCGCTGACCCGGGGCGCGACGAACGCCATCGCGATGGGATGGCCGAGCGTGGGACTCAGCGCGCCGCTGGTGATCTCGCCGACCACGGCTCCGTCCGCGTCGAGGACGGGGTAGCCGGCGCGTCCCGCGCGGCGTCCCTCGGCGACGAGGCCCACGAGCACGGGGGCGTCCGAGGCGAAGACGGCGCCGAGGCCCCCCTTACCCACGAAGTCGTCCTTGTCGGCGGCGACGACGCGCCCGAGGCCCGCCTGGGCCGGCAACACGTCGAGCGAGAGCTCGTGTCCGTACAGCGGCATGCCCGCCTCGAGCCGGAGCGTGTCGCGCGCGGCCAGGCCCGCCGGGACGAGACCCGATGCGGCACCGGCGGCCAGCAGCGCGTCCCACAGCTGCCCCGCGAGATCTGCGGGGACGAGCAGCTCGAACCCGTCCTCGCCGGTGTATCCGGTGCGGGCGATCAGCAGCGGCTCGCCCGCGAAGGTGCCGCGGACGGCGGCGTAGTAGGGCAGCTCGTCCAGGGGCGACTCGAGATCGGCGATCCCCGCGGTGGCCGCCACGACGGCGCGGGCGACGGGGCCCTGCACGGCGAGCAGCCCGAAGCTGTCGCTGGCGTCCTCGACGGCGACCTGGCCGGCGAACTCGACGGCGCGCTCGGTCAGCGCAGTGGCGACGGGGACGCGGTTGCCGGCGTTGGCGATGACGAGGAACCAGCTCTCGTCGAGCCGGTAGACGATGACGTCGTCGACGATGCCGCCGGACTCGGCGAGCACGAGCGAGTACTTGGCCTTGCCGAGGGTGAGATCCGAGACGCGCCCGGCGAGGGCGTAGTCGAGGTAGGCACCGGCATTCCGGCCCTCGACGATGAACTCCGCCATGTGCGAGATGTCGAACAGACCGGCCGCCTGGCGCACCGCGTGGTGCTCGGCGAGGTCGGAGGTGTAGCGGACCGGCATGAGCCAGCCGCCGAAGTCGGTGAAGGATGCACCGAGCGCCTCGTGCCGCTCGCGCAGCGGCGTGGGACGGGGGTCGGACATGAGTTCTCCCGGGGTCGAGCGGGCGGATGCCGGGACCGGCACCCGTGAACTCCCCCTCTGTCATGGACCTGAGAGCTTCACCGGGGCCGCGGCGAACGTCGCGGGCACCGGCTTTCACCGTCGGCGGATGCGTCGGCGCATCGCTTTCCAGAGCGGCCGGACGCGTGCGGTACACGGACCTGAGAGATTGGCGGGGAGGCTTGCTCCTTCGGTGCCCGGGCGGTCACGCCTCCCGGGGCTCTCCCGCACACGTCATGCGGCCTGTGTTCAGTTGTCCTGTCAGCATAGCGGCCGCGCCGCACAGGCACAGCGGGACGCGTGATTTGTCCTTCAGGTCACGATGACCTTAAGATGATCCCGGAGGTTAGGGTCATGCAGACACGAAGTCGCGCACTTCCGTTCGGCACCGCACCGCGCGGGGCCGACGGCATCCGCGTCGCCGTGTCGACCGTGATCTTCAGCCTGCGCCGGGAGCGCGGCGCCGAGCGCCCGACCGTCGTCCTGCCCCTCGTCCGCCGCACCCGCGATCCGCACGAGGGCCAGTGGGCGCTACCGGGCGGATGGCTCGGCGAGGACGAGAACCTCGAGACAGCGGCATCACGCACCCTGGCCGAGACGACGGGACTCGCCCCCAGCTACCTGGAGCAGCTGTACGCCTTCGGCGACGTCGACCGCTCCTCCTCCCGGGTCGTGTCGATCGTCTACTGGGCGCTCGTGCGCGAGGGCGAGGACCCCGTCTCCGACCGGCACAACGTCGACTGGTTCGATGCGACCGCCCTCCCCGCGCTCGCCTTCGACCACAACGACATCGTCGTCTACGCCCTGTGGCGGCTGCGCAACAAGGTCGGCTACAGCCGCATCGCGCACGGCCTGCTCGCCGACGAGTTCACCCTCGCCGAGCTGCGCGAGGTGTACGAGGCGATCCTCGCCCGCCGCCTCGACCCGGCGAACTTCCGCCGGCAGGTCGAGAACTCGGGAAACCTCATCCCCACCGACGACTTCCGCACGGGCAGCCACCGCCCCGCGCGGCTGTACCGCTACAACCAGGATGTCGAGCTCGCCGACCGCGGCCCGCTCCCCCAGGAGGCCCGCAGGTCTCCGACGAACGACGCACAGAAGGACACGCCATGACCGCGACCGCCGTGACCCTGCAGCCCCGCCCCGTCGATCCCAGCGAAGCGCGCAGAGATCCCAGCGTCGATCACGAGATCCAGGCGATCGTCGCCGGGAAGCTCGTCGGCGAGACCTGCAACACCGACCTGGCAGCGGCGCCCTGGACCTTCGACTCCCGCCCCGGCTACGGCCCCGGCTCGTCGATGGGCGATGTCATCCCCGTCGGCACGCCGCGCCAGGGCGAACTGCCCGCCGCCTACCGCGAGGCCTCCGACGAGGAGCTGGACGCGCGGATCCGCGCCGCGAAGCGGACCCTCGGCGACCGGGTCGTGGTGCTCGGCCACTTCTACCAGCGCGAGGAGGTCGTCACCCACGCCGACTACGTGGGCGATTCGTTCCAGCTCGCGAATGCCGCGCTCGAGCACCCCGAGGCCGAGGCGATCGTGTTCTGCGGCGTGCACTTCATGGCCGAGACGGCGGATCTGCTGTCCCGGCCCGAGCAGGCCGTCATCCTGCCGAACCTCGCCGCCGGCTGCTCGATGGCCGACATGGCCTCGATCGACGAGGTCGAGGAGTGCTGGGAGCAGCTCGCCGACGTCTACGGCGATCTCGACGCGCCCGATGCCGACGGGCTCGTGCCGGTCATCCCCGTCACGTACATGAACTCCTCGGCCGCCATCAAGGGGTTCGTGGGCCGGCACGGCGGCATCGTGTGCACCTCGTCCAACGCACGGACAGTTCTCGAGTGGGCGTTCGCCCGCGGCCGCCGCGTGCTGTTCTTCCCCGACCAGCACCTCGGTCGCAACACCGCCAAGGCCATGGGCGTGCCGCTGGAGCAGATGCCGATGTGGAACCCGCGCCGGCCGCTGGGCGGGTCGACCGAGGCCGAGCTCGCCGATGCCCGCGTGATCCTGTGGCACGGCTTCTGCTCCGTCCACCGCCGCTTCACCGTGGACCAGATCGACCGGGCCCGCGCCGAGCACCCCGGCGTGCAGGTCATCGTGCACCCGGAATGCCCCATGCCGGTCGTCGATGCGGCCGACGCGGCCGGCTCGACCGACTTCATCCGCAAGGCGATCGCCGCGGCGACCGAGCCGACGACGTTCGCGATCGGCACCGAGATCAATCTGGTGCAGCGTCTGGCCGCCCAGCATCCGCAGCACGAGATCTTCTGCCTCGATCCGGTCGTGTGCCCGTGCTCGACGATGTACCGCATCCACCCCGGCTACCTCGCCTGGGTGCTCGAGGGTCTCGTCGCCGGCGAGGTGCGCAACCGGATCACGGTGGGCGACGATGTGGCCGCCCCGGCTCGCGTCGCCCTCGAGCGGATGCTCGCGGCCCGGCCATGACGGTGCGCGTCGTCGTCGTCGGCTCCGGCATCGCCGGTCTCACCGTCGCCCTGCATGCGGTCTCGCACGGATGCCGGGTGACCGTGGTCACCAAGGACGTGCTCGAGCACGCCAACACCCGGTTCGCGCAGGGCGGCATCGCCGGCGTCATGTTCGCCGACGACCGCGCCGACGACCACCTGCACGACACTCTCGTCGCGGGGGCAGGACTCAGCGACGTCGCCGCCGTGCGCGTGCTCGTGGACGAAGGCCCGGCCCGCATCCGCGAGCTCGTCGCCCTCGGCGTCGCCTTCGACCGGGGCGAGGACGGCGCGTTCGTGAAGGGGCTCGAGGCCGCGCACTCGTATCCGCGGATCCTGCACGCCGGCGGCGATGCCACCGGCACCGCGATCGAGAAGGCGCTCGTCGCGCGGCTGCGCGCCAGCGAGGTCCGCGTGGTCGAACACGCCTTCCTCGTCGACCTGCACACGACCGCGGGTCGGGTCACGGGCGTCGATCTGCTGGTCGGAGACGCGCCCGGCGCGCTCGGCGAACGTGTGCGTCTCGACGCGGACGCGGTGGTCCTCGCCACCGGCGGGGCCGGCGAGCTGTACGCGCACACGACCAATCCGTCGGTCGCCACGGGAGACGGCATCGCCGCCGCGCTGCGCGCCGGCGCCGCTGTGAGCGACCTGGAGTTCTTCCAGTTCCATCCCACGGTGCTGCCGGACGGTCCCTGCGGGGCGGCGTTCCTGGTCTCGGAGGCCGTGCGCGGCGAAGGCGCGCTGCTGCGCGACGAGGCGGGCCGCCGCTTCATGACCGACGTGCATCCCGATGCCGAGCTCGCGCCGCGCGACGTCGTGGCCCGGGCGATCGCCGCGCAGATGGCGCGGCAGCAGGGCCGTCCGGTGCTGCTGGATGCGACCGGGCTGCGTCCGACGGCGGACGAGACGGCTGCGTTCCTGGCACGCCGGTTCCCCACGATCGATGCCGCGGTGCGCGGTCGCGGCCTGGACTGGGCCCGCGAGCCGATCCCGGTCACGCCGGCGGCGCATTACCTGATGGGCGGCGTCGTGACCGATCTGCGCGGCCGCACCAACGTGCCGGGGCTGTACGCCGTCGGCGAAGTCGCCCGCACGGGCGTGCACGGGGCGAACCGGCTGGCATCCAACTCTCTGCTCGAGGGTGCCGTTTTCGGCGCCCGCGCCGGCGACGCCATCGCCGCCGATGCCGCCTCTGCCGATGCCGGGTGGCCGCAGCCCGGCGTCCCTGCGGCCCCGGCGCCCCTCGCCGGTCCCGCCGCCCCGGCCGCGCCCGCCCCGTTCACGCGTGCTGCGCTGCAGGAGCTCCTGTGGGCGCACGCGGGGCTCGTCCGCGACGCGGACGGCCTGCGCACGGCGGCCGGCACCCTGGCCGACTGGCGCGCCGCCGCGCGGGCGCCGCGCACCGAGGCCGAGTTCGAGGACGAGAACCTGCTGCTGGTCGCCGAGCACCTCATCGCCGCCGCCGTCGCCCGGCCCGGCTCCGTGGGCGCCCATTTCCGGTCCGATGATCCCGCCGCCGCGCACACAGCTCCTCCACGTTCGCACGCCACTCCCGCGGATCCGGCCGATTCGGCCGCGAACGCTCCGGCGTGGAGGAGTCACGCACAGCCGACCGCCCGAAAGGTGCCCGCCTGATGCTCACCACCACCCAGATCGATCGGGTCGTCGCCGTTGCCCTCGACGAGGACGCGCCCTGGGGCGACCTCACGAGCGATGCGCTGATCCCCGTACACGCGACGGCGACGGCCGACCTCGTCGCCCGCGAGCCGGGCGTCTTCAGCGGCGGCGAGGTGTTCGCCGCCGCGTTCCGGCTGACCGACCCCGCGGTCGACGTGCGTCTCGCCGTCGGCGACGGCGACCGCTTCGCGGCCGGAGATGTGCTGGCCACCGTCACCGGCCCGGCCCGCGCCGTCCTGCAGGCCGAGCGGATCGGCCTGAACTTCACGCAGCGCCTGTCCGGCATCGCGACGCTCACGGCGCTGTACGTCGCCGAGGTCGCGCACACGCCGGCCCGCATCGCCGACACCCGCAAGACCACACCCGGGCTGCGCGCGCTCGAGCGACACGCCGTGCGCAGCGGCGGCGGCCACAACCACCGCTGGAGCCTGTCGGACGCCGTCATGGCGAAGGACAATCACCTCGCCTTGCTCACCGCCGACGGCACCCCGCTGACCGATGCGCTGCAGGCCGCGATCGCCCGCCTGCCGCACACGGCCCACGTCGAGGTCGAGGTCGACCGCGTCGACCAGATCGCCTCGGTCCTGGCCGCCCGGGTCGGCACGATCATGCTCGACAACTTCTCGCTCGACGACCTGCGCACGGGCGTGGCGCTGATCGCCGGACGCGCGACCGTCGAGGCATCCGGCGGCGTGAGCCTGGACACGGTCCGGGCGATCGCCGAGACCGGCGTCGATGTCATCTCGGTCGGCGCCCTCACCCACTCCGCCCGCGCGCTCGACCTCGGCCTGGACGTACGCATCGAGGCGTGATGCTCTACCTCGACCACGCCGCCACCACCCCCGTCCGCCCCGAGGTGCGGGCGGCCATGCTGCCGCTGCTGGCGGACCGGTTCGGCAACCCGTCCAGCCACCACACGGTCGGCGAGCAGGCGGCGGCGGTCCTCGCCGACGCGCGTGCCCGCGTCGCGGCCGTCCTCGGCATGCGTCCGGGCGACGTCGTGTTCACCTCGGGCGGCACTGAGGCGAACAACCTCGCCGTCAAGGGCATCGCCGTCGCGGCGCAGCTGCGCCGCGGCGCGCCCGTGCACCTGGTCACGACACCGATCGAGCACGAGTCGGTGCTCGCGTCGTGCACCCATCTCGCCCGCGTGCACGGCGCCGAGATCACGTACGTACCCGTCGATGCCGTGGGCCGGGTGTCTCCGGATGCCGTGGCCGCCGCGCTCCGCGACACCACCGCGCTCGTGACGATCGGATACGCCAACAACGAGATCGGCACCGTGCAGGACGCCGTCGCCCTCGCCGGCGTGACGACCGCCGCGCGCGTCCCCCTCCACCTGGACGCCGTCCAGGCCGCGGGCTGGCTGCCGCTGTCGGGCACGGGCGCCGACGCGCTGTCGATCGCGGGCCACAAGCTCGGCGCACCGCAGGGCACCGGCGTCCTCGCCGTGCGCGGTCGCATCCCGATCGAGCCGCTGCTGCACGGCGGCGGCCAGGAACGGGACCGGCGCAGCGGCACCGAGAACGTCGCCGGAGCGGTCGGCTTCGCCACGGCGCTTGAGCTCGCCGAGCGCGAGCGGACCCAGGTCGCCGCGGCCACGACGCGGCTGCGCGACGCCTTCATCGCCGCGGTCCTGGCCGCGGTTCCGCAGGCGCGCCTGACCGGCCACCCCGTGCACCGCCTCCCGGGGACGGCGAGCTTCACGTTCGCCGGCGTCAGCGGCGAGGCCGTGCTGCTCGAGCTGGAACGTCGCGGCATCGTCTCCTCGAGCGGCTCGGCGTGCGCGGCGGGCAGCGACGAGCCCTCGCACGTCCTGCTCGCCCTCGGCATCGCGCCCGCCGACGCCCAGACGGCCGTGCGGTTCACGTTCGGGCACGGTGGCGGCGGTGCGGCTGCCGGGCCGGCCGCGGCGATCGACCCGGCCGCACTGGCCGCGGCGGTCGCCGCCTCGGTCACGGCGGTACGATCGGGGCCGTGAGCTCCCCCGTCGTCACCGTCATCGTCCCCGGGCGCGACGTCGCCGACTTCGCCGCCGAGGCCCTCGCCTCACTGCGCGCACAGAGCCGCGAGGACTGGCAGGCGATCCTCGTCGACGACGGGTCGACCGACGCCACGACCGACCTGTTCGCCGCGGCGGCGGACGCCGATCCCCGCTTCCGAGTCGTCCGGCACGAGACCCCGCACGGCCTCGGCGCGGCCCGCAACGCGGCCCTCGAGCTCGTCGAGACCCCGTTGGTCGGCTTTCTCGACGCCGACGACGTGATGACGCCGCACGCTCTCGAGCGGCTGGTCGGGGCGATCTGCGCGAGCGGCAGCGACGTGGCCGTGGGCGCGTACGTGCGGCTGCGTCCCGACGGTGTCGGCGGCTACGCGACGGGCGACGTGCAGCCGTGGGTGACGGCATCCACCGGCACGGCGCGTGTGGGCACGACCCTCGCCGCCCATCCCGCGCTGTCGGGCAACATCGTGGCCTGGTCGAAGATCAGCCGCATCGAGTTCTGGCGCCGGCACGGGCTGCGCTTCCCCGAGGGACGCGCGTATGAGGACCAGATCGTCGCGCAGGCGATGTACACGAAGGCGCGGGCGATCGATGTCATCCCGGACGTCGTCGTGCACTGGCGCGAGCGGGCCGACGGCTCGTCCATCACGCAGCACCGCCACACCGTTCCGGTGCTGCGGGACTACCTCGAGGCGATGCGCGGAGGGCTCGCGATCCTGGATGCCGCGGCTCACCCTGCGGCGGCGCGCGAACGCGTGCGCCTCATCCTCGAGATGGACGTGCCGCCGCTGGTGCGCATCGCGCAGCAGCATCCCGACGACGCGTACCGCCGCGCGCTGGGCTCGTTCGTGCGGGAGCTCACCGCCCGCGCCGCCGTCGAGGCGATCGCACCCGATGCCGCGAGCGCGCCGCTCCTGGACGCCGCGCTGCTGTGGTGACCGCGGTGGCGCAGGCGGATCGTCAGCCCAGGTAGGGCCACGCCTGCTCGTCGTCCGGCGCGTCGACGAGAAGGCGCACGGCTTCGGCTCCGGCGCCGTCCGCGGGGGCGCGGTCGGCGCGACGGTTCGGCAGGGGCGCCGGCGGCTGCGCCTCCTCGAGGCCTTCGATGCGCGCGGCGGCGACCTGCTGGGCAGCGAGCTCGGCGTAGAGCCCGCCGCGGGCGAGCAGCTCGGCGTGGGTGCCGGACTCGACGATGCGTCCCGCCTCGACGACGTGGATGACGTCGGCCCCGATGACCGTCGACAGCCGGTGCGCGACCGACAGGGTGGTGCGTCCCTTCGACGCCTGCTCGAGCGCTTCCTGGACGATGCGCTCCGATACGGTGTCCAGGGCGCTGGTCGCCTCGTCCAGCAGGAGCACCGGCGGATCCTTCAGCAGCACGCGCGCGATCGCGATGCGCTGCTTCTCGCCGCCGGACAGCCGATAGCCGCGTTCGCCGACCACCGTGTCGTAGCCGTGCTCGAACCCCGCGATGATGTGGTGGATGTTCGCGGCGCGGCACGCGGCCTCGAGCTCGGCATCGGTCGCGGCGGGCTTGGCGTAGCGGAGGTTCTCGCGGATCGTCGCGTGGAACAGGTAGGTCTCCTGTGACACGATCCCGACCTGGTCGATGATCGACTCCTGCGTCAGGCTGCGCACGTCGGCCCCGGCGAACAGCACGGCGCCCTCCGAGGCCTCGTAGAGGCGCGGTGCGAGGTACAGCACGGTCGTCTTTCCCGCGCCGGACGGCCCGACGAAAGCGACGTGCTGCCCGGGGTCGGCGGTGAACGAGATGCCGTCGAGGGTCGGGCGCGCGTCGGGCGCGGCATCCGGATAGCGGAAGACGACGTCGCGGAACTCGATCCGTCCGCGCGGCCCCGGCGCGACATCGACCGTGACGGCGTCGGTGGCGTCGCGGATCGCGGGCACCATGTCGAGGTACTCGAAGATGCGCGAGAACAGCGCCGCCGAGGTCTGCAGATCGAGCGCGACGCGCATGAGACCCATGAGCGGCTGCAGCAGACGCGCCTGGACGGTGGTGAAGGCGACGACGGTGCCCGCGGTGATCGCACCCTGGCCACCCGCGATCAGATACCCGGACACGAGGTAGATGACGGCCGGGACAGAGGCCATGAGCACCTGCACGACGGCGAAGAATCCCTGGCCGCTCATGGCGCGGCGCACCTGCAGCGAGATCTGGTTCCGGTTCTCTGCCTGGTAGCGCGCCGACTCCTCGCGCTGCCGGTTGAACGCCTTCGACAGCAGGATGCCGGATACCGACAGCGTCTCCTGCGTGATCGCCGTCAGCTCCGACAGCGACTCCTGGGTCTGCCCCGCGATGCGGGCGCGCACCTGCCCGACGCGGCGCTGCACGAGCACGAGGAACGGCATGAGGACGACGGCGATGATCGTCAGGCGCCAGTCGATGATGATCATCGCGACGAGCGCGGAGATGACGGTGACGACGTTGCCGAGGATGCTCGTGACGGTGTTGGTGAGCACGCCCGAGACCCCGCCGACGTCGTTCTGCAGCCGTGACTGGATGACGCCGGTCTTCGTGCGCGTGAAGAAGGCGAGCTCCATCGCCTGCAGGTGCTCGAACAGCCGCACGCGCAAGTCGCCGGTGACCCGGTTGCCGACCGTGGAGGTGAGCCAGGTCTGCAGCACTCCGAGTCCCGCCGATACGAGGAACAGGCCGATCATGGTCAGCACGAGCCGCAGCAGCAGGCCCAGCTCGGGCGGCGATCCGTCGACGGGGAACAGCGCGTCGTCGAAGATGCGCTGGACGATCAGCGGCGGGACGACGGCGATCGCGGCGCCGACGATCACCAGGATGCCGGTGACGACGATGCGCCCGAGGTACGGACGGAACAGCGTGACGACGCGCTTGCCCAGATCGGGCACCACCGGCGCAGCCGCGTTCGCCTTGCGCTGGGCCGCCTCGTCCATGCCGCGGAATCCGCGACCGCCTCCGCCGCCCATTCCGCCCATGCTCATGCCGAGAACTCTAGCGAGGCGAATCCGCCCGGAGCGGGAATGCCCAGCCCGAAGGCGTCGTTATGATGGGACGTTCGCCCCGGCTCTCGGCGGCGTCCCCCGACATCCCATCGACTCGAGGAGACCCGCATGCCCGCCACCGGATCCGTTCCGACGACGGCGAAGCAGCCGATCCTGCTCCCCGAGCAGAACCGCGTGATCTGGCTGCTGCTCGCAGCCGCGTTCGTCGCGATCCTCAACGAGACGACGATGGGCATCGCGATCCCGCATCTCATCGACGATCTCAGCATCACCGCCGTGGCCGCCCAGTGGCTGACGACGGCGTTCATGCTGACCATGGCGGTCGTGATCCCGATCACGGGCTTCCTGCTGCGCCGGTTCACGACCCGGCAGGTGTTCATCACGGCGATGACCCTGTTCTCGCTCGGCACGCTCCTGGCGCTGCTCGCACCGGGGTTCCCGGTGCTCGTCGCGGCGCGCGTCGTGCAGGCCATGGGGACGGCGATCATGATGCCGCTGCTGATGACCACGCTCATGACGATCGTGCCGGCGCACTCGCGAGGGCGCATGATGGGGCGCGTCTCCATCGTGATGTCGCTGGCGCCCGCGATCGGCCCGAGCCTGTCGGGGTTCCTCCTCGACGTCCTCAACTGGCGCTGGATCTTCGGGATCGTGCTGCCGATCGCCCTCGTCGCGCTCGCGATGGGCGCGCGCTGGATCCACAACCTCGGCGAGACCACCCGCGCCCCGATCGACGTGCTGTCGATCGTGCTGTCGGCGTTCGGGTTCGGCGGCCTCGTCTACGGCCTGAGCCAGATCGGCGGCACTGCGGCGCACGGGGGTGCGAACCTCACCGCGGCGCAGCAGGCCGCCCTCGAGGCGGCGCAGGCGATGTCGACGCTCACTCTGATCGTCTCCCTCAGCGTCGGCGTGGTCTCCCTGGGCCTGTTCATCTGGCGTCAGCTGCGCCTGCAGGCCGAGGATGACGCGCTGCTGGATCTGCGCGTGTTCCGCTCCCGCAACTTCACGCTCGCGATCGCGCAGGCCGCGCTGCTGTCCCTCGTGTTCTTCGGCACGATCACGGTCATCCCCCTGTACATGCAGCGCGCGCTGGAGATCTCGGCCCTCGAGACGGGGCTTGCGGTGCTCCCCGGCTCGCTGCTGATGGGCCTGGCCGCGCCGTTCATCGGCCGCATCTACGACGCGAGGGGCACGCAGGTGCTGCTGGTGCCCGGTGCGGTGATCGCGATCGGGATGCTGTGGGTGTACACGACATTCGACGCGTCGACGACGCTGTGGACCATCGCCGCGGCGCAGACCGTGCTCTCACTGGGCCTCGCACTGTCCTTCACCCCGCTGTTCACAGCATCCCTCGCCTCGCTGACCCCGAAGTTCTACTCGTACGGGTCGGCCGTCGTCGGGACCGCGCAGCAGGTGGCGGGAGCCGCCGGCATCGCTCTCATGGTCGCGGTCATGTCGTCCATCGAGGACGACAGGCTGGCCGCAGGCGCCTCCGCGGCCGAGGCCGGCGCGGCCGGCGCGCACACGGCGTTCCTCATCGCGGCGCTGCTGTCGCTGCCGCTGCTGGTCGGCGCGTTCCTCATCCGCAAGCCCGCGGACGACGGCGAGCCCGCTCCCGCCGTGCACTGACGGCGCGCGGCGAGGTCGTCAGCTGCCGCAGGACGAGCCGCCGCAGCAGGACCCGCCCTCGTCCACGACCGTCAGGAGGTTCTTGTCGTCGGCGACCGGCTGCAGGGTGGGGGCGGGGAGATTCGAGGTGCTCATCCCACCATGCTAAGCACACCGGCGGACAGCGGCTCCGCTAGACACGCGTCGGGATGCTGTCAACCCCCTGCGATCGGCGCCCGCGCGCACGTAGCGTCGGTTCCATGACTGACACCGAAGACCTCACCGGCAAGCGCGTCGCGTTCCTCGCGACCGACGGATACGAAGACAGCGAGCTCACCTCCCCCTGGGACGCGGTGACCGGCGCGGGAGCGAGCGCCGTCCTGATCGCGCCGGAATCCGGATCGATCGAGGGCAAGAAGGGGCACACCCAGACGGTGGACCTCGTCTCCTCCGACGCGGATGCCGGTGACTTCGACGCCCTCGTCCTCCCGGGCGGCGTCGTCAACGCCGACCACCTGCGGCTGGATCGGGCGGCGGTCGACCTCACCCGCGCCTTCTTCGCTCAGCACAAACCCGTCGCGGCGATCTGCCATGCGGCCTGGATCCTCGCGGAGGCCGACGTGCTCGACGGTCGGACGCTGACGAGCTACCCGAGCCTGAGGACCGACCTGGTCAACGCCGGGGCGGACTGGGTCGACGAAGAGGTCGTCGTCGATCACGGCCTTGTCTCCAGCCGCACTCCCGACGACCTCCCCGCCTTCAATGCCAAGGTCATCGAGGAGATCGCCGAGGGTGCGCACGCCGGGCAGACGACCTGACGGCTACAGGCCCTTGCCTCCCGTGACGGGCAGGACGGCCCCCGAGACGTAGGACGCCGCCTCCGACGCGAGGTAGACGTACGCTCCGGCGAGCTCGGCCGGCTGGCCGGGCCGCCCGAGCGGCGTGTCGGTTCCGAACGTCGCGATGCGTTCGGCATCCCAACCGGTGGCGGGGATCAGCGGCGTCCAGATCGGGCCCGGCGCGACGGCGTTGACCCGGATACCCTTCGGCCCGAGATCCTCGGCGAGCGCCTTGACGAACGCGACCTGTGCGGCCTTGGTCATGGCGTAGTCGATCAGTCCCGGTGACGGATTGAACGCCTGGATGGAACTCGTGACGATGATCGAAGCCCCCGGCTGCAGATGCGGGATCGCGGCGCGCGCCGTGAACATCATGCTGTAGAGGTTCGTGCGGAAGACCCGGTCGAGCTCCTCCGTGGACAGGCTGTCGAGACCGTCGCGGTCTTTCTGGTAGGCGGCATTGAGGACGAGCACATCCAGTCCGCCGAACGCGTCGACGGTGTCGGAGACGATGCGCTCGGAGAAGGCCTCGTCGCGCAGGTCGCCGACGAGGTCGAGGGCGCGGCGGCTCTCCGCCTCGATCAGTCCGATCGTGTCGGCCGCGTCGTCGGCCTCTTCGGGCAGGTGCGCGATCGCGACATCGGCCCCCTCACGGGCATAGGCGATCGCCGTGGCCCGGCCGATGCCGGAGTCGCCGCCGGTGATGAGCGCGCGGAGGCCGTCGAGGCGCCCGGCACCGCGATAGCTGTCTTCGCCGTGGTCGGGTTCGGGCCGGGTCTGCCCGGTCAGTCCGGGTTGCTCCTGGTGCTGAGGAGGGAAGTCGCCCTCCGGGTGCTTCGTGCGCGGGTCCTCGTTCGGCGTGGCCATGCGATGTCCTCTCGTAGAGGTCCCGACACTAGGTCAGGCACCGCAGCCGGTGAAGGGGGTTGACGCGCCCGCGTACGGTGGTCGACCCGGCGCGACCCGGCGAGCGGCTAGCGTGCTGTCATGGCCTCCGACTCCCCCCAACCGGTGACGCGACTCGACGTCGAGGGCACGCACAACTTCCGCGAGGTCGCCCCCGGAATGCTGCGGGAGGGCTGGCTGTACCGCTCGGACGCGCTGCACCGCCTGCGCAGATCCGGCCGGGCGACCCTCGCGGAACTGGGGATCCGCCGCATCGTCGACCTGCGGTCCCGTCTCGATCGGCGCATCAGCGGCTCCGACCGGCTGCGCGGCGTGCCGGCCGAGTACATCAGCATTCCCATCTCCGGCGTGAGCCGGACGACGGATCCGGCGACGCTCACGCTGCGGACCGTGTACCGCACCATCCTCGACGAGGACGGTCCTGGCCTCGGCCGGGCCATCCGTGCGATCGCGGACGCGCCGGGTCCGACCGTCGTGCACTGCACCGCGGGCAAGGATCGGACCGGCCTCGTGATCGCCCTGACCCTGCTCGCCCTGCGCGTGGACGCGGACGTCGTCACGGCGGACTTCGCCTCGAGCGGCGCCAACCTCACCGGCGAGTGGGCCGATCGCATGGCGCGCAAGGCGCGCCGGTTCCGCGTCATCCTCACCGACGATCTGCGCGAGGTCATGGCCGGGTCCCCCGTGGCCGCGCTGCGGGGGGCGCTCGATCACCTGGATGCCGAGCACGGTGGCGTCGACCGTTATCTCGCCGGCATCGGGCTGGACGCCGCCGTGATCGCCCGTCTGCACGCCACGCTCGATCGCCGGTGATCCGCCGCCGAGGCGACGAGCGCCGCCCCTGCGAGACGGTCGCGTAACGTGGGAGTCCTCGTGAAGTCCGACCCGGAAGGTGTCAGGTGAACATCACACTGCTCCGGCGGTTCCTCGCCGTGGTCGCCGAAGACGTGCACTTTCCGCGCGCCGCCGATGCCCTCGGCATCCCGCTCGCCGCTCTCTACTCGTCGATCGAGAAGCTGGAGGACGAGGTCGGGCACCCGCTCTTCACCCGCCAGAGGGCCGGCTGGACGCTGACCCCTGCGGGAACCCTCCTGATCGACGAAGCGGAGCGGCAGGTCGCCGCGGCGCCCGCTCCCGCTGCGAAGCCCGCAGTCCCGGCGGGCGGCAAGGCGAAGGCGTCGAAGGGGAAGGGGCGCGCTCCGGTGGTGAAGGGCCAGCCGAAGCCCTACAAGAAGCGCCAGGGTCGATAGCCGGATCCTCGAGGGTTCAGAGCTCGGTGACGCGACCGGCCTCGACCCGCCAGCGCCGGTCGGTGCGGACCGTGGCGAGCATCCGCCGATCGTGGGTCACCAGCAGCAGACAGCCGTCGTAGGACTCCAGCGCGCTCTCGAGCTGCTCGATGGCGGGCAGGTCGAGGTGGTTGGTCGGCTCGTCGAGGACCAGCACGTTGACGCCACGCGCCTGCAGCAGCGCCAGCGCGGCGCGCGTCCGCTCCCCCGGGGACAGCTCGCCGGCGGGGCGCGTGACGTGGTCGGCCGTGAGCCCGAACTTCGCCAGCAGGGTGCGCACCTCGCCCGACGCCATCACGGGCACCAGCTCTTCGAACGCCGCCGCGAGCGGCTGCACTCCGGTCAGCAGCGAGCGCGCCTGGTCGATCTCGCCGATCTGCACGTTCGCGCCGAGACTGGCCGAGCCGGCATCCGGATGCCGGGTCCCGAGCAGTGCGCGCAGCAGCGTCGACTTGCCGGCGCCGTTGGGTCCGGTGATGCCGATGCGCTCCCCCGCGTTCACCTGCAGCGACACCGGTCCGAGTGTGAACGAGCCCTGCCGGAACACGGCGGAGCTCAGCGTGGCGACGACCGAGCTGGAGCGCGGCGCGGCGCCGATGGTGAACTGGAGCTGCCACTCCTTGCGCGGCTCCTCGACCTCGTCGAGCCGGGCGATCCTGCTCTCCATCTGGCGCACCTTCTGCGCCTGCTTCTCGCTCGACTCGGTCGCCGCCTTCCGGCGGATCTTGTCGCTGTCGGGGGACTTCCTCATCGCGTTGCGCACGCCCTGGCTCGACCACTCCCGCTGCGTCCGCGCCCGCGCGACGAGGTCGGCTTTCTTCTCGGCGAACTCGTCGTACTTCTCGCGCGCGTGACGCCGGGCGGTGGCGCGCTCCTCGAGGTAGGCGTCGTAACCGCCGCCGAAGACGCGGTTCGAGCCTTGGGCCAGGTCCAGCTCCAGCACGCGGGTCACACACCGCGCGAGGAACTCGCGGTCGTGGCTGACCAGCACCACGCCGCCGCGCAGTCCGCGTACGAACGCCTCGAGGCGTTCGAGTCCGTCGAGATCCAGGTCGTTGGTCGGCTCGTCGAGCAGAACGAGATCGAAGCGGGACAGCAGCAGCGCCACCAGCCCCACGCGGGCCGCCTGCCCGCCGGACAACGACGTCATCGTCGCCTGATCCGCGGGTACGCCGCCGAGGTCGAGTCCGAGCTCGGCGAGGGCGACCGGAAGCCGCTCGTCCAGGTCGGCGGCACCGCTGGCGAGCCAGCGCTCCAGCGCCGCCGAGTAGACGTCGGCGGGATCAGCGCCGGGATCGGCGGACGGTGACGGATCGCCCAGCGCCGCGGCCGCGGCATCCATGTCTCTCGTCGCCTCGGCGCACCCCGTGCGACGGGCGATGTACTCGGCGACCGTCTCGCCGGCGACGCGTTTGTGCTCCTGAGGCAGCCAGCCGACGAAGGCGTCGGCCGGCGAGAGGGTGATGCTGCCGCCCTGCGGTTCATCGATCCCGGCGAGCAGCCGGAGGAGCGTCGACTTACCGGCGCCGTTCGCGCCGACGACCCCGACGACATCGCCGGGTGCGACGGTCAGATCGAGCGCGTCGAAGAGGGTGCGATGGCCGTACCCACCGGCAAGGCCGCGGGCGACGAGTGTGGCGGTCATGGTTGCGTCCATTCTCGCAGTGCGGCCGTGCGGCTCGCGCCATCAGGCGGCGCCGTCTTCTTGCGGACCGTTTGCGGACCGCAGCTAGGCAAGCCACCCGCGAACGAGGCCCTCTCGCAGTCCCGTCCACGCCATGTACATCCGAGGTGAGCACGAAGCATCGTCCCCATGAGGCTCGACACGGGCCACGACCTCGAAGCCCGCGTCTGGCCTGGCGACGCGGGACAGGGCGAACCGTTCGTCCGGGAGCCTGAAGGCGAGGACGTCGCCGGGCGCGAGGTCACCGCCAGCACCCTGTCGCGGACCGATTCCTCCAGTCGTCCCAGCGCGGCTTGGGTCGCAGCAAGAGCGAGCCAGAGGACGTGAGCCTCGTCCTGGTCCATGTGGGTGTATGCCTCGTCCATGTGGGTGTATGCCTCGGTGACGCGAGCCGACGCCTTCTGCCACCCGCCGTGCGCCAGAGGAACGACACGTTGAAGCGGAACTCCACCGGGTGACGTCACCGTTGGCGGTGTGGGCGCAGGTGCGATCGTAGATCGAGACTCTATTGTTGCCCGAAATCTCGCGCCAGGCCACGGAACCAACGCTTCTGGTACTCGGACAGGTCGCTGCGCAATGCGGACTCGGTGCCCTCCATGACGAAGTCGCGGGTCCAGACGCCTGCCTTCACGAGTCCCGGCACGACCACGGTGCGAAGCGGATGGTTGCCCTCGTTCGTATCACGCTGGGCCAACGAGGCTCCTGTGACGCCCGGCGTCGTGAAGATGCGGCGGAACAGTTGATCCGTGACCTTCGGCCTCGCCAGCAACCATCGCAGCAGGGGCCGCCCGGGATCGGCTGTCAAGCCGCTGAAGAGCATCAGCACCGCGCCGTCGTGACGAGGAGGGTCGACGACGCCCTCTTCGACCCACTCGTACATCACAGCCCGACCGGCGTTTCGGTCCCAGTGCTTCGGGTTGGTCGAGAAATCCGCCGACCACTGCTCCACAAAGACCGACAAGTCATCTGGAAACAGCGCCGGATACACCGACCTGGCGAAGCCCTTTCCCGTCGGAATAGGCCACACCCTGGCGGCCTGCGCGGGTGCTCGTGCTGCGAGCAGCACGGTCGTCGCGGCATCCCAGTGACCCGTGGTGATCGCGCCACCCCAAGCGTCGACAAACTGCGCGTGGCCCCCGGGATAGTCCTCACGCAGGTTGCGGAGCCAGCTCGAGACCGTCGACCCGAACTCGACGCTCAGGATCGCCCCCGCCTGCACCACCAGGGGCTTGCAGAGCGCTCGACGCGCGCGCGGATCGAGCGCCACGAGCTCAGCGACAAGCTCGTCGCACTTTCCGGCGGAGAGGAGGGCTCGTGCGGAGTCGGTTGTGATCACGCGCTCACGGTAGCCGACTTCCAGTCGCGACGGCTTCTGAGCGATGACGGCAACCGCTTAGTTATTGAAGCGGAACTCCACCACGTCGCCGTCCTGCATGACGTAGTCCTTGCCCTCGAGGCGTGCCTTCCCCTTGGCGCGCGCTTCCTGCACCGATCCGGTCGCGACGAGATCGTCGAACGAGATGACCTCGGCCTTGATGAAGCCCTTCTCGAAGTCGGTGTGGATGACCCCCGCGGCTTGGGGCGCCTTCCAGCCCTTGCCGATCGTCCAGGCGCGGGCCTCCTTGGGCCCGGCGGTGAGGTAGGTCTGCAGCCCCAGCGTGTCGAAGCCGATGCGAGCGAGCTGGTCCAGACCCGACTCGTCCTGGCCTGTGGAGGCCAGTAGCTCGGCGGCGTCCTCGGGGTCGAGATCGATGAGTTCCGACTCGATCTTCGCGTCGAGGAACACCGCCTTCGCGGGGGCGACCAGAGCAGCCAGCTCCGCCGTGCGACCGGCATCCGTCAGCACGGCCTCGTCGACGTTGAAGACGAAGATGAAGGGCTTGGCGGTGAGCAGACCGAGTTCCTTGATCGGTGCCAGGTCGAGCCCGGAAGCCGACAGCAGCTCGCCGCGCTGCAGCGCGTCGCGGGCAGCCTCGGCGGTCTGCAGCACCGACGGGTCGAGCTTGCGTCCGCGCACTTCCTTCTCGTAGCGCGTGATGGCCTTCTCGAGCGTCTCGAGGTCGGCCAGCTGCAGTTCGGCGTTGATGGTCTCCAGGTCGTTCTTCGGATTCACCGCGCCCTCGACGTGCACGACGTCGTCATCGGCGAATCCGCGGACGACCTGCGCGATCGCGTCGGCCTCGCGGATGTTGGCGAGGAACTTGTTGCCGAGCCCCTCGCCCTCCGACGCGCCGCGCACGATGCCGGCGATGTCGACGAATGACACCGCGGCGGGGAGGATCCGCTCCGAGCCGAAGATCTCGGCGAGAGTACTCAGCCGCGGGTCGGGCAGGTTCACGACCCCGATGTTCGGCTCGATCGTCGCGAACGGATAGTTCGCCGCGAGCACCTGATTCTTGGTCAGCGCGTTGAACAGCGTCGACTTGCCGACGTTGGGGAGACCGACGATTCCGATGGTAAGAGCCACGGGGGTTCAGTCTACGCGGCCCTTCTCGGCACGATACGCCCGGGTCACGTACGGCAGGGCGACCTCGGCGTCGCCGACGGCGCCGATCTCGTCGAACAGCACCTCGATCTCGTCGTCGATGCGCTGCCGCTCGGCGCCGGTGGCGGCGATGATGTAGCTGCGCGAGTGGACCATCGCCGTCAGGCCCTCCCGGCTCATGGGCCGCGCCCACTCCCATCGTCGCTCTTCGAGAGCCCCGAATGGCGCGCGCACGGGCGGGGCCCCCTCCGCCAGCATCGCCTCGGCGTGGCTGCCGCGCATGATCGCGGTCAGCCGGGCGACCCACGGCACCGACTCGTCGCGGATGTTCCAGATGAGCCCGAGCACTCCGCCCGGGCGGAGCACCCGCCCGACCTCCGCCGAGCCGGCGTCGGGGTCGACCCAGTGCCATGCCTGGCCGAGCACAACGGCATCCAGCCCCCGATCGGGCAGCGGCAGGGCTTCGGCCGTCCCCAGGAAGGTCGGCACCCCCGGCACACTGTCGCGGAGCGTGCGCAGCATCTCGACATCGGGGTCGATGGCGACCGCTTCGGCGCCGAGCTCGACGAGCGTGCGCGTGAGCTTGCCCGTACCGGCTCCGACGTCGGCGACCCGCGGCCGACGCGCATCGATCGTGACGGGTGACAGCAGCCACGCGACCGCGTCCACCGGATACCCGGGACGCCCGGTCTCGTACGTCGCGGCGGCACGCCCGAACGAGGTGGACAGTTCGCGTTCGCTCGACATGACCTCGACCCTACGCGCCGGCCTCCGCCCGATCCGAGGTTCAGCAGGCGCGTGGGCACAGTCAGTCGCGTCAACACTGTGCGCAAGCGACTGCCGAACTCAGACCCGCCTCATTCAGCAGGCGCTTCGGCACAGTGTCGGGCGGCAACACTGTGCCCAAGCGACTGCCGAACCGGGATGCCGGATGCCGAACCGGGATGCCTGGACCCGAACAAGGATGCCCGGGACCCGAACGAGGAGGCCGGAACCCCGGACGGGATACCGGAACCCGAACCGGGATGCCGGATGCCGAACCGGCCGACACCGGCATCCGGGGACCGGACGGCGCGCCTCCACCGCCCCTGTACGTGCCCGGGAGAGTCTGAGGACGTGCCCCTGGACTTCACCGCGATCGACTTCGAGACGGCGAACTCCTCCAGCGCGTCGGCCTGCGCCGTCGGTCTCACCCGGGTCCGCGACGGACGGGTCGTCGACACCGCCGACTGGCTCATCCGCCCGCCGGCCGGACACGACGTGTTCTTCGGGGTCAATGTCGGCATCCACGGCATCCGCCCCGAGGACGTGGCCGACGCCCCCTCCTGGACCGCGCAGTTCACCGACCTCACGGACTTCGTCGGCGACGACGTGCTCGTCGCGCACAACGCCGGCTTCGACATGCGCGTGCTGCGCAGCGCGTGCGAGGCCACCGGCGATCTGCTTCCCGCCTACCGGTACGTGTGCAGCCTGCAGGTCGCGCGCAAGACGTACTCGCTCGACTCCTATCGGCTGCCGCTCGTGGCCGCCGCCGCGGGCTTCCTCGACTTCGCGCACCACGACGCCGGCGCCGATGCGCTCGCCTGCGCGCACATCATGATCGATGCCGCCGTCCGCGCGGGCGCGCAGGACATCGTCGAGCTCGCGATGCTTCTCGGCGTGCGCGTGCCGCAGCTCCCCGTCGCCGCCCCTGCCGCGGTCTGATCGCGGGCCGCGCGGGCGGCATCCCGCCGATGTCCGAGCCTCACGGCATGCTGACGACATGGATGCCGTGACTCTCACCGCGATCGTGATCGCCAGCCTCGCCGCGGGCCTCCTCGCGGGCTGGTTCGCCGGCAGCGCGCGCACCGCCGAGCGCGCCGCCGCCGCCCGCGAGGCGCTCTCTGCGCGGGTGGCTGCTGCCGAGGCGGCCCAGCACGCCCTCGACGCACAGCTCGAGCAGCAGCGGGCGCTGCACCGTGACCTGGGGGCGCAGGCACGCGCGGAGCAGGCCGCCCGCGAGGAGCGGGAGCGGCGGGAGCAGCTGGTGCTGCGTGCGCTCGCGCCGGTGCAGGAGTCGCTGCAGACGATGCAGCAGAAGGTCGAGACGCTCGAGCGCGACCGGCAGGAGCAGTTCGGCTCGCTCGCCGAACAGCTGCGCCGCGCGCAGGAGTCCGACGAGTCGCTGCGCGCCACGACGGAGTCGCTGGCCGGCGCGCTGCGCTCCAACTCCGCCCGCGGCGTGTGGGGCGAGACGCAGCTGCGCCGCATCGTCGAGTCGGCCGGTCTCACCCGCTACGTCGACTTCGACACCCAGGCGTCCCTCTCCTCCGACGCGGGAGCCGGGCGCCCCGACCTCGTGGTCCGGCTGCCGGGCGACAAAGCGCTCGCTGTGGACGCCAAGGTCCCGCTCGATGCGTTCCTCGAGGCCAGCGCCATCGCCGTCACGGCACAGGGCGAGGAGGGCGCGCGCCGCAAACGGCTGCTCGAGCGTCACGTCAAGGCGGTGCGCGCGCACGTCGACGCCCTCGCCAAGAAGCAGTACTGGGCGGGACTGTCCGCCAGCCCCGAGTTCGTCGTGTGCTTCATCCCGAGCGAGTCGCTGCTCGCGGCAGCGCTCGAGGAGGACCCCGCACTGCTGGACTACGCCTTCGGCCGCCGCGTGGCGCTCGCCTCGCCGGTGAACCTGTGGGCTGTGCTGAAGACGGTGGCCTACACCTGGACGCAGCAGGACGTGTCCGACGAGGCGCGCCGGCTGTTCGACCTCGGCAACGAGCTGTACCACCGGCTCGGCTCGCTCGCGGGCCACGCCGACGACCTGCGCCGCGCGATCGAGCGCACCGTCGACAGCTACAACCGCTTCGCCGGGTCGCTCGAGACCCGGGTCCTGGTCAGCGCGCGCCGGTTCCCCGGCATCGACGAGACGAAACTGGATGCCGTGGCTCCCCCGGCATCCATCGATGCGACTCCGCGGCGGCTGACCGCGCCGGAACTGACCGATCGCCTCTCCGCGGCGGAACTGACCGACCGCGCACAGGCGGCGGAGCCTGCCGATCCGCTGGTCGCGGCGGACGTCGGCGAGCTGCGCACGCGCCTGGACGGCGCGGAGGTGTGACGACCTGGCGTGTGCGGTCGCTCAGCCGCCGGGGAAGAAGTTCATGAGGCCGACGACCGTGAACGAGACGGCGACGAAGCCGCCGACCATCCACCACGCGCTGACCTGGTGTCCTTCGGGTGCCCGTCGGCGCAGCAGCACGTCTGGTCGGCGCGCGGGGTCGAACGGGACAGCGATCTGACCGGTCTTGATGGGGCCGGTCTTCGGACTGCTCGACATTGCGGACATGACTCTCCCGATGTGCATGGGCGGCCCGCACGTCGCCGCGCGCACCTTCGCCCATTGTGCCAGAAGCACCTTCATGAGACCTGTGTCCGCGTCCGCGCGTTCGTCTCGATCAGGTCACAGCCACTTGGAGGTGAGGTGCTCCGAGGTGATGCGCCGGAGGGTTCCCGAGGCGCCGCGCAGCACGACGCTCTCGGTGTAGACGTAGTCACCGGCACGCTGCACGCCCGCGACGAGCTCGCCGTTGGTGACGCCGGTCGCGACGAAGATCGTGTTCTTGCCCTTGACCAGGTCGTCCGCTTCGTACACGTGATCGTCGACTTTCAGGCCCGCGTCGATGCCGCGCTGCTTCTCGTCGTCGTCGCGCGGCCACAGCCGACCCTGGATGTGACCGCCGAGCGCTTTGATCGCGCACGCCGTGACGATGCCCTCGGGACTGCCGCCGACGCCCACACACATGTCGGTGCGGGCGTTGTGGCGCGCCGCGTTGATGCCGCCGGCGACGTCGCCGTCGCTCATGAGGCGGGTGCCCGCGCCGGCCTCGCGGATCTCCTCGATCAGCTTCGTGTGCCGCGGACGGTTCAGCACCGACACGACGAGCTCGTCGACCGGCTTGTCGAGCGCCTTCGCGAGGCGGCGGATGTTCTCGCCGATGGGCAGGCGGATGTCGACGACCCCGACGCCGGCGGGCCCGGTGACGAGCTTGTCCATGTAGAAGACGCTCGAGGCGTCGAGCATGGCGCCGCGGTCGGAGACGGCGATGACCGAGAGCGCGTTGTTGCGCCCTTCGGCGGTCAGGGTGGTGCCGTCGATCGGATCGACCGCGATGTCGCACTGCGGCCCGCGGCCGGTGCCCACCCGCTCGCCGTTGAACAGCATGGGGGCATTGTCCTTCTCGCCCTCGCCGATCACGATGACCCCGTCGAAGTTGACGGTGGTCAGGAACGCGCGCATCGCGTCGACGGCGGCGCCGTCGGCGAGCTCCTTCTGACCGCGCCCGATGAAGGGCACCGACCGGATCGCGGCCGCCTCCGTCGCCCGCACCAGCTCGAGGGCGAGGTTGCGATCGGGATGCAGGGGACTCATGTCGGCAGTCAGGCTCACCATGTCCGTCAGCCTACGGCGCCGGCATCCTCTTTCGCGCGGTTTTCGTGCTCGTCGGCGCGAAGGAATCGGGATTCTTTCCCTCGACGAAGATGCGGCCGGCAAAGCCCGACACACGGGACGCACACCGGCGCCGAGCGCGCTTCGATAGAGTGACCGTGAACCGTTGACGACCGCACCCAAGGAGCTGTCATGCCTGTCGCCACCCCTGAACAGTACGCAGAGATGCTGGATCGCGCGAAGGCCGGCGGCTACGCGTTCCCGGCCATCAATGCGGCCAGCTCGCAGTCGATCAACGCGGTCCTGCAGGGCCTGACGGAGGCCGGCTCCGACGGCATCATCCAGGTCACGACCGGCGGCGCGGACTACTTCGCCGGGCACACCGTCAAGGGCCGCGCGTCCGGCGCGCTGGCGTTCGCGAAGTTCGCGACCGAGGTCGCCAAGAACTACCCGATCACCGTCGCACTGCACACCGACCACTGCCCCAAGCCGGCACTCGAGGACTTCGTCCTCCCGCTCATCGCCGCCAGCGAGGAGGAGGTGAAGGCGGGGCGCAATCCCATCTTCCAGTCCCACATGTGGGACGGGTCGGCGGTGCCGCTCGATGAGAACATCGAGATCGCCAAGGAGCTCCTCCCCCGGATGAAGAACATCAACGCGATCCTCGAGGTCGAGATCGGCGTCGTCGGCGGCGAGGAGGACGGTGTCAAGCACGAGGGATCCAACGAGGCGCTCTACACGACGACCGCCGATGTGACCAAGGCCGTCGAGGCGCTCGGCCTGGGCGACCAGGGTCGCTGGATCGCCGCACTGACCTTCGGCAACGTGCACGGCGTCTACAAGCCCGGCAACGTGAAGCTCAAGCCCGAGCTGCTCGGCGAGATCCAGGCCGGCATCGCGGGCCGCTTCGGCACGGACGACAAGCCCCTCGATCTGGTCTTCCACGGCGGCAGCGGCTCGACCCCCGAGGAGATCGCGCTCGCGGTCGCCAACGGCGTCATCAAGATGAACATCGACACCGACACGCAGTACGCGTTCACACGCTCGGTCGCCGGCTTCATGTTCCAGAACTACGACGGCGTGCTGAAGGTCGACGGCGAGGTGGGCAACAAGAAGGCCTACGACCCGCGCGCGTGGGGCAAGCTCGCCGAGTCGGCCATGGCCGCCCGCGTCGTCGAGGCGACGCAGCAGCTCGGCTCGGCCGGGCAGTCGATCAGCATCTGATCCCGGCTCGCACACGCAGCGCCTCGGCTTCGTCCGGGGCGCTGCGTCGTTCCGCGCACGCCGCCGCGGCGGCGCTACCCGAGGCGGCCGAAGTGCTCGGCGACGGCGGGATCGCCGAGCAGCGGCACGACCAGGCATACGCTCGCGGCGACGAACGTGACGATGGCGCCGACGAGCGGAATCCACCACGACACGCGACGCCGTGACAGCGAGCGCCACGACAGCAGCGCCGTCAGGATCCAGCCGCCCGCGAACACCGCGGCGGCGACCCTTCCCCACGTCTGCCCCTCGGCGACGTTCGTGAACGTCGCCGAGATGCCGACCAGATCCATCCAGGTCTCGGCGAAGCCGGCGAAATCGAGCATCTGCGGCACCGAGGTGACGACGGTGATCAGCCCGTAGGCGAGCAGAGCGAACGTGATGATCCTGTCCGCGCGGCGCGTGGGCTGCGCGGCTGCCGTCGTCGCGGGGCCGGTGGGCGGATGCGGAGCATACGGCGCCGCCGCAGCGGAGCCGCCGAGCCCGGGGGCCGGGATGCCGGTGGCGTCCGGCTGCTGGATGCGGGCGCGCTGCTCCTCCGGGGTCGCGTACTCGCCGTACTGCGGCCGCGGGGGCACCGGCGGCCCGCCTGGCTCGGAGCGCTGCGACTCATCGGGCGTGCTCACGCCCGCGACCGTCCGCCCAGCGCGCGGTCGTCACGGCGCCCGGCGGCGTCCTGTCGCAGTTCCTTCGGCAGCGAGAACATGAGGTCCTCCTCCGCCGTGCGCACCTCTTCGACATCGCGGTAGCCGGCGCCGGCGAGCTCGGCGAGGACCTCCTGCACGAGGACCTCGGGCACCGAGGCGCCGCTGGTGACCCCCACGGTGGCGACGCCGTCGAGCCACTCCTGCTGGATCTCGTGCGCGTAGTCGACGCGATACGACGCCTTCGCCCCGTGCTCGAGGGCCACCTCGACCAGGCGCACGCTGTTGGACGAGTTGGCCGACCCCACCACGATCACCAGCTCCGCGCCCTTCGCGACCTTCTTGATGGCGACCTGGCGGTTCTGCGTGGCGTAGCAGATGTCGTCCGACGGGGGGTCCTGCAGCTGCGGGAACCGCACGCGCAGACGGCGCACCGTCTCCATCGTCTCGTCGACCGACAGCGTGGTCTGCGAGAGCCACACGACCTTCGACGGGTCCTTGACGGTGACCGTGTCGGCTTCTTCGGGCGAGTTGACGATCGTGACGTGGTCAGGCGCCTCACCGGCGGTGCCCTCGACCTCCTCGTGCCCCTCGTGGCCGATCAGCAGGATCTCGTTGTCGTCTCGCGCGAAGCGCACCGCCTCACGGTGCACCTTCGTGACGAGCGGGCAGGTCGCGTCGATGGCGTGCAGGCCGCGCTCCGCGGCGGCGTCGACCACGGCCGGTGAGACGCCGTGCGCGCTGAAGACGACGTGGGCGCCGGCGGGCACCTCGTCGACCTCCTCGACGAAGATCGCGCCCTGGGCCTCGAGCTCGGTCACGACGTGGATGTTGTGCACGATCTGCTTGCGCACGTACACCGGGGCGCCGTAGCGCTCCAGCGCCTTCTCGACCGCGACGACGGCGCGGTCCACTCCGGCGCAGTAGCCGCGCGGCGAGGCGAGCAGGACCTTCTTGTGTCCGACGACCGGGTTATCCTGAAGCCGGCCGCGCACCCCCGGCACACGGGGCGTGGGAAGCGGAACGGCGGTAGTGGTCACACCTCGATTCTAGAGAGACCAGCCTGAACGAGGGCCGGTGACGGCCGGAAGGGTGCAGATGACGTCGTTCACGACCGCGCCGGGTGAGGCCACGCCCCCCGACGCCGTGCATCCGCGCGACTCCTCCCCGCAGACCCCGACGTCGGTCGCACGGCTCAGTGAGACGATCCGCGACTTCGTGCAGCGCTGGGGCGCCGTGTGGGTCGAGGGCGAGATCACGGCCTGGAACGTGCGCGGCGGGCACGTGTTCGGCCGCCTCAAGGACGCCTCGGGCGAGGCGCTCATCTCGTTCCGGCTGTGGTCGTCGACGCGGCAGCGCCTCACCGACGACCTGCGGGCCGGCGACCGCGTCGTCGCGTGCGTCAAGCCCGACTACTTCGTCAAGACCGGCGACTTCACCTTCACGGTCTCGGCCATGCGCCACACGGGCCTCGGCGACCAGCTCGAGCGGCTCGAGCGGCTGCGGGTGCAGCTGCGCGCCGAGGGACTGTTCGACGCGGCTCGCAAACGGCCGATCCCGTTCCTGCCGCACGTGATCGGCCTCATCACGGGCGAGCGCAGCGACGCCGAGAAAGACGTCCACCGCAATGCCGAGCTGCGCTGGCCGCAGGTGCGCTTCCGCACCGAGCACGTCGCCGTGCAGGGCGAGCGCTGCGTGCCCGAGACGCTCGCCGCGCTGCAGCGCCTCGATGCCGACCCCGAGGTGGACGTCATCGTCATCGCGCGCGGCGGCGGCGACCCGCAGGCGCTGCTGGGCTTCAGCGATGAGCGTCTCGTGCGCGCCGTGGCCGCGGCATCCACTCCGGTCGTCTCCGCCATCGGCCACGAGAACGACCACCCGCTGCTCGACGACGTCGCCGATCTGCGCGCGTCCACGCCCACCGACGCCGCGAAGAAGGTCGTCCCGGACGTCGCCGAGCAGCGTGCCCTCGTGCAGCAGCTGCGCAGCCGCACCCGCACCCGCCTCACCCAGCGCATCGCCCACGACATCGCCCAGCTCGAGCAGCTGCGCTCGCGCCCCGTGCTGCGCGACCCCGAATCGCTGCTGACCGGCCGCGCACAGGAGCTGTGGACCCTGCAGAGTCGCGGCCGTGAGCAGATGAACAGACGTCTGGATGCCGGGGCGCGCACGACGGCGGAGCTGCGCGCGTCGCTGCGGGCGCTCTCCCCCGGCGCGACGCTGGCCCGCGGCTACGCCATCGCGCACATCGGCGACGGCGTGATCGTCCGCGACGCCGCGCAGGCGCCGACCGGCACGCCCGTCGTCGTGACCGTCGCGCAGGGGTCTTTCGCCGCGCGCAGCGAGGGAGCCCTCGTCGAGGACGCGAGCGGGCGGGAGGGCGGGGAGGAGCCGGCGCCGCACCGGTCCTAGGATGGAAGCCATGACCAGCGACGCACTCCCCGACGTCGCCAGCCTCAGCTTCGAGCAGGCTCGCGATGAGCTCGTGCGCGTCGTCGCCGAGCTCGAGCAGGGCTCCCCCACGCTGGAACACTCCCTCGAGCTGTGGACGCGGGGCGAGGCCCTCGCCGCCCGTTGCGAGGAGTGGCTGCTGGGCGCCAAGCGCACGCTCGATGCGGCCCGCCCGTCGAGCGAGTCGGCGGAGCTGTGATGGCCGGCCAACGCGTCGTCGCCGGGCTCGGCCGCCCCGAGACCCCGGACGAGACCGCCGCACGCAAGGCGGAGTCGTCCCGCATCTACCGGTCGAGTCAGACGTTCCGCAATCTCATCGCCGCACTGCTGGCGACCGTCGCCGTCGTCGCCGTCGTCTACTTCGCCGTTCCGCGCGGCACCGGCCCGGAACCCGAGCCGGTCGACGTGGCGGCCGCTGCCGCCGCCGCGCAGGCGACACTGGGACGCACCGTCATCGTGCCCGACGCCCCGGCGGACTGGCGGGCCAATTCGGCGCGCATGGAAGACGGCGCCTGGCGCGTCGTCTACGCCCCGGCCGAGGACTTCGTCCGCATCGCGCAGGGGTTCGACCAGGGCGACGCATGGGTGTCCCGCATCATCGGCGGCTACGCCGCCACCGGCACCGAGACGATCGCCGGCATCACCTGGGACGTGTACGAGGTCCCGCGTGACGCGGCTCTCTCGTATGCGCTGGCGACGACGGCCGGCCCCGACACCATCCTGATCTACGGCCCGATGAGTCCGGAGATCGCCGCCCAGGCCGCCGCCGCGGTCGCCGACGACGTCCAGGCCCTACGCGAGGAGGACTCGTGACCGACCGCCCCACCCCGCGCAAGGTCTGGGACGAAATGCTGCGCGGCAACGCGCGGTTCGTCGGCGGCGAGCCCCGGCATCCCCGTCAGGATGTCGAACGCCGCCACGAGCTGGCGCACACCCAGACTCCGCGCGCCGTGCTGTTCGGCTGCTCGGACTCGCGCCTGGCCGCCGAGATCATCTTCGACAAGGGGCTCGGAGACCTGTTCGTCGTGCGCAACGCCGGTCAGGTCGTCTCCGACTCCGCGATCGCGAGCCTCGAGTACGCCGTCGCGATGCTCGATGTGTCGCTGATCATCGTCCTGGCCCACGACGAGTGCGGCGCCGTGCGGGCCGCGATCGACTCGACGGCGCTGGACGCCCCGGAGCTGCCCCCGCACATCTGGCGCCTCATCGCGAAGATCGTGCCTGCCGTGCGCCGTGTGCTGCGCGCCACGCCGCACGCGACACCGGCCTCGGTGGACGCCGAAATCGTCGGCCGCGAGCACCTGCGCAACACCGTGGACGATCTGCTCTCGTCGTCCCGGCTCATCAGCGACGCGGTCGCCGCGGGGCGCCTGGGCGTCGTCGGCGCCAATTACCGGCTGGCCGACGGCACCGCGATCCCGCATGTCGTCGTCGGATTCGACGCCGACACCGCCTGAGCCCGCAGACTCTGCTGACCCGCACACCGAACGACACTGGAAACGAGGACGTGACCGCCATGGCTGAGATCGAGTACCGCATCGAGCACGACACGATGGGTGAGGTGCGCGTGCCCAAGGATGCGCTGTACGCCGCGCAGACGCAGCGCGCCGTGGAGAACTTCCCGATCTCGGGGACGGGGCTCGAGTCCACGCAGATCGCGGCGCTCGCCCGCATCAAGAAGGCCGCGGCGCTGGCCAACAAGCAGCTCGGCACGCTCGACGGCGGCATCGCCGACGCGATCGCCTGGGCGGCCGACGAGGTCATCACCGGTGCGTACGACGCGCAGTTCCCGGTCGACACGTATCAGACCGGGTCGGGCACGTCGTCGAACATGAACATGAACGAGGTGCTCGCCACGCTCGCCACGCGCAGGCTGGGTGCCCCGGTCCACCCCAACGACCACGTCAACGCCTCGCAGTCCTCGAACGACGTCTTCCCGACGTCGGTGCACATCGCCGTCACGCAGGCGCTCATCGACGACCTCATCCCGGCGCTGGACCACCTCGCCGTCGCCCTCGAGGCCAAGGCCGAGCTGTGGCAGGACGCCGTCAAGTCGGGTCGCACCCACCTCATGGACGCCACACCCGTGACCCTCGGGCAGGAGTTCGGCGGCTACGCGCGCCAGATCCGCCTGGGCATCGAGCGGGTGCAGGCGGTCCTCGGCCGGGTCGGCGAGGTCCCGCTGGGCGGCACCGCCGTCGGCACCGGCATCAACACGCCGGTCGGGTTTCCGCAGAAGGTCATCGAGCTGCTCGCCGCCGAGACCGAGCTGCCGATCACCGAGGCCAAGGACCACTTCGAAGCGCAGGCCAACCGCGACGGCCTCGTCGAGGCCTCGGGCGCGCTGCGCACGATCGCGGTCTCGCTGACCAAGATCAACAACGACATCCGCTGGATGGGATCGGGGCCCAACACGGGCCTGGCCGAGCTGCACATCCCCGACCTGCAGCCGGGTTCGTCGATCATGCCCGGCAAGGTCAACCCCGTCGTCCCCGAGGCGACGCTGATGGTCTGCGCCCGCGTCATCGGCAACGACGCCACCGTCGCCTGGGCCGGGGCGTCCGGCTCGTTCGAGCTCAACGTCGCGATCCCGGTGATGGGCACGGCGTTGCTCGAGTCGATCCGCCTGCTGTCGAACACGATGCGCGTGCTGGCCGACAAGACCGTCGACGGATTGGTGGCCAACCGCGAGCGCGCCGCCGCATACGCCGGCATGTCGCCGTCGATCGTGACCCCGCTGAACAAGCTCATCGGCTACGAGGCGGCGGCCAAGATCGCCAAGCACGCCGTCGCGAACGGCGTCACCGTGCGCGATGCGGTCATCGATCTGGGCTACCTCGAGCGGGGCGAGCTGACCGAGCAGCAGCTCGACGAAAAGCTCGATCTCCTCTCGATGACCCACCCGGGTTGATAATCAGAGGGTGAACAGCGCCGCTGCACCCTCACACCGCCGCACCGCCGGGCTCGGACTGCTGCTCGCGGTGACCGCGGGCGGCCTCGCCCTGGGCGGGCTGTTCCTCGCCGTCGTGCTCGCACTGTCGGCGGCGATGTGGGGTGTGCTGGTCGTCTACGCTCTTGCCGGCCTGCTCACCCTTGCGATCGTGGGGATCGTCGGCTGGGCAATCCTCGAGCGGCGTCCCGTGGGCGCGCTGAGCTCGACGGACGCGTCCGAGAGCACCTACGAGGTGCAGCGGCGGCTGCTGGACGACGTGCGCCACGAGCTGAAGACGCCGATCACGATCGTGCGCGGACACCTCGAGGTCATGGATCCCGCCGACGCCGACGACGTCGCCTCGATCCGCGAGCTCGGCATGGCCGAACTCGATCGCATGACGCGGCTGATCGGCGACATCGACCTGCTGGCCGCCATCGAGACCGGTCAGTTCGCGCTGGGCGAGGTCGACCTCGCCGTCCTCACGGGCCGGATCGGCGAGCTGGTGGCCGTGATCCCCGGCCACGAATGGCGCATCGAGCAGACCGGCGAGGCGATCGTCCGCGCCGATGCCGATCGGCTGCTGCAGGCGTGGCTCCAGCTGGCCGACAACGCGGCGAAGTACACCCCTGCCGGAACGCCGATCGAACTCGGCAGCGCCGTGCACGCCAGCGGCGCGCAGCTGTGGGTGCGCGATCACGGACCCGGCATCGCCCCCGCGATGCGGCATCGGATCTTCCGGCGGTTCGACCGCGGCAGCGGCAAGCGGGTCGTCGGCGGCTCGGGCCTGGGCCTGGCGATCGTCGATGCGATCGCCAAGGCGCACGGCGGCTACTGCGCCGTCGCCGACACTCCGGGCGGCGGCGCGACCTTCACCCTCGAGATCCCCCTCGGCCTCCGTGCCGCCCTGCCCGCGCCCGTGCGCGCCGGCGACGTCCTCCTGCAGCGAGAGGCCACAGAATGACCCGCATCCTCGTCGTCGACGACGAACCCCACATCGTCTCCCTCGTCACCCGCGGTCTGAACGCCGAGGGCTACGAGACGGTGTCCGCCGACGACGGGCACCTGGCGCTCGAGATCGCCCTCGACGGCGGCATCGACCTCATCGTGCTCGACGTCGGCCTGCCCACCATGGACGGCTTCGAGGTGCTGCGGCACCTGCGCGCGGCCGGTGAGGCGATCCCGGTCATCATGCTGACCGCGCGCAGCGGCACCAGCGACACGATCGAAGGGCTGGATGCCGGGGCGAGCGACTACGTGTCCAAGCCGTTCGCGGTGGCCGAGCTGCTCGCCCGCGTGCGTTCGCGGCTGCGCGAGCGCGTGCTGCCGGCGCCGATGATCCTCACCCAGGGCGGCATCACCCTCGACATCCTCGCCCGGCGCACGACCGTCGACGACCGCGAGGTCGACCTGTCCGCGCGCGAGTTCGCCCTCGCCGAGCAGTTCCTGCGCCATCCGGGCGAGGTGCTCACCCGCGAGGTGCTGCTCAGTCGCGTGTGGGGAATGGACTTCGACCCGGGCTCGAACGTCGTGGACGTGTACGTCCGGTACCTGCGCGCCAAACTCGGCGCCGATCACATCGCCACGGTGCGCGGCGAAGGCTACCGCTGGGACTGAGCACGGCCCCCGGTACCGGTCTCCGTGGACCGATCGCCGAGGGCCGCGCCCGTCGAGTGGATCCCGTCAGCTCAGCTCGCCGGCCTCGAGCAGCTCGGTCACGAGCGCCGCGATCGCGGAGCGCTCCGAGCGCATGAGCGTGACGTGGCCGAACAGGTCGTGGCCCTTGAGCGTCTCGATGACCGACGCGATGCCGTCGTGCCGTCCGACGCGCAGGTTGTCGCGCTGACCGACGTCGTGGGTGAGCACGACGCGCGAGTTCTGGCCGACCCGGCTGAGCACCGTGAGCAGCACGTTGCGCTCGAGGGACTGCGCCTCGTCGACGATGACGAACGAGTCGTGCAGCGAGCGGCCTCGGATGTGGGTCAGCGGCAGCACCTCGAGCAGCCCGCGTTCGAGGACCTCTTCGAGCACGTTGCCCGAGACGACCGAGCCGAGCGTGTCGAAGACCGCCTGCCCCCACGGGTTCATCTTCTCCTGCTGATCGCCCGGCAGGTAGCCGAGCTCCTGGCCGCCGACGGCGAACAGAGGACGGAAGACGGTGATGCGCTTCTGCTGCTGCCGCTCGAGCACGGCCTCCAGTCCCGCGCACAGCGCGAGCGCCGACTTGCCGGTGCCGGCGCGGCCCCCGAGCGAGACGATTCCGACCTCCGGGTCCAGCAGCAGATCGATCGCGATGCGCTGCTCGGCCGAGCGGCCGTGCAGCCCGAACACCTCCCGGTCGCCGCGGACGAGGCGGAACTGCCCGTCCCCGGTGACCCGGCCCAGCGCCGAGCCGCGCTCGGAGTGGATGACCAGGCCCGTGTTCACCGGCAGCCCGCGCACATCGCCGCTCGTGGCGATCTCGCTCTCGTACAGGTCGCTGACCTCGTCGCCGGACAGATCGATCGAGGCGATGCCGGACCAGCCCGAGTCGACGGCCTGCTCGGCGAGGTACTCCTCGGCGTGGACGCCGAGCGAGGCGGCCTTGACCCGCATGGGCAGGTCCTTCGAGACGACCGTGACCTCCTGCCCCTCCTGCGCCAGGTGCAGCGCGATGGCGAGGATGCGGGTGTCGTTGTCACCCAGGCGCATGCCGGCCGGCAGCACCGCGGGATCGGTGTTGGTCAGCTCGACGCGGAGCGTGCCGCCCTCGCCGACCGGAACGGGGAAGTCGAGGCGGCCGTGCTCGACGCGCAGCTCATCGAGGTGACGCAGCGCCTGCCGGGCGAAGTAGCCGATCTCGGGGTCGTGGCGCTTGCCCTCGAGCTCCGTGATGACGACCACGGGCAGGACGACGGAGTGCTCGGCGAAGCGGAACAGGGCCCGCGGATCGCTCAGGAGCACCGAGGTGTCCAGCACGTACGTGCGCAGATCCTGGTCCTCCGCGACCTCCGCGCCCTGACTGCTGCGGCGCTGCTGCTCTGGTGCTCGTGTGGTCACAACCCACTCCCCGCCCCCGGGCTGTGGTGCCCGGCAGTCTCGAGTCGACCAGGGACACGAGTCGTGATCGGCCGACTCGACCGGGCGCCTTGCCCGATGTGGCCACGGTACGTCGCGGCGGTCGCGGGGCCCGCCCACGACACGCCGCGAGCATGTGACGGGAAGGTTAACTCTCCGGGACGACCGCAGCGGTCGCGGCGCGGTTGGCCGCCGCCTCGGCCAGCGCATCGCCGAGCAGGCGCAGCGAGTCCGCGCCCGTGCCGGCGTGCACCGCGACGCGGATCAGCCCGTGGCGCGCCGTGACGGCCACGCCGTGGTTGGCCAGCGCCGCCGCCAGCGCGCCCGTGTCGGGCGCAGCGGGAGCGAGCGCGACGATGCCCGCGTGCCGGTCGCGCGGGGTGAGCACCGGAACGCCGTAGCGGTCGGCGAGTGCCATGACGTGCTGGGCGCGCTCGGCGACTTCCCGCGCGATCGCGCCGATCCCCGCGTCACGGACCTCGCGCAGCGCCGTGGCCAGCCGGGCCGCCGCGATCGTGTCGGCGCCCGAGATCGCGAACGCGGCCGCATCCGGACGCGGCGGGAACACCTCGGCCGCGCCGAGCGCACCGTCCATCCCCGCGTAGCCGGACAGGACCGGCTCGATGCGCGCACGCGCCCGCGCGGAGAACCGCGCGAACCCCGTGCTGCGCCCGGCCCGCAGCCACTTGTAGCCGTTGCCGCACACCACGTCGGCGGCAGCGTAGTCCGCGTCGACGACGCCGAACCCCTGCACGGCGTCGACGATGAGCAGCCGATCCCCGACCACCTCACGCAGCGCCGTGAGGTCGGCGAGGAACCCGGTGCGGTAGTCTACGAGGCTGACGGCTACGGCGGTGACGTCGTCGGTCAGCCCCGCGGCCACGGCATCCGGTGTCACGAAGCCGTCGGGGGTGTCGAGGTCGCGCACGCGCAGCCGCCCGCGCAGATCCTGGGCGCGACGGGCCGCGACCGTCAGCGCGGGGAACTCCGCCGGCGAGATCAGCACCTCGCCGTCGAGTCCGTACAGCGCGTGCGCGAGACCCTGCGCCGTCGACGGCTGCAGCGTCACCTCGTCGTCCGCGGCGCCGAGCATCTCGGCCAGCAGCGTGCGCGCCTCCCGGACCCGCGCGCCGACCAGGTCGATGCCGGAACGGCGCCCCGCGCTCAGCAGCTCGACATCGGCGAGCAGCTCCGCGCGGACGGCGGGAGAGAGCGGGCCGAAGGCCGCCCAATCGAGGTATCCGGGGTCCCCGTCGAACGTCTCGAGGTACGGCTCCAGATCGCTCACGGTGCCATTCTGGCACGCATGCCGGCCTCCGGCCCGGCCGGACCGCACCTTTGGGACCGCTCCACTCAGCCGCCGAAGCGGCGATCACGTGTCGCGTAGTCGCGGATCGCGCGCAGGAAGTCCACCTCGCGCAGGTCAGGGCCCAGCGCCTCGACGAAGTAGAACTCCGAGTGGGCGGACTGCCACAGCAGGAAGTCGCTCAGCCGCTGCTCCCCCGAGGTGCGGATGACCAGGTCGGGGTCGGGCTGTCCGCCGGTGTACAGGTGCTCGCCGATCTGCTCGGGGGTGAGGCTGGCCGCCAGCTCCTCGAGCGACCCGCCGCCGGACCGGTGCTGCGCGATGATGCTGCGCACGGCGTCGACGATCTCGCCGCGACCGCCGTAGCCGACGGCGAGGTTGACGTGCAGGCCGGTGTTCTCGCGCGTGCGCTCCTGCGCCGTCGCGAGCACCCGTGCCAGGTCGCCGGGCAGCGCCTCGGTGCGCCCCACGACCTGCACGCGCCACCCCGGCTCGCGCGAGAGCGCGTCGGCGAGTTCGGCGATGATCTCGATGAGGTCGGCGATCTCCTGCGAGTCGCGCTTGCGCAGGTTGTCGGTCGACAGCAGGTACAGCGACACGACGCGGATGCCCAGGTCGTCGCACCAGCGCAGGAACTCCCGCATCTTCGCGGCGCCGGCACGGTGACCGTCCGCGACCGTCGGGTATCCCGCCTGGCGGGCCCAGCGCCGGTTCCCGTCGATCATCATGGCGACGTGGTGCGGGACGGTCTCGGCGGTGAGCTGACGGCGCAGACGACTGCTGTAGAGGCGGTAGAGCAGTCCCCTGCCCTCGTCAGCGCGCGTCACGCCCCTACGCTACCGCGCCGCCGCCGCGGTGCACGCGCGTGCGCGCATGCATGTCTGCGCATGCGGTGACGCGTAGGCTCGCAGATGTGACCCGATCCGCGGACGAGGGCGCCGAGATGCCCCAGCTGCCCCTCCTCGATGCCGCCGCGGCCAGCGCCCAGGTGGAGCTGCGCCCGACGTGGCGCGGCTGGATCCATGCCGGGACGTTCCCGGTCGCGATCGCCGCCGGCGTCGTCCTCATCGTCTTCGCGGACGGCGCGCCGGCGAAGTGGGCCTCGGCCGTGTTCATGGCGACCTCGCTGCTGCTGTTCGGCAACTCCGCGCTGTACCACCGGTTCGACTGGGGTCCGCGGACGAAGGCCGTCCTCAAGCGCATCGATCACGCGAACATCCTCCTGCTGATCGCGGGCACCTACACGCCGATCGCGACGCTCGCGCTGCCGCCCGAGAAGGGCATGCTGCTGCTGATCCTCGTGTGGTCCGGTGCGCTCCTGGGGATCCTGTTCCGCGTCTTCTGGATCAACGCGCCGCGTTGGCTCTATGTCGCGCTGTACCTGCTGCTGGGCTGGGCCGCCGTCATGTACATGATCGATCTGTTCCAGGCGAACGAGGCGATGATGATCCTCGTCATCGTCGGCGGCCTGCTGTACACGTTCGGCGCGGTCGTCTACGGGATGAAGCGGCCGAACCCCTGGCCGGGGCACTTCGGCTTCCACGAGATCTTCCACGTGTGCACCGTCCTGGCGTTCCTGTGCCACTGGACGGCGTGCCTGCTGATCGCGCTGGCCCCGTTCAGTCCTTCGCTGGGTCTTCCGGCGTAGCGGCGTCCGGCGCGGGCGCGTCCGAAGCGGCGGCCTCCTCGGCATCCAGCTCTTCTGCGATCTCGGCGCGGTATCGTCCCCGGCGGATGCGGCGCAGCATGTCGACCAGCAGCAGCACGACGGCGATCGCGATGACGGCGATCGCGATGAACCCTGCGACGCCCGGCGTCACCAGGTCGGGATCGATCGGCGTCGGCGTCGGCGTCGGCGTCGCAGCCGCCCACGTCAATAGGTCCATGTGTCCTCGTTCTCCGCTCTCAGCGCATAGCCTGGAAGTCCAGCCTAGAACGGATGCCGGATGACCACCGCCGAGATCGAACGCAAGCTCGCCGAGCGCTACGGGCGCGGCGCCGCCGGGCACGGCCGGCGTACGGTGTGGATCCTCGGCGGCACGCTCGCGGCGGCGGCCGTCGGCTACATCGCGTGGGCGACGGTCTCGGCAGCCATGGGGCAGGTCGACTACGACACGACCGGCTACGAGCACGTGGACGATCGGACCGTGGCCGTGTCGTTCCAGGTGACCACCCCCCGGCCCGACACGCCGTTCGCCTGCGCGCTCGAGGCCCAGGACACCGAGCACGGCGTCGTCGGCTGGCGCGTCGTGGAATACGCCGCCGATCCGGCCCACACGCGCCGGTTCACCGAGACGGTTCCGACCACCGCGCCGGCGACGACGGGTTTTGTCACCTCCTGCTGGATCCCGTAAGCTGGCTCGACATCACGCGCCCTGGCACGCTTGCCGGGGCGTTTGGCTTACGCCCCGCTCATCGAACGTGCGTCCTCGTGCGCACGTTCCCACTGCCCAGTTCCACTGCCCACTGCCCAAGGAGACGACGTGTCCAGTGACAGCACCGTGACCTTCCTCACCCAGGAGGCGTACGACCGGCTCGCCGCCGAACTCGAAGAGCTCTCGACGACCGGACGCGAAGAGATCGCCAAGCGCATCGAGGCCGCGCGCGAAGAGGGCGACCTCAAGGAGAACGGCGGCTACCACGCCGCCAAGGACGAGCAGGGCAAGCAGGAGGCCCGCATCCGCACGCTGCAGCATCTGCTCAAGCAGGCGCGCGTCGGAGAGGCGCCCGAGTCCGACGGCACCGTTCAGCCCGGCACCGTCGTGACCGCCATCGTCGCCGGCGGCGAAGAGGTGTTCCTGCTCGGCAGCCGCGAGATCGCGGTGAACTCCGAGCTCGATGTGTACAGCGAGGCCTCACCGCTCGGCAGTGCGATCCTCGGGCTCACCGAAGGCGCCACGACCTCGTACACCGCACCCAACGGCCGCGAGATCGCCGTCGAGGTCGTGAAGGTCGAGACCTACACGGGCCAGTAGCCTCAGTTCTCGACGACGCGCGGCTCGAAGCCGGCGTCCTCGAGCAGGGCGATCACGTGCGCCCGGTGCTCCTCGCCGCGCGTCTCGACGCTCAGCTGCAGGATCACCTCGCTGATCTGCATGCCCTGGCCGTGGCGTGTGTGCAGCACCTCGATGACGTTCGCCCCGGCGATCGCCAGCAGTTCCGACACGCGCGCGAGCTGCCCGGGGCGGTCCGGCAGCGGCACCTGCAGCGTCATGTAGCGACCGGATGCCGCCAGCCCGTGTGCGACCACCCGTTGCAGCAGCAGGGGGTCGATGTTGCCGCCGGACAGGATCGACACCGTGCGTCCGGTCGCGGCCACCTTGCCGGCGAGGATCGCCGCGACCCCGACCGCGCCGGCCGGCTCGACGACCTGCTTGGCGCGCTCGAGCAGCACGAGCAGGGCACGGGCGATGTCGTCCTCGGTGACGGTGACGACCTCGTCGACCAGGTCGCTGATGAGCGCGAACGGCACGTCGCCAGGCCGCGCGACGGCGATGCCGTCGGCGATCGTCGGCGTCGTGGCGACCTCGAGCGGCTGGCCGGCTTCGAGCGAGGCGGGGTAGGCGGCCGAGTTGGCCGCCTGCACGCCGATGACGCGCACGGTGCGCCCCTGCGCGGCAGCGCGTGCTTTGACGGCAGCGGCGACGCCGGCGATGAGCCCTCCCCCGCCGATGCCGACGACGACGGTGTCCAGGTCCGGGATGTCGTCCATGAGCTCGAGCCCGAGCGTGCCCTGGCCGATGATGATGTCGCGATGGTCGAAGGGGTGGATGAGCACGGCACCGGTGCGCTCGGCGAACTCCGCCGCCAGCCGCAGCGGCGTCTCGACGGTCCCGCCCTCCAGCACGACGTCGGCGCCGTACCCGCGCGTGGCCAGCAGCTTGGGCACCGGCACGCCCAGCGGCATGAAGATCGTCGCGGGGATCCCGAGCTTCTGGGCCGCGAGCGCCACACCCTGGGCGTGGTTGCCGGCCGAGGCCGCGACGACGCCCCGCGCCCGTTCCTCGGCGGTCAGCCGGGACAACCGGTACACGGCGCCGCGGATCTTGAAGGAGCCGGTGCGCTGCAGGTTCTCGAGCTTGAGGTGCACGGGTGCGCCGAGCACGTCGGTGAGGTGCTCGGAGTCCTCGAGCGGCGTGCGCACGATGACGCCGCTGAGGGCCCGTGCCGCCTCTTCGAACTCGGCCAGGGTGGGATGGCTCACGCGGGGGTCCTCCTCGGACGGGGCACGGTACTCCAGATGAGATCGTCGGGTCTCGGGCGCACACCGGTCTCCCAGCCGCGCCGCGACAGATACAGCCAGACGACGTTGATGAAAGCGGCCAGCGGCACGGCGAACAGCGCGCCCGGGATGCCGGCGATCATCGCGCCGCCGGCGACGACGAGGACGACGGCGAGGGGGTGCACCTTGACGGCCGATCCCATCAGCAGCGGCTGCAGGACGTGGCCCTCCAGCTGCTGGACGCCGAGCACGACGATGAGCATCCAGAACGCGATCCACGGGCCGTTGTAGACGAGCGCGAGGAAGACCGCGAGGGCGCCGGTGATGACGGCGCCGACGAAGGGGATGAAGGCGCCGAGGAACACGAGGACGGCCACGGGGATCGCCAGCGGCACCCCGAGCAGGAAGGCGCCGAGCCCGATACCGATCGCATCGATGGTCGCGACGAGCAGCTGCGTGCGGGCGTAGTTGATGACGGTCTTCCAGCCCAGGCGCCCGGCACCGTCGACGGCCGGGCGTGCCCGCGCCGGGAACAGGCGCACCGCCCAGCGCCAGATTCCTGCGCCGTCGGCGAGGATGCACAGCAGGATGAACAGGGCGAGCAGCGTGCCGGCGACGACGTGCCCGACCGTGCTGCCGATCGCGAGCGCTCCGGTCCACAGCAGTCCCACCTGCTCCTGCAGCAGTTCCCAGCCCTGTTCGAGGATGCCGTCGATCTGCATCGGGGTGAGGTGCAGCGGGCCGTCGATGAGGTACTGCCGGAACTGCTCGACGGCCTCCATCGTCCGGTCTCGCACGGAGGGCCACTCGCGGGTGATCTGCCACACCGCGAGCCACATGAGCCCGGTGATGACGGCGAGGGTGCCCAGGACCGCGATGACGATCGCGAGCCAGCGGGGCACGCGGTGGCGGATCATGAAGCTGAAGCCGGGCCAGACCAGCGCGGTGACGAGGATCGCGATCAGCAGCGGGATCACGAGCAGCTTGAGCTGCATGATGATCCAGATGCCGACGCCGATGGCGGCGGCGATGACGAGGAAGCGCCAGGAGTAGGCCGTGGCGACCCGCAGTCCGCGCGGCAGCTGGGCGCCGACCTCGGTCGTCACGGTGCGATTGCGGAGCGCATCGAGGATCCCGCTGCGCGGTCTGTCGTCGGGGCCCGTCACGGTGCCAGTCTATGGCGCGCCCATGTTCCCTCGCGGGCATGCATCGCGGGCATGCATCGGCGGCCGCGGTCGGGAGCCGTGTCGCACTCGGCCGTTAGGCTGGCGCGCGTGCCGACTGGAGACCAGATGCTCACCGCCGCCGACGCGCGTCACATCGCCCTCGCTGCGCAGGGCTTCGCGCGTCCGCGCCCGGCCGCCGTCGGCACGCGCCAGCTGAACGTCGCCCTCGCGCGCCTCGCGACGCTGCAGATCGATTCGGTCAACGTCTTCGCCCGGTCGCACTACCTGCCGCTGTTCTCGCGTCTCGGCCCGTACGACCCGCGGCTGCTGGACCGCCTGCTGTTTCGGCGCGGGGCGCCGTACACCGAGTACTGGGCGCATGTGGCCGCCTTCATCCCCGCCACCGACTGGGGACTGTTCGGCTTCCGCATGCGCCAGCTGCGCGAGCGCTACGGCAGCGGGTCCGACAGCTTCGTGCAGACGCACCGCGACATCGTGGACTGGGTGCGCGCCGAGCTCGCCGACCGCGGTCCGCTGCGACCGGCGCAGTTCGATCATGACCTGCGCCGCGCCACCCGCGGCCCGTGGTGGGACTGGGACGCCGTCAAGAACAGCCTCGAGCATCTGTGGCTGTTCGGCGAGGTCGCGATCGCCGGCCGGCGCGGGTTCGAGCGCACGTACGCGCTGGCCGAGCAGGTCATCCCCGACGCCGCGCGCATCGAGGTCCCGCGCGCCGATGCGGTGCGCGAACTCGTACGCCGCGCGGCGCGCGCGTACGGCGTGGCCACGGCATCCGATCTGGCCGATTACTGGCGTATCCGCGATCGCCGGGCAGTGCTGGCCGCCGTCGCCGATCTGGTGGATGCCGGGGAGCTGGCCCCCGTGCAGGTCGAGGGGTGGACGACGTCCGGCCGGCCGCTGCCCGCGTGGCGTCATCACGAGGCCGTCCGCGCACGCAGCCTCGAGGCGACCGCGATCCTGACGCCGTTCGACCCCGTCGTGTGGTTCCGCGATCGCGCCGAGCGCCTGTTCGGGTTCGAGTACCGGATCGAGATCTACACCCCTGCGCCGCAGCGCCGCTTCGGCTACTACTCGCTGCCGGTGCTGATGGGCGACGCCGTCGTCGGCCGGGTCGATCTGAAGGCCGACCGCGCCCGGTCGACACTGCTCGTGCAGTCGGCGTGGTGGGAGCCGCGCCGCCCGGGCGATGCCGCCGATCGGCTCGCGGCGGAGTTGCGGACGGCCGCGGACTGGCAGGGCCTCGACGAGATCTCGGTGGGCCGCTGGGGCGATGCCGCCGACGAGGTCGCCGGCGCCCTCGGCCCGGTCGGCCGGCACGACCGCGCCTGAGCCGCCGCGGTCAGAAGCGGTCGGGCATCTTCTGCAGTCGGGCGATCCGGTCCGGCAGGGGCGGGTGCGTCGCGAACAGGCGCGAGACGAGGCCGGGGCGCAGCGGGTCGCTGATCCACAGGTGGGCCATCGAGGTGTTCGCCTTCTGCAGCGGGCGGCCGTGCTCGGCGAGCTTGGCCAGCGCCGATGCCAGCCCGTCGGGATCGCGCGTCGTCATCGCACTCGTCGCGTCGGCGAGGTACTCGCGCTGCCGCGAGATCGCCGCCTGGACGACGCCGGCCAGCAGCGGTGCGATGAAGGCGGCGACGACGCCGAAGAGGAGGAACACGACCTGCGCCTGCGCGTTGCCGCCGCGGCGGCTTCCGCCGAAGAACGCGACGCGCAGCATGATGTCGGCGATGAGGCCGACGGCGACGACGAGCCCGAACACGACGAGGGCGACGCGGATGTCGTAGTTGCGGATGTGTCCCAGCTCGTGGCCCAGCACGCCTTCGAGCTCGCGGTCGGTCATCGTCTCGAACAGGCCCGTCGTCACGGTGATCGCGGCCTTGTCGGGTGTGCGTCCGGTCGCGAACGCGTTCGGCGCCGGATCGTCGACGACGTACAGCTGCGGCATGGGCGTGCCGGTCGTGATGCACAGGTTCTCGACGATGCGGAAGTACCGTGGCGCCTCGGTCCGCCCGACCGGGATCGCCCCCGCCAGGGCGAGTGCTTCACGGTCGGCGGCGAAGTACTGCACGGTCGCGTAGCCGGCCGCGAAGATCACGATGAACGCGGTGATCCACCAGTTGTTGCCGGCGAGCCACCCGGCCACCAGTCCGAGCGCGGCCAGGAACAGCACGAACCCGATCAGGATGAACCAGGTGTTGCGCTTGTTGCGGGCGATCGCGGTGTACACGGCTCACTCCCCTCGGTCGCAGGTCTCCACTCGCAGACCCATCGACGCGCGCGTCGCACGCATCGATCCGGCCCGGCTCAGAACTGGATGCGCGGGGGTTCGGCGATCGCGGCGCCGTCGACGACCTCGAAGAACTCGCGCTCGGTGAACCCGAGGTTGCGGGCGAAGAGGTTGTTCGGGAACACCTTGATCTTCGTGTTCAGCTCGCGGACGCCGCCGTTGTAGAAGCGGCGCGAGGCCTGGATCTTGTCCTCGGTGTCGACGACCGCCTGCTGCAGCTGCAGGAAGTTCTGGCTCGCCTGCAGCTGAGGGTAGGCCTCGGCGACGGCGAACAGCGACTTGAGCGCCTGCTGCATGTGTCCCTCGGCAACCCCGGCGTCAGCGGGGCTCGACGCGGTCAGCGTCTCGGCACGGGCGCGCGTGACGTTCTCGAAGACGGCCTTCTCGTGGGCCGCGTACCCCTTGACCGCCTCGATTAGGTTCGGCAGCAGGTCGGCGCGACGCTTGAGCTGGACGGTGATGTCGCTCCACGCCTCGTCGACGCGCACGTTGAGCGCGACCAGCGAGTTGTACGTAGCCCACAGGTAGATGCCGACGATCACGACGAGACCGACGACGATCAGTACCGGGATCAGCCATTCCATAGCACTCCGATCGGTTGTGTCCTCATCCTACCCGCGGGCCTGACACGCACCGCCGCACTCCCAGCCGTTACCCATCGAGCACGCGCTGCAGGTAGGGGTTGCCGAACACCCGGTCGGGGTCGAGCCGATCGCGCAGCGCCGTGAAGTCGTCGAACCGGGGATAGCGCGAGCGGAGCGCTCCGGCATCCTGCGCGTGCATCTTTCCCCAGTGCGGGCGCCCGTCGTGGGCGAGCATGACCTCTTCGACGGCGGCGAAGTACGCGGTCGGGTCGGCGCGCCAGTAACGGTGCACGGCGAGGTACCCGGTCGCGCGACCGTACGCCGTCGACAGCCAACGGTCGTCCGCGGCGGCCACGCGGACCTCGACGGGGAACTCGATCCGCCAGCCGTGCGCGTCGATCAGTCCCTGCAGCGCGCGGAACGCGGACGCGAGCCGGTCGAGCGGGACGGCGTACTCCATCTCGCGGAACCGTACGCCCCGCGAGGTCGCGAACACGCGGTGCGAGGCGTCGGCGAAGGTCCGGTCGCCCCACACCCGCGCCGACACCCGGTTGATCGCGGGCACCAGCGGCGGCGCGATCCGGCCGGCGGAGCAGGCCGCCTGATGGATGCCGGTGCCGACCAGCCGGTCGTCCAGCCAGCGGCGCACGGGCCCCAGCGGGGCCAGCGGTTCCCCGGCCGGCAGCCGCGTGTTCGTCTTCGTCAGCGCGACGTCGGTGTGCGGGAACCAGTAGAACTCGAAGTGGTCCGCGGCGGCGGCGCGGTCGGTGAGGGCCGCGACGACCTCGTCGAGCGGCTCGGGGCGTTCGACGGCGCGCAGGCCGAAGGCCCGCACGCACTGCAGCGTCACGTCGACGACGATGCCGAGGGCACCGAGCCCGAGGGCGACGGCCGGCAGCAGCTCGGAGTTCTCGTCGTCCGAGACCGTCAGCAGCGCCCCGTCCGCGGTGACCAGCGTCGCGCCGACGATCTGAGTGGCGATCCCGCCGAAGCGCAGGCCGGTGCCGTGCGTGCCGGTCGAGACCGCGCCCGCGATCGACTGCCGGTCGATGTCGCCGAGGTTCTCCATCGCGAGGCCGTAGGGTCGCAGCAGCGCAGGGATCCGGTGCAGCCGCGTGCCCGCCAGCATCCGGACGCGGCTGCGCTCGTGGTCGACGGACACGATCCCCGACAGCTGGGTCAGCTCCAGCAGGACTCCGGGAGCGACGGCGATGCCGCTGAAGCTGTGGCCGGCGCCGACGGCCTTGACCTTCAGCCCGCGCGCGGCGGCCGCGGTGACGGCGCGGCGGACGGCGGCGACCGTGGAGGGATATTCGACGCGCACGGGGCGCACTCGTTCGGTGCGCGCCCAGTTCTCCCATCTGCCGCCGGGACGCGTCACAGGAAGCTCTTCCCCTCGCCGCGGTAGGTGGGCACCTCGCCGACCGCGGTGCCTGCGGCGGTGAGCACGTAGCGGTCGACCCGCTCGGCCGGCTCGCCGCTCTTGGCGTGGCGGAACCACACGCGGTCGCCGATCTTCAGCGCGCGGGCCGACGCGCCCTGTAGCGGGGTCTGCACCTCTCCCGCGCCCTCGCGGCCGAGCGTGTGCAGGCCCTGCGGCCAGACCGGCCGCGGCTGCCGCGACGCGACCGGCGGCCCCGAGGCGATCCATCCACCGCCGAGCACGACCGCGATGTCGGGAACGGGCTTGCGCACGACCTCGAGCGCGAATGCCGCCGCCGGCGCCGGGTCGAAGGCGCGGTAGCCGTCGAAGAGATGCCCGGCGAGCAGGCCGCTGCCGGCCGTCGTCTCGGTGACCGCCAGATCCGACGCCGTCGTCTCGAGCGAGCCGGTCCCGCCGCCGTTGACGAACTCCAGCGGGGCGATCTGCCCCAGTGCGGCCACGATCGCGCCGCGCCGATCGACCAGCTCCTGGCGCGAGCGGCGCTGCATCCAGCGGATGACCGCGTCGCCGGAACCGGCGGCATCCGGCTGTCCGGCGATCTGCGCCTCGTACATCATGAGGCCGACGAGCGCGAAGCCGGCGCGCCCGGCGATCGCGCGTGCGAGCCGCTCGACCTCGGGCGTCTCGTGGACCGGTGACCGGCGCACGCCGATGTGTCCGAGGACGGGTGCGCGCCACGACGCATCGGCGTCGATCGCGACCCGCACCGTGGGGCGGGATGCCGGCGGCGCCACCGCGTCGATGAGGTCCAGCTGCGCGAGATCGTCGACCATGAGGGTGATGCGCGCCAGCGCGCGCTCGTCGGCGACCAGCGCGGCCAGCGCGGCACGGTCGGCCGTGGGATAGCCCAGGACGATGTCCTCGTGGTCCTCGGCCAGCCACAGCGCCTCCGGCAGCGTGAACGCGAGGATGCCGCGGTAGCCGGCCAGCGCGAGCGTCGCGTCCAGGACGGCGCGCACGCGGATCGACTTGCTCGCGACCCGGATCGGCACGCCGCCGGAGCGCACGACCAGGTCGAGCGCATTGTGCCGCAGCGCGTCGACGTCGATCGTGGCGACGGGGCCGGAGAGGTCGGCGACAGCCGCGGTCCGCGCCCGCCAGTACGTGCCCGGGTCGGTCCACGCCTCGGGCGCGGCGGCGGGTGCGGCGAGCAGGTCGAGACTCATCGGCGGGGCTCCTTCGCGTCGGCGTCCAGCCTAGGCGCTCCGACTCGGGCGGCGTCGGGGGTGCCGGGGCTCCCCCGATAGGGTGCGTATATGGGGTTCGCGTCGTCCACTCTCGCCATCGCGCTGCTCGCCGGGATGCCGGCGGTCGCCGCCGTCGGCGACCTCGGGCGCGAGGTGAGCGCCGCGGCGGGCTCCCCGGCATCCGTCGCGATGGTCGCCGACGTGCCTGCCGTCGCGTTCGCCGGGGCGCCGATCGTCGCGTTCGCCGACGCGACCGATCCCGACCCCGAGCCGCAGCCCGACCCGGATCCTGAGCCGCAGCCCGATCCGGAACCCGACCCCGAACCGACCACCGGGCCGCAGCCGACCCCGACGCCGACCCGCACGAGCGCGCCCACGACACCCTCCCCGACGAGCAGCCCCCGGCCGACGCAGCCGGGCACCGGCGGGTCGACGGGCGGGAACACGGGCGGCTCCACCGGCGGCACGCAGACGACGACCCCGCGTGAGACCCCCTCTCCCGAGCCGGAGGACGACGCCACGCCGACCCCGACGCCCACGCCCACGCCCACCGTCACCCCGACGCCCGAGGCGCCCGAGGCCACGCCCACGCCGTCCGAGACGCCCGCTCCTCGGCCGGATACCTCGCGCCGCGAACCCAGCGACTCCCGCGGCCTGCTCATCGGCGTCCTCGCCGTCACGAGCGCCGGCACGCTCGGTGCCGTCGGCTACATGTTGTGGCGCCGCCTGCGCGGCTGAGTCGCCCGTCGCCGGGTCCCGGGTAAGAAGGGGTCGAGAAGTGCGGGAATCCGCGCCGATTCCGACACCACCCGTCCCCCATTCCGAGATCGTTCGAGAATGGGGGTCACCCCGTGCGGGAATGCTCGCCGATTCCCGCACGAAGCGTCCTCCAGTTCCCGTGCGCCCCGGGACACTCCGCGGACGACGTGCCGCGAACGAGCTCGACGATCCAGTTCCCGTGCGCCGCGGGAACGCCCGGTGCTATCGTCGCGCCATGAGGAGAGCGCGGATGCTCGGCATCGTCATGGTGGCCGCCGCGCTCGCCGGCTGCGCGTCGCCCGGCGGGACTGCGCCGTTCATCACGCACCTGGACTCGGGCTCGGGCATGGACGCCCTCGTCGCCGGAACGCTCGCGCTGCGCGAGGGCTGCCTGTTCCTGGTCACCGACACCGAGGAGTATGTGCCGACGCTCCCCCGGTCCACGCAGTGGGTGTCGCCGGCATCCGTGCGTCTGGGCGGGACGGTGTTCACCGTGGGTGAGCGCGTGGAATGGGGCGGCGGCGAGCTCGGCACCGTCGCCCAGGCCCGTGCCGACGGCGGATACACCGTGCCCGACGCGTGCCCCGACGAGCCGCTCGTGTGGCGCGTGGGGTGACGGGAATCGGTCAGCCCGCGTCGATTCCCTCGGGGATGCCGTCATCGGGCCGCGTGCCGTCATCGGCCCAGCTGAGGATGTCGCCGGGCTGACACTCGAGCACCCGGCAGATCGCATCGAGCGTGGTGAACCTCACCGCACGTGCACGTCCGTTCTTCAGGACGGCGACGTTCGCGGGGGTGATGCCGATCGCGTGCGCGAAGTCGCCGACCGACATCCCCCGCTCGACCAGGAGTCTGTCGATGTGGATGCGGACCGCCATTCACACCACCTCGTCGAGCTCGACATGCATCGCGACCGCACGACGCAGAAGCGCGCGCATCACCACGAGCACCAGCGTGATCGCGATCCCCACCGGCACGCAGGCCTCCACGAGGATGTAGAGCTGCGGCGGCCCGGGGATGAAGAAGAGTGCGACGACGACGAGCGCCGTTCCCGCGACGAACGCTCCCACGAGCACGTCGACCCACCGCAATGCCGAGGGCCGGAAGATCCGGTCGGACGTCGTGTATCCGACGAGCACCCCCGTCGCCACCAGGATGACGGCGACACAGACCCCGAATGCCATCACGACCACGGCAAGCTGCGACTTCGTGGGCGCCAGGACAGGGAGGAACTCCGCGAGGAATCCGACGCTACTGAAGGCGCCGATCACCGAGACCACGACGAGCGCGAGGAGACCCCCGAGCACCAACCAGGTGAGCCAGGCGATCGCGCCCGCGGGACGAGTATCGGCAGTCATCTATCGATGCTCGATGTGAATCAATCGAAAAACAATAGCTGTTGGGATATTCACTCGTCCTGCCGACCCCGCGATCCGCGTCGGGAGGAGGGACCGCGGGCCGTACCCCCGGTGGGACTCGAACCCACACTGAAGCGATTTTAAGTCGCCTGCCTCTGCCATTGGGCTACGGGGGCCCAGCCCCACGATAGCCCGCGTCCGGCGCGTGCCGCCGCGCCGGGGACTCCGGGCGGGCCTGCGGCGTTTGATCTCGCCGTACGCTCCTCGCAACGACCGGAGAGCGTGACCGGGGAGGTCAGCTGGCGGCGGGCGCCTTGGCTGCGGCCGGAGCCTTCTTCTCGGCGGCGATGCTCTTCGGGTCGATGGCCGGGGCGGCGGGGGCCTCGGCCGGGCGCGGGCGCGCGGCGAACTCCTCGAAGACGTAGCGCGGGTTCTGCACCGTCTGCAGCGAGACGTTGTCGCGCGAGAGCCAGAAGTTGTGCCACCAGTCGCCGATCACGCGCCACTTGCGCTCCCACGACGGCATGGCCAGGCCGTGGTAGCCGCGGTGGGCGACCCACGCGACGAAGCCCTTGAGCGCGATGTTGCCGGACTGGAAGACGCCGTTGTACAGGCCGAGACCGGCGACGGCGCCCATGTTGTGGTGGATGTACTCGCGCGGCAGCTCGTCGCGCAGCACGGCGACGAGGTTCTTCGCGAGCAGCTTCGCCTGCCGCACGGCGTGCTGGGCGTTGGGGACGCAGTAGCCGCCGACGCCCTTGCCGGTGAGGTCGGGCACGGCCGAGACGTCGCCGGCCGCCCAGGCGCCTTCGACGACTTCGTCCTCGCTGCCGACGCGCAGGTCGGCGCGGGTGCGGATGCGACCGCGCTCCTCGACGGGCAGGTCGCTGCCGCGCACGACGGTCGGGTTGGCCATGACGCCGGCGGTCCAGATGATGAGGTCGGTAGGAATGACCTCCCCGGTGGACAGCTCGACGTTGCCGTCGACGGCACCGGTGACCTGGGTGTCCAGGTGCACGTTCGCGCCGCGCCTGGCGAGATCCTTGAGCACCCACTCGCTCGTCTTCAGCGACACCTCGGGCATGATGCGGCTCATCGCCTCGATGAGGTGGAAGTGCGTGTCTTCGAAGCGGAGGTCCGGGTAGTCCTTCAGCAGCGACGAAGCGAGCGCGCGCACCTCGGCGAACACCTCGATGCCGGCGAAGCCGCCGCCGACCACGACGACGGTCAGCAGGCGGTCGCGCTCGGGCCCGGGCGGGAGGTTGGCGGCGCGGTCGAAGTTGGTCAGGATGCGGTCGCGGATCGCGACGGCCTCCTCGATCGTCTTCAGGCCGATCGCGTTGTCGGCGATGCCCGGGATCGGGAAGGTGCGCGACACGGCGCCGGCGGTGACCACGATCTGGTCGTACTGCTCCTGCCATGGCTCGCCCACGTCCGGGGTGAGCGTGGCCGTGCGGGTGGCGTGGTCGATACCGGTCACGCGCGCGGTGATGACGCGGGTCTTCTTCAGGTGACGGCGCAGCCCGACGATGACATGACGCGCCTCGATCTCACCGGCAGCGACCTCGGGGAGGAAGGGCTGGTAGGTCATGTACGGGAGCGGGTCGACGATCGTGACCTCGGCCTCCCCCTTGCGGAGATGCTTCTCGAGCTTCCACGCGGTGTAGAACCCCGCATAGCCGCCACCGACGATGAGGATCTTGGGCACGTTGCGGGTCGCAGTGCTAGTCACAGGGGGAAGAACTCCTTGATTCAACGGCTCGGCGAACGCGAGGTGCGCGCCGATCGGATGCGCCGGGCAGCAGCGGTGACGCCGAGCGCGACCAGTATAGCCGCCAGCGTGCCCGTCACGAGCGGCACCGTGCCGTAGCGGAGGGTCTCAGAAGTCGGCAGCAGCGGCGAGCCGTTGCTCGTGCCGGACTCGGCGGGCGGGAGCGGATCGATCTCCACGGGCGCCGCGGTCGGCGCCGTGGTGGGCGCCGACTCGGCGCGACGGTAGAGCCGGATCCACTCCGAGAGGCTGCCCATCGGGTTCGCGTCGACCTTCGGCACGGGAGAGCTGACGGCGGCCGCCGCGTCGACGAGGCCGTAGCCGTAGTTGCGGTCGGGCAGGGTGCGCGACCCCGAGACCGGCGTCGCGGTGCGGATGATCCGGTTGATGACGTTCGCCGCGTCGAGATCCGGATGCGCCGCCCGCACGAGGGCGGCGATCCCGGCCACGATGGGAGCGGCGCCGCTCGTGCCGTCCCACGAGACGAGCTGGCCGTCTGCGGTCACGCCGATGAGCTGCTCGCTGGGTGCGGAGATCCCGATCGTGATCCCCTGCGTCGAGGCTTCCCGGCTCGCGCGCCCCGCCCGGTCCACGCCGGCGACCGTCAGGACGCCGGGGATGGTCGCGGGCGCGCCGACCTGATCGGTGCCGGTGCCGCGGTTGCCGGCGGCGACGACGACGACGACGTCGTGCTCGAATGCGTACAGGAACGCGTCGTCCCAGCTGCGGTCCCACGTGAGCGTGTTCGTCGTGAACGACAGGTTGATGACGTCCGCGCCGTGGTCGACGGCCCAGCGCATCGCCTCGGCGACCTGATCGGAGAAGGGGACGGATGCCGATGCGCCGAAGCCGATGGACAGCGACAGCAGCTTCGCCTCGGGGGCGACCCCGATCATGCCGGTCTCGGGACCGGTCCCCCGCGAGGCCGCGAGCGAGGCGACGAGGCTGCCGTGGTCGGCGTCGACGGCGCCGACGGGACGGCGCCCGTCGGAGGCCCCGACACCGGAGAAGTCGGCGCCGCCGGCGACTGCGCCGGCGAACTCGGCCGGCGCCCGCCCGATGCCGGTGTCGATCACCGCGATGGTGACGCCCGCGCCGCGGGTGGTCGCCCATGCCTCGTCGATCCCGTAGTCGTCCAGCCAGTACTGCAGTGCGCGGATCGGGTCGACGGCGGCGACCTCCTCCGGCTCGGCCGGCGCCGGCGCCGCGGCCGCGAGCAGGACGGGCAGGGCGATCAGCAGCGCGGCCAGTGGCCGGCGCCATGACGTCACCGCACGCTCCCCGGCTGCGCGCACGTGCAGCGCTGCGGCGACCAGTCGCCGCGGGCGAGGGCACGGTCGCCGATGGGGTTCACGCCGGGGCCGGCCGCGAGGGCGTGCGCCGCCAGGGCGTGCAGGCACTTCACGCGCGTGGGCATGCCGCCCGCGGAGATCCCGTCGATCTCGGGAACCTCGCCGTAGACGGCGCGGTCGGCCAGATACGCGAGGTGGGCGGCGGCGTAGGCCGCCGCGACGTCCGGGTCCTCGGCGAGCGTCTCGGCCAGCTCCGGCATGACCTGCGTGGCCTCCAGCGCCGACATCGCCGCCGCCGCGCCGGGGTGGGTCAGGTAGTAGAACGTCGGGAAGGGGGTGCCGTCGGGCAGGCGCGGTTCGGTGGCCACGACCGTCGGATTGCCGCACACGCAGCGGGCGGCGATCCCGACGACGCCGCGCATGGGACGCCCCAGCTGGGCGTGCATGACGTCCAGGTCGGCCGGGGTGGCGGGGGTCAGGGTCGGATGCGGCACCGCTCCAGGCTACCGGGCCTGACCGCGAGAGCTCTTCGCGCCGCGGTCGGCGTCGCTCACCCGCGGGCGGCGGTCTGCGCCGTCCCCGCCGCGGCGAGGGAACGCACGAACTGCGTCATCCAGTCGGTCCGTGTCTCGCGGATCTCCTGGCTCACGGGGCGCTGGTCCTGCGGCACGGCACCGTCGGGCAGGTCGTTGTCGATGAGGTAGACCACCTCGCCCGGCTTCACGTAGTACAGCCGCTCGCGTGCCTGCGCCGTCACGTAAGCGGCATCCGTCCAGCGCTCGCGTTCGGCCTCGAGCGCGGCGACCTCGTCCTCGCCCACGCGGACCGCCTGCTCGAGTGCGGCGATCTGCTGCCGCTGCTCGACGTAGGTGCCGATCGTCGGCACGAGCACGAAGGCCGCCAGCACCACCAGACCGAGCATGATGCCCATGAAGCCCGAGAAGCGGATTCCGCCCACCCACTCGCGCACGTCGACCGTACGCCGGGCGCGCGAAGGGGGAGCCGTCGTCCTGGCCACGGCTCCCCCTTCGTCGTCGTCTTACGCCTGGTAGCGCGGGAAGGCCCGGCGGCCGGCGAACTCCGCCGCGTCGCCCAGCTCTTCCTCGATGCGCAGAAGCTGATTGTATTTCGCCACGCGCTCGCTGCGCGCGGGCGCGCCGCTCTTGATCTGACCCGAGTTCACCGCGACCGCGAGGTCGGCGATGGTGGTGTCCTCGGTCTCGCCCGAACGGTGCGAGAGCATCGTCGTGTAGCCCGAGCGGTGGGCGACGTCGATCGCGTCCAGCGTCTCGGACAGCGTGCCGATCTGGTTCACCTTGACCAGCAGCGAGTTGGCGGCGCCGCGCGCGATGCCGTCGGCCAGGCGCTGCGGGTTGGTGACGAACAGGTCGTCGCCGACCAGCTGCACGCGCGTGCCGAGCTTCTCGGTGAGGGCGGTCCAGTTCTCCCAGTCGTCCTCCGCGAGGGCGTCCTCGATCGTGACGATCGGGTACGCGTCGACGAGGTCGACGTAGTAGTCGGTCAGCTCGGCGGCGCTCCAGTCCTTGTTGTCGAGGCGGTACACGCCGTCGTTGAAGAACTCCGTCGCCGCCACGTCGAGGCCCAGCGCGATGTCGGCGCCGGGCGTGAAGCCGGCCTTCTCGATGGCCCGGACGAGGAAGTCCAGGCCCTCGCGGTTGCTGGGCAGGTCGGGGGCGAAGCCGCCCTCGTCGCCGAGACCGGTCGCGTAGCCGGCCGCCTTCAGCTCGCCCTTGAGGACGTGGTAGACCTCCGTGCCCCAGCGCAGCGCCTCGGTGAAGCTGTCGGCGCCGATCGGGGCGAGGAAGAACTCCTGCATGTCGATGCCGTTGTCGGCGTGCTCGCCGCCGTTGATGACGTTGAACAGCGGGACGGGCAGCAGGTGCGCGTTCGGTCCGCCCAGGTAGCGGAACAGCGGCAGGTCGGCGCTGTCGGCGGCGGCCTTGGCCACGGCCAGCGAGACGCCGAGGATCGCGTTCGCCCCCGTGCGCGACTTGTTCTCGGTGCCGTCGGTGCCGATGAGGATCTCGTCGACGAGGCGCTGCTCGCTCGCGTCGACGCCCTCGATGGCCGGGCCGAGCTCGTCGATGACGGCGTTGACGGCCTTCAGGACGCCCTTGCCGCCGTAGCGGCTCTTGTCGCCGTCGCGCAGCTCGTACGCCTCGAAGGCGCCGGTGGATGCGCCGGAGGGGACGGCCGCCCGCTGGACGATGCCGTCGTCGAGGAGCACCTCCACCTCGACGGTCGGGTTGCCACGCGAATCCAGGATCTCGCGTGCGCCTACAGCCTCGATCAGTGCCACAGGGGACTCCTTGCTTGTGGAGGGTGGAATGTGGGAGCGTCGTCGGTCCGCCACCGAGTCTAGTGATGTGGATGCCGTCGCCACAGGCATCCGGTCATCTGCCCGCCCTCACACGACGAGGGCGACCGCTACGCCGTCCCAGCCCTTGGCGTCGAGCGTCTGCAGGGCCGTCGCGTCGAAGCGCGGATCGGTGCCGAGCAGCTCCAGCCCGCGCTGGGTGCCGACGACGTCCGGGCGCGTGGCGTGCGGATCGGCGACGGCCCCGCCGCGACCGACATTGTCGACGACGACGACGGTTCCCGACCGCCCGAGCCGTGCCGCCCAGTCGAGGTAGACCGTGTTCGACTCCTTGTCGGCGTCGATGAACACGAGGTCGAACGGCGCACCGCCGTCCAGCGTCGGCAGCACCTCCGCCGCACGGCCGATGAGGATCTCGACCCTGTCGCCGACGCCGGCCCGGCCGAGGTTGGCGCGGGCGATCTCCGCATTGCGCGCCTCCGCCTCGATCGTGACGACACGGCCGTCCGCCGGCAGGGCGCGGGCGAGCCAGATCGTGGAATAGCCGCCCAGTGTGCCGATCTCGAGCACACGGCGGGCACCGGCGATGCGGGCGAGCAGATGGAGGAACTTGCCGTTGACCGGCGCGACCTCGATGGCCGGCAGCTCGGCCGCGTGCTGCGCGGCGACGGCCGCCTCCAGCGCGTCGTCGTGGCCGACGAGCGTCTCGGCGAAGTATCGGTCGACGGCCCGCCAGCCGTCGGGAGTGGGCTGGGGCTCAGTGGGCCGGTCGGGCGATGCCATTCCCCCACTCAACCGCACTCACGGGCGGGACGCCAGGGCGTTCAGCAGCGCGGCACCGGTCGCGGCGTCGTCGACCGTGACCGTGACGGTCTTGCCGCTGCGACGGCGCACCTCGATGCCCTCGCCGGCCCGCAGCACGATGCCGAAGCGGCCCGGGGGCGCCCAGCGCATGCCCCACCCGCCGAACTCCCCCATCGGCTCGACATGCACGGCGACGGCTGTGGCGACATCCTCCATCGGCACGCGCACGCGCGGCCACCCGGCGGCGGAGGTGACCGTCAGCGCCTCCTCGTCCACCTGCACGTGGAACACCGTGTTCGTCGCCACGGCGAGGACGACGAGCGCCGTCGCGCCGGCGGTGATCCACAGCGCGAGCACGTCGGTCGTTGCGACCGCGGTGACCACCGTGATCACCGCCATGAGCGCGACCGCCGAGGACAGCACGATGGCCCCGGAACGCGCGATCGTCACGCGCTGCCGCCAGAGGACCTGCTCCCCCGGCACGAGGGTCGCCGGCGCCGTCGGCGGCACCGTGGTCGGTGCGAACCGACGCCGCGGCTGCAGGAACCAGCCGGCGAGACCGGCGCCGATGCCGGCCGGCAGCGCCACGGCCACCGGCATCCAGATCGCCGGTCCGTCGATCGCGTCGGCCACACCGGCCTGACGCAGCGTCGACACGGCGATCAGCACCGTCAGGAACGCGGAGAGCCCCAGCGCCGAGGCACCGAGGAACGGGTACGCGAAGCCGCGGTCTCCCCGCCGCAGCGCGGGCAGCGTGAGGAGCGCGAGCAGCAGCGGCAGCGCGAGCCCGGACACGGCCAGCAGCACGAGGGGGAGCCAGACGGGGCCGAAGCCGTCCGGCGCGCCGCTGGGGCCCCAGTGCGTCGCGACCGGATCGGGCAGCGTCGGCAGCGCCGCCAGCACGGCGCCGAGACCGCTCAGCACGATCACGACCGGCAGGATGACGGCGATCAGCACGAAGCGGCGGACGGCCCGTCGATCGTCGGCGGTGTCAGCGGGCATGGGTGGCCTCCCGGGTGGAACTCTCGGCTGCGGGTGGGTGCTGGTGCTGGTGCTGGTGCTGGTGCTGGTGCTGGTGCTGGTGCTGGTGCTGGTGCTGGTGCATCTTCGGAGATCTGCCCTTCATCGGAGCGATCTCGCCTCGCGGCGCCGAGATGGTGCAGATCTCCGACGATGTGACGGTCATGGGCGAGCACGGGAGCGAGCACGGAGGCGATCAGTTGAGCGGTTTGAGCTCCAGGTCGTCGCGCGCCTGACCGGCCGCGACCGTCGCGAACGACGTGTAGCCGTCGGCGGCGGCCCGCTCCAGCAGCGTCTTGAGGTTCTTCGTGCGCTGCTCGAGCCGCACCCGCGACCCGTCCGCGACCAGGGCCGCCTTCAGCGCCACCAGCTCTGCGGCCGGCACATCGCGGTCGTGCACGAGGACGACGGCGGCACCGGCATCCCGCTGCTGCTGCGCGACGAGGTCGACGATGCGCTCGAAGCCGATGGAGAAGCCCACCGCGGGCACGTCCTGGCCGAGGAAGCGGCCGATCATGCCGTCGTAGCGTCCGCCGCCGCCGAGCGAGTAGTCGACGGAGGGGTGCGCGAGTTCGTAGATCGTGCCGGTGTAGTAGCCCATGCCGCGCACGAGGAACGGGTCGAACACGAGCGGCACTCCCCCGGGCGCGTCGCCGCCCGGCCGCGCGGCGGCGACGGCCTCGCCGAGGCCGACGAGGTGGTCCACGACCTCATCCGGGATGCCGGCGGGCAGCGCCTTGCGGATCTGTCCCTCGCCGTACGGGCGGTACTCGAGCGTCTGCGGGCGCCGCAGGAACGCCTCGAAGTCGTCCACCGCGGTGGGTGTCGCTCCGCGCTCGCGCAGCTCGCGGGCGACGCCGTCGGGGCCGATCTTGTCGAGCTTGTCGATCGTGATGAGCACCCCGGGTCGCTCGTCGGCGGCGAAGCCGAACGCGGCGAGCATGGCATCGAGCACCCGCCGGTCGTTGATGCGGATCGTCGCGCCGGTCAGCCCGAGGGCGTCGAGCGTGTCGAGGCTGGCGACCAGCAGTTCGGCCTCGGCGCGGCCGGACGCGTCGCCGATGATGTCGATGTCGCACTGCACGAACTGGCGGTACCGGCCCTTCTGCGGGCGCTCTGCGCGCCACACCGGGGCGATCTGGATGGCCCGGAACACGGTGGGCAGCTCGCCCCGGTGGGTCGCGTAGAAGCGGGCGAGGGGGACGGTCAGGTCGTAGCGCAGGCCGAGGTCGGCGAGCGCGGCGGGATCGTCGGCGCCGGCCCGGATCGCATCGGCGTCGAGTCCGCGCTTGAGGACGGTGAACGCGAGCTTCTCGTTGTCGCCGCCGATGCCGGCGTGGAGGCGACTGTAATCCTCGACGACCGGGGTCTCGATCTCGTCGAAGCCGTGCGCGCGGTAGCGCTCGCGGATGACGGCGAGCACGCCCTCGCGTCGGGCCTTGTCTGCGGGGAGGAAGTCGCGCATGCCGCGCGGCGGGTTCACGGATGCCACGGCTCTATCTTCCCAGGTCGGACTCGGCGTCGCGGATGTCGTGCTCGAGGACGCGCAGGCGCTCGCGCAGCGCGCGCTCCGCGTCCCATCCCCGTTCGCGGGCGACCGCGACGAGCGCGAGCAGCGCGTCGCCGAGCTCCGCCTCGCCGCCGCCGGCGCCCTCCCCATCGCCGGGCCCGTCCCACCTCGCCGGTTCGGACGGGACCGCGACGCCGACGGCGGCGGCCTTGCCGAGCAGCTTCTGGGCCAGGGCGAGGGCGGGCATGTGGTGCGAGACGCCGTCGAGGACGCTCGTGCGCGTGCGCTTCTCGGCGGCCTTGGCGGCGTTCCAGTGCACGAGGACCTCCGCGGGCGTGGTGGCCACGGCATCGCCGAAGACGTGCGGGTGGCGCCGCACCATCTTCTCGACGAGGTCGCCGGCGACATCGTCGATGTCGAACGGGGCGTCCGCGTCGCGCGCGGCGATCTCGGCGTGGAACAGCACCTGCCAGAGCAGGTCGCCGAGCTCCTCGCGCAGGTCGGCGCGCGAGCCGGACTCGACGGCATCGATGAGCTCGGCCGACTCCTCCACCAGGTAGGGCACGAGGGCGCGGTGATCGATCCGCTGCGTCCACACGCACCGGTCGCGCACGGCGCGCATCGTCTCGGCCGCCGCGCGCAGAGAGTCGGCCACAGGGACGGTGGCGCCGGAGGGTGCGGTGGGGCTCAGTGCGTCGGGGCCGTCGTGCGGCGTCGATGATGCCATGCCCGCCACGATACGAGGAACGCGGCCAGGATGAGCGACACCGTCGACCCGGCGAGCACGCCGAGGGTCGCCTGATCACGCGTGCCGGCGTCGGCGGCGAAGGCCAGCTCCGACAGCAGCAGTGACACCGTGAACCCGATCCCGCCGAGCGCGCCGGCCGCCAGCAGGTCGCCGAACGCGAGGGGCGCAGCGCCTCCGACGACGCGCTGCGCGATCCACCCGGCGACGCAGGTCCCGACGATCTTGCCGACCGGCAGCGCGAGGAGGACGCCCCAGAACGCCGGCGACAGACGGCTCGGCGCGACCTGCGGGATCGCCACGAGCGCCGCCGAGAACGCGAACAGCGGGAGGACGATCCCGTTGACCCACGGCTCGAGTGCGTGCCGCACGCGCAGCGCGGGCTGCTGGCGCATCATCAGCCCCAACGCGACGCCGGCGATCGTCGCGTGCACACCGGATTCGTGCACGAACCACCACGTACCGGCGGCGCAGACGGCCATCCCCGCAATCGCCGCCGCACGCCCGCGCGTGTCGAGCACGCCGCTGAGCACCCGGAACGCGATCAGTGCGACGACGGCGAGCGCCAGCATCAGCAGGTCGACGCCGGCGGTGAACAGGACGGCGATCAGCACGATGCCGACGATGTCGTCGAGGATCGCCAGCGCGAGCAGGAAGATCCGCACCCCCGAGGGCAGTCCGCGCCCGAACACCGCCAGCACGCCCAGCGCGAACGCGATGTCGGTCGCGGTCGGGATGGGCCATCCGGCCGCGGCGTCGGAGCCGCCGGCCACGACGAGGTACACGGCGATCGGCGTGAGCACGCCGCCGGCTGCCGCGATCGCCGGCTGCAGCGCCTTGCGGGTCGAGTTGAGCTGTCCGCTGGTCAGCTCGTACTGCAGCTCCACGGCGACGATGAAGAAGAAGACGGCGAGAAGTCCGTCGGCGATCCAGTGCCCGACCGCCATCTGTAGGATGCCGGGGATCCCGACGGTCAGGTGCTTCAGCTCGGTCGCCGCGCCGCCCAGCGGCGAGTTGGCCACGAGCAGGCCGAGGCCGGCGGCGACCAGCAGGAGCACCGCCGTAAAGCGATCGGAGCGGAGGAGAGGCATGCGTGGCCCTTCGGGGTCGGTGGACGGACGCCGACCAGGCTTCCCGGCACACCTCGTCCGATCGTAACCGGTGTCAGCGAGGCCGCGAGGGACGATTAGCGTGGAAGCATGCGTGAACTGACCCGGACCGAAGCCATCGACCTCGTGGGCCGCGGCGACGCCGACCAGGAGCTGCCCGAGCGCATGCGCGCCGACGTGCGCCTGCTCGGGAGCCTGCTCGGCCGCGTCCTCCGCGAGAGCGGCTCGCCCGGGCTGTACGAGGATGTCGAGCGGCTGCGGCTGGCGACGATCGCCGCCTACGCCCCCGCGTCGCAGGCGGACGGCGCCCCCGAGGCGTTCGAACGCGCCGCGCAGATCGCGGACTCGTTCTCGGTGGCGCGCGCCGACGAGGTCGCGCGCGCCTTCACGGCCTACTTCCACCTCGTGAACCTCGCCGAGGAGTTCCAGCGGGTGCGCGTGCTGCGCGAGCGCGACGGGCGCCCCGATCGCGAGGCCGTCACCGACTCGGTCGCCGCCGCCTTCGTACGGCTGTCCGCGGAGGTCGGTGACGACACGGCGCTGCAGCGGCTGCAGACGATGCGGTTCCAGCCGGTCTTCACCGCTCATCCGACCGAGGCGCGCCGGCGCGCGGTGTCCTCCAGCATCCGGCGGCTGGCCGCGCTGCTGCAGGAGCGCGACGCGGCGATCCCCGGCGGAGCGGACGAGCGCCGGGCCGAGCGGCGGATCGTCGAGGAGATCGACACGCTGTGGCGCACCGCTCCCCTGCGCTCCGAGAAGCCGTCACCGGTCGACGAGGTCCGCGCCCTCCTGTCCGTGTTCGACGAGACGCTCTACACCGCGGTGCCGCACGTGTACCGTCGCGTCGACGATGCGCTGCAGGGGCCCGCAGCGGGCAGCCGCGCGCCGATCGTCCGTCCCTTCGTGCGACTGGGCACCTGGGTCGGCGGCGACCGCGACGGCAACCCGTTCGTGACGGCGTCGGTCACCAAGAAGGCCGCCGCGATCGCGTCCGAGCACGTCCTGCGCGGACTGGAGCGCTCCGCCGAGCGCATCGCCCGCACCCTCACGCTCTCGGAGGAGACGACGCCGCCCAGCGCGGCGCTGGCCGCCCTGTGGCAGCGGCTGGCCGCCGTCGACGAGGACGGCGCGGCCGACGCCCGCAAGCGCGCCGCCGGCGAGCCGCACAAGCGGGTCCTGCTGCTGATCACCCGCCGTATCGCCGCGACCCGGGCACGCGACGCCGACCTGTCCTACCGCGACCCGGAGCACCTGCTCGCCGACCTGCGCACGGTGCAGGACTCCCTCGCCGCCGCGCACGCGGGCCGCCAGGCCTACGGCCACCTGCAGCAGCTGCTCTGGCAGGTCGAGACGTTCGGCTTCCACCTCGCCGAGCTCGAGGTGCGCCAGCACTCCGCCGTGCACGCGAAGGTGCTCGCCGAGTGCCGCGCGGGCGGCGAACCGAGCGAGCTGGCCGACGAGGTGCTCGCCGTCTTCCGCACCGTCGCCCAGATCCAGCGCCGTTACGGGCCGCGCGCCGCCGGTCGCTACATCGTCTCGTTCACGCAGTCGGCGGACGATCTCGCCGCCGTGCACGAACTCGCCCGATTCGCCGTCGGCCCCGACGCCGCCCCGCCCGCGCTCGACGTGATCCCCCTGTTCGAGACCTTCGCCGACCTGCAGGCGGCCCCGCGGATCCTCGCCGAGATCGTCGAGCACCCCGCCTTCGCGGCGCGGCTGGAGGCGACCGGACGGCGCCTGGAGGTCATGCTCGGCTACTCGGACTCTTCGAAGGACGTCGGCCCGGTCGCCGCCAACCTCGCCCTCTACGAGGCGCAGGCGCAGATCTCGGCCTGGGCGCAGACCGAGGGGATCGAGCTGACGCTGTTCCACGGTCGCGGCGGGGCGCTCGGCCGCGGCGGCGGACCGGCGAACTCCGCGATCCTCGCGCAGCCGCCGCACTCCGTGGACGGCCGGTTCAAGCTCACCGAGCAGGGCGAGGTCATCTTTGCCCGCTACGGCGACCCGGCCATCGCGATGCGGCACATCGACCAGGTCGCCGCCGCCACGCTGCTGGCCTCGGCCCCGTCGATCGAGCAGCGCAACCGCGATGCGGCCGCGCGTTACGCGGAGGTGGCGGCGACGATGGACACCGCCTCGCGTGCGCGGTTCTCCTCGCTCGTGTCCGCGCCGGGCTTCGCCCCGTGGTTCGCGACGGTGACGCCGATGGAGGAGATCGGCCTGCTGGCGCTCGGCTCGCGGCCCGCGCGGCGCGGCCTGTCGGTCGAGTCCCTCGAGGACCTGCGCGCCATCCCGTGGGTGTTCGCCTGGTCGCAGGCGCGCATCAACCTCGCCGGCTGGTTCGGGCTCGGCACCGCTCTGGATGCCGTGGGCGACGAGGCCCTGCTGCGAGAGGCGTACGAGGAGTGGCCGCTCCTGCGCACCGTGCTCGACAACGTGGCCATGAGCCTCGCGAAGGCCGATCCGCGCATCGCGCGCCGCTACCTCGACCTCGGCGACCGCGACGACCTGGCCGACCTGGTGATGGAGGAGATGCGGCTGACACGCCGCTGGGTCGTGCGCCTCACCGGCGGCGACGATCTGCTGGCCAACAAGCCCGTTCTGCAGCGCGCCGTGAAGGTGCGCAGCCCCTACGTCGACGCACTGTCGCTGCTGCAGCTGCGCGCCCTGCGCGCGCTGCGCTCCGATGCCATCGGCGCCGATGCCGCCGGCGTCGAGAGCGCCGCCGAGTGGCAGCGCCTGCTATTGCTGTCGGTGTCTGGCGTCGCCGCCGGTCTGCAGAACACCGGGTGAGCCGGCGCCGCATCGCGCAGCGTCACGCCCCGTCCACGCGCCGATCGTCGGCGTGGCGCGCGAGCGACGAGCCGTAGCGCTCGGTGAGCTGGATCATGAGGTCCGGTGTGTCCCGGTCGAGCCCGAACACGTAGCCGGGGAAGTCGAGGTCGTGCTGCAGTGCCCAGATCTCGTCGTGCCGGTCGGGTGGCAGCACCCGCGCCGGATCGCCGACGGCGACCCAGCCGATCGGCACGACCGAATGCGGCGGCAGCACGGTGCGCAGGTGCACGACGGCGTTGATGCGCACCTCGCTGCGCTCGCCGATGCGGGCGCCGTTGAACACGCGCGTGCCGGTCGCGAGGAACACCTCTTCGGCGATCGTGGCCCCCGACACGCTCGCCATCGGGCCGACGAGGGTGTGTGCGCCGATGTGCACCGGGTGGACGGCGCTGGCGCGCACGAGCGCGTTCTCCATCACGATCACGTTCTCGCCGAGCGTGATCGGCCCGCCCTCGGAGGTGATGACGGCACCGTGCAGCACCTGCGCGCCGGCGCCGATGTGCACCTCCCCCGAGATGACGGCCGTCGGCGCGACGACGGCATCCGGATGAATGCGGGGTCGTGCCCCGAGATGCTCGAACTGCATGCTGCTCCCTCGCGGTCTGACCTGCCGCCAGCGTAGGGGGCGTCGTCATCCGCGTCGAGAGCACCCGCCGTCGCAGATAGGGTGGGACGGGCCGTCTCGCGCGCCCGCCACCCGATCATTCGAGAGAGCACCACCTGTGACCGAAACCCTCACTGCGCTGCCCACGTCCGTCCAGCACGTCTTCCAGCAGGTCGTCGCCCGCAATCCGCACGAGCCGGAGTTCCAGCAGGCGGTCCACGAAGTGCTCGACTCGATCGCCCCCGTGCTGGAGGTGCACCCGCAGTTCGTCGAGGGTGGGATTCTCGAGCGGCTCGTCGAGCCGGAGCGGCAGATCATGTTCCGCGTGCCGTGGGTCGACGACGCCGGCCGGCTGCAGGTCAACCGCGGCTACCGCATCCAGTTCTCCTCCGTGCTCGGCCCCTACAAGGGCGGCCTGCGCTTCCACCCCTCGGTCAATCTGTCGATCATCAAGTTCCTCGGCTTCGAGCAGATCTTCAAGAACGCGCTCACGGGCCAGGGCATCGGCGGCGCCAAGGGCGGCAGCGACTTCGACCCGCACGGCCGCTCCGACGCCGAGGTCATGCGCTTCTGCCAGTCCTTCATGAGCGAGCTGTACCGCCACCTCGGCGAGCACACCGATGTCCCGGCCGGCGACATCGGCGTCGGCGCCCGCGAGATCGGGTTCCTCTTCGGCCAGTACCGCAAGATCACGAACCGGCACGAGTCGGGCATGTTCACCGGCAAGGGCGTGCAGTGGGGCGGCGCCGAGGTGCGCACCGAGGCCACCGGCTACGGCGCGGTCTTCTTCGCGCAGGAGATGCTGGGCGTGCACGGCGAATCCTTCGAGGGCAAGCGCGTCGGCATCTCCGGCTCGGGCAACGTCGCGATCTACGCGATCGCCAAGGCCTTCCAGCTCGGTGCGACGCCGGTCACGGCGTCGGACTCGTCGGGCTACGTCGTCGACGACGAGGGCATCGACCTCGCCCTGCTGCGGCAGCTCAAGGAGGTCGAGCGGCGCCGGATCTCGGAGTACGTCACCCACCGCCCGCATGCCCGCTTCGTCGAGGGTGCACGTCCGTGGGAGGTGCCCGTGGACATCGCGATCCCGTCGGCCACGCAGAACGAGCTCGACGAGGAGGACGCCCAGCGTCTGATCGCCGGCGGCGTGCGGGTCGTCGCCGAGGGCGCGAACATGCCCTCCACCCCCGGCGCGGTCGCCGCGCTGCAGGAGGCGGGCGTGCTGTTCGGGCCGGGCAAGGCCGCCAACGCCGGCGGCGTGGCGACCTCGGCGCTCGAGATGAGCCAGAACGCGTCGCGTCAGCGCTGGAACTTCGCCGACAGCGAGTCCAAGCTGCGCGCGATCATGAAGGACGTCCACGACGCCGCCTTCGAGGCCGCCGACCGCTACGGCCGTCCCGGCGACTACGTCGTGGGCGCGAACTCGGCCGGCTTCGAGCGCGTCGCCCACGCGATGCTCGCGCAGGGCGTGATCTGACCGGATCGCGACTCCCCGTCGCGGCACGCGACGGGCGGGGGGAGGGTCACTCCCCCGCCGGCGCGGGCTTCGGCAGCGGGAAGATCTGGTCGAGCAGCTGACCCGTCCATGAGATGAGGTCGGCGTCGCCCAGCGGCTCGCCGCCCGCCGTCGGCAGCGGCACGATCATCGCGTCACCGCCGGCGAGCACCTTCGCCTTGGGGTGCAGTCGCTGCAGGCGCACGCGCAGCGAGTCCGGAAGGTGCGCCGGCGCGATGCGCAGGTTGGGCCCCATCGCGACCACGTCGGTCAGCTGCGACTGCGCGGCGCGGCGGCGCAGTCGCGCCACGGCGACCAGGCCCTCGACCTCGCGCGGCGGCTCGCCGTAGCGGTCGCGCAGCTCATCGATGACGAGGTCGAGCGCGTCGTCCTTCGCCGCGACGGATGCCGCGGCCGACAGCTTCTGGTAGGCCTCGAGTCGCAGCCGCTCGCTGTCGATGTACGACTCGGGCACACGGGCATCCACCGGCAGCTCCAGGCGCAGCTCGGCCGGCCCCTCGACGTCCTCGCCGCGGAACGTCGCCACGGCCTCGCCGATCATCCGCAGGTACAGGTCGAAGCCGACCCCCGCGATGTGCCCGGCCTGTTCGGCGCCGAGCAGGTTGCCCGCGCCGCGGATCTCGAGGTCCTTGAGGGCGACCTGCATGCCGCTGCCGAGGTCGTTGTTGACCGCGATCGTCTCGAGGCGGTCGGCGGCCGTCTCGCTGAGGGGCTTGTTCTCGTCGTAGAGGAAGTACGCGTAGGCGCGCTCGCGACCGCGGCCGACGCGGCCGCGGAGCTGATGGAGCTGGCTCAGGCCGTACTTGTCGGCCCGGTCGATGATGATCGTGTTGGCGTTGGCGATGTCGAGACCCGTCTCGATGATCGTCGTCGACACCAGCACGTCCGCGCGGCGCTCCCAGAAGTCGTCGACGACCTGCTCGAGCGCATGCTCGCCCATCTTGCCGTGCGCGACGGCGATGCGCGCCTCGGGCACGAGCTCGGCCAGCTGGGCGGCGACCCGCTGGATCGACTGCACGCGGTTGTGCACGTAGAAGATCTGCCCCTCGCGCAGCAGCTCACGACGGATCGCGGCGGCGATCTGCTTGTCGGCGCGCGGGCCGACGTAGGTGAGGATCGGATGCCGGTCCTCGGGCGGGGTCTGCAGCGTCGACATCTCGCGGATGCCGGTCACGGCCATCTCGAGCGTGCGCGGGATGGGCGTCGCGCTCATCGCGAGGATGTCGACGTTGGTCTTCAGCTTCTTGAGCTGATCCTTGTGCTCGACGCCGAAGCGCTGCTCCTCGTCGATGATCATGAGGCCGAGGTCCTTGAAGATCACCTGATCGGTGAGGATGCGGTGGGTGCCGATGATCATGTCGACTGACCCCTCGAGCAGCCCGGCGAGGGTGTCGCGGGCCTCTTTGTCGGTCTGGAACCGGGAGAGCGGGCGGACCTTGACGGGGAAGCCGGCGAAGCGCTCCTGGAAGGTCTCGAGGTGCTGTTTGACCAGAAGCGTGGTCGGCACGAGCATGGCGACCTGCTTGCCGTCCTGGATCGCCTTGAAGGCGGCGCGGACGGCGACCTCGGTCTTGCCGAAGCCGACGTCGCCGGACAGGAGCCGGTCCATCGGGATGGGCCGCTCCATATCGGCCTTGATCTCGTCGATCGTCTGCAGCTGATCGGGGGTCTCCGCGAACGGGAAGGCCTCTTCGAGCTCGCGCTGCCAGGGTGAATCGGGCCCGAACGCGTGGCCCTTGGCCGCCATGCGCGCCGAGTACAGCTTCACCAGCTCGACGGCGATGTCGCGGACGGCCTTGCGGGCGCGCCCCTTCGCCGCGGCCCAGTCGCCTCCGCCCATCTTCGACAGCGCGGGCGCCTCTCCCCCGACGTAGCGCGAGAGCAGGTCGAGCTGATCGGTGGGGACGAAGAGCTTGTCGCCCGGGTAGCCGCGCTTGGCGGGGGCGTACTCGATGACGAGGTACTCGCGCGTCGTCTTCTGCGCGTTGCGCCCGCCCGTGGACACCTCGCGCTGGACGAGCTCGACGAACCGGCCGATGCCGTGGGTGGCGTGCACGACGAAGTCGCCCGTCTTCAGCTGCAGCGGATCGACGACGTTGCGGCGGCGGGAGGCGAGCTTCTTGACGACGCGCCCGTCCGCACCGATCGTGCGTCCGTAGAACTCGCTCTCGGTGAGGACCGCGAGCTTGGCCTCGGGAACCTGGAATCCGCTCTCGAGCGTCGCGGTCACCGCGATCGCGACACCGGGCTCGGGGAGGGCGTCGAGCGTGTCGACGGCGCGGGCGGCGATGCCCCGCTCGGTCAGGACGTCCCGCGCGCGGTCGACCAGGCCCGTGCCGGATGCCGCGATCACGACGCGCCAGCCATCGGCGAGCAGGCCGGCGACGAAACCGGTCGCCCCGTCGACGTTGCCGTGGAAGGACGGGATGGCCGCGGCCGGCACGCGCACGCCGCCGTCGGCGGAATCGATGAGGCCTTCCGCCTCCGCGTCGGCGGCCCCCGCGTCGTCCCCACGCCCCCTCGACACCGCACTGACGCGCTGCATCGAGCCTCCGGGCGCGTGGGCCCAACCGCTGAAGGTCCACCATGCGCCGCCGTGGCCGCCGGTCGCCTCGTGCAGCTGCGGCAGCGTGAGGAAGTCACCGGAGCCCAGGTCGACCGGCGTGTCGGCGCCGGCGGTCGCCGCGCTCCACGCGGCCTCGAGGAACTCGCGGTTCGTGTCGCCGAGGGTGAGCGCACGGGTCACGGCGCGCTCGGGGTCCACGAGGCCCACCGCGGTGCCCGCGGGCAGGTAGTCCACGAGCGGGACGACGGCGTCCGCGACGGCGGGCAGCAGGGACTCCATGCCCTCGACCGGAATGCCCTCGCTCATCTTCTCGAGCATCGTGCGCAGCCCCGGGAACCGGTCGTGCAGGCCGGCGGCCCGCGCGCGCACGCGGTCGGTGAGCAGCAGCTCACGGCTCGGCAGGAGCGACACGTGCGCGACGTCGCCCGGCAGCGAGCGCTGGTCGGCGACCGAGAAGGCGCGGATCTGGTCGATCTCATCGCCGAAGAACTCGACGCGGTACGGGTGGTCGGCCACCGGCGGGAACACGTCGAGGATGCCGCCGCGGACGGCGAACTCGCCGCGCCGCGACACCATGTCGACGCGATGGTAGGCCAGTTCGACCAGACGGCGGACGACCTCGTCGAGCTCCTGCCCGCGCGCGCCGACCCCCAGCTCGAGCGTGCCGGCATCCATCAGGCCCGCCGCGATCGGCTGGAGCGCGCTGCGGACGGATGCCGTGATCACCAGCGGCACGGAGCCGTCCCACTCGGCCGCCTGCCGCAGCACGTCGAGCCGTCGCCCGACCGTCTCGGCACTGGGGCTCAGGCGCTCGTGCGGCAGGGTCTCCCACGCCGGGAAATGCAGCACGCGCGCACCGGGAAGCAGGCTCTCCAGCGCCGCGCCCATGCTCTCGGCGCGGCGCCCGGTGGGCGCGACGACCAGCAGGGAGGCGGGCTTGCCGCGCTCACGGCGACGTTGGACGAGGCCGGCCAGCAGCGGCGCGTCGAGGCCGCTCGCCAGGGAGAAGTCGGTGTCGGCCGCGGCGGCGGCCATCGCCTCCCGGAAGGACTCTGCCTGCTCGAGGGCGCGAACGATCCCGGGAACTGTCACCGGACGAGTCTATGCGCCCGATCAGGTACGCGGCGCGTGGTGGTGCTGCTGCGCGGCGAGAAGGCCCTCGCCGATGAGCAACTCGACGGCGTCGGCGGCGTCGCCGAGGACCAGCGGCAGCTCCTTGCGCTCCGCAGCGCCGAACGGGTCGAGAACCCAGTCCGCGGCGTCCTGGCGCCCGGGCGGACGCCCGATGCCGACGCGCACGCGGGGGAAGTCGGGGGTGTCGAGCGCCTTGGCGATGTCGCGCACGCCGTTGTGACCGCCGTGCCCGCCGCCGACCTTGAGCTTGAGGCTGTCGAACGGGATGTCGAGCTCGTCGTGGACGACCACGATCCGCTCGGCGGGCACGTCGTAGAACCGCGCGAGCGACGAGACCGGCCCCCCGGAGACGTTCATGAACGAGTTCGGCTTGGCGAGCACCACTTTGGCTCCGCCCGGGCGCAGCCAGGTCTCGGCGACCCGGGCGTTCGCCTTGTGGGCGCGCAGCGTCTCGGAGCGCCGCGCAGCGAGCTCGTCGACGACGAGCTGGCCGACATTGTGCCGGGTGAGCTCATAGCGGGGACCCGGGTTCCCGAGCCCCACGACCAGCCACGTCTCGGCCATGTGCGGTCCTCTCTACGACGGAGCCCGCCCCACCGAGGTCGGCGGCGACGGGCTCCATTCAGTCGATGTGCGGGATTACTCCGCGGACTCCCCGGCGGCCGGCGCGGCCTCGGCGGACTCCTCTGCGGCGCCCTCGGCCGCTTCGGCCGCGGCCGGGACAGCGATCGCGATGAGCAGCAGGTCGCCGTCGTTGATGAGCGTCGAGCCCTTGGCCAGCGTCAGGTCCTTCGCGAACACGTGCTCGCCGACCTCGCGGCCCTCGACCGAGACGACGACGCTCTCGGGGATGTGGGTGGCCTCGACCTCGAGCAGCACGGTGGCGACCTCGAGCGTCGTGATCGTGCCGGGGGCGGACTCGCCCTCGACGTGCACGGGCACCTCGACCTGGACCTTCTCGCCCTTCTTGACCACGAGCAGATCGATGTGCTCGATGATCTGGTGCACCGGGTCCTTCTGGACGTCCTTGACGAGGGTCAGCTGCTGGGTGCCGTCGACGTCGAGCTCGAGCACCACGTTCGGGCGGCGGATGAGCAGGCTCACCTGGTGGCCGGGCAGTGCCACGTGGACGGGCGTGGCACCGTGGCCGTAGATGACGGCCGGGATCTTGCCCGCGGCGCGCAGACGGCGGGCGAAGCCCTTGCCGAACTGCTCACGCAGCTCGGCGACGACCTTGGTGTCGGTCTCAGTCGACATGATGTTCTCCTTGCGGGCTCGTGCAGCCCGTGATGATGGGGTCTGGTGGATTCGACTCGAACGCGCGCGCGTGAGGAAAGCCAGAAGCCTGCGTCACCGCGTCGATCACGGACGCCGAAGCGTCCCTCGCCGAAGTATCGGGCACGAGTCTATCAGCGTCCCGGCTACGATGAAGCCGGGGATCGAACTCACGGAGGAGAACCATGGACTACGGCTGGATGTCGCACGCGTTGATGTGGCTGATCGGCGCGATGAGCGTCGTGGCGACCGTCGGCGCGGCGAGTGCCCTGTGGTCGATGGGCCGCTCGGGCTACCGCAAGGACTGACCCTCCCACAGCGTCGCGATTCGGGTGACGACCGCGTCGAGCCCGGCATCGTTGGCCGCGCGAACCCCGGCCTCGTCCGTGGCGAGCGGCTCGAGCGTGGCCAGCTGCGAGTCCAGCAGCGCGGGCGGCATGAAGTGGTCGCGCGTCGACATCCGCTCGCGCAGTTGCGTCGACGGCACGATGAGCTCGGCGAACCATGCGTCGGAGCATGTCGCGCGGATCCGGTCGCGGTAGGCGCGTCGCAGGGCCGAGCAGGCCACGACCACCGGCGACTGCCGCACGAGCACCAGCGCCACCGCGTCGAGCCAGGGCTCGCGGTCGGCGTCGGTGAGCGGCGTGCCCGACGCCATCTTCGCGACGTTGGCGCGCGGATGCAGGTCGTCGCCGTCGACGAACTGCGCGCCCAGCCGAGCGGCCAACGCGGCGCCGACGAGCGACTTGCCCGATCCACTCGGTCCCATCACGACGATGCGGGTCACGTCTCTCCCTCTGCGAACGACGGCGGCAGAACCGACGATAGCGGCATGACGTCACGCGGCGACGCACGATGCGACATCCCACTACGCTTGATGCCTGAATCCCGACTGCAGATCTGAGGAGTCCTCTGTGCCCGAATCGACTGTGCCCGAATCGACCACGGTTCAGCCCGCCGCCAACATCGGAGTCGTCGGACTCGCGGTGATGGGATCGAATCTGGCCCGCAACCTCGCCTCCCGCGAGGGGAACACCGTGGCCGTGTTCAACCGCAGCCGGTCCAAGACCGATGAGCTGGTCGCCGCACACCCCGAGGCGGGGTTCGTGCCGGCGTTCGACTACGCGCAGTTCGCCGCGTCGCTGCAGAAGCCGCGCACCGCGATCGTGATGGTCAAGGCGGGTTTCGCGACGGATGCCGTGATCGACGAGCTCATGAACGTGTTCGAGCCGGGCGACATCATCATCGACGGCGGGAACGCGCTGTTCACCGACACGATCCGCCGCGAGAAGACGGTCGGCGAGCGCGGATTCAACTTCGTCGGCATGGGCGTCTCGGGCGGTGAGGAGGGCGCCCTGCTGGGCCCCTCGCTCATGCCCGGCGGGCCGGACGAGGCGTGGGTCACGCTGGGTCCGATCCTGAAGAGCATCGCGGCGGTCGCCGAGGGCGAGCCGTGCGTCACACACGTCGGCCACGACGGGGCCGGACACTTCGTGAAGATGGTGCACAACGGCATCGAGTACGCAGACATGCAGCTGATCGCGGAGGCGTACGACCTCATCCGCCGCGGCACGGGCAAGACCCCGGGCGAGATCGCCGACATCTTCGCCGAGTGGAACCGCGGCGAGCTGGAGAGCTACCTGATCGAGATCACCGCCGAGGTGCTGCGTCAGACCGACGCCGCGACCGGACAGCCCCTGGTGGACGTGATCGTCGACGAGGCCGGCGCGAAGGGCACCGGCGCGTGGACCGTGCAGACCGCGCTCGACCTGGGCGTGCCCGTCTCGGGCATCGCCGAGGCCACCTTCGCCCGGTCGCTCTCGTCGCACCGCGAGCAGCGCGACGTGTCCGGCGGCCTCCCCGGCCCCGCCGACGCCTTCGCGGTCGAGGACGCCGACGCGTTCATCGAGCAGGTGCGGCTGGCCCTGTACGCGTCGAAGATCGTCGCGTACTCGCAGGGCTTCGACGAGATCCGCGCCGGCGCCGCCCAGTACGGCTGGAGCATCGACCTCGGCGCCGTCAGCAAGATCTGGCGCGGCGGGTGCATCATCCGCGCCCAGTTCCTCAACCGCATCGCCGACGCGTACGACGCCGAGGCCGACCTGCCGGTGCTGCTGACCGCCCCGTACTTCGTCGAGGCCCTCGGCCGCGCCCAGGACGCCTGGCGCAGCATCGTGCAGCAGGCTGCCGGCGCCGGCATCCCCGCCCCCGCCTTCAGCTCCTCGCTGGCCTACTACGACGGGCTGCGGGCCGACCGGCTCCCCGCCGCCCTGATCCAGGGACAGCGCGACTTCTTCGGGGCGCACACGTACCGTCGTACCGACAAGGAGGGTACCTTCCACACCCTCTGGTCCGGCGACCGCACCGAGATCGAGGCCGAAGACACCCACTGAGCACCGCTTCGGGGCGGAACTCACAGAGGGGACATAGGCTCTTCCATAGGAACCGCATAGGTTCGGCGTCACAATGGACGCCATGACCGCTCCTGCCGCCGCCCCCGCCCTCCACCGTCCCGACGGCTCCCCCCTGCGGGTTCTCGTCGTCGACGATGAGCAGATGCTCACCGACCTGCTGTCCATGGCGCTGCGCATGGAGGGCTGGGAGGTGCGGACCGCCGCGTCGGGATTCGAGGCGCTGACGGCGGCGCGCGAGTTCGACCCGGACGCGATGGTGCTCGACATCATGATGCCCGACCTGGATGGCATGGCCGTGCTGCAGCGGCTGCGTCAGGCCGACAACGACGTGCCCGTCCTGTTCCTCACCGCGAAGGACGGCGTCGCCGACCGCGTCGCCGGTCTGACCGCCGGCGGCGACGACTACGTCACCAAGCCGTTCAGCCTCGAGGAGGTCGTCGCTCGCCTGCGCGGACTCATGCGCCGCGCCGGAACGGCCACCGCCGGCGGCTCCGACCCGATCCTGCGCGTGGGCGAGCTGTCGCTGAACGAGGACTCGCACGAGGTCGAGCGCGCCGGCGACCAGATCGAGCTGACCGCCACCGAGTTCGAGCTGCTGCGCTTCCTGATGCGCAACCAGCGCCGCGTCGTCTCGAAGGCGCAGATCCTCGACCGGGTCTGGAACTACGACTTCGGCGGTCGCTCGAGCGTTGTCGAACTGTACATCTCGTACCTGCGCAAGAAGATCGACGCCGGCCGCGAGCCGCTCATCCACACCGTGCGCGGCGTGGGCTACATGATCAAAGCGCCGCAGTGAACGACACCGTGCAGGATGCCGCGAGCGCGGCGCCCGGATCCCCCACCGCCCCGTCCCCGCGACGGCGCTGGAGCCTGCAGGCACGGCTGATCACGATCGTCGTCTCGATCGTCTCGCTCATCCTCATCGTCATCGGGGTGGCCCTGGGCACCGCGCTGCGCGGCATCCTCGACGAGAACCTCAACTCGCAGCTGCGGGTCGCCATGAACGAGATCCGCCTCGTCCCCGGAAGCACGGCGCAGGAGATCCTCTCGCAGGGCCGGCAGCAGACCGGCACCCTCCTGGTCGTGCAGAGCTTCGGTGAGCCGACCGGCGCCTACGTCTCGTCCGGCAGCACCGTCGTCGCGCTGACCGCCGACGAGATGGACGGCATCGGCCGGGCCGTCACGCACACCGGCATCACCGATGTCACCCTCCCCGGCCTCGGCGATTACCGCGTCGTCACGCAGGTCTCGCCCTCCGGCGCGTTCGCGATCCTCGGCCTGCCGACATCGGCGCAGGCGGCTACGCTCGGCCAGACCCTGACCACGGTCGGGCTGCTGACCGCCGGCGGGCTGCTCGTGCTCGCGGCGGTCATCGCGCTGGTCATCCGGCAGTCGCTGCGTCCCCTGCGCGCCGTCGCCGACACCGCGACACGCGTCGCGGGCACGCCGATGGCCCAGGGCGCCGTCTCGATCACCGAGCGCGTGCCCGACGATCAGACCGACGCGCACACCGAGATCGGCCGGGTCGGCCTCGCGCTGAACACCCTGCTCGACCACGTCGACACCTCGCTGTCCGCCCGTCAGCGCAACGAGGAGCGCATGCGCGCCTTCGTCGCCGACGCGAGCCACGAGCTGCGCACGCCGCTCGCCTCGATCCGCGGCTACTCCGAGCTGTCGCTGCGCGCGATGCACCAGGCGCCCGACGCCCCGTCGACGGCCGGCACGACCGCGCAGTCCCTCGAACGCATCCAGGCGCAGTCGCTGCGGATGACCTCGCTCGTCGAGGACCTGCTGCTGCTGGCGCGCCTGGACGAGGGCGCCGAGCTGGTGTACGGCGCCGTCGATCTGACCCGGCTCGCGATCGACGCCGTCTCGGACGCGCGGGTGGCCGGCGCCGCGCACACCTGGGTGCTCGAGGCCGGCGATGAGCCGGTCGTCGTCGCGGGGGATGCGGCGCGGCTGCATCAGGTCGCCGCGAACCTCCTCGCGAACGCCCGCGTCCACACCCCCGATGGCACGCACGTGACCACGAGCGTGTCCGTCGCGGACGGCACCGCCTCGCTGCGGGTGCATGACGACGGGCCGGGCATCGATCCGGCGGTCGCCGGCGCCCTGTTCGAGCGGTTCGCCCGTGCCGATGCCTCGCGTGCGCGAAAGACGGGCGGCACGGGGCTGGGGCTGTCGATCGCGAAGGCCATCGTGACCGCGCACGGCGGCACGCTCACCGTCGACAGCGCCCCCGGATCGACGACCTTCGAGATGCGCCTGCCGGCACGGCCGTCCGACCCTGCTCAGTAGCCCGAGAAGGCGTCCGTCGTGATCGAACGCGCGCGCTCGAGCGCCGGCGCGAGGTCGGCGATGAGCCCGGGCGGGCCGGAGATGTACGCGTGCCGGGCCGCGATGTCGGGCACCACCTGCAGCAGGCCGTCCGCGTCGAGGCGCACGCCGCTGGCCCATCGCCAGTGCCGCGGGATGTCCTGCGGCTCGTTGCGCGTGAAGACGATGACCGGGATGCCGGCGGCCTCCAGGTCGTCGCGGAACGCCAGCTCCTCCGCCCCCGAGGCGACGTAGACGAAGACGACGTCACGATCCTGATCGGCCAGTCGCAGGTGGCGCAGCTGCGACACGAACGGGGTCACGCCGATGCCGGCGGCGACCATGAGCACGGGTGCGTCGCCGCGCGCGGGCAGCACGAAGTCGCCCCACACGCCGGTCACGGCCAGCTTCTGGCCGGGCTCGACGAGGGCCAGTGCCTTCTTGTAGCTGGACTGCGAACCCTCCCGCAGCGCGATCTTGACGATGGGGAGCTCTTCGGGGGCGGAGACGATGCTGAACTCCCGGCGCGTCCCGCGTGCATCCGGGTGGGGATGCGGCACCTCGAGCTCGAGGTACTGCCCCGCGTGGAAGCGGAAGCGTCGCTCGGCGCGGAAGCTCAGCTCGCGCACGGTCGGGGTGAGCACGGTGCGCTCGACCAGCGCGAGACGCACGGCGGTGCGCAGCGCGAAGCAGACCGCGACGAGGTTGCCGATCAGCAGCGCGCGTTCCTGGCCGAGCGTCACCTCGCCCACCGCGATGGGCCAGCCCGCCAGCACGCCCACGGTGATCGCGACGGAGAACTGCTGCCAGCGCCGCGGCGGCAGCGTCAGCGGCTCGGACAGCATGAAGGCGCCCAGGAACAGGAAGGGCGAGGCCCACAGCACCTGCCAGAACACGTCGAGGACGTCGGCCTCGATGCCCACCTCGCGGTACTGCATGACGGTCCGGACCAGGGCGACCGCGACGGCGACGACCACGAAGACCGCGATGACGCGGATCTTCTCGGTGCGCAGCAGCACGACAGCCCCCAGCAGGAGCACGGGTGCGGCCAGCCACGGCGTGCCCACCCACCACGACGACGCGCCGAGTGCGGGCACCCACACGCTCACGATCGTCAGTGCCGCGGCGCCCACCGCCGCCGGGTTGAAGATGTGTCGCCCCTGCCAGGCGAGCACATACTTCGACGCCGAGGCGACGACACCCGCCAGTGCCAGACCGGCCAGACCGCCCGGATCGAGCGTAGGGCGCAGCACGAACAGCAGGATGAGCACCGTGATGAGCGAGGACTCCCACCGCCAGGCGCGCTGCAGCAGCCGGTGGGCGAGGGCATCGACGCCCGCGCAAGCGGGCGCGAGCACGGCCGACGCGGCCAGCAGCTCGAGCGGGTCCGGGCCGACGAGCCCGAACAGCGAGAGCACGAAGGCGATCGCCGCGAGCGCACCGAGGGCGAGCACGACGAGCCGGTACATCGAGAGGCGTCCGACGACCGCGAAGACGCGGTTCCAGACGGCGGTGAGCGAACTCATGCCTCCACGCTATCGGCCCGGACGAACAGGTCGGCCGTGCAGCCCGGCGACCACTCCACGCGCCCGTCGGTGGACATCCGCACCCACTGCGCGCCCTGGGCGCGCGCGAAGGCCGGACCGCCGTCGAAGAACAGCGTCGTCGCCACGGCATCGGCGACCATGGCGGTCTCGGCCACCGCCCACGTCGCCGCGATGCGGCGCACCGGCTCGCCCGTCCGCGCGTCCAGCACGTGATGCAGCCCGTCGCCCCAGGCGCGGCGCGTGACCGCCGAGGCGCACAGCGCGGCATCCGTGACCTCCCACACCCCGATCACGCGGGACGGGTCGTAGGGATGCTCGAGCCCGATCCGCTCGGTCGTGCCGCGCACGGCGATGTCGCCGCTCCCGTCGACGACCACGGGACCGTCGAGGCCGGCTCGGATCACCCCGGCGACCAGATCGACGAGACGTCCCTTGCCCAGCGCGCCGACATCGATCGTCGCGGGCGCGGTCAGCGCGAGGGATGCGGGTGTCCAGGTCAGTTGCGCCCGCCAGCCGGCGGGCGCCGGCCGTGCCCCGGCGTCGGCGAAGCCGTACCCGGCGTCGTACCCGCGCGCGGCCAGGGCATCGCCGACGAGCGGATTGACGGCGCCGTCGGTCGCCGCGGAGGCGTCGGCGTACAGAGCGAGCATCGCCGTCGCGTCGGGCGGGGCGGCCACCGAGCCCGCGCCGCGAGCGAGGGCGGTGACGAGGGAGTCGGCGCGGAAGCGGGACCAGTCCCGGTCGAACCGCTCGATCAGCTCGGCCGCCGTGCGCCGTACGGCGCCCGGCACCGGCTCGCCCGTGACGACCTGCCAGGGCGTGCCGATCGCCGCGAACTCCCACACGCGCGCGGGGTCCACGCTCACTCGGCCGCGTCGGCCCTGATCAGCTCGAGCGCCTCGTTGAAGCCGCCGCTCGTGAGGGACGATCCGGCCACTCGCGAGACCCGGACCTCGTCGATGTCGCGCCCGACGACCACCTCGGCGATGCCGCCGATGAACTGCGCCTGGTGCTCGACGGACTCGCGTCGCTTCGGATCGCCGACGACCTCGACGGCGGTGATGACGTCGTCGGCGAGGGTCACGGTGACGCTCACCGCCTCGACGGTCTCAGGAGTGGCGTAGGTGCCCTCGGCCGTGTACGTCCCGTCCACGTACGAACGGTCGGCTCCGGTACCCGGTTCGGCGCCGGGATCCCCGGGACCGGTCTGCCCGCCACCGGGCGCTGCCGCGCAGGCGGTCAGCGCGGCGATACCGACGAGGGAGGCCGCGGCCGCGGCCGCGCGTGCACTGCGGGGAACGGGGGGTGACGGTCATGGCAGTCATCTTGACCTGTGGACCTATGCGTGCGCTCGGAGGGCGGGAGCCGACCGGCGCCGCACCGCCTTGAGCACCTCGACGGCGAGGAAGATCGCGATCGACAGCAGGATCGGGAGGATCCAATCCCGCGCGGGCAGCGGCCGGGACCCGAACAGATCGTTCATGAACGGCACGTACGTGTAGATCAGCTGCAGCACGATCAGCGCCAGCGCCGACCACCATACGACCGGGTTGCCGCGCAGCACATCCAGGGTGAGGCTCGAGCGGGACAGGAAGCGGCAGTTGAACAGGTAGGCGAGCTGCCCGAGGGCGAGCATCGCGACCGCCTGTGTGCGCGCCACAGCGACGTCGTAGCCGCTCGCGGCGACCAGTTCGAACACCGTCAGGGTGGCCCCGCCGATCAGCAGCGACACGATCAGGACGAAGCCGAGCTCGCGCCGCGCGATGATCGAACCGCCGGGCGCGCGCGGCGGGCGGGACATGATGCCGGGCTCGGCCGGCTCGTAGGCGAGTGCGAGCGAGAGGGTGACGGCGGTGATCATGTTCACCCACAGCACCTGGACGGGCGTGAGCGGCAGCGTCAGGCCGAAGGCGATCGCCACGAGGATCACGAGCGACTGCGCGCCGTTGGTCGGCAGCAGGAACACGACGGACTTGCGCAGATTGTCGTAGATGCGCCGGCCCTCGGCGACGGCGCCGCGGATCGTCGCGAAGTTGTCGTCGGCCAGGACGATCTCGGCCGCCTCCTTGGTCGCCTCGGTCCCCTTGATCCCCATCGCGACCCCGACATCGGCGCGGGTGAGCGCGGGCGCGTCGTTGACGCCGTCTCCCGTCATCGCCACGACCTCTCCGTGGGCCTGCAGCGCCCGCACGATGCGGATCTTGTGCTCCGGACTCGTGCGCGCGAACACGTCGACGTCGCGGACGACCTCCTTGAGCTGCTCCTGGCTCATCTCCTCGAGCTCGCCCCCGGTGAGCACCGGGGCGTCGTCGCCGGCGACGAGACCCATCTCGCGGCTGATCGCCATGGCGGTTCCGGCGTGGTCGCCCGTGATCATCTTCACCCGGATGCCGGCGCGGTGGCAGTCCGCGATCGCCTCGATGGCCTCGGGACGCGGCGGATCGAGGATGCCCCACAGGCCGAGGAACTCGAGATCCACGAGGTCGTCGAGGCCGACCTCGGTCGCGCGGGTCGGCTTGCGGGCGGCGGCCAGCACGCGCAGCCCCTGTCCGCTGAGCTCGGCGATCCCCCGCTCCCAGAACGCGCGGTCGACCGGCTCGGCGCCGTCGGCGCCCCGCTGGGTGAGGGCGCGCTCCAGCAGCCGGTCGGGAGCACCCTTGACCAGGATCGCGCGCGCGCCGTCGCCGGACTCGTTCAGCGTGGCCATGAACTTGTTCGCCGAGTCGAAGGGCACCACGCCGATGCGGCGCATGCCGTCCGACGAGGCGCCGCCCTTGATCGCGACGACCTTGAGCGCTCCCTCGGTCGGCTCGCCGACCAGCGTCCACCCCTCGTCGCCCGCCACGATGTGCGCGTCGTTGCACAGCGTCGCGACGGCGAGCAGCGCCGCGAGGTCGCCCCCGCCTGCGGGCGCGATTGTTCCCTCGGGGTCGTACCCGAGTCCCGTGGTCTCGTAGCGGCCGACCGGCGTGATCATCGCGCGGACGGTCATCTCGTTCTGGGTGAGGGTGCCCGTCTTGTCGGAGCACACCGTCGTGACCGACCCGAGCGCCTCGACGGCCGGGAGCTTGCGGGTGATCGCATTGCGGCGCGCCATCTGCTGCACCCCGAGCGCGAGGGTGATCGTCACGAGGGCCGGCAGACCCTCGGGAATCGCCGCGACCGCGAAGCCGATCGTCGCCGACACGAGTTCGGGCATCGGCATCCCGTGCACATACCGGCCGATCAGCAGCATCACGACCGCCATGCCCAGGATCACGAGGGTCAGGACGCGACCGAATCCGTCGAGCTGCTTTGTCAGCGGAGTCTGCAGGCCGCCCGCCTCACCCACGAGCTGCTGGATCTTGCCGATCTCGGTCCTGCTGCCGGTGCCCGTCACGATGCCGCGGCCCTGACCGGCCGACACGATCGTCCCCGAGAAGGCCATCGACGAGCGGTCGCCGACGCCCGCGCGCGCGGCCACGGCTTCGGTCTGCTTCGACGCCGGCACCGACTCGCCGGTCAGCGCCGCCTCCTCGATCCGCAGCTGGGCAGCCTGCGTGAGCCGGATGTCGGCGGGCACCTTGTCTCCGGGTGCGAGGCGGACCAGGTCCCCCGGCACGAGTTGGGAGGAGGGCACCGTGCGCCAGCCGTCATCCCGCCGCACGCTGGCTTCGTTCGAGAGCATGCCGCGGATGCCGGCGAGCGCCTTCTCGGCCCGACCTTCCTGGACGAACCCGATCACCGCATTGATGACGGCGACCGCCATGATCACCCAGAAGTCGAGCCAGTCCCCCATGATCGCCTTGATGGCGGCCGCGCCCAGCAGGATGTAGATCAGCGTGTCGTTGAAGTGGGCGAGGAAGCGCAGCCACGCGGGCGTACGCGGCGGCTCGGGAAGCACGTTCTCGCCGACGGCGGCGAGCCGCTCGGCGGCGCCCGCCGAGGTCAGCCCTCCCGGACCCGTGCGCAGCGCCTCCTGCACCTGCACGATCTCGAGCGCGAACGGCTGCTCGAGGTCGAGCTCCGTCGCGGTCAGCGCAGCAGCCATGGCACGATGCTACGCCGCGCCGTCGAACATGCTCGTGACCGAGCCGTCCTCGAAGACCTCCTTGATCGCGCGCGCCAGCAGCGGTGCGATCGGCAGGACCGTGAGGCCGGGGAAGCGCTCCTCCGGCGGCATCGGGATCGTGTCGGTGACCACGACCTCGTCGATCGCCGCATCCTGCAGGCGCTCGACGGCCGGCGCGCTGAAGACGGGGTGCGTGGCGGCGACGATGACGCGCTCGGCGCCGTTCGCCTTGAGCGCCTGCGCCGCCTTGACGATCGTGCCGCCGGTGTCGATCATGTCGTCCACGAGCAGGCAGACCCGCCCCTCGACCTGGCCGACGATCTCGTTGACGGTGACCTGGTTGGCGACGTTGGGATCGCGGCGCTTGTGGATGATCGCCAGCGGCGCACCCAGGCTGTCCGACCACTGGTCGGCGACGCGCACGCGTCCGGTGTCGGGCGAGACCACGGTGAGCTTGGCGCGATCCTCGTCCGACAGCGTGTCCTGGAAGTACTCGAGCAGCACCGGCTTGGCGAACAGGTGGTCGACGGGTCCGTCGAAGAACCCCTGGATCTGCGCCGCGTGCAGATCGACGCTCATGACGCGATCCGCGCCCGCGGTCTTGAGCAGGTCGGCGACCAGGCGCGCGCTGATCGGCTCGCGGCCGCGACCCTTCTTGTCCTGCCGGGAGTACGGGTAGTACGGGGCGACGACGGTGATGCGCTTGGCCGACGCGCGCTTGGCGGCGTCGAGCATGATGAGGGTCTCCATGAGCCACTCGTTGACCGGCGGGCCGAAGCTCTGGATCAGGAAGAAGTCGCAGCCGCGGATGGAGACCTCGAAGCGCGTGAGGATCTCACCCGAGGCGAACGTGCGGTGCTCGGTGGGGACCAGCTCGGTGCCCAGGGCGGCAGCGACCTCCGCGGACAGATCGGGGTGGGAGCGCCCCGAGGCGACGACGAGCCGCTTCTTGGTCTTCGCGATGATGCCGGGCGCGATCCCGCGCTCGGCATCCAGGTCAGCCCTGTGCTTCTTGCGAGCCATCGTCCGCCTTCTGTGCGGACCGAGCGCGGACCGCAGCATCTGCGGCACCCGTCCCCGGTCGGTTCTTCTCGACCCACCCCTCGACGTTGCGCTGAGGGGCGACGCTGAGAGCGAGTGACCCGGCGGGGACATCCTTGCGGATGACGGCGCCGGCACCGGTCTTGGCGCCTTCTCCGATCCTAACGGGCGCCACGAACACGTTGTGCGAGCCGGAGTGCACCTCGTCGCCGATCACGGTGCGGTGCTTGGCGAGATCGTCGTAGTTGGCCGTGATCGCGCCGGCGCCGAGGTTCACGTGACGGCCGATCTCGGCATCGCCCACGTACGACAGGTGCGGCACCTTGCTGCCCTCGCCGATCGTGGAGTTCTTGGTCTCGACGAACGTGCCGATCTTGCCCTTCGCGCCCAGTTGGGTGCCCGGGCGCAGATACGCGAAGGGCCCGACCGTCGCACCGGCGCCGATGACGGCGAGAGTCGCGTCGGTACGGGTCACCGTCGCCCCCTCCCCCACCTCGCAGTCCACCAGGCTCGTGTCCGGTCCGATGATCGCCCCTGCGGAGACGGCCGTGGCGCGCAGGATGTGGGTGTTGGGCAGCACCGTGACGTCCGGGGCCAGGGTCGCGGTGACGTCGATCCACGTCGTGGCGGGGTCCTGGATCGTCACCCCCTCCAGCTGCCAGCGGCGCACCGTGCGGGCGTTGAGGATCCGTCCGGCCTCGGACAGCTGCGCACGGTCGTTGACCCCGAGCGTCAGGGCGACGTCGCCGACGACGGTGGCCGACACCGGCAGCGCGTCCGCGCGCAGCAGCCCGATCACGTCGGTGAGGTACTTCTCGCCCTGTGCGTTGGCCACGCCGACGCGCGCGAGCCGCGCGCGCAGTTCGAGCGCGCGGAAGACGTACACACCCGCGTTGATCTCGGGCACGGCGGCCTCGTCCTCGCTGGCGTCCTTCTGCTCCACGATGCGGGCGACCGTGCCGTCGTCGTCGCGGATGATGCGGCCGTAGCCGCTCGGGTCCTCGACGACCGCGCTGAGCATCGTGGCGGCCGCGCGCGCCGACCGGTGCGCCGCGACCAGCCGCTCGAGCGTGACGGCATCCAGCAGCGGGACATCGCCCGAGAGCACCAGGACGTCGCCGTCGAAATCGGGCAGCTGCGCGAGGGCGACCTCGACGGCGCGTCCCGTGCCGGGGATCTCGTCCTGATCGACCACCACGACCTCGGGCGAGACCCCGAGCACCGCGTCGGCGACCTGGTCGCGCTCGTGCCGCACGACGACGAGGACATGCGCCGGGGCGAGGTCGCGGGCCGTGTCGAGGACATGCCCGACCAGCGGGCGCCCGCCGATGCGGTGGAGCACCTTCGGGAGCGCGGACTTCATCCGCGTGCCCTGCCCGGCCGCGAGGATCACGACCGCCAGCGATGCGTCGAGTGTGTTGTGTGCCATGCTCCGCCGCCAGGACTCGAACCTAGACCTCACAGCTCCAAAGGCTGTCGTGCTGCCATTACACCACGGCGGACCGCGGCGCCGGAGTCGAGGATCGGGCCGCCCGACAAGTCTGCCACGTCGCCTCAGCGGGCGACGACGACCGTGAGCGGGAGGCTGGTCACCGTGCCGGCGGCATTGCGGAACTCGACGACGTAGACGTGGCTGCCCACGGTCGCGGCCGACACCGCCAGACGCGCGACCTGTGCGGCCGGGGTCCGGGCACTCAGGTCGCCCTCGCCCACGAGCTCGCCGTTCTCGAAGAACCGGTACGACGTCGCGTTGGTCCCCCACCACAGGTTCGCCGTGACGGTGTACCGGCCGTCGCGGTCGTAGTTGTCGTGGCTGAGCACGGGGACTCCGGGCTGCGCGTCGGTCACGCGCACGGTCACCGACGCCAGTGCCGTCTCGCCGTGCGTGTTGATCAGCATGCCGGTGTACTCATAAGTACCGTTGCCGCGCCCCGCGATCGGGACGGTCACGCTCTGCGCGGTCGTGCCGCGGTGAGTGAGTCCGCCGCCGGCGATGAGCTCGCCGTTCTCGTAGATCCGGTAAGCCGACGCGTTCTGCCCCCACCACAGGTTCATCGTGAGACGGTAGTCGCCGTCGAGCAGACCGGTGTCCCAGCCGTTGTCGTGCGAGAGCACCCCGACGGCCGGCGCCGAAGTCGCGTTGTCGGCATCCCGGGCGACCAGCGCGGCCGTCGCGGCCTCGAGCCGCTGCACGGCGGCGGCGATGCGGTCCGCGATCGGCCAATCGGCGGCCGCGACGACACGCGCCGCGGCGAGGGCATCGGCCAGCGGCGCGAACGATGCCGCGGAGTGGTCCGCGGGGTCGAGCGCCGCGGCCGCGTCGATCGCACGCTCCAGTACCGCGGTGTCGGCGCGCGCACCCGCGCGGATGAGGCGGACCTCGTCGACCGTGCCCCACGCCCCGGCGCTGAGCGTTCCCGCGATCGTGACCGCCAGCGCGCCGTCGTCGCCGATCGTGACGACCGGCGTCGTCGCGGTGCGGAACTCCTGCCAGCCGGCCAGCAGGAGGGATGCCTCGGCGGCCCCGACCGCCGTCTGCGCCCGCAGGATCAGCCGGTCGGCGTCGCCGGCATCCCCGCCCTGCGAGACGGCCTCGAGCGCGTACGCTCCCGGCGTGACGCCGGCGATCTGCTGGCTGACGGTGAACGCGTAAGCGGCGTCGTGCCAGAACGAGACGGCGCGCTCCCCCGCGGCGGCATCGGCGGTCGCGCCGATCGACGCGCCGGTTCCGGCGACCTGCCAGGCCGCGGCGGTCGGGTCCTCGAACCCGCCGTCGAGGATCCAGGTGCGCGCAGTGACGGTCACCGTCGCGATGGCGGCCAGACCGGATGCCGTGACTCCCGGCACCCGATAGCTGCCCGAGCCCGCGAGCTCGGCGACCGCGGCGGCGTTCCAGGCCACGTCCTCGGTGTGGACGACGCCGTTCCACGCCCGCACCGCGACCGTGTCGGGCAGCGCGATCTCGTCGCCCTCGACGAGCACGACGACGGCGGGAAGCGCCGTCGGGGCGGGCGCCTCGCCGACGAGCTCGAGGCCGACGAGGGCGATCTCGACCCGGTGCTGCGCCTCGGCGACGTGCGCCGCGACCGGAGCGGACGAGGCGAGCACGACGTGGGCGATCTCGAGCGCCGCGTCGAGGGCGGCGAGCGAGTCCTCGGTGACGATGTCGCGGTCGACCGCCTCGGCCCGGTCGACGGCGGCGCGCAGGTCGGCGACGCCGGCACCGGCGGACGGACGCGTGAGCACGACGTCGTCGATCGTGCCCCAGGCCCCGCCCGGCAGCGTGGCGGTGATCGTGACGGTCGCACTGCCGCCGGCGGCGATCTCGACGGCCTCCGTCACGGGCGTCGACCAGTTCTGCCAGCCGTCGAGCGCGAAGTCCGCGCCGGCCGTGTTCTCCCCGGCCGTCACCTCGATGCGCACGTGCCCGCTGTCGCCTTCGCCGTCGCCCTGCAGCGACGCGGAGGCGGTGTACGCGCCGGCGGCGAGGCCGTCGACGCGCTGGGTGAGCGTGAAGGCGAAGGCGTCGTCGGCGTAGAAGTGCGCGGATCTGGTTCCCGAGCGCGGGTCGTCGGTGGCGCGCAGGGTCAGCGCCGACCCGGTCGCGGTCCACATCGACACGTCGGCGTCTTCGAAGCCGGGGTTGCGCAGCAGATTGAGCGCGAGCACGGTCACGGTGACGACCGTCGCGTGGCCGGCGGCGGTGCTCCCGGCGACGCGATAGGTGCCGGGACCCGAGATGAACCCGGCCGCCTCCGACCACACGACGGGCTCGGACTCGGTCGAGCCGTCGTTATAGGTCACGGTGACCGCATCCGGAAGGCTGACAGGATCCCCGTCGGTCACGGTGACGACGGGCTGCTCGACGGCGCTGACCGCGCGGGGCGCGGTCGCCCCGGTGCGGGCGTAGGCGAACACGTGGAGCGATTCGAGCGGCGTGCCGTCGGCGGCGAACAGCGCTTGGTTGTCCCACGCCGATCCGCCGTACCACTGCCCGGCGTCGTCGGGGTCGTACTCGGCGGCATAGCTGGAGGCCCAGCCCGAGCCGTCCCGTTCCCAGAGGATGCGGTTGGCCTCGAGCTGCGAGGGCGGGCCGACCGGGAGCCACGCGGGCTCCCAGTAGTAGACGCCGATGCCCGCCTCGCCCACGTCGACGACCGCCTGCACGACGTCGCGCACGGCCGTGGCCTGACCCTGCACGCTGACGGGGTACTGCGTGGCCTCGGACGGCAGGTCGATCACGTTGCCGTGCCCGTCCGCGTCGGCGAGCGTGTGCGCCCAGCTCGTCTCGGCCACGACGACCTTCTTGCCGTAGGTGTCGGCGACGTGCGAGAGCACCGCGGTGAGGTTCGCGAGCGTCCCGTGCCAGTACGGGTAGTACGACGACGCGAACACGTCGTAGTCGACGCCCAGCTCGTCGAGTCGCTGCGCGTAGCCGGCGTACCGGCCCGCGCTCTCCGGGTTCGTGAAGTGCAGCGCGACCAGCGCGTCGGGGAGCACGTCGCGCACGGCCGCCGATCCGGCCGCGAACAGCCGCGCCATGTCGGTGAGCCCGGTCACCCCGGCGACGGCGTTGTTGGTCTCGTTGCCGACCTGCACCATGCGCACGTCCACGCCGGCCGCCGCGAACTGCGTGAGAGCGTCCGCGGTGAACGCACCGACCGCGTCGGCCTTCTCCGCGACGGAGAGGCCGGCCCACGCCTTCGGCGCCTGCTGCTTGCCGGGGTCGGCCCAGAAGTCCGAGTAGTGGAAGTCGACGAGCACGCCGAGTCCGGCATCCGTCGCGCGCTGTCCGATCTCGACCGCGCGGGCGACGTCCACGTTGCCGCCGCCGTACCCGTTGCCGTCGGCGTCGAACGGGTCGTTCCACACCCGCACGCGCACGTCCGTGATGCCGTGGTCGGCGAGAACGGCGAACAGGTCCGCGGGCGCGCCGTCGGCGTCGCGGAAGACGACGCCGGACGCCTCGAGCGACAGCACCGAGGAGACGTCGACGCCGTTGATGAAGTCCTCGGGAAGGTTGTCGACCCGCTCGACCACGATCCCGGCCTCGACGGGGCCGTCGGCGGCGGCCGCGGGAGCCGCGAGCCCCGTCACCGCCAGTCCCGCCGCCGCGACGAACGCCGCGAGCCGCGTGAGGATTCCCCGCGCCGAGTGCGCCCGCACCGACCGCTCCTGCGCCGAATGCCCCCGCACCGAATGCCCCCGTGCCCGGTGGTCGCGCGCCGAGTGGTCCTGTGCCGAGTGGTCCTGTGCCCGCATGGCCGTCTCCGATCGTCATCGATCCGCAGCCCCGTCGCCTTCGAATCTGGGACCGGTCACAGTCTGATCCATGACGGCGCCGGAATCAACCCCCTCCGGCGCCCGAGATAATGGGGCCATGGCGCATGAGAACGACGAGGTCGACCGCATCGTGGGCGCGTGGAGCACGCAGCGCCCCGATCTCGACTTCTCGCCGCTCGAGGTGCTCTCCCGCGTCGACCGGCTGTCGCGGCACCTGGATCGGGCACGGCGGGAAGCGTTCCGGCGCAGCGATCTGGAGCCGTGGGAGTGGGATGTGCTGTCGGCCCTGCGCCGGGCCGGCGAGCCGTATCAGCTCAGTCCCAAGCAGCTGCTGCAGCAGACCCTCGTCTCCAGCGGCACCATGACGAACCGCATCGACCGGCTCGTGGGGCGCCGCCTCGTGCGCCGCGAGGCCGACCCCGGCGACGGCCGCAGCGTGCTGGTCACTCTCACCGACGACGGCAGGACCCGGGTGGATGCCGCGATCACGCGTCTCGTGGACGCCGAGGCCCTGCTGCTGGGCGCGTTGTCGCGCTCGGACCGCGAGCGGCTCGCCGGGCTGCTGCGCAAGCTCAGTCTCGGCTTCGGCGGCTGATCCGGGCGCGACGCCGGGCGCCGGACGCGACGTCTGACGCCGGGCGCGACGCCGGACGTCGGGCGCGACGCTCGACGCCGCACGCGGCCCCCGCTCCCAGGCCCAGCACACGGGCAGGCGTGGATCCTCGGGCCGTGAGCGAGTAGCGGGCCCGTCCGCCCAGCCGGGGCGTGCGGGACGGATCGATCCAGGCCGGTGGGATGAACCACACCTTCGCAGCGATCCCCCTCCCCTCGACGACGATGTCCCATCCGTCGTCATGGACGGCATGGTGGCACGGCACGCAGAGGGCGACGCCGTTGCCGAGGTCTGTCGGCCCGGTATCTCGCTCCCACCATCGGATGTGGTGGGCGACCGCCTGCGCGGCCGGCGCTCCGCAGCGTGCACAGCCCCCGTCGCGCTCGAGGAGGGCGAGCTTCTGGGCAGGGGTGAACAGCCGCTTCGCCCGGCCCCAGTCGAGGATCTCGCTCTCGCCGCCGAGGACGCACGGGATGAGCTGCGCCTCGACGGCGAGCCGGCGCACCGCGGCGGCGGGCAGCGGCTGATCGATGCCGTCGAGCGTGGCGGCGCCGACGCCGTCCGCGAGCGCGGACAACTCCATACGCACGACGACAGTGGTCGTCGGACCCGTCGGCACGGCGTCGCATCCGAGCGCGTGCCGGCAGAGGTCGGCGAGGGCGTCGGCCCGCAGCTGTCGCGCCGAGCGCTGATCCTGGACGTCTTCGGACGCCTGCTCGTTGCGCCGGAAGACCTGAGCGACGAGGCCATCGAGCGCGGCCTTGATCGGCGCGCCCGTCTCGACGTCGAAGGTGGCGCTGAGCACGAGCATGCCGTCACGCTCCTGAAGGTTCAGCGCCCGGCGCGAACGACGCTCCTCGTGCGCCGGCTCCAGCCCGTCGGGATCGAGCAGCGCTTCGGTACGCGCGAGCAGCTTACCGATCTCGTCGGGGCGCATCCCCGCCGCCAGTTCGGCCAGCTGCCGCTCCGCGTCGTCGAGTCGCGCTGGATCGACACGCACGGCGATCCGGTCGAGCATCGTGATGATCGCGGCGGCGACCGTCATCCCCATCACCCCGCCTGCGACCGCACGAGCCACGTGGGGGTGCTTCGCCGGCAGCGCCTCGCCCGTGAGCGACAGCCGGGGCGCCGTCGCCTCGCCCACCTGCATGAGCCGGAGAGTCTCGCCCCTGCTCGCCCCGGTCGTGGTGGAGATCAGCGACGCGGGCGTGCGAAACCCCTGCTTGCGGGCGAACGAGTCGCCGCCCAGTTCGGCGCGCGACTGGCGGGCGATCTCGGCCGCCACCGGCGCGAACGCGGCCTCGACACGACGCTTGAGCACGCCGAAAGCCTCGCTCACCGCGGCCAGTTCCGCGGGCGTCAGCGCCTCGGGCGGGCGACCGCCCTCGGCCGCCGCCAGCGCCTCGAGTGCTGCGGCGACGGACGCGAGCCGGTTGTCTTCCATACCTTCGAGAATAGAACGTATCTCCGACACTTGCGGAAGTTATCCACAGGCTGACACCGAACGCATGTAGGGACCGCGGCGGGCCTGCAGCCGATCAGGCTTCGAGCGCCTCGCCCAGCTCGAGCCACTGCAGCTCGAGGTCGTCGCGCTCTGCCTCGAGCGTCGTGATGGCGCGCATGCGCTCCCCCAGCCCGACGTAGTCGGCCTGGTCGTGCTCGGCGAGCGACGTCCGCTCGGCGTCGATCCGGGCGGTGAGCTTCTCGAGCTTGCGATCGAGGGCCGCCAGTTCCTTCTCGGCCGCGCGACGGTCCGCCCCGGTGAGGGCGGCACCGGCGCGTGCGGCACCGGCCGCCGGCGCGGCGGCCACGGCATCCTTCGGCCCGCGTTCGGCATCCGGGGAGGACTGCCGCGCGCGGAGGCGCAGGTACTCGTCGATGCCGCCGGGCAGGTGGCGCAGGCGCCCGTCGAGCACGGCGTACTGGTTGTCGGTGACGCGCTCCATGAAGTACCGGTCGTGCGAGACGACGAGCAGCGTGCCGGCCCACGAGTCCAGGAGGTCCTCGATGGCGGCGAGCATGTCGGTGTCGAGGTCGTTGGTCGGCTCGTCGAGGATCAGCACGTTGGGCTGCTCGAGCAGGATGAGCAGCAGCTGCAGGCGGCGCTTCTGCCCGCCGGACAGATCCTTGACCGGCGTGGACAGCTGGGCGGAGGAGAAGCCCATGCGCTCCAGCAGCTGGCCGGGCGTCATCTCCTGCGCCTTGGCGCCGGCGCCGAACGTGTACGTCGTCCGCAGACGCGACACGACGACGCGCACCGGCTCGTCCAGGTGCGGGTCGAGCTCGTCCATACGCTGAGTGAGTGTGGCGACCTTGACCGTCTTGCCGCGCTTGACGCGACCGCTCGTCGGGTCGAGGGTGCCGGCGACCAGTGCCAGGAGCGTCGACTTCCCGGCGCCGTTGACACCCAGGATGCCGGTGCGCTCGCCCGGCGCGATGCGCCACTCCACGCCGCGCAGCACCTCGCGCCCGTCGAAGGTCACGCCCGCGTCGAGCAGGTCGACGACGTCCTTGCCGAGGCGGGCGACGGCGAGGGACTGCAGCGAGACGCGGTCGCGGATCTCGGGCACGTCGGCGATGAGGGCGTTGGCGGCGTCGATGCGGAACTTGGGCTTGGACGTGCGGGCGGGGGCGCCGCGGCGAAGCCAGGCGAGCTCCTTGCGGGCGATGTTCTGCCGTCGCGCCTCGATCGCCGCCGCCTGCCGGTCGCGCTCGACGCGCTGCAGGATGTACGCGGCGTAGCCGCCCTCGAACGGCTCGACGATGCGATCGTGGACCTCCCACGTGGTGGTGCACACCTCGTCGAGGAACCAGCGATCGTGCGTGACGACCAGCAGCGCGCCGGCGTTCGCGGACCAGCGACGACGCAGGTGCTGCGCGAGCCACGCGATCCCCTCGACGTCGAGATGGTTGGTCGGCTCGTCCAGTGCCAGCACGTCCCAGTCGCCCACGAGCAGGCGCGCGAGCGCGACGCGGCGCCGCTGCCCGCCCGACAGCGTGGACAGCTCCGCGTCCCAGTCCAGGTCGCCGACCAGTCCCGACACCACGTCGCGGACACCGGCATCCCGCGCCCATTCGTGCTCCGCACGATCGCCGACGACGGCCGTGCCGACCGTGAGGTCGTCGTCGAGGACGTCGGCCTGATCGAGCATGCCGATGCGCACCCCGCCACGCACGGTGACGCGGCCGGCGTCGGGGGCCCGGCGGCCGGCGAGCATCGCCATCAGACTGGACTTGCCGTCGCCGTTGCGTCCCACGATGCCGATGCGGTCGCCCTCGTCGACGCCGAGCGAGACGCCGTCGAAGACGACCTTGGTCGGATACTCCAGATGCAGCGCCTCGGCGCCGAGCAGATGTGCCATCGGGTCAGGCGCGGATCGCGACGCTGACGTCGCCGAGCCACACGGTGTCGCCGGGCGCGGCCGCCGCCGGCGCGCCCCCGCTCTCGAGCTGATAGACGGTCTGACCGCGCTGCAGTCGCGAGCCGTTCGCGGAGCCGGCGTCGGCGACGGCGACGGTGCCGTCGGCCACGTTCAGGAACATGTGGACCCGCGAGACCGACCGCGTCGTGTCGGCGATGGGGATCGGCCGCGCGCCCATGGCGTGCGCGGTGTCGGCCGGCTGGCGGCCCAGAACCACCTGGCCGCTGACGCGGAGGCGCTCCCCCGTCGGGAGCAGCAGCTCGACGCTGTCCAGCCGCTGCGGGGCGGCGGGGGCCGACGCGACGGCGGGCTCGGGCTCGACATCGCGCGCGCCCTGCCAAGGCAGCGAGCGCGGCAGCGGAATCCGGTCGCCCGGAGGCGCGCCGGCGGCTCCCGCCCCGGCCGGCGCGGCCGGCGCGAAGGCGGGCGTCGGCGCGGGCGAGGCGGCGGCGCCGGACTGCGGGACGAGCTGACCGCACTCCAGGCAGTAGGCGCTGTTGGGGGTCAGCGTCGCGTTGCAGTGCACGCAGCGTGCTGAAGCCATCGCGCCCCCTCCCTTCGTCGCGGCACAGTCGCCCTCAGTCTACGTTCGCGCACGGTCACTGGTGCACGTCGGGCACGCGCACCGCGAGCCACCCCGACGGGGTCGTGAGCACGCCCGAGCCCGGGGTGCCGCGTCCGAGCATGAACTTCGGGATCGGCGAGCCGATCGCCTGGGTGCCCATGATCGTCGACTCCGGGCGCAGCACGAGCGCGTGCCGGGACCGCTTGGCTTCGACGACGGGGCCGCCGAACAGCGTCGACAGCGACTCGCTGTCGGCCGCGACGAGGAACACCGCGCGGTGCTTGATCCCGGTGAGGGTGTGCTCGATCGCCGCGTTCTTGAACTGCTCGGCGTCGTCGACGACGACCGTGACGAGCGTGTCCGCGTCGGGGAGCAGCGCGTCGAGCTCGGGAGGGCTCAGCAGGGGATTGTCGATCACCGGGATGCGGTGCTCGGCGGCCACCTGGGTGAGCACCGACTCGCGGGTCGCGACCACGACGATCGGGGTCGCCCTGGCCGAGGCGAGCTGGTGCACGATCGCCGCGAGCGCGGAGGAGCGTCCGGACCGGCGCGGACCGGTGATGAGGAATCCGCCCGCGCCCGGCCAGTCGACCGTGAAGCGCGAGAGCAGGTCGCCGCCGACGCCGACGACAGGCCCCGTGGCCGGCCCGGCCTCGCCCAGCGGCAGCGACAGCGCCTCGGTGAGCGACATGTAGCTCGGCAGCGGATCCACGCGCATGGGCCGCGGCAGCCGCCCGAGCGCGGCGAACTGGTCGAAGTGGTCGCGGACGTGCTCGACGGTGCGCCGCAGCAGCGTCGTCTGGGCCTCGCCCGCGACATCGCGCGACAGCGCCGCCAGCTGCGCCTCGGCTGCCGTCGGGCCGAACAGGACGCGTCCGGGCGGCAGGTCGGTCGGGACGTCCTTGGCCAGGATGCCGGCGGTGCGGTAGTCCGACAGATCGCGCAGCGGCAGGACGTACTGCTCGTCGACGAACGAGGTGATCTTGTCGCCGGACACGCCGCGGTCTCCCGTGATCAGCACGCGCACGCCGACGGCAGGCCCCTCGCGCAGGATCCGCATGAACTGGTCGCGGAAGGTCACGAGCTGATCGGGGTTCATGGTCGACAGCATGCGCTCCCACCCGTCGACGACGACGACCGCGTACGCGAGCCGATCGGCCGGCTGAGCCTGCGCGCGCTGCTCGGAGATGTGGCCGACGCCGGCGCCGGCCATGACCGCCTGCCGGCGCGCGAGGTCCTCGAGCAGCCCCTGGACGAGCCGGGGCAGCCGATCCGCGTCGAGCTGGGTGACGACCGCGCCGGTGTGCGGGGCGTCGACGAGCGGGAGCAACGCGCCGTTGCCGAAGTCGATCACGTACAGGTGCAGGTCGGCGGGCGAGAACTGCTGGATCAGCTGCGCCGCCATCAGCCGCAGCGCCGAGGTGCGCCCCGACATGGAGCCGCCGATGAACAGGACGTGCGAGGCGGTGCGGGCATCCCACAGCAGCGCACGCTGCGACTGCTCCCCCGGCACGTCCTCGAGGCCGAGGACGATCGCCGGCTCGGGGATCGCCTCGCCCTGGAAGCGCTCGAGCGGGAGGACGCTGGGCAGGGGAACGAGCCACGGCGAGGGGTTCCGGCGGATCCCGAGCTCCTGCGCGGCCGCGTTGATCAGGCCGACCAGCGCGCGCAGATCGGTGTCGTCGTGGTCGGTGACCTCGCCGCCCCCGCTGCCGAGCGGCGGGAACCTGGCCGGGTAGCCGAGCGTGTCCCACTGCAGCGGCGCTTTGCGGGGCGCCAGGCGGACCGTGCGCTGGACGCCGGGACGGATGCCGGCGACACGCGCCGCCTGGAAGGCGACCGGCGCCGACGACGGCCCCGTGCGCAGGAAGGCGCGTCCCGGGGTGGAGGGCGAGATCAGCGCCGCCTCGGGTGAGCCGAGCACGTCCGAGGAGTCGGAGCGGTCGGTGACGCGCAGCGCGACGCGCAGGCTGATGTTCGACTGCATCTCGGGCGTCACCACGCCCGAGGGCCGCTGCGTGGCCAGGACGAGGTTGACGCCTAGAGAGCGTCCCACCCGGGCGATGCGCACGAGGCCGTCGATGAACTCGGGCAGCTCGGTGCGCAGCTCGGCGAACTCGTCGATGACGATCATGAGCCGCGCGAGTCCGCGCGCGGCCGCGGTGTCGGCGTCCTTGGCCCACGCCGCGTCGACGTCCTTGGCGCCCATGTCGCGCAGCACCCGCTCGCGTCGCTTGAGCTCGGCCTCGAGCGAGGCCAGCGCGCGCTCGGTCTCGCGCGCGTCGAGGTTGGTGACCATGCCGACGGTGTGCGGCAGGCGCTCGCAGTCGGCGAACGCCGAGCCGCCCTTGTAGTCGACGAGCACGAAGTTGAGGGCGTCGGGCCGGTTGGCCAGTGCGAGCGAGACGACGAGCGTCTGCAGGAACTCGGACTTGCCCGACCCGGTGGTGCCGGCCACGAGCGCGTGGGGACCGTCGCGGCTGATGTCGACGGCGAACTCGCCCTCGCCGGTCGCGCCGACGACGACGAAGGTGTTGCGCGGCTGCGTGGTCCAGCGCTTGATGAGCGGAGCGGTGTCGTCCAGGTCGACCCGCATCAGGTCGACGAAGCGCACCGTGTCGGGCAGGATCGCGTCGTCGCCGACCCCGCTGACGTGGCGCAGGGAGCACAGGCTCCGCGCGACCCGATCGGCGCGGACGGTCGACATGCCGTCCAGCAGCACGACCGGATGGAAGCCGCCGCCGGTCTCGATGCGCGCGACCGACGCGTCGGCGGGGTCGATCTCGACGACGTGGCGGGCCTCTTCGGGCAGGCGGGCGCGCTCCGTGTCGATCGCGACGATGTGGATGCCGCGCCCCGCGCCCTGCTCGAGCAGCGGCACCATGCCGGGCAGCATGCGCGCGTCGCGGGCGCCGTCGACGATGACGAGGATGTCCTCGAACGATGCCGCGCCGCGCTGGTCGCCGGCGCGCAGCCGATGCTCGAGGGCGACGGTGAGCTCCCGGATGCGCTCACGGCGGGTGTCGTCGGTGTTGCCGACCGTGACGGGGCCGTCGGGGGTCGGATGAGCGTGCGGCAGCCACTGCACGAAGTCCCACTCGCTCGAGGCGTCGTCGGGGCAGATCACGACGATGCCCGCGTCCCGCGGCGAGCGCAGCGTCGCGAACGAGGCGACGACCGATCGGGCCAGCGCCAATGCGGCGGCGCGGTCGCCGGCGATCCCCAGCGGACCGCGGCGCAGGTCGGCGGCCAGGGGCGAGGGCGTCACGCCCACGCGGTGGGCGATCCCGCGGTCCTTCCCGCCGCCTTCGAAGCGCGCGTCCAGGTCGACCTCGGTGACCCCCAGCCGGACCGACATGGCGTCGGCGTCGCCGCGGCGACGCTCCCACAGCCGCGCCAGCGGCGCCGTCGCGATGTCCTCGACGACCACGGGATCGGGCAGGCGGTACCAGGCGGTCAGGCGCTGCCGGCGCGTGAGCTCCGCGATCCGGGCGGCCGCGGCGCGCACCTCGTCGATCCACTGCTGCTCGGTCTTCACGCCCTTCTTCTTGGCCAGCTTGCGGTTGGTCAAGAAGGATCCGATGACCATGATCGGGCTCGCGGCGGCCATCAGCAGCATGATCATCCGGCCGAACACGAGCGCCATCGTCACGCCGAGCACGACCGGGATGACCGCTGACAGCCACGGCAGCGGCGACTGGTCGGGGTCGTCCGGCTTCTCGCCCGGCAGCACGACGACGGGAGGCTCCGTGCTCGGCATGATCCGCGCCGGGCGGTTGAACGCGCGGTCGCCGAGGCTGTCGCGATGCAGGTCGGCGTCGGAGGCGGGGACGACGCCCAGGCGCAGGATGCTGGCGCCCACCTGCACGAGGTCGGCCGGCGCGACCGTCGCCGCCTGGCCGATCCGCTCGCCGTTGACCCAGACCACCGCGTCGGGGCCGGCCGGCTCGATGGATGCCGTGAGGGGCCCGGCGTGCGGGTGGCCCTCGATCGCGACGACGGCGTGCACGGGCTGCAGGCCCTCGTCGGCGATCGCCAGGTCGCCGCTGCGGCCGACGGTGAAGCGCATGCCGTGCTGGACGGCGACCGATTCGCCCGCGAACGGACCGCCCACGACGGCCAGCCGCAGGGTTCCCGGCTCGAGCACGGGCGCCGCCGCGTCGGGTAGCAGGGTGCTGCCCGACAGCACCGGCGTGTTCGCGAGCGGCTCGGCGGGGTCGGCGGCCGGCGCGATGGCCGACAGCGGCAGCTGCAGCGCCTCGGCGGCCTCGCCGACGGTCGTGGCCTCGTCGGTGTCGAGCAGCCAGGTGCCGGCGGCCCGGCCCGCCTGACTGCCGACGGTCACTCTGAGCGTCATCCGTGGTCTCCCCGTCGTCGTCTCTCGGTCATCTCGCCCCGACCCGGTCCAGCAGGACCGTGAACGAGGGGAACAGTCCGCTCGCGCCCGTCGAGCCGCCCTCGGGCGGCAGCGGCGGGATGATCGCCATGGGCACGGGTTCCTCGCCCGCAGGCGCCGTCGGCACGAGCCCGCCGTCGCCTCCGGTCTCGACCAGTGTCACAGATCCCCATGCCTGCTCGCCGCCCGCGGCGACGTGGAACGAGAACTGGTCGACGTGCCCCGACCCGCGATACACGGCCCGCCCGTCCGCTGCGCAGGCGACGGCGCCGTGCGCGCTCGACCCGCATCCGACGACGACCACGTCGGCCTCTCCGCGCGACGCGGTCAGGGCGCGCAGGTCGATCTCGGCCGATCCGTTCTCGTCGAGGGGCACGCGCACATCGAGCGCCGTCAGGGCGACGCGCTCGTCGCCGGGGTAGACGAACGCGGGCACGCCGGTGCGCGCCGCTGTGCCGAAGTCGTCGGCGATCGCCACGTGGATGTCGGCCTTGCCGCGATAATCGCGCGACGCGCGGAAGACGACGTGCGTCGCCGTGGTCCAGGCCGTGCCGGCCTCGACCGGATCGACCGTGAGGATGCGCGCGGACCCGCCCTCGCCGCACACGGTGCAGGCGAGGCTGAAGTCGGTCAGCGGCACGCGCAGCAGCGCGCCGGCGGCGACGAAGCGCTCGGACGGCGCGCGCGTGGCCGGAGCCGGCGGCGCCTCCAGGCTCACCCGGTACGTGACCGTCATCGTCCGCAGGCCCGTCGTGAGCGGTACCGGCAGCATCGTCGCCCCGGCATCCGGGTCGTAGCCGTCGGCGGCCAGGACGATCAGTTCGCTGTCGCACTCGCGCACCAGCGCGCTGGCACGCCGCACGGCCGCGCAGTCGACGATGCGCCACGGCGGCGGCGGCTCGATCGAGGCCGTGTCCGCGTACGGGATCGCGAGATCGGCGGGGCCGGCGGCGGGCGGCTCCTCGGCGGACGTGTCCGCGTGGCCGGCGGCAGCGGCCCCCAGGACGAGCAGCACGGCGGCGACGACGGCGATGACGCCGCGGGCGATGCCGACCACTCGTGCTCCTTCATCTGCCGTACGGGGCCGGACACGGCACCGATATAGCATGGTACGCGGCCGGGCCGATGCCCGCGGAGACGCCTGACATCGACGAAGGGATCCCGATGAGCGGATACTCGACGTCGTCGTCCGAGCCGGTCATCGGCGTCGAGCCGGGGCGCCCCCGTGTCGGCGCGGCGGTCGAGCGCGAACTCGGCTCGGGCATCGAGGTGCTGCCCGAGATCGTCGAGACGCGCGCGCGGCAGCGACCGTGGTGGCTGCACCCCGCCTTCGTCGTGTCGATCATCCTCACCTTCCTGACCGGGGCCGGCGCGCTCGCGTTCTGGATCGTGTCGATGGTCACCGATGACTCGGTGAAGGTCACGAACCTCACGATCGGCGCCGAGGCCGGCAACGTGACGCTGCGCTGGGACGGCCCCGATGCGCCCTACTCGCTCTACGAGGTCTCGGCCGACGGCGCCGTCAGCGACCTCACGCAGCTCGTGCGGGGCACCACCGCGTCGATCTTCTCGGCGGCCGGTCTGTTCGACGACGGCAGCTGCTTCGTCGTGCGACCCGCGGTGCGCACGGGAGAGATCTCCCTCGACGCCGCGACCCTCCAGTCGCAGAACGGTGCCGGCGTCTGCGTGGCCGACGCGCGATGAGGCGTGCTCTCCTGGCCGGCCTGGCCGCGCTCGCGCTGGTGCTCACCGGCTGCGCGGCGGACGTCGAGCCGCCGCCCCCTCCCGCGGGTGTCGATCTGAGCAGCGCCGATCCCGCCGACGGCAACGGGCTGTGGCTGCGTTCGGGCGCCGAGGTCACCTCGATCATCGCCGAGGCGATCCGCGCGGGCGGGCCCGTGCACGTGCGCGGGTCGATCACCGAGACGATCCAGCCCGATCCCGAGTCCGACCCCGAACCGGGCCGGACCATCGTGCTCGACTTCCACGGGACCGCCACCACGTATGCCGCGACCGTCGCCGCCGGCGATGTCGCGATCGACGTCATGGTCTCGGCGGGCGGCACGAGACTGCGCGGGAACGCGGCGTTCGCGCGCGCGCACCCCGGCCGCGACGCCGGCACGGTCGTGTGCACGACGGGGCTCGACGGCGCGCTGGCCGACTGGGCCCCGCTGCTGGACCCGGCCGCGCTGGTCTCGACGCTGCTGGCCGGTGCGGGCGTGGGCGCCACCACGCCCCCGCCCGAGGGCGACACCCTCGATGTGGTCGCCGGGGAAGCGGGCGCGGTGGTGGGTGTGCTGGTCGTCGAGCGCTTCGGCGCACCGCTGCCCCGCAGTTTCATCGCCGCCGACGGCAGCGGCGATGCCGAGCTCACCTTCGCCGACTGGGGCGCAGCGGTCGACCTCGACGCCGCCGCCGAGAAGCTCCCCTGCCCGGCAACGTGACCGGGCGGACGACATCGTGAAGGATCGGACCCCATGACGGACCGCACACTGGCCGACGACCCCGACTTCGTCCAGCGCCGCTCGCCGGTGCTCACGGGGGTCTTCGTGACGCTGGCGATGGTCGCCGGGGCCGCGCTCGTGCTGTGCCTCGTGAACCTCGACGCGCTCGCCGGCGACGGCACGGTGTCGTGGCGCGGCCGCAGCACGACCGCGCTGTCGGGCATCGTCGCCCCGACACTCGTGGGGCTGTCGGCGTTCGCGACCGTCCTGTTCGGCTGGCTGGCGCTGTCGGGGGCGTCGCGGTGGGTGCGCGTGTCCACCGGAGCGGTGCTGCGCGGCTTCGAGCTGCGGGCGGCCGGCGACGATGCCGTCGCCGCAGAGCTGCACCGCCGCCTGGCCACCGGCGATCCCGCCCAGTACCTGCCCGTGCCCGTCGCCAAGCGGGGCGACATCCGCGTGCACGTCTACCGCGCCGACGCGGACCGTCGCGCGTTCGCCACCGTTCAGAACGGCAGCGGCGACGCGGCGCGTACCTGGCCGCTGATCGAGCTGCGCGACAGCGGGTACGTGCAGGTGAAGCGACGCACCGCCGAGGACTTCGCCCGGCCGTACATCGCCTCCGGCGGCACGACCGACCCCGAGCTGCGCCCGTGACGACACCGCGTCTGCCCGATTTCGAGGTACGCGTCGAAGCGACCAAGGTCGACACGGCGCGTCGCTGGAACGCGGCGCTCGTGATCGCCGCACTCGCCGTGCTGCTCGCGGTGGTCGCCGGCATCGTCGCGATGGCGGCGACGGGCTTCGGGTCCTGGGTCACGTTCGTGCTCGCCGGCCTGCTGGCCACGCTGTGCCTGGCCGTGCTGTGGACGGCGCGCTCGCGCACCCGGATGCTGCGGCTGCTCACCGCCGGCGACGCGGTGCTGCGCGCCGATGACACCGGCATCCGGCTGCCCGGTCTCGGCGAGATCCAGTGGGACGAGGTCGTCTTCGTGTGCGTGACGAACCATCGCGCGCGCACGGAGCGCCTGCGGCGCGTGCCGTTCTACGGCTGGGCCGGCCGCGCGGCGATCAGAGCCGGCAACGGCACGATCCTGTGCGAGCTGGCCGTGCGCGACGGCGTCGCGCTGCGCGCGCGGGCGGGGGATGCCGGGGGCGCCGACCGTGTGACGCTCTACCCGGCGTGGCCGGACGGCCTGCGCAGGGGCACCGTGCCGCTGCTGCTGGACGCCGTGTACGACGAGCTGGACACCCAGGCGACCGTGAAGGTGCTGTTCGCGCAGGCGGCGCAGCGCGGCATCCCGCACGCCCTGTTCGAGCAGCTCCCGGCGGCGATGATGTGGAAAGGGCGCTACCTCGACGAGATCATCGCGGGCGCCGGGCCGGCGCGCGGCTGAGCCGCAGCGCCGGATCGGCGTCACGCCCCGGGACGCGGGACGGTGACCCCGACGGCGGCGAACGGCGAGACGAGGACGTCGTACTGCTCCGGTGTCAGCGCCGGCGCGGCGACGATCGCGTGGGCGGCGAAGAGCGTGTCGTTCACGGCGGCGCTCAGCGCGCCGTCGGCGGAGACCCCGAGACGCGTCTGCAGCGGTTGGATCGTCTCGCGCACGCGCCGCTCGACGGCGGCGAACTCCGCGGCCGACAGTCTGGCCGCCTTGCGGGCGGCGATCCGCGGCGCCGGCGTGAGGGCGCGACCGGCCGCGCGCACGCGCGCGAACTCCTCTGCGCTGAGTCCCCCGACGCGTTCCAGGAATGCGCCGAGCGGGTCATCGTCAGGGTCCACTGTCACTCCAGCTCCTCCGCGACGTCTGTCGCTGCTCACCAGCCGGGCTGGCCCGCGCAGGACTGACTCAGCGGGAAGAAACCCGTGGTCGGGTCCTTGAACAGGCGCCACGATTCCGCCGCGTCTCCCCCGCGCGCCGCCTGCTCCATGCGATGCAGGGTCGCCACCGCGACGGGATGCCAGGTCAGATACGACTCCTCGTCGATCCCCGAAGTGCCCTCGGCGAGGACGGCCTGCACCACGCCGATGCGCTGGATCAGCACCGCGATCTCGGAGGGCTTCATCGTCGAGAGGATGCCGGTCTCCACGAGGTCGGTCACCGGCTGCCGCAGCGCCGCGCAGCGCGCCTCGAGCGCTGTGCTCGTCATGCGCTCACCGGCCCGAGCTCGAGCACGCGACGCACCTGGGGCTGCCCCGCCATCTGCGCGATCACCTCGAGGTGCTCGTAGAGGCCGCTCAGCCGCAGGTTCTCGGCCGTGGCCCGGCCGCCCAGTGCGAGCAGCGGGACGAAGCCGAAGCACTGCTCGAACCCGGGCACGCCGTCGCGCTCGGCGGCCTCGGGGTACGGCTGCCATTCCCAGACGCTTTCGAGCAGGGCGGCGTCTTCGACGGCGTCGATCAGCTGCGCGACGCTCGTCTCCTGGATCAGGTCGATCGCCCCCCAGCGCGACTTGATCACGAGGTACAGGCCGTTGACATGGATCACCAGGTCACCGAGCGCCGTCGCGAACAGCACCGTCGCGCCGTCGGGCAGGCCGAGCACGCCCTCGAGCATCAGCGCCGCCCGCGCGGGGTCCACGAAACGGAAGAACCCGTGCTCGCCGACGAAGCCGGCGCCCTGGGAGCGCCACAGATCCACGACGGCCGCGGGAACCTGTCCGGCGAACCGGGCGATCGTGTCCTCCCCGATCGCCTGAACCGGCTGGAACGAGCCGAACGCCGCCGCCGCGCCCGGCTCCCGGATCACGAAGCCGGCCGCGGCCAGCGCGGCGAGGTACTCCTCGAGGCTCGCCGAGCGCCGCAGCAGCTCGCCGAGATCGCCCTCGTTGTCGGCGCGCAGGAAGGTCGCCGTGACGAACGGATGCCAGGCCGGCGCCGACCCCGGCTGCGGCGGCGGCGCCGACATGCTGATGAGCGGGCCGGGGGCGCCGACCAGGCGCAACGACAGTCGCTGCGCACCGTCGAAGACGAGGTATTCGCGCGACGGGCCGGCGGGTGCGCTCACGAGAGCCCTCCGTTTCCGTAGATCTCCTCAAGCAGCGCGAACATCTTCGGGTCGTGCGTCTGCAGCCACTCAGGAGTGTACTTGACCACGACCGCCGGATCGGCGCTGTAGGGGTGCCGCTGATAGGCGGCGATGCAGTTGGCGAAGTACTCCTCCTTGTTGGCCGCGGAGTACCAGTCCGGATCGAGCCAGGAGCGGTGGCCGCTGCCTCCGGCGGTCCCGTCCGGCGTGACGGGAGCGGCGGCGGTGCGCTCGGTGTACAGCTCCTGCAGCCGCGTCGCCTGCGCCGGGGTGAGCGCCTCCTGCACGGCGTGCCCGCCCTCGTGCGCCGCGACGAAGCCGGGGCCGTAGCCGGTCAGGCCCGGCAGCAGCGTCTCTTCGCCGATCGCGATGCGCGTGCGTCCGTCGACGACGGTCTTGATGCCGCGCACGTCCGCCCACTCGCGGCCGTCGAAGGTCTTCTTGCCGGCCAGATCCGCGTACTCGGCGAGGTCGGTCAGCCGCGTGCCCTGAGGGATCACGTCGATCGCGACCGGGTTCGCCGCGAGGACCGCCCGGTTCGCCGGCGCCAGTGTCTCGAACAGCTCCCGGGCGTGGGTCTGGGCGATGTCGATCGCCTGGACGGAGGCGCCGTTGCCGTTGACGCTGCTCGCCGAGGTCGGGTGCGGCGCCCCGCCCGCATCGCCGGCGTCGGATGGCGTTGCCTGCCCGTCGGGCGCGGGCGCCGGGTCGGCGGACGGTGCGGGGGCGTCGAGGGTGTTCACCGCGCCCAGCTCGACGTTCAGGTGGATGTGCGGGAGGAGGCTCGGGTGGATGCCGTCCGCAGCGAAGTCGACCATCGTCCCGAGGTCACCGCGGCGCGGGCGCCACTGGTTGCCGAGCGAGCTGTTCACACCGCCGTGGCCGATGCCGTCGAAACGGTCCGCCCGTCCGCCGGCGACCTGGTCCGGGCCGTGCAGGATGTGCTGACCGTCGACGTCGATTCCGGCGGCGGCCAGCGCGTCGCGCGCTGCGGCCTGCTCGGTCTTGCCGACGCGTCCCTGGGCGTCGTAGAAGTCGGTGTTGTGCCGCCACTCCGCGACGGAGAGGTCGTTGAGCCCCTGCTGCTGCAGCTCCACCTGGCGGGTGAACTCGTTCCAGTCGTGCTTCGGGTTCGACATCTCGAACGGGTCGATCTCGATCGGATCCTTCAGTACGTAGGATCCGTCGTCGCTGCGGACGATCGGCGAGTCAGGCTCGGCGGTGAGCGCATCGAGCTGCTGACGCACCTCCGGGGTGAGCTCGGGGATCTCGTAGCCGTTGAACGTCGTGCCGGGGCCGTCCGCGCCGTCGGAGGCGTGATCCGGGGCCGTCGGCGCCTCGCCGGCGGGCGTCGCATCCGGCCGCGATGCGGGGGTGTCGGGCGTCGATGCGGGCCCGTCGGGGTTCGCTGCGGGGCCGTCGGGGCGCGCACCACCGGCATCGGGGGCCGGCGCGGGCTGCGCTCCGAACAGCGACGACCCGGTCGGTGTGCGCACGAACGGCTTCGCGAAGACCGCGCCACCGGCGGCGGCGGCGCTCGCGGCTGCGGCCGCGGCCTGCTCAGGTTCGATCGGCGAGCCGTCGCCGTCGGCATCGCCGGCCTGCGCCGGCGCGTCGGATTCGGCGCCGTCCTGCGCGGGAGCATCGGCTTCGGCGCCGTCCTGCGACGGGGCATCCGGGGAAGGGGCGTCCAGGGCGGAGGGCACGTCGACGACGGAGGGCACGTCGACGACGGAGGGCACGTCGACGGCGGAGGGCGACGACGATGTCCCCGCCGGGACGCCGCCGACCGGAACGGCTCCCGCAGCCGGAGCGGACGGCGAAGCCGGAGCGTCCGCGGCAGGCCCACTCGGCGCATCCGCCGCCGGGACACTCGGCGCATCGGCCGCGGGGGCACTCGGCACATCCGCCGCGGAGGTGCTCGGCGCATCCGCCGCCGGAACACCCGGTGCGTCCACCGCCGGACCGCTCGGCGCATCGGCGGCCGGAGCAGTCGGCGCATCCACCGCCGCACCGCTCGGCGCGTCCACCGCCGGGACACTCGGCGCATCAGCCGTCGACGGCGTGCTCGGCGCATCAGCCGACGGCGTGCTCGGTACATCAGCCGACGGCGTGCTCGGCGCATCGGCGGCCGGAGCGGTCGGCGCGTCCACCGCAGGGGTGCTCGGCGCATCCGCCGACGGAGAACTCGGTGCATCGGCGGCCGGAGCAGTCGGCGCGTCCGCCGTCGACGGCGTGCTCGGCGCATCACCCGACGGCGACGACGGCGCATCCACGGACGGCGCGTCCACGGACGGGGCATCCGGACTCGACGCTCCCGGCCCGTCGCCGCCGAGGCTGGCGGGCAGATCCGGGGTGCTCGACGAGACGTCGACCGACGTGCCGTCGCCGGCCGCGGTGCCGCCGTCGCCGCCGGAACCGGGCGTCGGCGCGTCGTTGTTCACGCTCACGCCCGAGCCGTCGCCGGCCGCGGTGGCCGTACCGCCACCGGCCGTCGGCGTCGGCGCCTCGACGCTCACGTTCACGGGGCCCGCCGCGCTGCCCGGGGTCGTCCCGTTGCCCGCGGGGGTGGCCCCGGGAATACCGGCGAGCGCCGGCGACACCGCTCCGCCGCCGTTGCCGCCGCCGGTCGGTGTCGGGCGCACGCCGGGCGCCCGGCCCGACATGGCGCCGCCCAGCAGCGAGCCGAGCACGACCGCGCTCAGGGGGTTGAACTCGGTGCCGTTCATCCGCGATTCCGCCGAGGCGCTGACCAGTCCGTCCAGCGCCCCCGAGGCCATCTCGACGCCGACGTGGGTGGTGCGACGCAGCGATGTGCTCGTGATGCGCGAGGTCCCCGCTCCGCCGACACGCGAGAACACGCCGCCGGCGCCGCCGCCGGCGGTCGCGGCGAGCGCCGCCGTCAGCACGTTCTGCGGCTGATACGCCGGGTCGAGCGCACCGCGCACCTGATTGAACGAGACGGTGGTGATCGCCGAGGCGATGCCGGCCGACAGCGCCTCCTTCGCGGCGTGGATGCCGACGCGGATCGCCGCGCGAGCGGCACGCAGCGCCGCCATGATGAGCGTGCGCAGCTTCTTGCACAGGTTGGCGATCTTGATCGCCCAGCGCATGACGGTGAAGGCGATCTTCGCGGCCATCGCCGCTGCTCCCGCACCGAAGGTGATCGCACCCAGGAGCACGCCGACGCCGATCTCGAGCGCGATCTCGACCGCCATCTGCGCGATGAACCAGCCGATCTCCTCCCAGGCCTTGTTCGTCTCGTCGATCATCGACTGAGCGAAGCCGGCCATCGAGGTCGCCGACTCGGAGAGGTTGCCGAAGGCGTCGGACATCTTCGTCTGGCAGGTGAGGATGCTGTTCTTCTGCGGGAAGGTCATCGAGGCCGCGTTCGTGAACGCCCCGTCGATCCGACCCTGGACGCGGGTCATCGATCCCGCCAGCTCGGTCCACGCCGACTGGGCGGTGCCGAGCTTCGAGGTGTCGGCGTCGGGAAGCCGCACGCCGATGGTCGCGAGGGCGTCCTGCAGGAACTCGCCGAACTCACCCAGCGGTGTCTGCGGGCCCGGCCCCAGGGCGCTGGGAACGGTCACCGAGGTCGGGAACGGGATCGCGGTCTCCTCGGGAATGCTCGACTCGGATGCCGCGCGGAACGCCCCCACCAGCTGCGCCCCGTCGTAGGCGCGCGCGGTGTTGCCGAGCGCGGCATCGAGGGTCTTCAGCGTGTTCGCCGCATTGATGACGCCCCGCAGCACGTCCTCCGCGTACCCGTTGTAGCCGGGCTCGCCGTCGGTGCCGTTCGCGAAGGCCTCGGCGGACTCCTCGTCGCCGGCCATCCCGCGCGTTCCGGACAGCGCCGACTGGCACGCACGCGCCGCCTGCCACGCCGTCTGCGCGATCGAGTGCAGCACGGCGCCGTCCGCCGCCAGGCGGGCGGCGTTCATCTCCACAGCGGGCATGAGTCCCGAGTTCCCTTCCGCCGCTCAGCCGAGCGACGACGTGATCTGGTTCCAGTTGGTGTCGAGCGCCTCGATGGTCATCTCGTACGCCTGCCGCGCACCGTCCACCTGATCCTGCAGGCCCTCGGCCGCGAGCGTCAGCGCTTCGGCCCCCATCGCCCACTTCTCGAACATCGAGAGGAAGTTGGCCATCGCGGGTCCCTGCCACTCGGCCGGGAGCATGTAGGCGAAGCCGCCCGCACCCTGCTTGAGCGCGGTGCAGTAGTTCACCAGCTCGCCCAGCGCATCGGCGAGGGCCTTCAGGTCGGCGGTGTCCGCCTTCTGCTCTGCCATCAGTCGATCTTCTCCACCGCGGCGGCGAGGTCGTCCAGACCGCCGCTCAGCCTCTCCGCCGACGCGCCGCCGGCGTCGACGCGTGCGTCGACCGCCCCGGCCGAGGCACCGGCATCCGTCACCTGCTGCTCGACCTGCTCGAACGAGACGGGAGCCCCGTCCGGGACGAGCGCGGGGTCGATGTCGACCTCGATGACCTCGTCGGACGCATCATCGGCGGGGCCGGAGCCCGCGTTCTGCCCCGAGCTGGCACGCACACCGCCGCCGCCCACGAACGCCGCCGCCCCCTGGCCGTCCTCGCCGCGACCGAAGAACTCCTCGATCAGCTCGGCACGCTCCTCACCGGTGTCGACCCGGGAGCCCACCGACCGCGTGGCCGCGGTCACGTTGCGGACGGCGGCGACGCGCCCCGTGAAGGTGCGCTGCACGCCCGACTCGGTCTGGGTGTACGAGCTGTCCGCGTTGATCAGACCGCTCTGCAGCGCCACCAGCGACTGCCGGACCGCGGCCGAGGTGGCCAGGAACGTGGCCCAGCCCTCACCGAACGAGTCCGCGTCCTCGCCGCGCCAGCTGACGTCGACCGTGCGCTTGACCCGCGAGTCGACCGCCGAGAGGTTGGCATCGAAGGTGGCGACGACCGTCCCCAACAGCGAGGCGACCTCGCTCAGCGACGACGCGCGTACCCGGAACGTGACCATCCGTCATCCCTCCCCCGCCGCACCGCGCTGACGCACGATGCGGACGATGTCGTCTGGTCAGCCGTTGAACGTCGAGGCGATCGCGTTCTCGCTGTCCTCGTACGACAGCGCCGCCTGGTTGAGCAGGTCGCTGATGCCCTGGAGAGACTCCTTGAGCTGGATGCCGGCCTGATCCCACTGCGAGTACAGCTCGTTGAAGCTCTGCGACGCGGTGCCGCCCCAGTCGCCGGAGATGAGGCCCTCGACGAGCGACTTCAGGTTCGACAGCTGCGACTCGATCGACTGCGAACCGCTGGAAAGCTGCCCGGCGACGCCGGCGAGCGAGTCGGAAGTGACGCGGATCTCGGCCATGGTGTTCCCTCCCTGGGATTGTGTCTGTGCGTCCGCGGGTCGAGCTGCGCTCTGCCGCCGCGGCCGGTGCCCCCAGCATATGCGCGCCTCGGAGCGCGCCCTATGGGGAGAACTCCCCAGAGGGCATCGCCCGCGGCGGCGCGACCGCGGCCGCTCAGTACCAGTAGCTCAGGCGCGGCGCGGTCGGCCATGCGAACAGCCGCGCGAGGCGCGCGGGGTCGTCGGTGTGCACGCGCCCCGCGCGGGCGAGGGTCGCGGCCGAGACCCCGCCGAGCAGGATCGCCGACAGCTCGGCGACGCCCAGGCGAACCGTCAGGTCGCCGTCCGTCCCCGCACCGGCGGTGACCGCGCCGCGGCCGTCCGCGTCGGTCTCGAGCAGGTAGCGTCCCGCCGTGAGGCCCAGCGGATCCTCGAGTTCCAGGACGATCCGGTCGACGCGGTCGTAGCGGCGCGCGGTGAGCACCGCCGCGACATCGAGCACGCGCAGGTAGTGGTGGTCGCGCAGGGTGATCCGCGCCGCCCGCTGGTCGGCGATCATCCACCACAGCGGCTCGTCGACCGACAGCTCCGATGCGTGGATGGTCCCGATCAGGTCCATGGAGAGCAGGAAGTGCCACAGCCCCGCGTACGCGTCGTCGGTCGCCGCGATGAGTGCCGCCACCCGCAGCGTCGACGCGGCGAAGTCGTCGTGGTTCTCCTGCGTCGAGTAGACCACGACACCGTCGATCCCGCCCGCGGGCGATCGGTACTGCACGGCGCGCAGCTCCCCCGCCTTCTCCGCGTCGGGACGCGTGCGGGTCTTGCGGTCCGCGTGGTCGTCCGACAGCCGGATCTCGCCCGCCGATCCGCGCCGCACGCGCTCGTGCAGCTCGGCGACGAGCTCCCGCGCCCGCGCCCGGGAGACGAAGTCGACGCGGCCCGGAGCCGTCGGCCCGATCCATCCCGCACGGCGCACGTCGATGCGCCACGTCGTCGCCGGCGCGGCGGGCCCGAACCCGAACCGCCCGTAGATGCCGGACTCGCTCACCGTGAGCGCCGCGATCGGAACGCCCAGCGCAGCGGCCGTGCGCAGCTCACCGCCCATGAGCCCGCGCAGCAGCCCGCGGCGCCGGTGGGTCGGCGCGACGGTGACCGCGCTGATCGCGCACGCGGGAAGCACGGCGCCGCCCGGCAGGGTCAGGTCGGCCACCCACGAGGCGAACGTCGCGACCGGCACCTCGGGGTCCGGCGATTGCGGGTCGTGCACGCCGACCTTGCGCCGGTAGCCGCCGCGCGCGAACGAGGTCTCACGCTGCAGCTCGGTGGGCTCGGCGTCGAGGAATCCGCGGAACACGGACTGCAGCCACCCCGCCACCTGCGCCGGGTCGGTGTCGTCCTCTCGTCGCACGTCGAGTCCGCGGGCGCGGACGGCTGCGGTCAGCTCGGGATCGACGGGCGCGTCGTGGTACCGCGCGATGAGGTCCGTCATGTGGGAGTCCTCCCCTGGTGGTCGGTCGGTTCTGTGCGGTGCGGTCGGTCGATGTCCGTCGCGAGATCAGCCGACGACGCGGGCGCCGGCCACGGGTCCGTGCACGGCGAGGGCGGTGTGCCCTTCGGTGCTCAGCGCCGCGACGAGCGTGCGGGCGTGCTCCGCGCCGTCGGCGATGAACGCGACGGTCGGTCCGGAGCCCGAGACGAATCCGCCGTGGGCGCCGGCCGCGCGGCCCGCGGCCAGGACATCGGCCAGGTCGGGTCGCAGGGACAGCGCGGCCGCCTGCAGGTCGTTGTGCGCCGCGGCGGCGAGCGCCCCGGCATCCCCCGCGCGCAGCGCCTGCAGCACGGCGGCATCGACGGTGGGCACGCCCCTGGTGGGCCCGATGTCGACCTCGCCGCGCAGCTCGTCGAGGCGACGGTAGACGGTGGGCGTCGACAGCCCGCCCTGGGGACTGGTCACCAGCACCCAGTCGATGCGTCCGCGGGCGAGCGCCGGGGTCAGCTCGTCGCCGCGCCCCGTCCCGACCGCGGTGCCGCCCAGGAGGGCGAAGGGGACGTCCGCGCCGAGCTTGGCCGCCAGCTCGTGCAGCTCGGCGGTGGTCAGCTGCGCGCCCCACAGCTCGTTGCAGGCCACGAGTGCCGCCGCGGCATCCGCGGAGCCGCCGCCCATGCCGCCGGCGACGGGGACGCCCTTGTGCACGTCGAGGTGGACGCCCTCGTCGATGCCCAGCACGCCCGCCAGCATGCGCGCGGCGCGCACCGCGAGGTTGCGGTCGTCCAGCGGCACGTCGGCGAGGTCGACGTCGCCGGTGACGCTGACGGTGATGTCGTCGGCGGGGGAGGCCACGACGTCCTCGAACAGCGAGACGGCCTGATAGACCGAGGCGACCGGATGATAGCCGTCCGGCCGTACGTCGCCCACGCCGAAGAAGACGTTGAGCTTTCCCGGTGCACGCACGTGCACGCGGTCGGCGATCAGGGCGAGGCTCACGCGGTCGCCGAGCTCTCCCACAGATCGACGTGGATGCTGTCGGACAGCGCGTCGATGCGTTCGATCTCCTCGGTGTCGAAGGCCGGGCCGTCCAGCGCCGCGAGGTTCTCGTCGAGCTGGGCGGGGCGGGAGGCGCCGATGAGCGCGGAGGTGACCACGGGGTCGCGCAGCACCCACTGGATCGCCATCTGCGCAAGACTCTGGCCCCGATGACGGGCGATGAGATCGAGGCTGCGCAGCGACGCCAGACCGTGTTCGCTCAGCCGGGTGCCGGGCAGCGAGGACCGCTGCTGCGCGCGCTCGGCGCTGCCGTCGCCGAGGTACTTGTCGGTGAGCAGCCCCTGTGCCAGCGGCGTGAACGCGATCGCGCCCATGCCCTCCTGCCGGAGGACGCCGGTCAGGCCGTCCTCGACCCAGCGGTTGAGGATCGAGTAGGCGGGCTGGTGGATCACCAGCGGCGTGCCGAGGTCGCGCGCGACCGCCGCGGCGACCGCGGTGCGCTCCGCGCTGTACGAGGAGATCCCGACGTACAGGGCCTTGCCCTGCCGGACGAGGGTGTCCAGCGCGCCGACGGTCTCCTCGATCGGGGTGACCGTGTCGACGCGGTGCGAGTAGAAGATGTCGACGTAGTCGAGGCCCATGCGCGTGAGGGACTGCTCCGCGCTGGCCAGGAGGTACTTGCGCGATCCCTGCGTGCCGTACGGCCCGGGCCACATGTCCCAGCCGGCCTTGGACGAGATGATCAGTTCGTCGCGGTAGGGCGCGAAGTCCTCGCGCATCATGCGTCCGAAGTTCGTCTCGGCCGACCCGTAGGGCGGGCCGTAGTTGTTGGCGAGATCGAAGTGCGTGATGCCCCGGTCGAAGGCGTGTCGCAGCAGCGCCCGCTGATTGTCGAAGGGGATGTTGTCGCCGAAGTTCCACCACAGCCCCAGCGAGATCGGCGGCAGGTACAGTCCACTCGTCCCGACCTGGCGGAAGTCGTTGCGCTCGTAGCGCGCGGCCGCTGCCGTGTAGGGACGGTGGAGGTCGCCGCCGCGCGCGGGCGGGAAGCGCTCGGAGTTGTCGGTCATCCGTCCAGGCTAGCGATCCGGCGCGCTCGCCTGGGCGATCGCGACGAACTCATCGATCGACAGTTCCTCACCGCGGGCCGTCGGTGCGACGCCGGCGCGCTCGAGCACCTCGCTGGCGTGGGCCGCCGATCCGCCGAGCAGGCCCGAGAGCGCCTGGCGGAGCATCTTCCGCCGCTGCCCGAATGCGGCGTCCACCACCTGGAACAGCCGGCGCCGCTCGTCCTCGGTCCCGCGGGGGTCGGGGTCGCGCTCGAACGCGACGAGCACGCTGTCGACGTTCGGGACGGGCCAGAACACCTGCCGCGATACCGTGCCGGCCAGGCGCCACGTCCCGTACCAGGCCGCCTTGACGCTCGGCGTGCCGTACACCTTCGAGCCCGCCGGGGCGGCGAGCCGCTCGCCGACCTCGGCCTGCACCATCACGACGCCGCGCTGGATGCTCGGGAAGTGCTCCATGAAGTGCAACAGCACGGGCACGCTGACGTTGTACGGCAGGTTCGCCACGAGCACCTGAGGATCTCCGGGCAGCTGGGTCACCCGGAGGGCGTCCGCGTCGATGACCGTCAGCGCCCCGCCGGGCACGCCGTGCGCGCGCGCGGTGCCGGGCAGCCGGGCGGCCAGCCGGTGGTCGATCTCCACCGCGGTGACCGTCGCGCCGGTCTCGAGGATCGCGAGGGTGAGCGAGCCCAGCCCCGGCCCGATCTCGACGACATGATCGGAGGCCTCGACGCGCGCCGTGTGCACGATCTTGCGCACCGTGTTGGCGTCGACGACGAAGTTCTGACCGAGCTTCTTGGTCGGCGTGACGTCGAGGTCGGCGGCCAGCGCGCGGATCTCCGCGGCGCCGAGCAGGGTGACGGGCATGCTTCGACTGTACTGGCCCGGCGCTCGCCGCCCGCCCGGCGCCGGCGTTCCTCAGCCCGCGGCGGCGCGCGCGGCGGCGGGCAGGGCGCCGGCGATCGTCTCCAGCGCGGCGTCGTCGTGGGCGGCGGTGACGAACCAGGCCTCGAACGCCGACGGCGGCAGGGAGATGCCGGCCTCGAGCATGGCGTGGAAGAACCGGGCGTGCGCGGCCGTGTCCTGCCGGGTCGCGGTCTCGTAGTCGGGGACGCCCCCGACGACGGCCGCGCCGAAGAAGACGCTGAAGAGCGTCCCGGCCCACTGCACGACGTGGGGCACACCGGCCGCGTCGAGCGCGGCCGAGGCGGCGTCGGCGACCGTGCGCGCGGCGACGTCGAGCCGGCGGTAGACGTCGGCGTCGGCCAGGCGCAGCGTCGCCAGGCCCGCGGCGACGGCGACCGGGTTCCCCGACAGCGTGCCGGCCTGGTAGACCGGGCCGTCCGGGGCGAGCAGGTCCAGGATCTCGGCCCGCCCGCCGACGGCGGCGACCGGCAGCCCGCCGCCGATGACCTTGCCGAAGGTGACCAGATCGGGCGTGACGTCCTCGCCGGCCTCGCGCAGCACGCCCGCGTATCCGGACGGTCCGGCCCGGAAGCCGGTGAGCACCTCGTCGCTGATCAGCAGCGCGCCGTGCGCGCGGACGGTCTCGGCCAGGAACGCGGTGAAGCCGGGCTCGGGCGGCACGACGCCCATGTTCGCCCCGGCGGCCTCGGTGATGATCGCGGCGATCCGGCCGGGGTGGGCGGCGAAGACGGCCGCGACGGCGGCGCGGTCGTTGTAGGGGACGACGAGGGTCTGCGCCGCGACGGCCGCGGGCACGCCCGCCGATCCCGGCAGCGCGAAGGTGGCCAGACCCGAGCCGGCCTGGGCGAGCAGTCCGTCGGAGTGCCCGTGGTAGTGCCCGGAGAACTTGACGACGAGGTCGCGCCCGGTGGCGCCGCGCGCGAGGCGGATCGCCGTCATGGTCGCCTCGGTGCCGGTGGAGACCAGGCGCAGCTTCTCGACGCCGGGCACGCGGCGGCGGATCTCCTCGGCCAGCTCGGTCTCTGCGGGGGTCGGCGCGCCGAAGGACAGGCCGCGCCCGGCGGCCTCGACCACGGCGGCGACGACCTCGGGATGCGCGTGCCCGAGGAGCGCGGGCCCCCAGCCGGCCACGAGATCCACGTACCGGCGGCCCTCGGCATCCGTGAGGGACGGGCCGGAGGCCGACACGAAGAAGCGCGGCGTGCCGCCGACGGAGCCGTAGGCGCGGACGGGCGAGTCGACCCCGCCGGGAATGACCCGCCGGGCGCGGGCGAACAGCTCGGCGTTGCCGGTCATGCCAGGCTCCGTCCGTCGCGGAGCCAGCCGGCGACCTCGACGGCCCAGTAGGTGAGGATCGCGTCCGCGCCCGCCCGGCGGATGCCCAGCAGCGTCTCGCCGATCGCCCGTTCGCGCTCGATGAGACCGGCCGCGGCCGCGTGCTCGATCAGCGCGTACTCGCCCGACACCTGGTACGCCCACACCGGCACGGACGAGCGCTCGGCGACCCGGGCGAGCACGTCGAGGTAGGGTCCGGCGGGCTTGACCATGACGACGTCCGCGCCTTCGGCGATGTCGGTCAGCGCCTCTGCGATGCCCTCGCGCCCGTTGGCCGGGTCGAGCTGGTACGTGCGCCGGTCGCCCTGCAGCGTCGACTCGACGGCATCCCGGAACGGCCCGTAGAAGGCCGAGGCGTACTTCGCGGCATAGGCGAGGATCGCCACGTGTGCGAAGCCGGCCTCGTCCAGCGCGGCGCGCACGGCGGCGACCTGGCCGTCCATCATGCCGGACAGCCCCAGGATGTCGGCGCCGGCGCGCGCCTGCGCGACGCCCATGCGCGCGTACACCTCGAGGGTCGCGTCGTTGTCGACGGAGCCGTCGGCGGCCAGCAGCCCGCAGTGCCCGTGATCGGTGAACTCGTCCAGGCACAGGTCGGCCTGTACCGTCAGCCGGCCCGCGGCGGCCTCGGACGCGACCGCGATGGCGCGATTGAGGATGCCGTCGGGGGCGGTCGCCCCGGATCCCCCGGCGTCGCGCGCGGCGGGGACGCCGAAGAGCATGACGCCGCCGATCCCGGCGTCGGCGGCCTGTGCGACGACCGCGGCGAGGCCGTCGAGAGGATGCTGCGCGACGCCGGGCATGCTCGCGATCGGCTGCGGCGCGTCGATGCCCTCCTTGACGAAGACCGGCAGCACGAGCTGCGCCGGCACGAGTGCGTGCTCGGCGGCGAGGCGCCGCAGCGCGGGTGTGCCGCGCAGGCGGCGCAGACGGCGGGCGGGGAACGAGGTCACGGGGACTCCTCCGAACGGGCGGGCAGGGTGTCGAGGGCGTCCAGCTCGGCGAGCAGCGCGTCGACGCTCTGGGACCGGGCGGTGTAGCCGACGGCGAAGCCGAGCGCGGCCGCGTCGCGGCTGGTGCCGGGGCCGATCGAGGCGACGAGCGTCGATGCCGGCAGCGTGCCGACCTGCCGGCGCAGCTCGCGGCCGACGCTGAGCGAGGTCAGCAGGACGACGTCGATGCGCCCCGCGGCGAGCTCCCCGGCGACGGCGGGGTCGAGGTCGACGCCGATCGTGCGGTAGCCGATGCACACGTCCACGGCGTAACCCTGCAGCTCGAGCTCATCGCTGATGACCGCCTGCGCGAGGTCGGAGCGCAGCACGAGGCACCGCCGGGTCGAGGCGGGACTGCGCCCCACGCACCACTGCGTGATCATGTTGACCGCCGACGACGTGCCCACCGGCACGAACTCGACCTCGAATCCGGCATCGGCGACGGCACGGGCGGTCGCGCGTCCGACGGCCGCGATGCGCGTGCTGGGCGGCACCGGGATGCCGTGGGCCACGAGCTGCTCGACGCTCGCCGCGCTCGTGACGAACAGCCAGTCGTACTCCCCCGCGCCCAGCGCGGCGAAGGCGACGTCGCGTGCGGCGGCGTCCAGCGGCGGAGCGGTCGTGATGAGCGGAGCGACGATCCCCGTGCCGCCGCGGCTCTCGACGTCGGCGCGCACGCGCGCGCCCCACGGACCCGAGCGCGGGATCAGCACGCGCGCGCCGGCCAGGCTCATCGGGCCGTCCCCGCGAGATCGGCGAGGTCGCCGGCACCGGCATCGAGCAGCTCGGCGACGATCTCGTCGGCGACTCGGGCACGCCCCGCATCGCCGCCGACCGCCGCCCGCGCGACGCGGCGCTCGGCGCGCACGGCGCGAGAACCGTCGAGTGCGTACACCTCGGCGACGAGGGCGACGCCGTCACCTGTCCGGTGCGCGGCGATGCCCACGGGAGCCGCGCAGCCGGCCTCGAGCCGGTGCAGCACGGCGCGCTCGAGCAGGCTCGTGGCCACAGCATCCGCGTCGGTCACCTCCGTCACGAGCGCGGCGGTGGCGGGATCGTCGTCGCGCACCTCGACGGCGAGCGCGCCCTGACCGGCCGAAGTGGGCCACTGCGTATCGTCGAAGCGCTCGGTGATCTCGTCGGTGCGGCCGATGCGGGTCAGCCCCGCCGCGGCCAGGACGATCGCGTCGAACTCGCCGTCGTGGACCTTGCGCAGGCGCGTGTCGACATTGCCGCGGATGCCGTCGACCCGCAGATCCGGGCGGCGGCGCAGCAACTGGGCCACCCGGCGCGGGGAGCCGCTGCCGATGCGGGCCGCGTGCGGCAGGCGGTCGAGGGTGAGGCCGTCGCGCGCGCACAGGACGTCGCCCTGCGGGGCGCGCGGCGGCACGGCGCCGATCCGCAGTCCCGCGACCGGCGCGGTCGGCAGGTCCTTCATGGAGTGGACGACGAGGTCGCACTCCCCGCGCAGCAGGGCCTCGCGCAGCGCCGCGACGAACACGCCCGTCCCGCCCAGCTGGGCGAGCGGGCCGGTGAGCACGTCGCCGTCGGTCGTGATCGGGACCAGTTCGACGTCGCGGCCCGTCGCGGCGCGCAGCGCGTCGGCGACGTGCCCGGACTGGGTCATGGCCAGCAGGCTCGCCCGCGTGCCCAGTCGCAGGGCGGGCGCCGTGCGCGGTTCTGCGCTCACGGGACCACCCCTGCCAGCGCGGGCTGGAAGCCGAGACGCGCGTTCTCGCAGCAGCCGGGCCGGCACACGTCGTCCCACGGGCCCAGATCGGTCAGGTGCGGGCGGTCCTCCGGTGCGGTGCCGCGGCGGCGCTCCTCGATGAGGTCGACCAGCCCCGACACGTAGGCCGGGTGCGTGCCGGGGGTCGCCGTGCGCAGGGCGACGAGCCCGAGACCGGCCGCGGTCTCGAGCGCTTCGGTGTCGAGATCCCAGAGCACCTCCATATGATCGCTCACGAAACCCAGCGGCACGATCAGCACCGCCGTGCGGCCGCGTCCGGGCAGTTCGGCGAGCGCATCGTTGACGTCGGGTTCGAGCCACGGCACCGAGGGCGGACCGGACCGGCTCTGGTAGACCAGCTGCCAGCGGCTCGCGATGCCGAGCCGGGCCATGATCTCCGCGGCGACCGCGGTGTGCTGGGCGACGTACGCACCGCCGGGGCCGAAGCCGCGCTCGGGCGGACCGGAGCGATCGGCGTCGGCGTCGGGGATCGAGTGGGTGGAGAAGAGCACCTCCACGTCGTTCGCGAGATCGGTGATGCCGCGCGCGGCGAGTGCGGCGATCGCGGTGCGCAGTCCGTCGACGAACGGGGCGACGAAGCCCGGATGGTCGAAGAACTGGCGCACCTTGTCGATCTCGACTTCGCCGGCCAGGCCCGTCGCCTCGAGCGCGTCCGCGAGGTCCTCGCGGTACTGGCGGCACGAGGAGTACGAGCTGTACGCGCTCGTGGCGATCGCGAGGATCCGGCGGTGACCGTCCGCATGCGCCTGGGTCAGCGCATCGGCGACGTACGGCATCCAGTTGCGGTTGCCCCAGTAGACCGGCAGCGGCGCGCCGCGCGCGGCCAGTTCGGCCTCGAGCGCCGTCGCCAGCTCGCGATTGTGCGTGTTGATGGGCGATACGCCGCCGAAGTGGCGGTAGTGGTGGGCGACCTCCTCGAGGCGCTCGTCGGGGATGCCGCGCCCGGCGGTCACGTTGCGCAGGAACGGGATGACGTCGTCCTGCCCCTCCGGTCCGCCGAAGCCGAGCAGCAGGACGGCGTCGTAGGCGACGGGCGCGGTCGCGAACCGCGCGCCGGCGCACGTGGCCGCCGTCGCGGCGGGCACGGCGCAGCCGGCGCCGCACGGCGCCGCAGACGCCCGCGGCGGCTTCGGCCGGAAGGCGGGGCGGACGGTCTCGGCCATCAGGCCAGCACCTCGGCGAGCTCGTCCACCTCGATGCGGCGCCCGGTGTGGAAGGGCACCTCCTCGCGCACGTGGCGACGGGCGTCGGTCGCGCGCAGGTCGCGCATGAGGTCGACGAGGCTGATCAGCCTGTCGCTCTCGAGCGGCAGCAGCCACTCGTAGTCGCTGAGCGCGAAGGTCGACACCGTGTTGGCGACGACGTCGGTGAAGCGCGCGCCCCTGCGACCGTGGTCGGCGAGCATGCGGGACCGCTCCTCGTCCGGCAGCAGGTACCACTCGAAGCTGCGCACGAACGGATACACGCACAGCCACCGGCGGGCCGCCTCGCCGCGCAGGTACCCGGGGATGTGGCGCTTGTTGAACTCGGCCTCGCGGTGCACGCCCATCGCGCTCCAGCCGCAGGTGAACTCCGCGAGCACCTCGGTGCGGCGCAGCGCGCGCAGCGCGCGCTGCAACGCCGCAGGATCCTCGGCCTGACCGGGCGTCGTGTGCAGCCAGACCATCAGGTCGGCGTCGTGGCGCAGCCCGGTCACGTCGTACAGGCCGCGCAGCGTGACTCCGAGGTCGGCGAGGGCCTCGATCTCCTCGCGCAGGCGATCGAGCGCGGCGTCCGTGGGCACCGCCCCCCGGGGCCGCGGCCCGGACAGCACGGCGAACAGGGTGTAGCCGAGCGGGGTCTGGTCGGACATGGGCTTCTCCTTCAGGGGGCGAGGCGGGTGGGGGCGAGGGTGCGGGCGAGCGCGCGCGCGTGCGGGATGACCGAGGCGAGCCCCGTGCCGGCGCCGGCGGCACCCGTGACATGGATGCCGGATCCCACGGTCCCGGCGATCTCGTCGCGCCACGCCGCGGCCGCCGCGGAGGCGGGCGCCACGGCATCCGTCCAGCGCGTCTCGGTCAGCGAGCGGACATCCCCGGCGCGCAGCGGCGCGCCCGTGAGGCGGCGCAGCTCCCGCGCGACGGCGGCCGGGGTGTCCAGCCCCGGCGCGTCGGCGTCGCGGGCCGACAGTCGCACGATGTGCGTGTGCCGCGGGAGAGTGGCATCGACCCAGGGCCACTTGGCGTCGACGTGGGTCATCGCCTTCGCGGCGAGCGGAGCGCGCGCACCGGCGCGCACGTGCGGCGCGACGATCACGCCGGAGCCGACGGGGTGGGCGTCGAGGCGCGGCGAGACGACGGCGGCGGTGACCAGGCGCACGGCGCCGCCGGCCGGTGCGGATGCGGATGCGGCGGTGGCGAGCAGCCGCCCCGCGGCGGCGGGCCCGGTCGCGACGACGACCTGGGCCGCGCGCAGGGTGCGCTCGGCGAGGCGGACCTCGGCGCTCCCCCTCCCGTGCGGCGCAGCGGGCCGCAGCGACACGACGTGCGCCCGGGTCCACACCGTCGCGCCCGCCCGTTCGGCGGCGTCGCGCAGGGCGTCGGCGAGTCGCCACATGCCGCCGGCGATGCCGGCCACCGCGGCGCCCGCGCGGGCGTGCGGTGCGAGCGCGCCGACGGCCGCCGACAGCGATCCGTGGGCTTGGAACGCCGCCCACAGCCCCGGGTGGAGGGTGGACAGCCGCACCTGCGCCGCCGGCTGCGAGTACACGCTGCAGCACAGCGGCTCGACGAGGCGCTCGGCCACGCGCGCGCCGTAGCGCGCGGCGGCGAGCGCGGCCAGGGACGGCTCCGGCCCGGCGTCGAGCGGGAAATCGCGTTCCCGCAGCGCCCGGCGCACCCCCGGCGCGCCGATGATCCGCGCCACGTCGGCCGCGGCCGGATCGGCGGGCAGACCCAGCAGCGCACGGCGCGGCAGGGGCGCCCGGCGCAGGCGGCCGCCGGCGGCGAAGGCGAGGTGGGCGCCGGCGGGACGCGGAGCGACGATCTGCAGCGCCAGGCCGGCGTCGGCGATGAGGTCGGCGACGCCCGTCGTGCGCGTCGCGAAGGACTCGGCGCCGAGGTCGACCTCGACGCCGGCGACGCGTCCGCGGCGCAGCAGGCCGCCCGTCGCGCTGCTGCTCTCGCACACGATGACGCGGCGACCGGCGCGGGCGGTCTCCCACGCCACCACCAGGCCCGCGATCCCCCCGCCGATCACGACGACGTCCGCGTCGAGCGCGGCCGGATCGTCGGTCGCGTTCAGGGTCACCGTCGCCGCCACTCGTGCACGGTGCGCACGACGGCGCCGAGCGCATCGGGATCGGCGTCCATGGGCACGCCGTGGCCGAGGTTGAACACGTGCGCGCGGGCGGATCGGCCGGCTTCGAGCACGCGATGGACCGCCGCCGTGCGCACCGCCGCGGGCGCGAACAGCAGCGCGGGATCGAGATTGCCCTGCAGCGTGAGGTCGCGGCCGATGCGCCGGTGCGCCTCGTCGAGTCCGACGCGGTAGTCGACGCCCACCGCGTCCACGTCCAGCGAGGCCATGTCGGCGAGGATCTCGCCGGCACCCACGCCGAAGTGGACGAGCGGAATGCGGTCGATCCCGGCGCCGTCGGGCACCGGCAGCGCGCGCACGGCCCGCAGCGCCGCGGCCGAGGCCGGCAGCACGCTCGCGCGGTAATCCTCGGGCGCGATGCCGCCGGCCCACGAGTCGAACAGCTGGCCGGCGCTGGCGCCCGCGGCCACCTGGAGGGCGAGGAACCGGCCGGTCACCTCGGCCAGCCATATCGTCAGGTCGCGCCACGCCGCGGGATCCTCGTGGATGAGCCGCCGCGCGGCCAGGTGATCGCGCGAGGGGCCGCCCTCGACGAGGTAAGCGGCAAGGGTGAACGGCGCCCCGGCGAACCCGATCAGCGGCAGCGGCTCGCCACGCCGGTCCGACTCCTCGGCGAGCATCGCGGTGGTGCGGGTGACGGCATCCGTGATCTGCTCACCGCGTTCGGTGACGCCGGCGGGGTCGATCGCGACGGTCGCCGCGATGTCGGCGGCGGTGCGCAGCGGGCGGGCGAAGACCGGGCCCCTGCCCGCCGCGATCTCGACGTCGATGCCCAGCAGCGCGAGCGGGACGACGATGTCGCTGAAGAACACGGCCGCGTCGACGCCGTGCCGGCGCACCGGCTGCAGCGTGATCTCGCTCGCCAGCGCCGGATCAAGACACGCCTGGAGCATCGTGCCGCGCGCGCGCAGCGCGCGATACTCCGGCAGGGACCGGCCGGCCTGACGCATGAACCACACCGGGGTGACCTCGGGACGCTCGCCGCGCAGCGCGCGGACCAGACGGGACGCACCGGTGCCGTGCGCGCTCAGCGGATGGGAAGATACGGGGATGATGACGACGCTCCTCGAATGAGTTAATCGTTATACTAGCCCCAGACCCCAGGAGGCCCAGCGCACCGTGCTCGTCTGTCTGTCCGCCCACCAGCGCACCACGTCCGTCGCCACCCTCGAGCGTCTCTCGGTCCTCGGCGACGAGCTCGGGATGCAGCTCCGTGACGCGCATGACGCGATCCGCGGCGCCGTCGTGCTCGCCACGTGCAACCGCTTCGAGGCGTACTTCGACCTCGCGGACGACGACCCGCTGCTGGCCTCCCCGATCCCCGCGATGGATGCCGCGATGGAGCGCCTCGCCTCCCTCGCGGAGCTGCCGTATCGCACGGTGCGCGAGACCGTCGGCTTCGCGCACGGCAACCGTGTCGCGCACCACCTGTTCTCGGTCGCCTCGGGCCTGGACTCCGTCGCCGTGGGCGAGGACGAGATCGCCGGCCAGGTCAAGCGCGCGCTCGACGCCGCGCGCCGGGGCGGCCTGACGACCACTCCCCTCGAGCACCTGTTCCAGCGCGCCACCGAGACCTCCCGCGCCGTCAAGAACGGGACCCGGCTCGGCGAGTCGGGTCGCTCGCTCGTCCGCCTCGCGGTCGAGCTCGCCTCCTCGCGCATCGCCGACTGGTCGCGGGCACGCGTGCTGCTGGTCGGCACCGGCCGCTACGCCGCGGCCTCGCTCGCCGCGCTGCGCGCCGTCGGCGCCGCCGACATCCGCGTGCACTCCCGCTCGGGGCGCAACCGCTTCGCGGACCGCGAGCATCTCACCGCCATCACGGCCGAGGACTACGCGGTCGAGGCGGCCTCCGCCGACGTCGTGGTGACCTGCACCTCGACCGTCGACGACTACGCACTGGACGCGCGTGAGCACGCCCTCGCCCGCCTGGACCACGAGCACCCCCAGGTGATCATCGACCTCGGCATGCCCCGCAACGTCGACCCGGCGATCGGCTCGCTGCCGCGCATCGAGCTGCTCGACCTCGACACGATCCGCGTCCACGCCCCCGTCGATGAGCACGCGGTCCTCGACGAGGCGCGGCGCATCGTCGGCGCCGCCGCGCAGCGCCACGCCGCCGCCCGTCGCGTGCACGAGGTCTCCCCCGCCGTGGTGTCGATGCGCGGCTACGTGCAGCACCTGCTCGACGAAGAGCTCACCCGCGCGCGTCGCCGCGGCGACGGGACCGAGGTCGAGCAGGCGCTGCGGCACTTCTCGGGGGTGCTCCTGCACCACCTCGTCGCGCAGGGGCACACGCTCGCCTCGACCGGATCGGGCGCCGCCTGGGCCGACGCCGTGCGCACGGTCTTCGGCCGCGCCGACGAGGGACCGCCGGCTCCATGAGCCGCAGCGTCACGCTCAAGGACATCGCCCTCCGAGCGGGGGTGTCCACCGCCGCGATCAGCCAGGCGCTGAACGACCGGGGCACTCTCAGCGCCGAGACGCGCGACCGCATCAAGGCGGTCGCCGCCGAGCTCGGCTACACGCCGAACCGGCACGCCGCGGCGCTGCGCAGCGGGCGCACGATGTCGGTGGGCTTCCTCATGCCGGAGGACCCCGATGACGCGGTCGCCAAGCGCTGGGCCGTGCACCGCACACGTCAGCTCAACGCCCTCGTGCGCGCGGCGGCCGCGCACGGATTCACCGTCACGGTCCTGCCCGAGTCGCGTCCCGATCTGCTCGCCGGCGCGCAGATCGACGTCCTCTACCTGCCCGACGCCCTCGCCGGCCAGGACGTCCTGCGCGCGGCGGTCGCCGGCGGCATCCCCGTCGTCGCCGATGACCTGTACATCGACGCCGATCGCGGCATCAGCATCCGCACCGGATACGCGGCGGCCGTGCACGCGGGCCTCGCGCTGCTCGAGCGCACGGGCGCGGGGCGCATCGGATTCCTCGTCGACGAGGGCGCGCACCCCCGCGACCGCATCGGGCGCACGGCGTACGAGACCTGGAGCACCGTCCGCGGGCGGGAGGTGCTCGTCGCCGAGCTCGATCCGGCCCGTCGTCAGCTCGCGCGCCGCGTGCGCGACCTGCTCGATGCGGGCGCGGACGCCATCTTCGCGTACGGCGAGGACGGACCCGACGTGTACCTGCAGCTCGAGGCGCTGCCGCTCGTGATCCCGCGCGACCTGCAGCTGATCACGCTGTGCGCGACGGACTGCGCCCTGAACGACCGGCTCGGCGTGACGCACCTCTGCGTGCACCCCGAGCGCGCGCCCGAGGCGATGTTCGCGGCGCTGCCGCGCCTCACCGGGTCCCCTGCCGGCGACGGGCCGGTCGTCGTGGATCTGCCGTGGGAGCTCGTCCGCGGCTCGACGACCCGCTGAGCCAGGTCTCGCCGTGCAGGACCCGGTCAGAACGCGCCGTAGACCTCGAGCGTGTTGGCGGCCACCTGTGCGCACAGCTCGTCGACGTCGATGCCGAGTTCGGCGGCCATGAACCGCATCGTGACCGGGATCAGGTACGGGGCGTTCGGGCGCCCCCGGTGCGGAGTCGGCGTCAGGAACGGCGCGTCCGTCTCGACCAGGATGCGCTCGCGCGGCGTCACCGCGAGGGCATCGCGCAGATTCTGCGCGTTCTTGAACGTGATGTTGCCCGCGAAGCTCAGCCAGTAGCCGCGGTCCGCGCTGTAGCGCGCCATGTCCACATCGCCGGAGAAGCAGTGGAAGACGGTACGCTCGGGCGCGCCGACGCGCTCGAGGGTCGCCAGCACGGCGTCGTGGGCGTCGCGATCATGGATCTGCATCGCGATGCCGTGCCGCTTGGCCAGGGCGATGTGCGCTTCGAAGCTCTCGTACTGAGCGGGATGCCCGTCCTCCGGCGTACGGAAGAAGTCCAGGCCCGTCTCGCCGACGGCGCGCACGCGCGGCTGCGCCGCGAGTGCGTCGATCACATCGATGGCCTCGCCGAGCATGCCCTGCTCGGCATATGCCGGCGCCTCGTTCGGGTGGATCGCGACCGCGGCCAGCACGCGCGGGTGCGCCGCGGCCGCATCGGCCGACCAGCGGCTGGACTCGATGTCGCCGCCGGCCTGGACGACTCCGATCACGCCGACCGCGGCCGCGCGCTCGAGCTGTTCGTCGAGCGTGCGCGGTTCGTCGCCGTCGGAGATCTCCAGGTGAGCGTGGTTGTCGTACACCGGCACCGCGAGCGGTTCAGGCGCAGCGGGCCAGCGCACGTCCCGCGAGCCGTCGTTGTAGCGCTCGCGGATGTAGCCGGTCGGGTCGGTCACTGCTCGACGCGCGGGAACAGCGGCGCGAGGGCGCTGACGGTCGAGCCGGCCGGGAGCTGTCCCCATCGGCCGGCCTCGCGCAGCGGCTGCGCCGCGAGGGCGCCGGGCGCGCCGAGGGCGACCCAGAGCTTCTGGGTGGACTCGGGCATGAACGGCGACAGCAGGACGGCCAGGGCCCGCAGGCCCTCGGCGGCCGTGTAGAGCACCGTGCCGAGGCGCGCCCGCTGTGCGTCGTCCTTCGCGAGCGCCCACGGCTCATTGTCGGTGATGTACCCGTTGAGCGCGTCGACGATCGTCCAGATCGCGTCGATGGCTTCGTCGGGACGGAAGTCCTCCATGGCGCGGTCGGCGCCGGTCGCGGCGTCCGCGACGGTCTGCTGGACGGCGCGATCCGCCTCGGTGTCCTCGGCGGCGGGCGGGACGCTGCCGCCGAAGTAGCGCTCGATCATCGCCGTCGTGCGCGAGGCGAGGTTGCCGAAGCCGTTGGCGAGCTCGGCCTGGTAGCGGGCGGACAGGTCCTCCCACGAGAACGAGCCGTCCTGGCCGAACGCGATCGCCGACAGGAAGTAGAACCGGTAGGCGTCCGAGCCGAACACGTCGGTGATCTCGGTCGGGGCGATGCCGGTGAGCTTCGACTTGGACATCTTCTCGCCGCCGACGAGCAGCCAACCGTGCGCGAAGACGCCCCGCGGCACATCGAGGCCGGCGGCCATGAGCATCGCCGGCCAGATCACGGCGTGGAATCGCAGGATGTCCTTGCCGACGACGTGATAGGCGGGCCAGCGCCGGTCGAACTGCTCGGGATCGGTACCGTAGCCGACCGCGGTCGCGTAATTCAGGAGCGCGTCGACCCACACGTAGATCACGTGCGACGGGTCCCACGGCACCTGGATGCCCCAGTCGAAGGCCGAGCGGGAGATCGACAGGTCCTTCAGCCCGCTCTTGACGAACGAGACGACCTCGTTACGCGCCGAGTCGGGTCGCACGAAGTCCGGCTCGGTCTTGTACAGCTCGAGCAGCCGGTCCTGGAACTCGCTGAGCTTGAAGAAGTAGTTCTTCTCCTGGAGCAGTTCGAGGGGCTTGGAGTGGATGGCGCAGACCTTGAGCCCCTCGAAGACGCCCGTGCCGTCGACGATCTCGGAGTCCGGCTTGAACTCCTCGCAGCCCACGCAGTACAGCGCCTCATACTCGCCGGCATAGATGTAGCCGCGGTCGAAGAGCGCCTGCACGAATTGACGGACGCGCTCCTCGTGCCGGGGCTGCGTCGTGCGGATGAAGTCGTCGTTGGCGACGTCGAGCGTCTCCAGCAGCGGGAACCAGGACTCCTCGACGAGACGGTCGACCCATTCCTGCGGCGTCACGCCGTTCGCCGCGGCCGCGCGCAGCATCTTCTGGCCGTGCTCGTCGGTGCCGGTGAGCATCCAGGTGTCATCGCCCGCCTGGCGATGCCAGCGGGCGAGGGCGTCGACGGCCACCGTCGTGTACCCGTGCCCGATGTGGGGCAGATCGCTCGGGTAGTAGATCGGGGTCGTGATGTAGAAGGAACGGCCGGAAGTCACCCGTCGATTCTAGGCGGGCCGCCCGACGACGGCGGAGCATGTGACGGCTCCGGGGGCAGGGAGCGGACGGGATACAGCCCGAAGTCGGGCTCGCTCGCGACGTACCGCGTCGTCTGTCGTCCGCGGCTGCCTCGCCGCGGCGGGCGCCCGCGCCCTTTTCTCGGCACCGGCGGACTGTAAGAGGGCAGGTCGCCCAGCGGGTCGCGCTTCTGCCGCCGGTCGAAGTCCCACCCCACGCCACCGGCCATCTTCGCGCGCAGATCATCGACAGCCGACTGCAACGCGTCGACTCCTGAATGGGTGAGGTGGTACCAGCGCCACTGCTGATCGGCGACAACCTCGACGAAGCCCGCATCCCTCAGCACGCGCAGATGCTTCGAAGTCGCGGTGCGCGAGATCCGAAACTCGGCGCTGGCGACCGCCGCGAGGCCCGGCGATCAGAGGAGGCAGCGACACATCAGGCGCTGTCGCGGACGACGAGAGAGGTCGGGAGCACGACGGAGGTGCGGGGGACGCCGTTGATGACGTCGAGCACCATGTCGACCATCGTGCCGCTGATCTCCGCCCACGGCTGTCGCATCGTCGTCAGCGGCGGGTCATGGGGCTCGGCCAGGCCGGAGTCGTCGAAGCCGGCGACGGCGATGTCCTCGGGGACTCGCTTGCCGGCCTTGCGCAGCGCGCTGATCGCACCGACGGCCATGATGTCCGAAGCGGCGAAGACGGCGTCGATGTCGGGGGCGCGCTCGATCAGGCGCAGGATCGCCGCCGCGCCGGCCTCGCTCGAGTAGACGTCCTGTTCGACGAGGTCGGGATCGAACCGGTCGCCCATCTCCTCGCGGAAGCCGAGGAGGCGGAAGCGTCCGCCCGGCGTGTCGTCGGGACCGGTGATGACGGCGATGCGGCGGTAGCCGCGGTCCATGAGGTAGCGGGTCATCTCGCGCGCCGACGCCTGCTCGTCGACCGACACCGTGGGCACGTGGGCACGGTCGCCCAGGGGGACACCCGAGCAGACGGTGGGCACCCCTGCGGCGATCAGCGAGGCCAGCAGCGGGTTCGACTCGTGCGAGGAGATCAGCAGGACGCCGTCGACGTGACCGGCGCGCACGTAGTGCTCGATGTTCGCGCGTTCGGCCGCCGTGTCGGCGACCAGCAGCACCAGCGTCATCGAACGCTGGGCGAGTCTCTCGGTCGCGCCGCGCAGCAGCAGCGCGAAGGTCGGGTCGTTGAACAGCAGGTGCTGCGGCTCGGTGAGCAGGAAGGCGACGGAGTTCGCCCGGCCTGTCGCGAGACTGCGCGCGGCGTGATTGGCCGTGTAGCCGGTCACGCGGATCGCCTCGTCGACGGCCTCGCGCGCCTCCGGCGAGACCCAATGACCGCCGTTGATCACCCGCGATACCGTGCCGCGAGACACCCCGGCGACTGCCGCGACATCGCGGATCGTCGGCTTGCGCGTGTTCTCGCTCGCTTCCACGCAGGCGACTCTATCGCGCGCGGACCCCCGTCACCGCGCACGGCGCGACGAATCTGTGACCGGTCACAGTTCGATAACGAGACTCGCCCGGACACGCACGTCACGCCTACACTCGAAGCACGCTGTGACCGGTCACAGCCACGAGTAGGGAACGAGAACACAGACGTCATGAGCACTTCTGCCTGGCCGCAGCTGGACGGCATCGCCTACGGCGGTGACTACACGCCCGAGCAGTGGCCCCGCGAAGTGTGGGCAGAGGACGTGGCGCTCATGCGCGAGGCGGGCGTCAACCTCGTCAGCGTCGGCATCTTCGCCTGGGGGCTGCTCGAGACCAGCGAGGGCGTCTTCGACTTCGAGTGGCTCGACGAGGTCATCGACCTCCTGCACGCGAACGGCATCCGCGTCGACCTGGGCACTCCGACGGCGTCCCCGCCGGCCTGGTTCTTCGCCGAGCACCCCGACGCCCGCGCCGTCACCCGCGACGGCGTCACGCTCGGGTTCGGCGCGCGCGGCATGGGGTCGCACTCCTCTCCGGACTACCGCGCCGCCGCCGTGCGCATCGCGACGGCACTGGCGCAGCGGTACGGCGACCACCCCGCCGTCGTCATGTGGCACGTCCACAACGAGTACGGCGTGCCCGTCGGCGAGGACTACTCGGCCCACTCGGTCAGCGCGTGGCGACTGTGGCTGCAGGAGCGCTACGGCACGCTGGACGCGCTCAACGCCGCATGGGGCACGGCGTTCTGGGGCCAGCACTACGGCGACTGGGAGCACGTCGGGGCTCCCGCCGCGGCTCCGAGCGTGGTCAATCCGTCCCAGCGCCTCGACTTCGCCCGGTTCACCGATCACCAGCTGAGGCAGTGCTACATCGCCGAGCGTGACGCGATCCGCGCGCACAGCGACCGCCCCGTCACGACCAACTTCATGGCGAACCAGCACCACGGCTGCGACCTGTGGGCGTGGGCGCGCGAGGTCGACATCGTCTCGGACGACCACTACCTGTGGGCCGCGGACGAAGAGGGCGAGATCGGGCTCGCGATCGCCGCGGACCTGACCCGCTCGGTCGGCGGCGGCGCGCCGTGGATCCTCATGGAGCACTCCACCTCGGCCGTCAACTGGCAGCCGCGCAACATCGCCAAGCGACCCGGCGAGATGGCGCGCAACTCGCTCACGCACTTCGCGCGCGGAGCCGACGGCATCCTGTTCTTCCAGTGGCGCGCCTCGCGCTCGGGTGCCGAGAAGTTCCACTCCGCGATGCTCCCCCACGCCGGCACGACCTCGCGCGTGTTCCGCGAGGTCGTGGACCTCGGCGCCGCCCTCGGCCGTCTCGGCGAGGTGCGCGGTTCCCGCGTGCGCGCCGAGGTCGCGATCCTGTGGGACTTCGAGTCGTTCTGGGCGCAGGATCTCGAGTGGCGGCCGTCCGAAGACCTCAGTCACGACGAGCGGATCCGCGCGTACTACGAGTGCCTGTGGCGCGACAACATCACGATCGACTTCGCGCTGCCCGGCCACGACCTGTCCGGCTACAAGCTCGTCATCGCGCCGGCCCAGTACATGCTCAGCGCCGCCGACGCCGAGCACCTCAATCGCTACGTCGAGAACGGCGGCACGCTGCTCGTGTCGTTCTTCTCGGCCGTGGTCGACGAGAACGACGCCGTCCACGCCGGTGGGTTCGCCGCGCCGCTGGAGCCCGCGCTCGGCCTCCGCGTCGAGGAGCACCTGCCGCTGCGCGACGGCTCGATCGCCGCGATCGACCTGTCCGGCAACGCCTTCCCCGTCGACGTGTGGCAGGAGGATCTGACGATCACCACCGCCGTCACGCGCGCGACGTACGTCGACGGCCCCGGCGCCGGTCGCCCCGCCGTCACGCGCAACACGCACGGCGCCGGCACGGGCTGGTACGTGAGCACCCGGCCGGACGCGGCGGGCCTGCGCGCGATCATGTCCGAGGTCTACGCCGATGCCGGCGTGCAGCCGGCGGCGTACCCGGCGGGCGTCGAGGTCGTGCGCCGTAGCGGCGGCGACGCCGAGTATCTGGTCGCGGTGAACCACACCACCGAGACCGTTTCGTTGTCTGTTTCGGGAGTCGACCTGCTGACGCAGGCGACCGCGGACGGCAAGCTGGACCTGGCGGGCGGCGACGTCGCTGTCATCCGCACGCCGCACACAGCACCAGGGGGTGGTCGGCACTGACGATTCACTCCCCCACCTCGTGCACGGGGCCCGTCCCGCGCACATCGCACTGAGATACCCATTGCGGTCACCCGACCGCAGCCACCACCATCGGTCGTAAGGGCGCGACCTCTCTCGAGGCCCGCAGGATCGACCACCCTATGGAAGGAAAATCCATGCGTAAGATGGGAATCGGCGTCACCGCGCTCGCGGCGACAGCTCTCCTCCTCGCCGGCTGCGCCGGCGACAGCACCCCGCCCGCCACGACGCCGACCGACAGCGCGCCGGACGTCGACTTCAGCGGCATCACGCTGACGATCTGGACCGACGCGAACCGCGAGCCCGCGATCCGGGCGGCGGCCGCGGCGTTCGAGTCCGAGACGGGCGGCAAGATCGAGCTCGTCCAGAAGAACTTCGACGACATCCGCACCGACTTCACCACGCAGGTCCCGACCGGTGAGGGCCCGGACATCACGATCGGCGCGCACGACTGGGTCGGCGGGTTCGTCCAGGACGGCGTCATCTCGCCGGTCGACATCGGCGACGCCGCGAGCAGCCTCGAGCAGGTCTCGCTGGACGCCTTCAGCTACGACGGACAGCTCTACGCGCTGCCGTACGCACTGGAGACGCTCGCGCTCATCCAGAACGTCGACCTCGTCGGCGAGGACGCCCCGGCCACGTGGGAAGACATGATCGCCGCGGGTGAGGCGTCCGACGCCGAGCGCGCGTTCGTCATCAACACCAACGGCCAGACCGGCGACGGCTACACGATGTACGGTTTCCAGACCTCCTTCGGCGCCCCGGTCTTCGTCCAGGACGACACCGGCTCGTACACCAACGAGGTCGGCATGGGCGGCGCCGCCGGCGAGGCGTTCGCCGCCTGGCTCGGCGCCAACGGCGAGACGGGCACGGGCCACATCTCGACGACGATCGACTACGACACCAACAACGAGCTGTTCGCCTCGGGCAAGGCCGCCTACACGGTCCAGGGCCCGTGGGCGATCGCCACGCTGACGGCTGACGGCGTCAACATCAAGGTCAACCCGATCCCGAGCGCGGGCGGCGAGCCGGCCGGCGCGTTCGTCGGCGTGCAGGGCTTCTACGTCAGCGCACAGAGCAAGAACGCCCTGGTCGCCCAGGAGTTCCTGACGGGCTACCTTGCCACCTACGAGGCGCAGAAGGCCCTGTTCGAGGCCGACCCGCGCATCTCGGCGTGGAAGGACGTCGCCGCCGAGGTCACCGACCCGGTCATCGTCGGCTTCACCGAGTCGGCCAAGTCGGGCGTCCCGATGCCGTCGATCCCCGAGATGGGCTCGGTGTGGGACCTCTGGAACGCCGCTCAGGTCCAGATCATCAAGGGCGCCGACCCCGCGTCGACGTGGAACAAGATGGTCAGCGACCTCGAGGCGCTGATCGGCTGATCACTTCCCGGGCGCGAGGGCGACCTCGCGCCCGGGACGTACGCCACCCGCCAGAGACATCCCACCAGGGCACATCCCACCAGACGACATCCCACCAGAGGAGATGCACATGTCGGTTCCGCAGGGCACCGCCGTCGCCGAGGGCGCACCGCCGCGCGCCGGCACCCCGCTGATGCCGCCGAGCGAGGCGCACGGACGTCGCTGGAACGGCCTCGGCTGGGGCTTCCTCGTGAAGCTCGCCATCATGGCGGTGATCAACGCCTTCGGGCTCATGGGCATCTTCGCGGCGTTCCAGGCGCAGTCCTGGATCATCTTCGGCGCCGCGGTGGTCCTGCTGGTCGCCGCGGACATCGTCTACTTCACCAAGCGCGCGCTCCCGCTCAAGTACCTGCTGCCGGGGCTCGCCTTCCTCCTGGTCTTCCAGGTCTTCATCTTCGGGTACACGGCCTACATCGCCTTCACGAACTACGGCGCCGGCCACGTGGGCTCCCAGGAGCAGGCCGTGCAGGCCGCCCTCAGCCAGGGCGAGCGCCGCGTCGACGGCTCCCCGACCTTCCCCCTCGCCATCGTCGAGCGCGACGGCGCGCTCGGCTTCGCGATCGTCGACGACGGCCGCATCCTCGCCGGCACCGCCGACGAGCCGCTGTCCGAGGCCGGCACGACCACCGCCTCCGGCGCCCCGACCGAGGTGCCCGGCTGGACCGTCATCCCCCGCAACGCGGTCATCAGCGACCAGTCGCTGCAGCAGCAGGTCGTCGCGCTGCGCGTGCCGGTCTCCGACGACCCGAACGAGGGATCGATTCGCACCAATGACGGCAGCTCCGGGTCGATCTACCAGTCGACGCTGACCTGGGATGCCGAGGCGCAGACCATCACCGACACCGCCAGCGGCACGGTCTATCGCGCGACGGCGACGGGGAACTTCGTCTCCGACGCCGGCGTCAGCCTGCCCACCGGCTGGACCGTGCACGTCGGGTTCGACAACTTCCTGCGCCTGTTCACCGACTCGGCGATGTTCCAGCCGCTCGCGATGGTGACGATCTGGACGTTCGTCTGGGCGACGCTGTCGGTGCTCATCCCGTTCGCGATGGGCCTGGTCTTCGCCATCATCTTCAACGACGAGCGGATCAAGGGCCGCAAGATCCTGCGGACCCTGTTCATCCTCCCGTACGCCTTCCCGGCCTTCATGTCGGCGCTGCTGTTCCGCGGCATGTTCAACGCCGAGTTCGGGGTGATCAACGAGTTCTTCTTCGGCGGCGCGAACATCGACTGGCTCGGCGATCCGTGGCTGGCCAGATTCGCGGTCCTGTTCGTGAACGTATGGCTCACGTACCCGTACTACTTCCTCGTGTGCACGGGCGCGATCCAGGCGCTGCCGGCCGACGCGCTCGAGGCGGCATCCATCGACGGCGCCGGCCGGTTCCGTCAGCTGCGGTCGATCATCCTGCCGCTCGTGCTCGTGGCCACCGCCCCGCTGCTGATCTCGTCGTTCGCGTTCAGCTTCAACAACTTCACGATCATCTACATGTTCAACGCCGGCGGCCCGGCGATCCCGGGCGCCCCGTATGCGCTGGGCGCGACCGACATCCTGATCTCGGCGATCTGGGACATCTCCGGCGTCTCGGGCGGCAAGGCCGACTACGGCCTGGCGAGCGCCCTGTCGATCCTCGTGTTCATCGTCGTCGGCCTCATCTCCGCTCTGGCCTTCCGCCAGACCAAGAAGCTCGAGGAGTACCAGTGATGTCCGCTCCGAAGCAGACCCCGCAGACGCAGACCCGCGGCGCCGACCCCACCTCCCGGCAGGCACGCGCCGCCATCACGCTCGACGCCGGCAGGCGCAGCGCCGTGCGCCGTCGCTGGCTGCTCGAGGTGGGCTGGAAGTACCTCGTCGCCCTGGTCATCCTCTTCTACGCGATGTTCCCGCTCGTGTACGTGCTGTCGGCCTCGTTCAACCCCCGGGGCAGCCTCGCGGCGAGCAACCAGCTGTTCGGCGCGTTCGACCTCGCCAACTACGTGGCTCTCGCCGACACCCGGTACTGGACGTGGTACGGCAACACGCTGCAGGTCGGGATCGCCGCGTCCCTGGGCGCGGTGCTCATGGGCGCCGCGGCCGCGTACGCGTTCTCGCGGTTCCGCTTCTCGGGGCGGCGCGTGGGGCTGACGGCGCTGCTGATCATCCAGATGTTCCCGCAGGCGCTCGCGTTCGTGGCGATCTTCCTCATGCTGCTGGCACTGGGCGAGGTGTTCCCGATGCTCGGCCTGAACTCGAAGCTCGCGCTCATCTGCGTCTATCTGGGCGGCGCGCTGGGCGTGAACACGTTCCTCATGTACGGGTTCTTCAACACGATCCCGGTGGAGCTGGACGAGTCGGCCAAGATCGACGGCGCCACCCACGCGCAGATCTTCTGGACGATCATCATGCCCCTGGTGACCCCGATCCTCGCCGTCGTGGCGCTGCTCGCGTTCATCGCGTCGTTCGGCGACTACATCATCTCCAAGATCGTGCTCGTCTCCGAGGACAACTGGACGCTCGCCGTCGGCATGTTCCAATGGGTCTCCAACCAGCTCTCCAGCAACTGGGGGCTGTTCGCCGCCGGCGCGATCCTCGCGTCGATCCCGGTGCTGACGCTGTTCCTCGGTCTGCAGCGTTACATCATCGGCGGGCTGACCGCGGGATCCGTCAAGGGCTGAGCCCCTCAGCGGGCGGCGAGCGCCGCTTGATACAGGTCGCGCGAGGACAGTCCCGTCTGGCCGGCGACCTCGGCGGCGGCCTCCTTCAGACGGATGCCGTCGGCGACCAGCTGCAGCACCTGCCCCACGGCATCCTCTTCCGACACGACCCGTGCCGGGGCGCCGGCGACGACCACGACGATCTCGCCGCGCACGCCCGCGGCCGCCCAGTCGGCCAGCTCGGTCATCGTGCCGCGGACGACCTCCTCGTGCAGCTTCGTGAGCTCCCGGCACACGGCCGCCCGCCGCTCGGGACCGAAGGCGTCCGCCATCGCCCGCAGTGTCTCGGCCAGCCGCGACGGGGCTTCGAAGAAGACCATCGTGCGCGGCTCGGGGGCGAGCGCGTGCAGCGCGCGGCGCCGGTCCCCCGGCTTGCGCGGCAGGAATCCTTCGAACGTGAACCGGTCGGTGGGCAGGCCGGCGACCGCGAGCGCGGTGATCACGGCGCTGGGGCCGGGCAGTGCCGTGACCACGACGCCCTGGGCGGCCGCCTCGGCCACGAGGACGTAACCCGGATCGCTGACGGTGGGCATGCCGGCGTCGCTGAGCACGAGCAGGTCGGTGTCGTGCGCCTGGGCGACCAGCTCGGCAGCGCGCGCGCGTTCATTGTGGTCGTGCAGGGCGAGCAGACGCGGCCGGTTGTCGATGCCGAGCGCCTGCAGCAGCCGCTGCGCCGTCCGGGTGTCCTCGGCCGCGATCGTCGTCGCCGCCTCGAGGGCCTGGACCAGTCTCGGCGTGGCGTCGCCGAGGTTTCCGATCGGCGTCGCCGCGAGGATGATCACCGCCCCAGCATAGGCTTGTCGCCGTGACGACCACGGCCGAGCCTCTGCTGCCCGCTCTGCGGCGGTCGACGTACGACCGGTGGCGGCTGCGGGTCGCGGCCGAGCCGCGTCTGCAGCGTCTGTACGGCTGGCTCGCGCCCACCCTCGTCACGCTGCTGGCGGCGGTGCTGCGCTTCGCGAACCTGGCGCATCCCCACGCGATCGTCTTCGACGAGACCTACTACGTCAAGGACGCGTGGAGCCAGTGGAACCTCGGCTATGCCGCGACCTGGCCCGAGGGAGCCGACGAGCGCTTCGTCGCCGGCGAGACCGACATCTTCACGACGAACGCGAGCTTCGTCGTGCACCCGCCGCTGGGCAAGTACCTGATCGGCCTGGGCATGTGGCTGTTCGGGCCGGAGTCGTCGTTCGGCTGGCGGTTCACGACGGCGCTGGCCGGCACCGCCTGCGTGCTCGTGCTCTACGCGCTGGCGAAGCTGCTGAGCGGGTCGTTCGTGTTCGCGACGCTCGCGGCGTTCCTCCTCGCGATCGACGGTCAGGGGATCGTCATGAGCCGCGTCGCGCTGCTGGACATCTTCCTGACCTTCTTCGTGCTGCTCGCGTTCCTCTTCCTCGTCCTCGACCGGCGACGGCATCTCGATCGCCTCGCCGCCGTGACCGGCGCCCGCGTCCTGGGCGCTGTCGCCCCGGCCTGGGGGCCGGTGCTCTGGAGCCGGCCCTGGGTGATCGCCGCCGGCGCCGCGGCCGGCGCCGCGACAGCGGTCAAGTGGTCGGGGGTCTGGGTGCTGGCGGCCATCGGGATCTACCTCGTGATCACCGACGCGCTGGAGCGCCGGCGTCTGGGCATCGCCTTCTGGCCCACGGATGCCGTGCGTCAGGGTGCCGTCAGCTTCGTGCTGCTGGTGCCCGTCGCCCTCGTCGTCTATCTCGCCTCGTGGACCGGCTGGCTCGTCACCGACGGGGGCTACGGGCGGCACACCGCCGAGGCCGCGCCGGCCACGGGACTGTGGTCCGGGGTGCCGCTCCCGCTGCAGAGCCTGTGGACCTACCATCAGACGATCTACAACTCCATGACGGGGATGACCTCGCCGCACACGTACGAGAGCCCCGCATGGCAGTGGCCGCTGCTGTGGCGACCGACCTCGATGTTCGCGTACAGCACCCCCGACGGCCAGGACGGGTGCGCCAGCGCCAGCGGCTGCCTGGAGATCCTCTACAGCATGCCGAACCCGCTCGTGTGGTGGGCGTCGATCATCGCCGCGGGGTGGCTGCTGTACCGCTTCGCCGTCGCGCGGGACTGGCGTCACGCGGTCATCCTGACCGCGCTGGGCGCGACATACCTGCCCTGGCTGATCTTCCCCGACCGCACGGTGTTCCAGTTCTACACGATCGTGATGCTCCCGTTCCTGCTGCTCGCGCTCGTCTACGCCCTGCGGACGGTGGCCGGCCCCGGCCACGCCGACCCCGATCGGCGGCTCGCCGGTCAGCGCGTCGTCCTCGTCTTCCTCGCCGTCGTCGTCGTGCTCGCCGCGTTCTGGTATCCGCTCTGGTCGGCGATGCAGGTGCCCTACGAGTTCTACCGGCTGCACAACTGGATGACGGGCTGGGTCTGACCGGTCGAGGTGGGTGCCGCGGCCGCTGTCGCCGTAGTCTGAGGGGGTGTTCTCCTATGCCGTGCCGCGCGAGTCGGCGAGCGCCGGCTACGCGATGGTCTCGGACCGGTTCCTGCTGGTCGCCGAGGCCGCCATCGGGCCTGCGTTCGCGCAGGAGCTGTGGAGCCACCTCGCGCACCCCGAGCACGCGCTCGTCGACGTCCTGTCGGCCTTCGCCCGCCACGGCCTCGACCGGCTGCCGCGGTTCGCACTGATCGAGCTGCTCGACGTCGCCACCAGCACGGTCGCCGTCGCCGTCCATGGCGACGCCCGGGCCGACCTGGTCGGCCCGGAGGCCGCCTCGCTGTCCGGCGCGGGCCTGGGCACCTGGGTCGAGGGGACGGCCCCGCACGTCGCCGGGATCACGCTGACCCTCAGCGAGGCCGCCGCCGGCGGTGCCGCCGAGACGCTGCCGCTCGGACGCGGCGTCGTCCGCGCGGACCGGCTCCTGTGGGGTGCGCCGCCGCCGTCGCCGCCCGCAGCGTCTGCCGAGCCGCTCCTGGAGACGATCGCAGTCGACCGGGCGGCGCTGGCCGAGCTGGTCGCGTCGGCACGTGCGGACGGTCGGGCGCAGCACCCGGCATCCGGCACGGACGACGCACTGGACGAACCGGACGACCGCACCGACCTGGGCACGATCCGCGGCCGCGTGCGGGGCCCGATCCGGCGGCGCGGAACGGCGCCGCAGGCACGGCTGCGTCTGGGCGCCGACCGCGTGCTCGAGCTGGACCGGCCGGTCGTGCTGGGCCGCTCGCCCAAACCGGCCGAGCACCCCGGCTGCCGGCTCGTGCCCCTCGCATCGCCGCAGCGCGAGATCTCCGGCACCCATCTCGAGGTGCGCCTCGACGGCGACACGCTGCTGGCACGCGATCTCGACTCCACCAACGGCACCGTCGTGCGCCGCCCCGGCGACGCGCCGCTCCTGCTGCGCGGCGGCGCGACGGCGCAGCTCGCCCCCGGATCGACACTCGATCTCGGTGAGGGCGTCGTGGCGCTGTTCGAGCTCGAGGGGGTGTGAGTGGCCGATCGGCTCCCCTCCGCTCCCCCCGTGCTCGGCGGCTTCACCTACGTCCGGCCGCTGGGCACCGGCGGGTTCGCCGACGTCTTCCTGTTCGAGCAGAACCTGCCCCGCCGTCCGGTCGCCGTGAAGGTCCTGCTCAAGGACATCGTCGACGAGGGTCTGCTGCGCATGTTCAACGCCGAGGCCGATGTCATGGCGCGGCTGAGCGCGCACCCCTCGATCCTCACGATCTACGAGGCGAGCATCTCGGCCGACGGACGCCCGTACCTGGTCATGGAGTACTGCCCCACCTCGCTGACGCATCGGTATCGGCGCGAGGTCATCCCGGTGACCGAGGCGCTGCAGCTGGGGGTCAAGATCGCCTCCGCGCTCGAGACGGCGCACCGCGCGGGCCTGCTCCACCGCGACATCAAGCCCTCCAACATCCTCGTGACGGCGTTCGGCGCACCGGTGCTCAGCGACTTCGGCATCGCGGCGGCGGTGTCCGGTCGCGGTGACGCCGACGAGGTGTTCGCGATGTCGGTGCCCTGGAGCGCGCCCGAGATCGTCGATGAGCGCGTCTCGGGTTCGATTCCGGCCGAGGTGTGGGGCCTGGGGGCGACCGTCTACTCGCTGCTGGCCGGGCGCAGCCCGTTCGAGCGACCGGGCAAGGGCCAGAACTCGCGCGATCAGCTCCGGGCGCGCATCCGTCGCGCGGTGTACACCCCGGTCGGCCGCGCGGACGTGTCCCCGCGACTCGAGGCCGTGCTGGCACGCGCGATGAGCCGCGACCCCGCCGCCCGGCACGCCTCGGCGGCCGAGTTCGCCTACGAGCTGCAGCTGGTCCAGCACGAGCTGGGTATCCCCCACACGCCCATGGAGGTGGCCGTCGACGAGTGGGCGACCGCCGGCGCCGCCATCGACTTCGAGGACGACGGGCTGCGCGGCCCGGTCCGTCCCCGCGTCTCGTACGAGTCCCGACGCCCGGCCCGCGTGCCGGCGCCGCACGCACGCCGTGCCCCCGACGACGGCACCGTGCTGGCGGGCTCGGAACCGCGCCGCCGCGGACCGCGCGCGTGGCGCCTGGTTCTCGCGATCGCGGCCGGCCTCGTGCTCGTCGGCGGCGGCGCACTCGTGGTGACGCTGCTGCTGAACGGGGGGCTCTGAGCCGTGGCCGAGTCCTCCGTGCGCCTCCGACCACGCCGCGGCACCCTCCTCGGTGCCGGCGCGCTCACGGGCGTCGTCGCCCTGATCGTCACGCTGGCCGTCGTGTGGCCGGGCTTCGACGCACGGCAGACGCCGCTGGACGACGGCACGGTGTGGGCGATGCAGACCGGCGCCGGCGACGGGTACGCGCGGGTGAACCTCGAGCTGGGCGAGCTGGACACCGTGCGCACGGTCGAGAACGGTACCTCCCTCGCGCAGAACGGGGATCGGCTGTTCGTCTTCAGCGACGGCGGCACGCAGTTCTCGGACGTCGACCTCGCCGCGCCGGCCGATCTGACCGCGGACAGCGAGGACGCGTTCACCCCGACCCCCGCCGGCACGGCGGCGATCGCCGCGGCGGGCGACGTCCTCGGCTACCGGACCGACGTGGGCGCGGTGTTCGGCGCCACCCTCTCGGGCGGGGGCGCGGCCGTGGCCGTGGACCCGTACGCCGATGCGGAGGTCGCGGAGGGGCAGGAGCGGCCGCGCTTCGTCGCGGTCGCCGTCGCCGTCGATGCCACCGGCATCCTCTACGCGTACTCCGCCGCCGAGGCGCGGGTGCTGCGCGCCGAGGCGGCGACGGGCCGCATCGTCGGCGACGACGCCGCGCCGGCCGACGTGGGCGAGGCACAGCTGACGGCCGTGGGCGGACGATGGGCGCTGTTCGACGAGGCCTCGGGCGACCTCTGGCTGCGCGGCGAGGACACGCCGGTGTCGACCGGGGCCGCATCGGGTGCGCTGCTGCAGCGCAGCACCACCGGCGGCGACGAGGTGTACCTCGCCGACTCCGACGGCCTCGTGCGCGTGGACCTCGGGGCGCAGACGGCGGATCGGGTCGTCGAGGGGGGACTCGGCATCCCCGCCGCGCCCACGGCGCTGGACGGCGCGGTGCACGCCGCCTGGCTGCGCGACGGCGAGGCCGACGGCACGCTGTGGTCCTCCGACACCGAAGTCACCGTCCCGCTCGACTACGACGGCCGATCGATCGGCGAGGCCGTGCAGCCCGAGTTCATCACCAACGGCGCACGCATCGCCCTGAACGACCGCGGCTCGGGCTGGGTGTGGACGGTGCCGGACGGCCGGCTCGTGCCCTCGTCGCAGCAGTGGAACCTCGAAGACGAGACGGCGGCGGTCGACGACGAGGACACCGTCGCCGAACGCGTCATCGACCCCAAGCCGCCCGTCGCCGTCGACGACGCATTCGGGGTGCGCGCCGGCAGCATCGCCCTGCTGCCGGTGCTGCTCAACGACCACGATCCCAACGAGGACGTGCTCAGCGTCGACGCGTCCTCCGTCACCGGTCTGGACCCCGCCTTCGGCACGGTCTCGGTCGCGGGGGCCGAGCAGCAGCTGGTCGTCCATGTCTCCCCGGAGGCGACCGGGTCGGCGAGCTTCCGCTACCGCGTGACGGACGGGACCGCCGCCGACGGCCTCTACTCCGACACCGCGACCGTGACCGTGACCGTCGCCGGCCCTGCAGCCAACAGCGCACCGGTGTGGTGCGGGGTCGAGGACTGTCTCGCGTCGTGGCCGCAGGCCACCGTCGTGCCGGGCGGCACCGTCGTCGTCGACGGCCTGCGGGGCTGGGTCGACCCCGAGGGCGACCCGATCTACCTCGTCTCGGCGATCAACGAGACGGGTGTGGGGAGCGTGACCGCGCAGCCGGACGGCACGGTGACCTACCAGCATCCCGATCCGCAGGCCGCCGAGGCGCTCGATGTCACCCTGACCCTCACCGTGTCCGACAGCCGCGGCGCGACGGCGCAGCGGGCGCTGACGGTATCGGTGCGGCCCGCGCCCGAGCTCGTCGCCGAGTCGTTCGCCGTCGTCGGCGTCGTCGGCGAACAGATCTCGATCTCGGTGCGGCCGTACGTGACGGGTGCCGCGGGCGCCCTCACCCTCTCCAGTGCGGTCACCATCGACGAGTCGCGCGCGACGCTCGTGCCGAACGCGGCCGCGCTGAGCATGGACTTCCTCGCCGAGACGGCCGGCTCGTATCTCGTGCAGTACGCCGTGCGCGACGCGCAGGCAGAGGCGTCCGCGACCATCCGCATCGTGGTGCAGGATCCGCTCGCCGCCACGATCGCGACCCCGCCCCTGACGGCGTTCGTCCGGCCGAACGAGGACACCACGGTCGACGTGTTCCCCGCCGTGGCCAACCCGGCCGGACTCGTCCTGCTGCTCAGCGACATCCGCCCCGAGAGCGACCCGAGCGCGATGCTGAGCGTCGATCTCGTCGGGCAGAGCATGCTGCGCGTCAGCGGTTCGACCGACTCCGGCGAACCGGGACTGCTCGGCGTGGTCGCCTACACCGTCTCCGACGGCAGCGGCCGCGCGGCGGCGACGGCACGCGGCGAGCTGACCGTCATCCTGCTCCCCTCGCCCGAGGCCGACCCGCCGATCGCCGTCGACGACGCCGTCACGGTGCGCGCCGGCGATCAGATCGACATCCCGGTGCTCGACAACGACAGCGCGCCCACCGGTGCGCTCGTGGCGATCGACCCGTCGCGCGTGGTCAACGAGAGCGGCGCGGGCCTCGCCTTCGCGACGAGCCGGCTCGTGCGCTTCCTCGCCCCGCGAGAGCCGGGCACGTACAGCGTCGGCTACACCATCTTCCGGCTCGGCTTCCCCGAATCCACCGACTCGGCGCGCGTGATCATCACCGTCGTCGGCGACGAGGCCAATCGGCCGCCCGTGCCCCGCACCCTCGAGGGGCGGGTGCTCAGCGGCGAGTCGGTGCGCATCCCGTTCGACAGCTTCGGTATCGACCCCGACGGCGACCGGGTCACGCTCGACCTCATCGTCAGCCAGCCCGAGAACGGCACCGCGACGATCGCCGCGGAGGGCGATGCGATCGTCTACACGAGTCCCGACGCGTTCAGCGGGCAGGTGCGCTTCGTATACCAGGTGCGCGATGCCGAGGGGGCCCGTGGCCGGGCCGAGGTCCGCGTCGGCGTCCTCGACGCCCAGTCCGACCCGAGTCCGGTCACCTTCAGCGACTACATCCAGATCCAGGTCGGCTCCGCCGACGGATCCGGCACGTCCGGCGAGGCGGTCGTGCGTCCCGCCGACAACGACATCGACCCCGCCGGCGGAGAGCTCGAACTCATCGCCGTCGCTCCGAACGCCCGCGTCGGCACACCCGAGTACGCCGCGCTCGCCGCGCAGCTCGGCGACATCGTCGACGGTGCCGTCACGCTCCGTGCGGGCACCGAGCTGGGCACGTTCTCGTACACCTACACGGTCCGCAACGGGACCGGCGACACCGCGATGGGCATCATCGTCGTCAAGATCGTGCGCGAGCCGGTGCCCGACTACCCGCTGGTGCAGGACACGATCCTGACGATCGAGTCGCGCGAGGCGTTCCCCCGCGGCGTCGACGTGCTCAGCGGGAAGGTCTCGTGGAACACCGGCGACGTGGCCGGTCTGACGCTCTCCCTGTGGCAGTCGCACGACGACATCGCCGTCGACGGCTGGAGCATCTCCGGGGATATCCCCGACGAGACGCTGCTGATCCCGTTCGAGGTCGCCGGTACGGCCTTCGACGGCAGCGAGGTCGTCTCGTTCGGCTTCCTCCGCGTGCCCGGCGACCGTGACATCCGGCTCAGTCTGCGCGCCGATCAGGCACCGCTCCAGGTCCGCGAGAAGGAGAGCGTCGACTTCGACCTCGCCGGCGCCATCGCCGTGCCCACCGGACGCGTCCTCGAGGTCGACGCCGCCGCCGTGCGATCCGGCGGTGCCCGCGCGGCCGCCGCCTGCACGGTCACCTCCGGCACGACCATCCGCTACACGGCCGGAACCGGTGCTCCGTGGACCGATACGTGCATCGTCCCGGTCAAGCTCGATGTGCAGGAGGACTACACCTTCCTCAGGGTGCGCGTGCAGATCGAGGCGGAGATCCCCCAGCCGATCCTGCGCAGCTCCTCGATCAGCGTCAGTCCCGGTGCGACCGAGCGCTATGAGCTGCGCTCGATGGTGGGCTGGGCCGGCAAGGAGGACTGGCCGAGCCTGCGCTACGCCGTCTCCTATCTTGGGGATCAGTTCACGGTCACCGAGGACGACGGCATCGTGACCGTCACGGCGAGGGATGCCGCGCGCCCCGGTCGCGAGGAGCCGGTCACGATCTCGCTCCCCAGCCATCCCGACGCGCCCCCCGCCAGGCTCAGCCTGACCGTGGGTCCGGCGCCCTCCGAGCTGCCCAAGGGCGGCACGTTCGCGCAGCGCTGCTCGCAGGCGGCGGGGAGCACGTCCTGCACGGTCCCGGTGATCGGTGGCGGCGGCGAGGTGAACCCCCTTCCGGGTACGCCCCTCACCCTGGTGTCGGCGTCCGGACCCGCCAACTGCGCGGGCGTCACGTTCAGCAGAGCCGATGCCGCGACCGTGCGCGCGTCCTGGGCGGCCGACGCGCCCGGTGCCGCCGAGTGCACGGGATCGTTCGTGGTGGCCGATGCGCAGGGTCGCCAATCCAGCGGCGACCGCAACGGGCAGGTGGTCCTCGATCTTCAAGGGCTGCCGGCCACGCCCACGCGGCTGGAGTGGGTCGGCTTCACCGGCACCTCGGTGACGCTGCGCGTCATCTCGGACACGTCCTCGTACCCGGCCGTCGGCGGGTACCGGATCACGACCGGCGGCAACGTGGTCGCCACGTGCGATGCCGGCGGATCCTGTCCCGCGATCCCCGCCACGGCCGGAGAGAAGATCACCTACCAGGCCCGTGCGTTCAATGCCGTCGGCGACTCGCGCGGCACCGTCGAGTCCGTGGCCTGGGCGTATCAGGCACCGTCCGCGCCGACGGGCGCCGAGGTCACGCCGACCCCGACGCGCGACGGCAGCGGGCGGATCGCGACGATCACCGTCACCGGCGCCGACGCCTCGAGCGGCGCGATCACGCTGACCGGCGGCGCCGGAGGCGCCGTGACCCAGCCGGTGCGGGGCGGCAGGGCGGTCTTCGACGACTACGACGTCGGCTCCAACGCTCCGGTCACGCTGACCGCGACGCCGGAGACGCGCTTCGACCTGCCGCCGATCCCCGGCGGCTCGCAGACGGGCACGGCGTACTCGTTCCGCGCCAACGGGATCGGCGCTCCCGGCCTCGAGCTGAGCCTGGAGCCGTCCACGAGCGGATCCCCCGGCACGATCACCGCCACCGCGACAGTGTCCGCGAACGGCGTGGGCGAGCGGCTCCTCGTCGGCTTCGCGATGAGCGGAGTGTGCCGGCCCACCGCGGCGGTCGATCCGGCGGGCGGCATCGCGACGCGCACGTTCGAGGACGTCCCCGTCTGGCGCGAGGCCGAGGTCACCGCGTGCGCGGTCGCCGAATGGGGCGGGCGTCCGTTCGGCACCACCACGCGGACGGCGACGGCCACCCCGGTCACCGGCATCGATCAGCCGCAGGGGACGGCGACCTACACGATCGGCTCCGATCACCGGATGCAGGGACGGACCTACACCTGGGACCGGGTCACCGGCCCCACGCTGCGCACCGATCCGCCGTTCTCGCTCGAGTACCGCTCGTCGAACGGGCGCACCACGACCGACTTCGGCACGTTCTTCTCGGTGGGTGCCCACCCGGGGACGATCGAGGCGTTCTCCTGCTCCGCGATCTTCGGCTGCAGCTCCCCCGGCCTGGCCGTCACACCGACCGGCGCCGCCTACACGGCGAGCGCCCTCTTCCCCGCCTCGTGCCGCAGCGAGGACGCCCAGGCGCCCGCTGCGCAGATCGCCGCCGCGACCGCCGACTACGCCCTGCAGCACACGTCGAGCGTCGACGCCGACGGGGTCGTGACGTGGGTGTACACGCTCGCCTGGCAGAACCGGCTCGCCGGGCTCACCGGTCTCGACGGCGACGACGCCTACCGGCTCACGTGCGCACCGCCGCCGGAGCCCGAACCCGAGCCCGAACCGGAACCCGAGCCCGAACCCGAACCCGAACCGGAACCTGAGCCGTGATGACCACGCACGGCACTCCCCCACGCCGCACCGGCACGATGATCGCCAGGAGAGGACACCGATGACCGTCACCCAGGAGCAGACCACCTGGTTCCAGGAGACCTTCGCGACGCTCGTCGACAACGTCGAGCAGGTCGTGCTCGGCAAGCGCCACGTGATCGAGCTCGCCTTCACGGCGATGCTGTCCGAGGGTCACCTGCTGCTGGAGGACTTCCCCGGCACGGGCAAGACGTCCCTCGCGCGCGCGATGGGCCAGAGCGTGCAGGGAACGAGCAGCCGCATCCAGTTCACCCCGGATCTGCTACCCGGTGACGTCACCGGCATCACGGTCTACGACCAGCGCAACGGAGAGTTCGAGTTCCACCAGGGCCCCATCTTCGCGAACATCGTCCTCGCCGACGAGATCAACCGCGCCTCTCCCAAGACGCAGTCCGCGCTGCTGGAGGTCATGGAGGAGGGACAGGTGACCGTCGACGGGGTCACCCGCCGCGTGGGCGAGCCCTTCCTCGTCGTGGCGACGCAGAACCCGGTCGAGCAGGCCGGCACGTACCGGCTCCCCGAGGCCCAGCTGGACCGCTTCCTGATGAAGACGACGCTCGGCTACCCGGACCACGCCGCCACGGTCCGCATCCTCGAGGGAAGCGCGACGGCGCGCCGCGAGGTGCCCCCGGTCATCACGCCGCAGGGGGTGGTCAGCATGGCCGACATCGCGCGCGATGTGTACCTCAATCCGCTCGTGCTCGACTACATCGCGCGCATCGTCGAAGCCACCCGGCTGGCCACCGAGGTGCGCCTCGGCGTCAGCGTCCGCGGTGCGCTCGCCCTGACGAAGGCGTCGCGCACGTGGGCGATCGCCCACGGCCGCGGCTACGTCACCCCCGACGACGTCAAGTCCCTCGCCGAGTCGGTCCTCGCGCACCGTCTGATCCTCGACCCCGAGGCCGAGTTCGACGGGGTGACCCCCGGAGCGGTCATCGGCCAGGTCCTGCTCGACACCCTGCCGCCCAGCCAGAGAGAGGTCGTGTGAGCGGACACACCGACTGGCGCTTCACCCGGACCTCGCCCGCTGCGGGCGACACGGGGATCGCGCGCACCCGCTATGCGGCGGCGAGCTCCTCCACGGTGCTCGCCGTCCGTGGCGCCCGGTGGTGGCGCCGTGTGCGCGCGGGGGCGGCGACCGCCTGGAGCGCGATCGCGTCGACCCTGACCGTCGCCGGGTGGATGCTGGTGGCCGCCACGGTGCTGGGGCTGGCCCTCGGCCTGACCTTCGGCTGGATCGAGTTCGTCGTCGCCGGCATCGTCGCCGCGGCGCTCCTGGTGCTGTCCGTGCCGTTCCTGTTCAGCGCGCGGTCATACGACGTCGACCTCGAGCTCGGACACGACCGCGTGGTCGCCGGGACCCTCGTGCACGGCCGGCTGCACGTGACGAACATCGGGCGCGGCATCACCCTCCCCGGGCGCATCGACATCCCGGTGGGCGAAGGGCTCGTCGACGTCTACGTGCCGCTGATGCGCCGCGGGCACGAACACGTCGAGCAGGTCGTCGTGCCCACGCACCGGCGCGGCGTCATCCAGGTCGGCCCCGCGCGGACCGTGCGCGGCGACCCCCTCGGCATCCTCAAGCGCGAGGCCACATGGGCCGACGTGCACACCCTCTACGTGCATCCGGCCACGACGACGTTGCGCAGCACGAGCGCAGGGTTCATCCGCGACCTGGAGGGCAGCGCGTCCCGGATCGTCGTCGACGCCGACATCTCCTTCCACGCCATCCGCGCCTACGTGCCCGGCGACGCCCAGCGCCAGGTGCACTGGAAGTCGACCGCCAAGACCGGCACGCTCATGGTGCGCCAGTACGAGGAGACGCGACGATCGCGCATGCTCATCGCGCTCGCGCTCGGCGAGGACGAGTTCGCCGACGAGGACGAGTTCGAGCTCGCCGTGAGCGCGGCCGCCTCGATCGGCGTGCGCGGCATCCGCGACGGCCGCGATGTGGACGTGACGGTGGGCGGAGAGATCCCCGAGTTTGCCCGCCATCGCGTACGCACCGTCCGCGACCTGGCGACCGTGACCGCGCGGACGCTGCTGGACGAGTTGGCCGGCGTCGACCGCACCTCGCACGTGACCCCGCTGGCCGACGTCACCTCGCTCGCGGCCGAGAGCCACGCCGACGTGTCGATCGCGTTCCTCGTGACCGGGTCGACCCCGACGCCGCGTACGCTCCAGGCGGCGGCACTCGCGTTCGGCTCCGAGGTCGGGGTCGTGGCCGTCGTCTGCGACCCGAAGACCCAGCCCGGCTACCGGCGCCTGGGGTCGATGTCGGTCATGTCGATCGGACTGCTCGACGACCTGCGTCAGCTCCTGGCCCGGGGAGCGCAGACATGACCACCGCTGCCCCTCCCCTGCGCCGACGGAGCTACCGGCGCGCCGCGCGCCGCGCGCCCGGGTTCCTGCTGCTCAACGCGCTCTTCCTCGACGTGGTCTTCGTCGCCGGGGCCGTCGCCGCCTGGCCGATCTATCGGAGCGCGTCCTACGTGCTCGCCGTGACCGCCGCCCTGATCCTCGCGCACCTGGTCGCGCTGGCGGGGCTGCGCTGGGCCTGGTCCGCGTGGTGGGTCGCGCTCGCCGCGTACGCGGTCTACCTCGTCGCGGGGCTGCCGCTGGCCGCGCCGTCGATGCTCGGCACCGCGGACGAAGCGGTGCGCGCCCTGCGCGGGATCGTCACGGCACCGGTGACCGGCTGGAAGGACCTGCTCACGCTCGACCTGCCGCTCGGCGACTACCAGACGGTGCTCGCCCCCGCGCTGCTGCTGTTCCTGGGCATTCCGGTCGCCGCGCTGTCGCTGGCCTGGCGCGCGCCGCGCGCGTGGGTGCTCGCCCCGCCCCTGGGGCTTGTGCTGACCGTGTTCGGCGTCGTGTTCGGCTCCGCCGCCCTCAGCGCCGACCTCCGCGTGGGATCGCTTCACGTGCCCGGTCCGGTCGAGATGCTCGTCGGCGCGTGCGGCCTGCTGGCCGCGCTCGGGTTCGCCGTCTGGCGCGCCGTGCACGATCGCCGCGCCGCGCTGCGCACCGCCGAGCGACTGAGCGGCGTCCGCACGACGGGCCGGACGGGCACCGCTGTCGCGGGCCGCGTCGCGATGGTGTCCGGCATGCTCGTCCTCGCCCTCGGCACGGGTGCGCTGGTCGCGCCGCTCGCGGTGGCCGGGCAGTCTCGCGACGTGCTGCGCGAGCGTGTCGACCCTCCCGTGCGGATCGCCCAGCAGCTCAGCCCGCTCTCCCTGTACCGCCAGTTCTTCTCGGACGACCTGTTCGACACCGTCCTGTTCTCGATCCAGGCCGACGCGGACGTCGACCGCGTACGACTGGCGACACTCACCCACTTCGACGGGCGCGTCGTGCACGCGATCGACCCGGCGCTCCCCGTCGCAGACCCGGCGGCGGCCTTCATCCGCGTCCCGGCATCGCTGCCCGCCCCCGAGCGGAGCACTCCGGTGCGCGCGAGCGTCGCGATCGAGGCCTACCGCGGGGTGTGGCTGCCGACGGTCGGGGCACTCACCGCCATCTCGTTCGCCGGCCCGTCCGCCGCGGCCCTCGCCGACGGCTTCTTCTACAACACCGGCACCCGCATGGGCGTTCAGCTGTCCGAGGCGGGCCTGGACACGGGCGATGCGTACCGGCAGGACGGCGCGGTCGACGCCGAGATCCCCGCGATCGCCGACCTCGAGCCCGGCCGCACCACCCCGCAGCTGGATCCCGCCGTCGTTCCCGAGAGCGTGGACGAGTGGATCCGCGCCCAGCAGGCGCCGACGGGCGGTGCCGGGCTGAGCCTGCTTCTCGACCGCCTCCGCGCCCGCGGGTACCTGAGCCACGGTCTCACCGCCGACGAGGAGCAGCCGGCGCGGTGGCGTGCGGCGCTGGGCGACTACACGTTCGAATCGAGCCGCGCGGGCCACTCGTCCGGCCGCATCGACGCGATCTTCCGCGCACTGCTGCAGCGGCAGAACGAGATCGGCGGAGACGACGACGCTCTGCTCGTGGCCGCCGCCGGTGACGACGAGCAGTTCGCCGTCGCGGCGGCCATGATCGCCGACCGGCTGGGATTCTCGACCCGGATCGTGCTGGGCGCCCGCCTCGTCGACGGTCCCGGCATCCCGGCGTGCGAGCAGGGGCAGTGCCGCGGCGGGAACATGACCGCCTGGCTCGAGGTGCAGGACGCGTCGGGCACGTGGGTGCCGATCGATGTGACGCCGCAGCACGAGAACGGCATGACGCCGGACGAGCAGCAGCGACGTGACCCCGAGGTGCCCACCGAGGTGCGCCGCGACCACGCCGAGCCGATCCTGCCGGCCGAGGCCAACCCCGCGGAGACGGGCGAGCGCGATGACGACGACACCGTCCCGCCCGTCGACCTAAGCGCACTGTGGGCCGCGCTGCGCGCCGGCGCGATCGGACTGCTCGCCCTGATCGTCGTGAGCGGACCGTTCCTTCTGATCGTGCTGCTCAAGGCGCTGCGCCGCCGGGCGCGCCGGCGTGCGGCGGAGCCCGTCGACCGGGTCACCGGCGGCTGGGAGGAGTACGTGGACCTCGCCGTCGACCATGGCCGCCCTCCGCCGCGCGCACACACGCGACAGGAGCTCGCGGCCCTGTACGGAGGCGCCGACGGCAGCGGCAGCGGTGTGGTGCTGGCCGCGTGGGCGGACCGCTCCGTGTTCGACGTCGAGCCGCCCTCGGCGGCCGAGAGCGAACGGTTCTGGGAGATCGTGGACGAGGAGCGAGCGCGCTGGCACGACGAGGGCTCGCGCTGGCGGCGCCTGCGTGCGGGGCTCTCGCTGCGCTCGCTGCTGCGCCGCCGGCGAGGGCGGGGCGCGCTCGGCGCGCGATCCGAGCGACGACGCGATCGCGGCTAGGGTGTGCTCCGGGAAACGCGCGCCGACCGCGCGGGGACAGGGTCGATGAGATGACCGGGATTCGATGACACACGCAGGGGGAGAGATGACAGGACCGACACGAGACGCGATCCTCGCGGCCGGGGTGAGCCTGGGCGATGCCGGCCCGGGGGCGGGGCTCGTCCTCGTCGCCCAGCTGCTGGTCGCCGTCGGCGGCTACGTGTGGGTGGCGCTCGCGCTCATGGCCGTCTTCCGGAAGGCCGGCGTCGCCGGCTGGAAGGCGTGGGTCCCGGTCCTCAACGCGTGGGTGCTGTTCGAGCTGGCCCGCATGCGCGGCTGGTGGGCGATCGTCCTGGCCGGCGTCACCGTGGCGGGCACGATCGTCTCGGCCGTCCTGGTCGGCGTGTTCATGTCGGCCGCCGTGTCGGCCTCGTTCACCGGAGACGCGGGAGCCGTCGCCGCGGCGATGGCCGCCGTGGTCCTCGTGCCGCTCCTCGTGTGGGGCGTCGTGCTCGTGTTCGTGCTGATCCTCGAGATCCGCATGCTCATCGGCGTGAACCGCGGCTTCGGACTCGGCGCCGGCTCCACGGTGCTGGGCGTGCTGCTGTTCCCCGTCTGGGCGAGCGTCGTGGGGTGGGGGGCGGCGCGCTGGCAGTCCGCACCGGCCGCGGCGGCGCCGGGCGCGCCGGCCGGGCACGCCTTCCCCGCGGCACCCGGCTTCCCCGCGCCCGGCTTCCCCGCGGCACCGCGCTTCCCCGCGACCCCGGCCTTCCCCGCGACCCCGGCCTTCCCCGCAGCCCCCTCCGTGCCTGCCGTCTCGCAGACCTTCCCGCCGGGCACCGCCGCCTTCCGGGTCGGGATGCCGGACCCCGATGTTCCGCCGATCCCGCCGGCTCCCACGGGCACGCCGTTCGCGCCGGCGCCGCCGGCCGCCGCGCCCGCTCCCGCTGCCGCCCCTCCCCCGGCACCGCCGCTGCCGGCTCCCGCGGCCGCTCCCGCGGCGGCCGGGCTCCCGGCATCCCCCAGCCTGATCACGGGGAACCCGTGGGCGCCGCCGGCGACCGCCCCGGTCGCTGCCGCCGAGGTCGACGAGCACACCGTCATGGTCCCCCGCCGCGGTCCGGGCTGGTCGCTCGTGCTGCCCGGCGGCCGCCGCGTCGCGCTGACGGCCGACGCCGTCGTCCTCGGCCGCAACCCCGTCGCCCCGGCCGAGGCGCCGGACGCACAGCCCGTCCCCGTCGACGACGTCACGAGGACGGTGTCCAAGACGCACGCGCTGCTGCGCCGGGCCGGCACGGGGTGGACCATCACCGACCTGAACTCCACCAACGGCGTCTTCCGGGGCGACGACCCCTCCTCCGCCGTCGAGATCGCCGCCCCGAGCGAGATCAGCGGCGCCTTCCTGCTCGGGGATGCGGCGATCGAGCTGCGCGCGGACGTGTGATGACGACGGCGCCGACGATGACCCCGCAGACCCTCCAGCTCACGACGGGCGCGCACACCGACCCCGGGACCCGGCGCACGGTGAACGAGGATGCGCTGCTGGCCGAGTATCCGGTCTACATCGTCGCCGACGGCATGGGCGGACACGAGGCCGGCGATCGCGCCAGCGCGGCCGTCGTCGCCGCGTTCGGCCCGCTCGTCGGCCGTGACGATCTGTCGCCCGAGGATGTCGTGTCGGCCGTCGCCGCCGCGCACGGCGGCGTCGAGGCGATCGCCGCCGGTACCGCCCGGGGTGCGGGGTCGACGCTCACGGGCATCGTCGCCGTGCAGCACGACGGCGCACCGCGCTGGCTCGCGGTCAACGTCGGCGACTCGCGCGTGTACCGCCTCGTGCACGATCGCCTCGAGCAGATCACGATCGACCACTCCGTCGCGCAGGAGGCTGTCGACGAGGGCCGGATCACGCGGGAGGAGATGTCGTCCTTCCCGGGCCGCAACGTCATCACGCGCGCCGTGGGCGACACGCACAGCCGCGCCGACTACTGGCTGCTGCCGATCGTCACCGGCGAGCGCCTCCTCGTCTGCTCGGACGGGCTGTCCGGCGAGCTCACCGACGAGGCGCTGCGCGCCGGGCTCAGTCTCGGCGGCGCGCCGGACCGCACCGCGCACACGCTCGTGGCGCAGGCGATCGCGCTCGGCGGACGCGACAACATCACCGCGATCGTCGTCGACGTCGTCGGCGGCGGGACGAGCCCGCACGCCGACGACACCACCGGCGGACTGGCGACCGGCGGCGACTCGACGACGATGGAGGTCGCGACGATCCAGTCGGCGCGGCGACGGGTGCGCCGTGGCTGAGCGGCCGGACGGGCCGGACGAGGAGACGGCGCTCGTCGACCGCCGCCTGGATGCGACCCAGCGGGTCGAGCCCGTCGACGAGCGCACCCGGCGGGCGGACCGCCTCGCACCGCTCGACGCGGCGCCGGCCGGCCCGCCGCCGAGCCGCGCTCCCGCGGACATGCCGCTGCACCGCTACGGCGTGCGCCGCGACCCGCTCACAGTGCCGGTGACGCGGACGGCTCCGCCCACGGCCGGTCCCGGGCCGGCACCGCGTCGCCCGCGCCGTCCCCGCCGCACGGGCGCCCTGTTCGCCGTGTCGGCGGTGCTGCTGATGCTGGCCGCCCTGATCGCCGCGGGCATCGCGCTGTACCTGCTGGTCACCGGATGAGAGACGAGAGCACCATGGATGCGCAGACCGACACCATCGCGGACCTGGGGATCGAGTTCTGCGGGGAATGGTTCCACCCCGCCCAGCCCGGACCGTTCACCGTCGGCCGTGAGGCCGACCTCAGCATCGACGAGAGCAACCAGTACCTGCACCGCCGGCTGCTCGCCTTCACGCACCACAGCGGCCTGTGGTGGCTGAACAACGTCGGCCAGTCGATCTCGGTGAGCCTGTCGACCGGCGACGGCGTCTACCAGGCCGTGCTCGGCCCGGGCGCGAGCGTGCCGCTCGTGTTCCCCCGGCTCGTCCTGCTGTTCACGGCGGGGCCGTTCACGTACGAGCTGACCGTGCGGTGCGCGCAGACCGCGTTCCGTGCGGCACCCGCCGGCGTCGACCTCGACGAGGCCGGGCAGACCACGATCGGCAACGTGGCGCTCACCCCGAGCCAGCGCCTGCTCGTGCTCGCGCTGTGCGAGCCGCTGCTGCGCGACGGGATCGTCGGCTCGAGCCAGATCCCGTCATCGGCGCAGGCGGCCGCACGACTGGGCTGGCCGTTGACGACGTTCAACCGCAAGCTCGACGCCGTGTGCGACAAGCTCGACCGGGAGGGCGTGCCCGGACTGCGCGGCGGCGCGGGCCGACTCGCCGTCAACCGCCGCGCGCGCCTGGTCGAGCACGCGATCCTGTCGCGCCTCGTCACGCCGCAGGAGCTGTCGGCCCTCGACGCCGCCGGCGCGGGCGACGCCCGCGCCTGACCCCGCCGCGCCGGGACGCCGGACGGAATCTACGATGGAGAGTCATGCCCGCGCACGATCCCGTCATCTCGTACCCGCCGGAGCTGCCCGTCAGCGCCGCCCGGGACGAGATCGCGCGCGCCATCGCCGCGCACCAGGTCGTGATCGTCGCCGGCGCGACGGGATCGGGCAAGACGACCCAGCTGCCGAAGATCTGCCTCGAGCTGGGCCGCACCTCGATCGCGCACACCCAGCCGCGCCGCATCGCTGCCCGCACGATCGCCGAGCGCATCGCCGAGGAGCTGGAGGTGCCGCTGGGCACCGCCGTCGGCTACAAGGTCCGCTTCACCGACCGCGTCTCCGCCGAGACGAAGGTCGCCCTGGTCACCGACGGCATCCTCCTCAACGAGATCCACCGCGACCGGCTGCTGCGCCGCTACGACACGATCATCGTCGACGAGGCGCACGAGCGCTCGCTCAACATCGACTTCCTGCTCGGCTACCTCGCCCGCATCCTCCCCGAACGCCCCGACCTGAAGGTCGTCATCACCTCGGCCACGATCGACCCGCAGAGTTTCGCGGCCCACTTCGCCGGCCCGCCCGCCGCACCGGGGGGCGATCCCGTCCCGGCCCCGGTCATCGAGGTGTCCGGTCGCACGTATCCCGTCGACATCCGTTACCGCGCGCCGGTCGCCGCGGCCGGCGACGAGGCGGCCGGCGACGACATCGACGGGCTGCTGGGCGCGCTGCGCGAACTGGACCGCGAGGCCGACGGCGACGTGCTCGTCTTCCTTCCCGGCGAGGCCGAGATCCGCGATGCGGCCGATGCCGTCCGGGGCATGTACGCGCAGGACGCACGTCCCACCGAGGTCCTGCCGCTGTACGGGCGGCTGTCGGCGGCCGAGCAGCACCGCGTCTTCGAGCGCTCCGCCGTCGCGGGCGTCCGCCGCCGCGTCATCCTGGCGACCAACGTCGCCGAGACGAGCCTGACGGTGCCCGGCATCCGCTATGTCGTCGACACCGGCACGGCGCGCATCTCGCGCTACAGCGCCCGGTCGAAGATCCAGCGGCTGCCGATCGAGGCCGTCTCGCAGGCGTCCGCGATGCAGCGCTCCGGCCGCGCCGGGCGCACCTCCCCCGGCATCGCGATCCGGCTGTACTCCGAGGAGGACTTCGAGGGGCGCCCGGAGTTCACCGAGCCCGAGATCCTGCGCACGTCGCTGGCGTCGGTCATCCTGCAGATGCTCTCGCTCGGGTTCGGCGACATCGGGAGCTTCCCGTTCCTCACCAAGCCCGACGCGCGCGGCGTGAAGGCGGCGCTCGAGCTGCTGACCGAGCTGGGCGCGATCCGTCTCGAGCGGGGAGCCGCACCGCGACTGACCGGGATCGGTCGCGAGATCTCCCGCCTGCCGATCGACCCGCGCTTCGCGCGCATGCTGATCGAGGCCGGAAAGCTCGGCGTGAGCCGCGACGTCCGGGCGATCGTGGCGGGACTGTCGATCCAGGACGTGCGGGAGCGCCCGAGCGCGGAGGACGGTGCCCGCCGCGAGCAGGCCGAGCGCCTGCACGCCCGCTTCACCGACCCGACGAGCGACTTCCTGGCGCTGCTGAACCTGTGGAACCATCTGCGCGAGCAGCAGCGCGAACTCGGATCGAGCGCCTTCCGGCGGCTGTGCCGGAGCGAGCACCTCAACTACGTGCGCGTGCGGGAGTGGTTCGATGTGCACCGCCAGCTGCGGCAGCTGACCGGCGGCGATTCGCCCGGGAGCGCCGCCGACGCCGCGGGCGCCGCCGACCCGTCGCTCGTGCACCGCGCGATCCTGTCCGGACTGCTCTCGCACATCGGGATCCTCGACACCCGGCAGATCCGGAGCGCCGCGTCCGCCAAGCCCGACAAGCGCAAGCCGCTCGCGCAGTACCGCGGAGCACGCGGCGCCGCCTTCGCGATCTTCCCGGGTTCGGGCCTGCGCAAGGCCTCACCCGACGCGGTCATGGCCGCCGAGCTCGTCGAGACCTCCCGCCTGTTCGCCCGCACGGTCGCGGCGATCGACCCGGCGTGGGCCGAGGAGCTCGCCGGCGACCTCGCGCACCGCTCGATCAGCGATCCGCACTGGTCGAAGGATGCCGGTGCGGCCGTCGCCGCCGAGAAGGTCATCCTCTTCGGGGTCGAGATCATCCCTCGCCGCCGGGTGCAGCTGGCCCGTATCGACCGGGACCTGGCCCGCGAGCTGTTCCTGCGCCACGCGCTCGTCGAGGGCGAGTGGAACAGCGCGCATCTCGACATGCGGCTCACGGCGTTCGAGCGGCGCAACCTCGAGCTGCGCCGGCGGCTCGAGAAGGTCGAGGAGCGGGAGCGACGCCGTGACATCCTCGTCGGCGACGAAGCCGTCTTCGCCTTCTACGACGCGCGCGTCCCGCGCGACGTGGTCGACGTGCGCTCGTTCGAGAAGTGGTGGCGCGACGTCTCCGCGCGCACGCCGCGGCTGCTCGATCTGACCGAGGACGACCTGCTCGACGCGTCGAGTCGCTCCGACGAGCGGGACTTCCCGGCCCGGTGGGAGCAGGGCGACCAGGTCCTCTCGCTCGCCTACCGCTTCGAGCCCGGTGCCGCCGATGACGGGGTCAGCGTCGTCGTGCCGCTCGCGCTGCTGGCCCAGTTGCGCCCCGACGGCTTCGACTGGCAGGTGCCCGGTCTGCGCGACGAGCTCATCGCCGCGCTGCTGCGCGCGCTGCCGAAGGCGATCCGCCGCCACGTCGTCCCGGCCGCCGACTGGGCGGCGACCTTCAGCGACCAGCTGTCGGGGCAGGGACCGGAATCGCACGCCGGCCTGCCGCCGCAGGGGCTGCGCGCGGCTCTGGCCGCCCGCATCCAGCACGTCGCGAACCAGCGCGTCTCCGCCGACGACTTCGCACAGGACCGGGTGCCCGCGCATCTGACGATGTCGTTCCGCGCCGTCGACCAGCGCGGACGCACCGTCGGCTCCGCACGCGACCTGATCGAATTGCAGGAGCGTCTGGCCGGGCGCGCGCGGGAGTCCGTCGCCCGCTCGCTCAGCGCGCCCGCCGGCCCCCGCCCCGCCACCGGCCCGACCCCGCCCGCCGTGGCCGCCACCGCCCACTCGGTCCGCGAGCGCACCGGTCTGACCGCCTGGGACCTGGACGATCTGCCCGAGGTCGTCGACACGAAGGTCGCCGGCGGCGTCGTCCGCGGCTACCCCGCGCTCGTCGACGAGGGCGCCACCGTGACGCTGCGCATCGAAGCGACGGCCGAGCGCGCGGCGCGGCTGAGCCGGGCCGGCGTGCGCCGGCTCCTGCTGCTCGCGGTGCCCTCGCCGACCGCATACGTGCTGGACCACCTCACCGCGAACGAGAAGCTGGTCCTCGCCTCCTCGCCGTACCCGTCGGCGAAGGCGCTCATCGAAGATGCCCGTGTCGCGGTCGCCGACGCCGTGCTCGACGGCAGATCGGTGCGCACCGCGGCGCGGTTCGCCGCCGCCCGCGATGAGCTGTCGGCGCGCATCGTCGACGAGCTGTTCCAGACGGTGTCGCTCGTCGCCCGCATCCTCAGCCTTCACCGCGACGTCGAGAAGGCCGTCCGCGGACAGAACTCGATGACGCTCCTCGCGGCGCTCGGCGACGTCAAGGCGCAGACGGCGGGACTGATCCACCCGGGCTTCATCGCGCGGACCGGCACCGCGCGCCTCGCGCACCTGCCCCGCTATCTGCAGGGAGCCCTCGAGCGCGTGCAGAGCCTGGCCGATGCGCCCGGACGGGATCGCCAGCGACTGACCGAGATCGAGCGCGCCGAGACGCTGTTCCGGGATGCCGGTGGCGCCATCCCGCTCGATGACGAGGCGCCCGCGCAGCTGACCCGCGTGCGCTGGCTGCTCGAGGAGTACCGTGTGAGCCTGTTCGCACAGCGACTCGGGACGGCCGAGGCCGTCTCGCTGCAGCGCATCACGAAGGCCCTGTCGGGCGCGGAGTGAGGGAATAGGCCCCGCGCGCCCGAGGTTGGCCCCGATATGGCCACTGCGATCACGTACTCCGAGTTCGGCGGACCCGAGGTCCTCACCCTGACGCCGATCGAAGTGGCCGCACCCGGTCCCGGCGAGGTCGCCGTCCGCATCGAGGCGGCCGGCGTGAATCCGGTCGACCACAAGCTGCGCGCCGGACTGCGCGCGTCGGGCGAGATCACCGCGCCCCGCCGCGTCGGCGGCGACGGCGCGGGTGTGGTCAGCGCCGTCGGACCGGACGTCGAGGGCTTCCGCGCCGGCGACGCCGTCGTCGTGCACGGCGCCTCCGGGACCTACGCGACCGACCTCGTGGTCCCGGCGGACCGGCTCTCGCCGCGCCCCCCGCAGGTGTCGGCCGCCGACGGCGCCGCGCTCGGCGTACCCGCGGGAACGGCCTACCAGACCCTGCGCTCCCTCGCCGTCGGCGCCGGCGACACGCTGCTCGTGCACGGCGGCTCCGGCGCCGTCGGGCAGGCCGTGATCCAACTCGCGGCGCTGTGGGGCGCGACCGTGCTGGCGACCACGAGCGAGCGGCGCGCCGCCCGCGTGCGCGAGCTCGGCGCCACTCCGATCTCGTACGCGGAGGGGCTCGCCGACCGCGTCCGGGCCGCGGCGCCGCAGGGCGTCACGGCGGCGATCGACATCGCCGGCACCGACGAGGCGCTGCAGACCTCCCTCGACCTCGTCGCCGACCGTTCGCGGATCGCGACCCTCGTGCGGGGGAATGACGCCGATGCCCTCGGCATCCGCGCGTTCCTGGGCGGCAGCCCCCACCCGCTCGGCGCCCAGGAGCACGCGTGGCGCGCGGAGGCGATCCCGGTCGTCCTCCACCTCATGGCCGCGGGACGCTTCTCGGTCGAGCTCGGACCGCAGCTGCCGCTCGCGCAGGCGGCCGAGGCGCACCGTCTCGTCGCGGACGGCGTCGACGGCAAGATCGTCCTGCTGCCCTGATGCGCCGCGCTCAGGGGCACCGCGGTCAGGTCCGCCGCGCTCAGCGGCGAGCGGTGCCCGCCGGCAGCGGCCCGATCGCGATGTCGCCGCGGCGCGTGCGCGCCCACTGACTCCACGACCCCGGGAAGACCGCGACGTCGAGGCCCGCGACCGCCCCGGCCAGCGCCGTGTGCGCGGCGCGGATGCCGGACCCGCAGTACGCGGCGATCGGGATGCCGGGACGTGCGCCGGCGGCGGCGAAGGCCGCACGGATCACCGCGGGCGGATGGAACCGTCCGTCCGACAGGTGCACGGTCGTGGGCAGGTTCACCGCGCCCGGCACGTGCCCGCCGACAGGATCGCGCAGCTCGGGCACGCCGCGGTAGTGCTCGGATGCGCGCACATCGAGCACGATGCCCTCGTCCGGCCAGGCCGCGAGCTGCCCGATCCGGACGATGCCGGCGGCCGGCTCGCTCAGCTCGACGGTGCCCGGCGCCGGCAGGATGTCGCCGGTGGCGATGCGCCCGCCGTCGGCGAGCCAGGCCCGCAGTCCGCCGTCGAGGACGCGCACCCCGGGCACTCCGTGCCGCGTCAGCAGCCACCAGGCCCGCGCGGCGGCGACGCCCTGCAGATCGTCGTACGCGACGATCTGGTCGCCGGGGTGGATCCCCCACCGACGCGCCGACGCCTGCAGTGCGGCGCGGGACGGAAGCGGATGCGGTCCCTCGTCCGGCTCGCCGCGTCGGGACAGCTCGTTCTCGAGGTCGACGTACACGGCATCCGGAAGGTGTCCGTCGAGGTAGTCCGGCCGGCCCTCCGGCCGATCGAGCCGCCAGCGCACGTCGAGCAGGCGGACGGGTGCTCCCGAGGCACGCAGCGCCGCCAGGTCGCTCGCGGAGATGAGCGGGGACATACGCCCATGGTGCCGCCGACGGCGGACCCCCGGCATCCCGGATCGCAACAGTTCGACCGCGGGCGCAACAGTTCGACACACGCCGTGTCAGCTCGCGCGGATGAGCTCCCGGTAGAAGCCGATGCCGCGCAGCCAGACGCCGACGCGGATGCGCTCGTTGTGCGAGTGCAGCGCGTCGCGCTCGGCGCGCGTGAGATGGAACGGCGTGAAGCGATACACGTGGTCGCTGATCGCGGTGAACCACCGACTGTCGCTCGCGCCGAGCTGGATGTACGGCGTCGTGACGATCTCCTCGCCCAGCGTGCGCGCGACGGTCGTCGCGATGCGCTGCCAGGCAGCGCCCTTCCACGGCGAGACCGGTGACGGATCGGATCCGTGGCGCACCTCGATCTCGACCTCGGGATCGGCGACGACGCGCCGCACACGCGCGGTGGCGGCGGCGACGGTGTCGCCGGTGAGCAGCCGGACGTTCACGGCCGCCCGGGCCGTCGTGGCCAGCACGTTCTCGCCCGGCGCACCCGAGAGCTCGGTGGCGACGGCCGTCGTGCGCACGAGGGCGTTCATCTCCGGCCCGAGTCGCGGGAACACGCGGGCCAGCAGCGGCCCGGTCAGGCCGAGGTGACCGAACACCCACCGCAGCGGCTGCGGCGCGTGCGGCGCGATCGTGGCGAACAGGGCCCGCACCGGCGGAACCAGCCGCGGCGGGAACGGATGCCGGTGGAGCCGGTCGATCGCCCGCGCGAGACGGGCGGTGGCCGGGGTCGCCGGCGGCGTGGACGCGTGCCCGCCGCCTTCCCGCGCCGTCAGCACGACGGTCATGACGCCGCGCTCGGCCACGCCGACCATCGCGGTGGGGACCGTCACCCCCGGGATCACGCCGTCCACGACCGCTCCGCCCTCGTCGAGCACCAGCGCCGGGCGCACGCCCCGCGCCCGCAGCACGGCGACGAGCGCACGGGCGCCGTCTCCGGCGGTCTCCTCGTTGTGCCCGAACGACAGGTACACGTCACGTGCGGGAGTGAACCCGTCGGCGACGAGCTGCTCGACGGCTTCGAGGATCGCGACGAGGGAGCCCTTGTCGTCGATGGCGCCGCGCGCGTGGATCGCGGCCTCGTCGCCCTCGCCGACGATCTCGGCGCCGAACGGCGGGTGCTGCCAGTCCTCGGGCACGACGGGCACGACGTCGAGGTGCGCCATGAGCACGAGCGGGTCGCCGGACTCGGCACCCGGCCAGCGGTAGAGCAGGGAGTGCCCGGCCGCGACGTCGCACTCCAGCGTCGCGTGCACGCCGGGGTAGAGCCGCGCGAGCGCGGCGAGGAACGCGTCGAAGGCCGCCGTGTCGATCAGCTCCTCGTCGGCATGCGAGACGGTCGGGATGCGCAGCAGTTCGCGGAAGCGGTCGAGCGAGAGCCCGGCATGATCGGCAGTCACCCTCCGAGCCTACGCACACCGGTACTGTCGAACCATGACCGAACTGCCTGCGACCGCCACCCGCCTGCGCTGGGGAATCCTCGCGACGGGCGGCATCGCCCACGCCTTCACGCGGGACCTGTTCACGGCCGGGTTGACCGTGACGGCGGTCGGCTCGCGCAGCACGGCGTCGGCGCGCGCCTTCGCCGATCAGTTCGGCATCCGCCGGGCACACGGCTCCTACGAGGAGCTGGCCGCCGACCCCGACGTCGACATCGTCTACATCGCGACTCCGCACCCGATGCACCTGCAGAACGCGGCGCTCGCGATCGAGCACGGCAAGCACGTCCTCATCGAGAAGCCGGTCACGCTCGACGCCGGTCAGGCGCAGGCGATCGCCGATCTCGCTGCGTCCCGCGGCGTGCTCGCGATGGAGGCGATGTGGACGCGGTACCTGCCGCACATGATCCGCATCCGCGAGATCCTCGCTGCTGGGGCGCTCGGTGAGATCCGCGCGGTGCACGCCGACCACACGCAGAGGATCACCGCCGACCCGGCGCACCGGCTCAACGCCCTCGAGCTGGGCGGCGGCGCCCTGCTCGATCTGGGGATCTACCCGGTGTCGTTCGCCTGGGACGTGCTCGGCGCGCCCACCGCGATCGCCGCGCACGGGCGGCTGGGCGAGACGGGCGCCGACACCGAGGTGGCGACGGTGTTCACGCATGCCGGCGGCGCGGTGTCGACCACCCTGTCGTCCGCGCGGGCGGCCGGGCCCAACACGGCGCACATCATCGGCACCGAGGCCCGCCTCGACATCGACCGGGTCTGGTACTGCCCGACCTCGTTCCGCGTCACGGCTCCCGACGGCACGGTGCTCGAGACGTACGAGTCCGAGTTGGAGGGACGCGGCATGCAGTTCCAGGCGCTCTACGCCGAGCAGCTGGTCGCGGCCGGGCGCACCGACAGCGACCTGCTGCCCTTCGCCGACAGCGTCCGCATCATGGGGACGCTGGACGAGATCCGCCGTCAGATCGGCGTCCGCTACCCGCAGGTCGGGTGACCGGCCGCCGTCACTCCTTCGCCTGGCCGCGCTCGGCGCGCCGGCGGTCGAGCTCGGCGCGCAGCCGGTCCGCCTCGATCTCCTTCTCCAGGTCGGCCAGCTGCTGCTCGGTCGACCGCACCTCGACCGGCGGCGCGGGTTCCGGAGCCGACGCCCAGGGGGCGAACTGCGGCGGGCGCGGCGCCGCCCGGTCGGGGTAGGCGCGGCCGAGGGCGAACCACAGGATCGTGCCCAGCAGCGGCAGCATGATCACGAGGATCAGCCAGATCGCCTTCGGCATGTGCTTGACCTGCCAGTTCTCCCGCAGGATGATGTCGACGATTGCGAACACCATCGCGACCAGGATCAGCAGCGAGAACAGCATCGGCATGCCGCGAGTCTAGGAGACATCGGCGCCGACGGCCCGCATCGCCTGACACACTGGGTGCATGCCGGATCTGCAGAACGCCCGGGTCGCCGTCTATCTCGACTTCGACAACATCGTCATGAGCTGGTACGACCGCGTGCACGGCCGCAATTCGTACTCCCGCGACCGCCAGCGGATCGCCGCGAACCCGGACGAGCCCGAGATCGCGGCGCGCCTGGCCGACGCGATGATCGACGTCGGGGCGATCATCGACTACGCCGCGTCGTTCGGGACGCTCGTGCTCACGCGGGCGTACGCGGACTGGTCGTCGCCGGTCAACGCCGTCTACCGCTCGCAGCTGGTCGCCCGCGCCGTCGACCTGGTCCAGCTCTTCCCCGCGGCGGCCTACGCGAAGAACGGCGCCGACATCCGTCTGGCCGTCGACGCCGTCGAGGACATGTTCCGCCTGCCCGACCTCACCCACGTCGTCATCGTCGCCGGCGACAGCGACTACGTGCCGCTCGCGCAGCGCTGCAAGCGCCTGGGCCGCATCGTCGTGGGCGTCGGCGTCGCCGGGTCCACCGCGAAGTCGCTCGCCGCCGCGTGCGACCAGTTCGACGCCTACGACGCCCTTCCGGGCGTGCGCACGCCCGAACCGGAGGACGAGAAGAAGGTCGAGTCCGGCGCGCCGCGGCGCCGCCGGAAGAAGTCGATCGACCCGTCCGCCGAGCTGCTGTCCCGCGCACTGCGCCTGGAGCACGAGCGCACCGACGAGGACTGGCTGCACCTGTCGGCCGTCAAGAACCTGCTCAAGCGCATGGATCCGTCGTTCAGCGAGAAGGCGCTCGGCCATCGCTCGTTCTCGGACTTCGTGAAGGCGCACGCGAGCGTGGCGGAGCTCGACGAGTCCACCAACATCGTCCGGGTGCGGCTGAAGGAGGACCCCTCCTCCTGAGGGTTTTCCGCCCCGTCGGGTACAGTACGAGCGTGGTACGCCGCAGTCCGCCGCCCGGTTCGCAGACCTCGCTCCGCGAGGCCAATCGCGCGCGCCTGCTCGAGTCCCTCAAGCGGCACGGCCGGATGACGCAGATCGAGCTGGCCGGCACGACCGGCCTGTCCCCCGCGACGGTGTCGAACATCGTCAAGGAACTGACCGCCACCGGCATCCTGCACACCTCGTTCACCTCGCGCAGCGGCCGTCGCGCGACCCTCGTCTCGCTCTCCCGCCAGGTCGGCCTCGTCGCGGGTGTCCACTTCTCCACGCGACAGCTGCACATCGCGATCGCCGATGCGACGCGCACGACGGTCGCCGAGACGTCGCTGCCACTGGCCCCCGGACACCGGCACGACGCCGAACTGGACCGCCTCAGCATCCTTCTCGGCGACATGATGGAGCAGGTCGGCGGCTCGCTGGGCGATCTGCTCGCCGTCGGCCTCGCCGTGCCGGCGCCCGTGGACCCCCGCACCGGGATGATCGCGACCCCGGGCCTGCTGCCCGGCTGGGAGGGCGTCGACCTGGCCGAGAGCCTGCGCGCGCGCATCAACCGGCCGGTACACGTCGACAGCGAGCCGAATCTGGGCGGCCTGGCCGAGGCCCGCGAAGGCAGCGGCCGCCACGCGTCGTCGTCGGTGTACATCCGCGTCGGCCACACCATCAGCGCCGGCCTTGTCGTCGGCGGCGACCTGTTCCGCGGTGCGAGCGGCAAGACCGGCCAGATCGGGCACATGACGATCGACGAGAACGGTCCGGTGTGCCGGTGCGGCAACCGCGGCTGCCTCGAGACGTTCGCGGCCGGACCCGCTCTGCTCGCGCTGTTCCCCGAGAGCGACGGGATGCAGCGGCTGGCCGACCTGCTGGCCGCGGCCGACGCGGGAGTGGGAGCGGCGCAGCGGGTCATCGCCGACGCCGGGCGCCACATCGGCATCGCCGCCGCGGGTCTGTGCAACCTGTTCGACCCGGAGCTGATCGTCGTCGGCGGCGAACTCGCCCACGCCGGCGAGTTGCTGATGGCGCCGATGCGTCACGCGCTCGAACGCTCGGCGCTGGCCGCCTCGGGCGGCCTGCCCGAGATCGTCGGCGCGTCCTTCGGCGAGTGGGCCGAGACCCGCGGCGCGATCGCCACGGCGCTGGATCACGTGTCCGTGGACGCCGATCTGCTCGCGTTCCCCGCATGAAGCGCCTGCTCCTGCTCGCGGTCGCACTCTGCCTGGCCACGGGCCTGCTCAGCGGATGCTCGCCGGTCTCGGACGGAGACGGCGTCATCGCGCTGCTGCTGCCCGACAAGAAGACCGCCCGCTACGAGACCTTCGACCGCCCGGTCTTCGAGGAGCGCGTCGCCGAGCTGGGCGACTACCGCGTCCTCTATGCGAACGCCGATCAGGATGCCGCGCGTCAGCAGCAGCAGGCGGAGTCCGCCCTGGCGGCCGGCGCCGACGTCCTGGTCCTCGATCCGGTCGACGCCCGCGCCGCCATCACGATCGTCGCGGCCGCCAACGCGCAGAACGTCCCCGTCATCGCCTACGACCGGATGGTCGCCGGCGGCGACATCGCGTTCTACATCTCGTTCGACAACGAACGCGTCGGCGAGCTCCAGGCGACCTCGCTGCTGGCGGCCCTCGCCGAGCGCGGTCAGTCCGCGGCCGGCATCCTCATGGTCAACGGCTCCCCCACCGACAGCAACGCCGAGCTCTTCCGCGCCGGCGCGCGCCGGATCATCGACGACGGCGCGGTGCAGGTGCTCGCCGAATACGACACGCCGGACTGGAGCCCCGACAAGGCGCAGTCCTGGGTGGCCGGTCAGATCTCGCAGTACGGCGACCGCATCGCCGGGGTCTACGCCGCCAACGACGGCACCGCCAGCGGCGCGATCGCCGCGCTGCGGGCGGCCGCCGTCTCGCCCATGCCGATCGTGACGGGGCAGGATGCCGAGCTCTCGGCGCTGCAGCGGATCGTCACCGGCGACCAGTACATGACCGTGTACAAGGCGCTGCGCCCGCAGGCCACACTCGCCGCCGACGCGGCCGTCGACCTGCTGCACGGCCGTCCCGTCGACGCCGAACTCGAGATCGACGGCGTCCCGACCACGTTGCTGACCCCCGTCGCCGTGACCGTCGACGACATCCTGGCCACGGTGGTCGCCGACGGATTCTGGACGCTCGCCGACATCTGCGCGCCGGCGTACGCGGATGCGTGCGCGGCGGCGGGGCTGCGGTGAGGGAGCGCGACATGCCTGCCGTGCGCCGCGGTCGCCCGCGCGATCTGCTGCTGACGATGCGGGGCATCCACAAGCACTTCGGCGCCGTCCGCGCCCTGGTCGACGTCGATTTCCAGGTCAGCGAGGGCGAGGTCGTCGCCCTCGTCGGCGACAACGGCGCCGGCAAGTCGACGCTCGTGAAGATCCTCGCCGGCGTGCACCCGCCCGACGCCGGGACGGTCGAGTTCGACGGCGAGCCGGTCCACATCGGCAGTCCCGCCGACGCGCAGGAATTCGGCGTGGCGACCGTGTTCCAGGACCTCGCGCTGTGCGACAACCTCGATGTCGTCGCCAACCTGTGGCTCGGTCGTGAGCTGACTCTGGAGGGCCGGCTCGACGAGGTCGGCATGGAGGAGCGCACGTGGGCGCTGCTGCGCGAGCTCGCCGCGAAGATCCCGTCCGTGCGCACGCCCGTGGCGGCCCTATCCGGCGGACAGCGTCAGACCGTCGCCATCGCCCGCTCGCTCATCGGCGATCCGCGGGTGGTCATCCTCGACGAGCCGACCGCCGCCCTCGGGGTCGCCCAGACGGCCGAGGTGCTGAACCTCATCGAGCGGCTCCGCGAGCGCGGCCACGGCGTCGTGCTCATCAGCCACAACATGGCCGACGTCATGGCCGTGGCAGACCGCATCATCGTGCTGCGCCTGGGCCGCAACAACGGTGAGTTCCATGCCGCCGACGTCACGAGCGAGATGCTGATCGCCGCCATCACCGGCGCCGTCGACAACGCGCACGCGCGACGCACCGCCGCGGGGACTCCCGCCGAGAATCCCCACCCGCCCACCGGCAGCATCATCCCGCTGACCTCACGCAGCCGCCGGACGGAAGGGTCCACGTGAGCATCGATCCGCTGCCGGAGCCGCACGCCCGGGGTCGCGCGGGGCTGCTGTGGGAGCGCATCCGCGGCGGCGACCTGGGCGCGCTCCCGGTGGTGACCGGGCTCGTCGTCATCTGGTGCGTCTTCCAGATCCTCAACCCCGTCTTCCTGTCCAGCCGCAACCTCGTCGACCTCACGATGCAGTGCGCCGCGATCGGCACGATCTCACTCGGCATCGTGCTCGTGCTGCTGCTGGGCGAGATCGATCTGTCCGTGGGGTCGGTGTCGGGGCTGTCCGGAGCGATCCTGGCGGTCGGCTTCGTCCAGCTGCGCTGGCCGCTGCTGCTGGCCGTGCTCGCCGCGCTGATCGTGGGCTGTCTCATCGGAGTTCTCTACGGCTTCCTGCGCACGCGGTTCGGCCTGCCGAGCTTCGTCGTGACGCTGGCGGGCCTGCTCGGCTTTCTCGGCATGCAGCTGTGGGTGCTCGGCGACGCCGGTTCCATCAACATCCCGTTCGACTCGTGGATCGTGCAGTTCGCGCAGCACGCGTTCCTGCCGCCCTGGGCGTCGTACGTCCTCGCCGCCCTCGCCGCGACCGGCTACGGCACCACCCTGGTGCTGCGGGCACGCCGCCGCGCCGCCGCGAACCTCGACAGCCAGGACGCCCGTGCGATCGGTCTGCGCGCCGGCATCCTGCTCGTCCTCCTGCTCGGCGTCTCGTGGTACCTCAATCAGTCGCGCGGCGTCGGGGTCATGTTCGTGCTGTTCGTCGTGCTCGTCGTCCTGGTGAACTTCCTGCTCACCCGCACCCGCTGGGGCCGTGCGGTGTACGCGGTGGGCGGCTCCGTCGAGGCGGCGCGGCGCGCCGGCATCCGCGTCGACCGCATCTACCTTTCCGTGTTCGCGCTGTGCTCCACGCTCGCCGCGGCCGGCGGGCTGCTCGCGACCGCGCGCCTGGCCGCCGCCAACCAGAGCTCGGGCGCCGGCGACACGAACCTCACCGCGATCGCCGCAGCCGTCATCGGCGGCGCCTCGCTGTTCGGCGGACGCGGCACCGCGTACGCGGCTCTGCTGGGCGTGATCGTCATCCAGTCGATCTCCTCCGGGTTGACCCTGCTGAACCTGAACTCCTCCGTGCAGTTCATGGTCACCGGCGTCGTCCTCGTGCTCGCCGTGATCGTCGACTCGCTGTCGCGCCGCTCGCGCGCGGCCTCGGGACGAGCGTGAAGGGCATCGCGCACTGAGTTCAGGGAGCGAACGCCGGAAGAGCGTTGCGAAACCTTTATGTTCAACTCTTGACTACAAGAGATGAACGCATCATGATCGACGTCAGCGCAAGCTTCGACCGAATGCGGGCGAACGCGTTTTCAACGACGAAAGGCGAATCATGAAGAAGCCCTCCCTGCTCGCGGCAGCCGCGTTCAGCGGTGCCGCAGCTCTCCTCCTGGCCGGCTGTGCCGGCGGCACGACGGCACCGGGAGCGACCACCGGCCCGGATGACGACGGCGACGCCGTCAGCACGCGCGCGTGCGTGATCCTCCCCGACGCGGCCTCGTCGCCGCGCTGGGAGAACTTCGACCGCAAGTACCTGCAGGAGGGCCTCGAGGGCGCCGGCTTCGAGGTCGACATCCAGAACGCCCAGGGCGACACCTCGAAGTTCACGACGATCGCCGACCAGCAGCTCACGCAGGGCTGCGGTGTCATGCTGCTCGTCGACTACAACGGCGCTGCCGAAGGCGTCGCCACCCGCGCCAGCGCGCAGGGCATCCCGGTGATCGCCTACGACCGTCCGTTCGCCGGCGCCGACTACTACGTCTCGTTCGACAACGTCGAGGTCGGACGCCTGCAGGGCCAGACGGTGCTCAACGGCCTCCAGGCCGCGAACGTCGCTCCCGCCGATGCCGCCGTGTTCTACATGGGCGGCGACCCCACGGACGGCAACGCGGCGATGTTCCGCTCGGGTGCCGTCGAGGTCATGGAGGCCGCGGGCATCACCCCGGTCGACGAGCCCCCGGGGGTCTGGGACGGCGCGAAGTCGCAGACCAACTTCGAGCAGTCGCTGACGGCGAACGGCGGCACGGTCCACGGCGTCTGGGCGGCCAACGACACCAACGCGGACGGTGTGATCAAGGTGCTGCAGGACCGCAACCTGACCGGCATCGCCGTCTCGGGTCAGGACGCGAACCTCGAGGGCCTGCGCAACATCCTCACCGGATGGCAGACCGCGACCGTCTACAAGCCGGTCAAGATCGAGGCCGAGGCCGCCGTCGAGGTCGCCATCGCCCTGCTCAACGGCGAGAGGCCGACCGCCGACCAGCAGCTCGATGACGGCACGCCGTACATCGCGGTGGCACCGGTCCTGGTCGGTCCCGCAGAGGTCAAGGACGTCGTCGCCGCCGGTGACGCGTCGGCCGCAGAGATCTGCACGGGCGAGATCGCCGGCGTGAACGTCGCCGACAAGTGCGCTGAGTTCGGCGTGCAGTAGGCACCGCGTCGAGGAGGGGCGTCGCCGGGCGGCGCCCCTCCTCCGCCCATGTCATCACCCGATCGCAAGGAAGCGAGCATGACAGAACCGATCATCGAACTGCGGGGCGTGAAGAAGGCGTTCGGCCCCGTCAGCGTCCTCAAAGGCGTCGACCTCATGGTCCGGCCCGGGCGGGTCACCGCCCTCGTCGGCGACAACGGCGCCGGCAAGTCGACCCTCATCAAGGGCCTCGCGGGCGTGCAGCCCTACGACGCGGGCGAGGTCCTCATCGACGGCACGCACCGCGACCTGTCCACGCCGCGCGAGGCCGCGGCGCTGGGCATCGAGGTCGTCTACCAGGACCTCGCCCTGTGCGACAACCTCGACATCGTCCAGAACATGTTCCTCGGGCGCGAGGAGCTGTCCGCGGGGACCTTCGACGAGGGACGCATGGAACGCGAAGCCTCCGACACCCTGCGAGGACTGTCCGTGCGCACCGTCGCCTCGGTCCGGCAGAAGGTGTCGAGCCTCTCCGGCGGGCAGCGCCAGACCGTCGCGATCGCCCGCGCCGTCCTCAAGAAGGCCCGGGTCGTCATCCTGGACGAGCCCACCGCGGCGCTGGGCGTCGCCCAGACCGAGCAGGTGCTCAACCTCGTCAGCCGGCTGGCCGAGCAGGGCGTCGCCGTCGTGCTGATCAGCCACAACCTCGCGGACGTGTTCGCGGTGGCTGACGACATCGCGGTGCTCTACCTCGGGCAGATGGTCGCACAACTGCCCACCGCCCAGACCACGCGCGACGACGTCGTCGGCTACATCACCGGCACCAAGACCCTGGGCGTCGAGATCATCGAGACGCAGAACATCCCCCTCGGAGGCGACGCATGAGCACCGACACCCGTACCGCCGCCGCGCCGGATCCCGTCGCGGGCGACCTCATCGGCAGCGGCGTCGAAGGCGGCCTGGCCGACCAGATCGCCGCCTGGTGGCAGCGCGTCCGCGGGGGCGAGATGGGCGCCCTCCCGGCGGTGGGCGGCCTCGTCGTCCTGGTCGCCCTGTTCGGCAGCCTGAGCCCCTACTTCCTCACGCCGATCAACTTCGCGAACCTCATGAGCCAGGCCGCCTCGCTGGTCGTGCTGGGCATGGCGCTGGTGTTCGTGCTGCTGCTGGGCGAGATCGACCTGTCCGCCGGCGTCACCGGCGGCGTCGCCGTGGCGGCCTTCGTCGTGCTCAACGTGCGGTTCGCCGTGCCCTGGCCGCTCGCGCTGCTCCTGGGCTTCGGGGTCGGCATGGCCACCGGTGCCCTCATCGGCTTCCTCGTCGCGCGCGTCGGCATCCCGTCGTTCGTCGTCACGCTGGGTCTGTTCCTGGGCTACCAGGGCCTGGCCCTGCTGATCATCGGGGCCGGCGGCCTCTACCCGATCCAGGCCCCCGAGCTGCTGGCGCTGCAGAACGGACGGCTCCCGGTCTGGGGAGGCTGGGTCATGCTCGCCGTCATCCTCGCCGTCTCGGCCGGCACCGCGGTCTGGGACCGGGCGCGGCGACGCCGTGCCGGCGTGCCCAACCGCGCCGTCTCGCTCGTGTGGATCAAGCTCGGCGTCATCGCCGCGCTCGGGGCCGCCGCGGTGTTCGTGCTCAACCTGAACCGGTCGCAGTCGGTCATCCCCATCGAGGGCGTGCCGATCATCGTCCCGGTGGTCCTCACGATCCTGTGGGCGGGCACCTTCCTGCTCGACCGCACCCGATTCGGTCGCTACGTGTACGCGATCGGCGGCAACGCCGAGGCGGCGCGGCGCGCGGGCATCAAAGTCCGCTGGGTCAAGTGGTGGTGCTTCGTCATCTGCTCCGGCCTGGCCGTCGTCTCGCTGCTGTTCGCGCAGACGCGCATCGGCTCGGTGGACGGCGCGGTCGGACGCGACATCGTCCTGTCCGGAGTCGCAGCGGCCGTCGTCGGCGGCGTGAGCCTGTTCGGCGGCCGCGGGCGTCTCGTGCACGCCGCGATCGGCGCGCTGGTGATCGCGATCATCATCAACGGCCTCGGGCTGCTGCGGATGGAGGCCGGCGTGAACCTGCTCGTCACCGGCGCGGTGCTGATCCTCGCCGCCGCCGTGGACGCGGTCGCGCGCATGCGCGCCGGAGGGGCCGGGGGGCGCTGAGCGGGCACGATCGTGCGGGCCGGCCGCGGCCCGCACGATCAGCCGCGGAGGAGGTCGTCGACCCAGGCCGGGACGATTGCGGTCGCGGCGCCGACGCGCACCTCGTCGAAGCCGACGAGCGCATCCGTGGGGGCGAGGTTGAGCTCGACCGTGCGCACGCCGAGCGCCGCCGCCAGCGCGACGTAGCCGGCGGCCGGATACACCGCACCCGACGTGCCGATCGCCGCGAACACCTCACAGGTTGCGAGCGCGCGTTCGATGCGATCGAGCTCGTAGGGCATCTCGCCGAACCAGACGACATCCGGTCGCAGCGCCGGCCGGCCGCACACGGGGCAGGCGGGCCGGTGCAGGAGGTCGGCGTCCCAGATCGGCCGGGCGTCGCAGCGGGTGCATCGCGCGCGGCGCAGCTCGCCGTGCATGTGGATCAGGGACAGCGAACCCGCGCGCTCGTGCAGGTCGTCGACGTTCTGGGTGACGGTGAGCAGGTCGATGCCCGCCGTGGCCTCCAGCCGCGCGAGCGCGCGGTGGGCCGCGTTGGGCTGCACCCCGGCGAGGGCGCGCCGCCTCGCGTCGTAGAAGCGCAGCACCGTCTCGGGGTCCCGGTCGAAGGCCTCCGGCGTCGCGACGTCCTCGACGCGGTGCCCCTCCCACAGTCCCCCGGCGTCCCGGAACGTCGGCACGCCGCTCTCGGCCGAGATCCCGGCGCCGGTGAGCACGACGATGCGCATGCACTCCATTGTGGTCTGGGTAGGCTGGCGTGGTGAACGACGGGGTGCAGACAGCGATCGTGCGGATGCCGGACGGAACGGTGAAGCAGGTCGGTCCGTTGACGGGCACCCGCGTGTGGACCGTCCCGGGACGGGCGAACCGGCCGCTGGCGGCGCCGCGCCAGGCACCGCGCGCACTCGCCCCCGGCGAGGGCGACCGGCTGTGCGCCTTCTGCGCCGCGCGGTATCTGGAGACCACGCCGGAGAAGACGCGCCTGATCGGTGGGGACTTCGCCGAGCTGCGCCGCGTGCCGGCCGCGGAGCTGTTCGACACGGTCGCCGAGTTCCGCCGCTTCGGGAACCTGTTCGAGATCGTCTCGGCCGAGTACTGGCGCGAGAACCACGGTTTCCGCCAGCCGGCCGCCCTGTTCGAATGGGCGCAGGAGTATCTCTCCGCTCCCGAGGGCCGTGCGCATCTCGAGAGCCTCACCGCGCTCCGCGCGCAGGCCTCGGGCCAGACGCCGTCGCTCGAGGAGTCCGCACTCGACCTGCTCGGCGGTTCCCACGACGTGGTCGTCGCCCGCCGACACGTGATCGACGGTGCGACCAGCGACGACGAGCTGTGCTCCTCCGGCACGCTGACCCCCGAGGAGCACGCCGCCTACTTCGCCTTCACCGTGCGTTCGCTGGCCGAGATCCAGGCCGCCCAGCCCCACGCCGCGTACGTCGCGGTCTTCCAGAACTGGCTCCGCCCCGCCGGGGCGTCGTTCGAGCATCTGCACAAGCAGCTCGTCGCGATCGACGAGCACGGACCGCAGGTCGACCGCGAGCTGCGCATGCTGGCGAGCGACCGGCACCTGTATCAGCGCGAGATCGTCGATCTCGCCGTCTCGGAGCGGCTGCTCGTGGCCGCCAACGACGGCGCCGTCGCGTTCGCGGGCATCGGGCATCGCTATCCCGCCTTCGAGGTCTTCTCCACCTCCGACGCGAATCTTCCGCAGGAGCACTCCGACGCCGGCATCCGCGCCGTCTCCGACCTCGTGCACGCCCTCCACGCCGCCACCGGGGTCCACGTCCCGACGAACGAGGAGTGGCACTACCGCCCGCCGACGGCGCCGTGGCCCATGCCGTGGCGGGTCGTCCTGAAGTGGCGCATCTCGAATCCGGCCGGGTTCGAGGGCGGCACGAAGGTCTACGTCAACACGATCGACCCGTGGGAGCTGCGCCGTCGCGGCGTCGCGGCGCTCGAGCAGCTGCGCGCCGAGGGACGGCTGGCCCACGGCATCCGCATCGGCGACGAGTGCCTGGGCTCCGACGCCCGGCTGCGCTACGCCGAGAGCGCCGACGAGTGACCGGGTCCCGCCGGTGAGCGACGACACCGTCAGCGAGCCGTCGGGGCGGGCGCTCGCCCTCCTCGACCGTCTGCGCCGCTGGCCCGACATCGAGGGCCCCGACCTCGTCGCCGCCGACGCGGCCGATCGGCTGCTGCTCGACGAGTCCGCACCGGCGCGCGTCGCGCTGCGGGACGCCGCCGCACCGTCCGCGGCCCTCGTCGTCATCGGCGACACCCACGGGGCGCTCGCGCTCGCGTCGGCGGCCGACGGCGCCCACGGCATCCGGGTCCATCAGGACGCTCTGGTCGGCGAACGCGCCCTCGCCGCGAATGCGGAGCGGCTCGGGCTGTCGGAGCGGGTGCGCTCCCTCCCGCTGACCGCGGGCCTCGTCCGCGATGCGCGCGTCGTGCTGCTGCGGCTGCCGCGGTCCCTCGACGCCCTCCGCGACATCGCCGGGCTGATCGCCGCGCACGCCGCCCCCGAGGTCGTCGTCTTCGCCGGCGGGAGGGTCAAGCACATGACCGTCGCGATGAACGAGGTGCTGCGAGCGCACTTCGCCCGGCTCGATGTGACGCTCGCGCGGCAGAAGTCCCGCGTGCTCATCGCACGGGAGCCGCGTGGCGGCGGCGATCCCGTCCCCGCTGCCGCACGCGTGGACGGTCTCGAGATCCGCGCCTTCGGCGGGGCGTTCGCCGGCGCGCGACTCGACCTCGGCACGAGGCTGCTGCTGCGGCACCTCCCGGCGCAGATCGACGGTGGCACCCCCGACGATCCGCTCATCGACCTCGCGTGCGGCACGGGTGTCGTCGCCGCCCACCTGGCGCTCCGGCATCCCGAGGCGCAGGTGTACGCCTCCGACGCGTCGGCCGTCGCCGTCGCCTCGGCCCTCGCCACGGTCGCCGCCAACGGCGTGGCCGATCGGGTGAGCGTCGCCCGCGACGACGCCCTCACGCTGCGTCCGGACGCGAGTGCCTCGTTCATCGCGCTCAACCCGCCCTTCCACAGCGGAGCCGCCGTCACCGACCGCCTCGCTCCGCGGCTGTTCCGCGACGCCGCCCGTGTCCTGCGTCCGGGCGGGCAGCTGTGGTGCGTCTGGAACTCGCCGCTGCGGTATCGCCCGCTGCTGGAGCGCATCGTCGGACCCACGCAGCAGGTGGCGCGCGACGCCAGGTTCACGGTGACCGTCTCGACGCGGACCGCGTGAGAGGAGAGCGAGCACGGATGCCCGAGAAGATCGATTTCAAGAAGACCCTCGACGGCTATCGCGCGAAGCAGGGCGAGTTCCGGGTCGTCGACATCCCCGACCTGCAGTACCTGATGGTCGACGGGCACGGCGATCCGAACACGTCGCCCGCCTACGCGGAGGCGCTGCGCGCCCTGTACCCGGTGGCGTACAAGGTGAAGTTCGCCAGCAAACGGGAGCTCGGCCGCGACTACGTCGTCCCGCCGCTGGAGGGGCTGTGGTGGGCCGAGGACATGGACGTCTTCACGGCCTCACGCGACAAGTCCCGGTGGGACTGGACGATGATGCTCCTCCTGCCCGACTGGATCGACCAGGAGATGGTCGACGTCGGCATCGCACAGGCGGGGGCGGGGACTCCCCCGGCGCGCCTGGGCGATGTCCGGGTACAGCGTCTGTCCGAGGGGCGGTGCGTCCAGACCCTCCACGTCGGGTCGTTCGACGACGAGGGTGCGGTGCTGGCGCGGATGCACGACGAGATCATCCCGGAGGCGGGGTTGCGTCTGGGCGGCCGTCATCACGAGATCTACCTCAGCGACGTCACCCGGACCGCGCCCGAGAAGCTGCGCACGATCCTGCGCCAGCCCGTCGTCGCGTAGCCCAGATCGCCCACGCCACGAGCACCGGCTGCAGGAAGAGCCTGCCCAGCCGTCTGGCGTCGGTGTCCAGTCCCGGCGCGGAGGTGCCGCGCCGCCACTGATGCACGTTGCCGGGGAACACGGCGACGAAGAAGGCGGCGACGGCGAGCCCGATCCGCGTGCGCTCGCGCGGCAGCAGCACCAGCGCAGCCCCGAGCATGATCTCCACGACGCCGGAGACCACGACGATCGTGTCCTTGTCGGTGCGCAGCAGCCGCGTCGCCCAGTCGGGCACCACGATGCGGAAGCCCCGGCGCAGCGTCGTCAGATGCGCGACGCCGGCGACCACGAGGAGTGCGGCCAGCGCGCCACGCGCGATCGTGCGGATCATGCCGCCACGTTACCTGCCGCCCGGCGGCCCCGCGAGCAGCAGCACGACGAACAGCGCCGTGACGGCGAGGGCGATCAGCAGCACGAGGACCCACGGCCGCAGCAGGAACCACCGCAGGATCGCGTCGTACCAGCGACGGTCGTCGTCCTCCTCCGCGGCGTCCGAGGTGCGCCAGGCGCCGTGGAGCAGTCCGCGCCGCTGCAGCCAGATCTCCGCCGGGATCGTCGCGTACGGGACGATCGCCGACACCAGGGCGAGCACCGTCGGCCCCGGTCGCCAGCGGTTGTTGAGCGCGACGAGCACGGCCGTCGCGCCATAGGCGAGGAAGACGAACCCGTGGATGCCGCCGCCGATCGTCACGGCGAGACTCCAGCCCAGCGTCGCCCGCAGCACGAGCCCGGCGATCAGCAGTGTCCAGGACACCGCCTCGGCGAACGCGAGCGCGCGGAACAGCGTGTGCGGGGTCCGGAACATCCCTTCACCCTACGTGAAGGCTAGACGATGCCCGCCCGGATGCCGTCGAGGGAGGCCGCGACGGCAGGCAGCCGCTCCGCCAGCGCGCCGTCGAGCTGCGCGAGCCGGCGCTGCGCCTCGGCGAGGACGCGCGCACCCTTGGTCGTTACCCGCAGATCCGAGGCGGATCCCGCGTGGGCGGTCGCGTCGGCGACCAGCCCCTCGTCCACGAGCGTGCGGACGGCGGTGTGCGCCGACTGCACCGTGATGTGCGAGCGTCGCGCGAGCTCGGAGAACGAGATCCCCGGCTCGGCGCTGATGTGTCCGAGCAGCCCGAACTTGCGCGTGGAGATGCCGAGATCCTTCAGGGCTGCGGCCAGCTGGCCCTCCCACATCGCCGACACCGCCAGCAGTGCGATGACAGGGCTGAATCGCTGCTGATCGGGTCGTGCGTCGGGGTGGGCCACGAGGAGAGTCTAGAAGCTCGCGCCGTCCTGAGCGGAGCGGAGGGCATCCGCTTCGTCGATCACGCGCAGCAGATTCTCCATCTCGTGTCCCACACGGCCGAGGATCAGGCCGTCGAGCGACGCGCCGACGCGCGGCAGGATGCCGGGACGCGCCGATCCACCGTAGATGACGCTCGAGCCTTCCCGGCCCGGTGTCGCGGCGAGATGGGAGCGGATCGCGCCGGCGACGACCGCGATGTGCTCCGCCGGCGCGGGCTCGGGCACCCCGATGGACCACACCGGCTCGTAGGCCACGAGGATCGGTCCGTCGGGCGCGCCGCGGAGGTCCGCCGCCAGCTGCGCCACGACCTCCGCGGCGGCCCGCGGCGGATCGGCGCGCTCGATCTCGCCGACGCAGTGCAGCGGCGTCAGCCCGTGCGAGAGCGCCGCCGTCGCCTTGGCCGCGACGACCTCGCTCGATTCCGCGAACAGCCGCCGTCGCTCGATGTGCCCGATCTCGACGAGTCCGACACCGATCTCGGCGAGTTCGGCGGCGGTGACCTCTCCCGTGTACGGACCGGGGCCGTAGCGGGAGACGTCCTGCGCACCGACGCGGACCGGCGTTCCGGCGAAGACGTCCCGCACGGGGACGAGCTGCGGGAAGGTCGGCACCGCGAAGAACACGACGCGGCCGGACCGGATCGCGTCGTGCGCGCACACGGTGTCGGCGACGCGCCGCGCCCAGGCGAGCGTGTCGGCGTGGCCGAGGTAGGTCTTCAGCCCCACACCGATGTAAGCGGGCGGCATGTTCGCGCCTAGAAGTCCCAGTTCTCGTCGTGGGCCGCGTGATCATGCGGAATCGTCGGGGGTGGCAGCGTGGCCGTGCCCTCTACATGCCACTTTGAGTTTTCTGAGGTCTTTCCCGCGTGTGGCACGTTTCTAGGGTAGCCATCCACGGCGAGAGCGGCAACGGTGGCGCCCTCACTGCCCATCATCGCCCTCCATTCCCATCGTGAAGGCAACCTCTGCGCTTCCCGGTGCGCCCGCTAGTGGGCCCCGTCGATGCGGAGCACACGGCGTTCGCAACTCGCTACAGGACAGTGGCACCAAAGAGAGAGCCAACCAAGAAGGTCGCGCCGAGCGCCAAAGCGCCACCGATCACCGTGCGAAGTACCGCACGCCACCGTCGTGCGCCGCCGATCCATGCCGCAACATAGCCGGTGATCGCCAACGCGAAAATTGTCGCGGCAAACGTCCAGATGATCCGTTCCGGGTGCGGCAAGAAGAGGATCGTAGCCATTGGCAGTAACGCACCGAGAATGAAGGCGACCGCCGACGCAAGCGCCGCATGCCACGGGCTGACGACGTCGTCCTGATCGATATTCAGCTCGACGGCCAGGTGTGCCGCTAGTGCATCCTTTTCGGTCAGCTCGGATGCCGCGAGCGTCGCCGTCTCCCGACTCAACCCTCGGGCTTCGAACAGACCGACAAGTTCGATGAACTCAGCGTCTGGATCTGTGGCTAACTCTCCGCGTTCCTTCTCGATCAACGCATGCTCAGTATCGCGCTGGCTTGACACAGAGACGTACTCGCCAAGCGCCATCGAGATCGCACCACCCACCAAGGCTGCCGATCCGGCCAGCAGGACCGGGAGTGCTCCCGCCGTCGCGCTAGCGACACCGACGACGACGGCCGCCGTCGAAACGATACCGTCGTTTGCCCCAAGGACACCTGCGCGAAGCCAGTTCAGGCGCTGCGCCAGGCCCGCACGGTGCGGCTCATCCAAATGTTGTGACGAATCGTCGACGGTCATACGGCTACGGTATACGGTGCCTTGAGTCACCTACACCGCGCATCGCGTCGCATGGACGGGGTCCGCCAAGGCGCTCTTGCCGACGCACTGTCGGTAAGATGAGTGCATGGAAATTCTCAAGAATGTTGTCCTTGCAGTGCACATCATCGGTGTCGTCGCACTTCTTGGCGGTGTCGTCTATCAAGTGAAGCCAATGCGGGAGCACACGGCTCGCGTGCTCCCGGCGATGATGCATGGTGCGTGGACGATGCTGGTAACGGGCATCGCGCTTGTCGGATTGCAGTATCCGCTGGGCAACGACGTGAATAACATGAAGATCAGCGCGAAGCTGCTGTTGCTTGTAGCGATCATTGTCATCGCTCTGATGAACAGGAAGAAGGAGTCGGTTGCGGCGTGGGTCTTGCCCACGATCGGCGTGCTCACCGTTGTCAACGTCCTCTTGGCGACGGTTTGGCGGTAGTGAGACCATAGGGCGACTACGCGCCGGATCAGCGTGCAGTCGCGATTCGAACGAAAGAAGATTGGTGACCAATGCCTAAGATCACCGCTCCCACCGTCGCCGAGCACCGCGCCTCGCAACGCGAAGCTCTCATAATTGCCGGCGAAAACATCCTGCGGTCCGGTGGCTTGGCGAAGTTCTCGCCGACCAGTGTGAGTAAACGCGCTGGCATCGCACGTTCGAGCTTCTACGAATATTTTCCCTCCAAGGATGACCTCCTGGTCTCGATCGCCATCAGCGCAATGGAGCGCTGGGATGCCGAGATTGAAGAGGAGTTGCATGCCGTTGAGCCAGGGATTGCCGAGCTTCAGGCCTTCGTCGCTGCAACGATGCGCATGACTGCTGACGGCGAGCATGAGATTGCGGCGATCGTGAGAGAGGCCGATCTCACTCCGAGCAAGGTCGACGAGCTCATGGCCCTCCACGACGCGCTATTCAGGCCGGTGATCCGCGTACTCACCGGCCTCGGCATGGACTCCTCGCAAACCTCAATCATCCTCATCCACGGCGTCCTCAACGCTGGGGTCCAACTGGTCGCGCACGGCGTCGACCACGAGCAAGTTGCCGCCGACGTTTTTCGGCTCCTCACACAGGGGCTCATCACCTGAGTTGAGGAACTGCCTGCTGTGTGGTGCCGATTTGGCACAGCGGGATCGAGATGAAATACTTGCGACCGAAAGTTCCGACAGTGTGTCGGTAAAATCCCGATCAAAGGTCTCGCCATGTTTCTTGCTCTGCGCGAGCTGCGTTTTGCGCGTGGCCGATTCGCGCTCATGGGTACAGTGATCGCACTGATCTCCGTGCTCGTCGTCCTTCTTTCCGGTCTCTCTTCCGGCCTCGTCAATGACGGTGTTTCCGGCCTCAAGGCCATGCCCGCGACGGCCTTCGCGTTTGACGAAGGCACAATGAAGGACAATGCCTTCAGCCGATCCGTCATCGACGATGAGCAACTCAAAACCTGGCAGAACGCCAATGATGTTGCCGCCGCCGAGCCGATGGGAGTCAACATCGTCAACGGCGTGACTGACGACGGAACTCAGATTGACTTGACGCTGTTCGGTGTCGAACCAGGCGGTTTCCTCTCGCCTGTCGTGTCAACCGGTGAGCAACTTGGTGCAGTGGCGGGGATCATCGTCTCGGAGCCGCTGCGCGATGAGGGTATCGAACTCGGTTCGGTGGTGATTCTGGATCGGCTTGATCTTGAATTGACCGTGATCGGATTCACCGAGGGTCAGGCAACCTTCGGGCATGTCGACGTCGCTTACCTCCCGATTGATACCTGGCGCCTCATGGCCGCGGGGCTCGCAGAACCTGGAGCGCCGACTCAGGATCAGATCGACGAGATGGACTTTGGTTACGCGAGTGTCGTCGCGATCCTGGCCGAGGAAGGCGTCAGCATCGACTTTGCCACCATCGACGTGACAGCCGAGACGACCACGATGACCCTTACGGAGTCGTTCAATGCCTCCCCGGGGTACGAGGCGGAAACGCTGACGTTGAGCATGATTCAGTTCTTCCTGTATGCCATCTGCGCGCTGGTGGTCGGAGCGTTCTTCATGGTCTGGACCATTCAGCGCAGCCACGACATTGCTGTGCTGCGCGCCATGGGAGCCTCCAGCCGTTACCTGGTGCGCGACAGCCTCACTCAGGCAGCGATCCTCCTCGTCGGCTTCACCGTGGTCGGCGTTGCGGCCGGGATCGGAATGGGCGCCGCAATGCCGGATGCCATGCCCTTCGATCTCGAGCTCGAGCCCATCGCCATCGCCTCCGGACTGACGATTCTGCTCGGCATGCTCGGCGCCACCATCGCCGTGCTACGCATCACCCGCATCGATCCGCTGCGCGCCCTGGGAGGGCAACGATGAACGACCACACGACTCCGAGCTTAGAAATCACTGACGTCGTCTTGGAACTCGGTGATGGTGAATCTCGGGTCAGGGCACTCGATGAAGTATCCCTCACGGTGATGCCCGGAGAGTTCGCCGCCATCGTCGGGCCCTCCGGGTCGGGCAAGTCCTCGCTGCTGGCGATCGCCGGGGCCATGGCGCGGCCTGACCGCGGCACGGTGCAAGTGCATGGCACCGACGTCAGCAAACTCTCCAAGAGCGCAACGACCCGTTTCCGCCTCCGCAATATCGGCTTCGTCTTCCAGTCCGGAAATCTCATCCCGTCCCTGACCGCAGCAGACCAGTTGCGCCTCGCCGGTCGACTCGCCGGTGACCGGCATGTGGATGTCGAAACACTCCTCGGCTCTGTGGGGATGGCCCATCGCGCTAAGCATCGCCCGGGCCAACTGTCCGGCGGTGAACGTCAGCGGGTCGGCATCGCCCGCGCACTCGTCAACACACCCAGCCTGCTCCTCGTCGACGAACCCACCGCCGCACTTGACCGCCGACGTAGCCACGAGGTCGTGGCGTTACTGGCCGACCGCGCACACAATGCCAACGTCGCCGTCGTCATGGTCACACACGATCGCGATGTATTGGAGCACTGTGATCGTATCTTCGAGATGGTCGACGGGCGCTTGAGCGTTCACGCTCTCGTGAACTGACGAAGTGACTCCTACGATGCGCTGGAATCCGACCCGATATCCGGGTGTGCGCGGATTCCATACTTCTGGGTAATCGGGTCGACGAAGACGTCAGGCTCTTGTGGCGGCCGCAAAGTGAACCGAAAAAATGCGGCGATCAGCCCCGCGAGAAACAGCGCTGCCAAAACGATGGTGGCTGACGTCGCCGCCAGTTGCTCGAGCACCAAGACGAAAAGCGTCTGCGCAAGGGCAATGATTACGAAGAACACGCCGATATCCAACCAAAGAACATTGCGCTTCGTGATCATCTTGTAGAGAAACACCAACCCCACCATACTTATCGGCAGTGAATACAGGGCGATAGTCGCTGCCGGAATGAAGGCTGGATACTGATAACCACCGGCCACAAACAAAATCACCTGAAGGAGCATCGTCGGCCAGACCGCAATCTTGATGTGCTCCCAATAGCTTTCATTCACTGCGCTGAAAATCGCAGCCCACCGATTGTGCCCCGTCCAATCGAACACGAAGTGGAGCAGGCTGCCAACAACGCCCAGCGGAAAGATCATCCACCAGCTCAAGACGGTGACGCTCTCCAATGTCATGAACAGGCCGACGGCGACGCACGCAAGAGGTCACGCCCCTGCCGGGTGGTGTGCTCTGCGAAGGGACGGAATTTTGAGACTTCAGCGTCAGCATAGTTGTTTACACAAAGTGTGAACTGAGCGTTGGTCTCCATGCGAGACCTCCTTTTGGATGCGACGGGTGTCGCCTAGCTTTCAGCCGGGACCTAAGAGAAAGTCTCTCAGAAGTCCCAGTCCTCGTCCTCGGTGGCGACGGCCTTGCCGATGACGTACGACGAGCCCGAGCCCGAGAAGAAGTCGTGGTTCTCGTCCGCGTTCGGCGAGAGCGCCGACAGGATCGCCGGGTTCACGTTCGTGACCGTCGCCGGGAACATCGCCTCGTAGCCGAGGTTCATGAGGGCCTTGTTCGCGTTGTAGTGCAGGAACTTCTTGACGTCCTCGGTCAGGCCGATGGCGTCGTAGAGGTCCTGCGTGTACTGCACCTCGTTGTCGTAGAGCTCGTACAGGAGGGAGAAGGTGTAGTCCTTGAGCTCGTCCCGCTCCGCCTGCGAGACCTTCTCGAGCCCCTTCTGGAACTTGTAGCCGATGTAGTAGCCGTGCACGGCCTCGTCGCGGATGATGAGGCGGATGATGTCGGCGGTGTTGGTCAGCTTCGCCTTGCTCGACCAGTGCAGCGGCAGGTAGAAGCCCGAGTAGAACAGGAACGACTCGAGCAGGGTCGAGGCGACCTTGCGCTTGAGGGGCTCGTCACCACGGTAGTAGTCCATGATGATGCGGGCCTTCTTCTGCAGGTTCGGGTTCTCCACCGACCAGCGGAACGCGTCGTCGATCTCCGGCGTCGAGCACAGCGTCGAGAAGATCGACGAGTAGCTCTTGGCGTGCACCGACTCCATGAACGCGATGTTCGTGTAGACGGCCTCCTCGTGCGGCGTGATGGCGTCCGGGATGAGCGAGACGGCGCCGACGGTGCCCTGGATCGTGTCCAGGAGCGTGAGCCCCGTGAACACGCGCATCGTGGCCGTCTGCTCCTCGGGGGTGAGGGTGGCCCACGACTGGACGTCGTTGGACAGCGGCACCTTCTCGGGCAGCCAGAAGTTGTTCACCAGACGGTTCCAGACCTCGAGGTCCTTGTCGTCCTGGATGCGGTTCCAGTTGATCGCCTGGACGTGGTCGACGAGCTTGAGCGATTCGGGGGTCATTTCAGTTCCTCAGAAGAATAGGTTGTCCGTCACAGCATGCAGCTGACGCACTCCGCCATGTCCGTGCCCTCGAGGGCCATCTGGCGCAGGCGGATGTAGTAGATCGTCTTGATCCCCTTGCGCCAGGCGTAGATCTGCGCCCGGTTGATGTCGCGCGTCGTGGCGGTGTCCTTGAAGAACAGCGTGAGAGAGAGCCCCTGGTCCACGTGCTGCGTCGCGGCGGCGTACGTGTCGATGACCTTCTCGTAGCCGATCTCGTACGCGTCCTGGTAGTACTCCAGGTTCTCGTTCGTCATGAACGGCGCCGGGTAGTAGACGCGGCCGATCTTGCCTTCCTTGCGGATCTCGATCTTCGACGCGATCGGGTGGATCGAGCTCGTCGAGTTGTTGATGTACGAGATCGAGCCGGTCGGCGGCACGGCCTGCAGGTTCTGGTTGTAGATGCCGTGCTGCTGGATCTTCGCCTTCAGCTCGCGCCAGTCCTCCTGCGTGGGGATCGGGACGCCGGCGAACAGCTCCTTGACCTTCTCGGTCTGCGGCTCCCAGGCCTGGTCGATGTACTTGTCGAAGAATTCCCCCGAGGCGTAGGTGGAGTCCTCGAACCCGTCGAAGACCTGACCGCGCTCGGTCGCGATCGCGTTCGACGCGCGCAGCGCGTGGAACAGGACCGTGTAGAAGTAGATGTTCGTGAAGTCCAGGCCCTCTTCCGAGCCGTAGTGGATGTGCTCGCGGGCGAGGTAGCCGTGCAGGTTCATCTGCCCCAGGCCGATCGCGTGCGAGCGATCGTTACCGTCCTCGATCGAGCGCACGGAGCGGATGTGGCTCTGGTCGCTCACCGCGGTGAGGGCCCGGATGCTGGTCTCCACCGTGCCGGCCAGGTCGCCGCCGTCCATCGCGAGAGCGATGTTCATCGAGCCGAGGTTGCACGAGATGTCCTTGCCGATCTCGTTGTACGAGAGGTCCTCGTTGTACGTGGTCGGCGTGTTGACCTGCAGGATCTCGCTGCACAGGTTGGACATGTTGATCCGGCCCTTGATCGGGTTGGCCTTGTTCACCGTGTCCTCGAACATGATGTACGGGTAGCCCGATTCGAACTGGATCTCGGCGAGGGTCTGGAAGAACTCGCGCGCCTTGATCTTCGTCTTCTTGATCCGCGCGTCATCGACCATCTCGCGGTACTTCTCGGTGACCGAGACGTCGCCGAACGGCAGGCCGTAGACCTTCTCGACGTCGTACGGCGAGAACAGGTACATGTCCTCGTCGTTGCGGGCCAGCTCGAACGTGATGTCGGGGATCACGACGCCCAGAGACAGCGTCTTGATGCGGATCTTCTCGTCCGCGTTCTCGCGCTTGGTGTCGAGGAACTTCATGATGTCGGGGTGGTGCGCCGACAGGTACACGGCGCCGGCGCCCTGACGCGCGCCGAGCTGGTTGGCGTAGCTGAAGCTGTCTTCGAGCAGCTTCATGACCGGGATGATGCCGCTGGACTGGTTCTCGATCTGCTTGATCGGCGCACCGGCCTCGCGGATGTTCGACAGCAGCAGCGCCACGCCGCCGCCGCGCTTGGACAGCTGCAGTGCGGAGTTGATGCCGCGCGCGATCGACTCCATGTTGTCCTCGATGCGCAGCAGGAAGCACGAGACGAGCTCGCCGCGCTGCGCCTTGCCCGTGTTGAGGAAGGTGGGGGTCGCGGGCTGGAACCGACCCGAGACGATCTCCTCGACGAGGCGGACGGCCAGCTGCTCGTCGCCGTCGGCCAGGCCGAGCGCCGTCATGACGACGCGATCCTCGAAGCGCTCGAGGTAGCGCTTGCCGTCGAAGGTCTTCAGCGTGTAGCTCGTGTAGTACTTGAACGCGCCGAGGAAGGTCTCGAAGCGGAACTTCTTCGAGTAGGCGAGGTCGTTGAGCTTCTGGATGAACTCGGGCGAGTACTGCTCCAGCACGGCGCCTTCGTAGTACTCCTTCTCGACGAGGTAGTCCAGGCGCTCCTGCAGCGAGTGGAAGAACACGGTGTTCTGGTTCACGTGCTGCAGGAAGTACTCCCGCGCGGCCCGCTTGTCGGCGTCGAACTGGATCTTCCCGTCGGCGCCGTACAGGTTGAGCATCGCGTTGAGCGCGTGATAGTCCAGACCGTCGAACCGCGCATCGGTCTTGAAGGTCGTCTCGGTCAATGCAGCTTCCACCATCGTTCCAATCCGTCGCGCACGTGGTCGACGTCCTCGGGCGTGCCGAACAGTTCGAGCCGGTACAAGTGCGGCACGCGGCACTTGCGGCTGATGATGTCGCCGGCGAGGCAGAACGCCTCGCCGAAGTTGGTGTTTCCCGCGGAGACGACTCCGCGGAGGTGTCGCCGGTTGCGCTCGTCGTTGAGGAACCGGATCACCTGCTTCGGAACGGCGCCCTTCTCCTCGCCGCGTCCCTGACCGCCCCCGTACGTGGGGGTCACGAGCACGAACGGCTCGTCCACCACGAGGGGCGGCTGGGTGGAGTGCAGCGGGATCCGGGATGCCGGGAGCCCGAGCTTGTCGATGAAGCGCGCGGTGTTGCCCGACACGCTGGAGAAATAGACGAGCAGCGGTGCGCTCGTCGCCACCGCGCTCATCGGACTATCCCAGGCGCGAGGCGAGCTCGTCGATCTTGTCGGGGCGGAAGCCCGACCAGTGGTCCTCGTCGGTGACGACGACCGGCGCCTGCAGGTAGCCGAGCGACTTGACGTGCTCGAGCGCGGTCGGGTCCTCCGACAGGTCGAGGATCTCGTACTCGATGCCCTTCGAATCCAGCGCGCGATAGGTCGCGTTGCACTGCACGCACGACGGCTTCGTGTAGACGGTGATCGACATGGTGACCCGTCTCCCCCCTCAGTCTGTTGGTTGGCAAATCTGTTGGTTGCCCGGCAGGACCCCGCCGGGAGTCCAATACTACATATGGGTACCGACATTGGATAGCACCACAAGGGCTAGTAGTTACATCCGTGTAGTTTTCCCCCGCTCTCTACAGGTACAACACAGGTTCTCCACCGATTCATCCACAGACCGGCGACCTTCTCCGAACCTGGAAAAAGCCTGAATCCCGCGCATTTCGCCGACGCGGCCGACGACTCCTCCACAGATGCGACGTTAGAGCGCCCCTCCGACATCGATCTGCCTGTGGAGAACCCCGCTCGGCGTGTCGCGGCGTGTCGTCCTCCACGTCGCGGACGAGTAGCGTTGAGGGGTGGCGGGATACGGTGAGCTTCTGCGCGCGCCCGGGGTGGCTCGCATCATCGCCGCACAGCTGACGGCGCGCTTCCCCAACGGGATGACCAGCCTCGCGATCCTGCTGCACATCGAGCAGATGACCGGATCCTACGGCGCCGCCGGACTCGTCCTGGCGGCCACCTCGGTCGGCCAGGCGGTCTCGGGACCGGTCACGAGCCGCTGGATGGGCGTGTGGGGCATCCGCCGCGTGCTCACCCTCACGACCGCCGTCTGCTCCCTCGCGATCGTCGCGCTGGCACTCGTGCCCATGGAACTGCCCGGCTACATCGCGCTCGGCCTGCTCGCGGGCCTGTCGACGCCGCCCGTGCAGTCGGCCGTGCGCACCCTCTACCCCAAGCTGGTCACGTCGCGCCAGCTCACTCCGCTGTTCTCGCTCGACGCGAGTCTCCAGGAGATCATCTGGGTCCTCGCGCCCGTCGTCATCACGCTCGTGGCCACGCAAGCCGGCACCGTGCCGGGACTTCTGCTGATCGCCGTCTTCCTCATCGGCGGCGGCGCGTGGTTCATCCTCTCGCCCGAGGTCGGCCGCGTGCGCATCCCGCGCAGCCGGCGCGGGTTCGGCAAGGTGCTGGCCAAGCCCGCCGTCGTCCTCGCGACCGTCGTCGGCTTCCTGCTGATCGGCGCGTGCGCGGCCGTCGAGGCGGGCGTCGTCGCCACGTTCGGCCACGACGGGCTGGAGGCGGGCCTGGTGCTCGCGGTGTTCTCGATCGGCTCGCTGATCGGCGGGCTCTCGTTCGGCCACATCCCGATCGGCCCGTGGGCCATGGCGCGGCGCCTGGCGATCACCGCCGTCGGCCTCTCGCTCACGGTCCTCTCCCTCACCGTGTGGTGGCTCGGCGCCTCGCTGTTCGTCGCGGGGATCGGCCTGGCCCCCGCGCTGGCGGTCATGTTCGCGATGACCGCCGCGAGCGTCAAGTTCAGCGAGACCGCCGAGGCCTACGGCTGGATCGGCACCGGCCAGCTCATCGGCGCGGCCGCCGGATCGGCCGTCGCCGGCTTCCTGATCGACGGCGTCGGAGCGGTCGGCGCCTACTGGGCCGGCGCGGCGTTCGCGGCGGTCGGCGTCGTCGTCGCGGCGGTGTGCGTGCGCGGCTTCCCCGACCTGCGCGGGCGCGACGCCAGTCCGATCCCCGACACCGAGCCGGTCCCGATCGTCACCTGACGCCGCCCCCGGCCGGGCCGTGCAGGACACAATGGGACGGTGAGCTCCTTCGATCCCGCCGTCCACCTGCCCGACGATCTGCTCGAGCGCATCCGGTCGCGCGCTGCGGCCGTCGACCGCGACAACGTCTTCCCGGACGAGGACCTGGCCGATCTGAGGGATGCCGGCTACCTCGCACTGCTCGTTCCGGCCGCGCTCGGCGGGGCCGGACTGGGGTTGGCCGAGACCTCGCTCCTGCAGCAGCGGCTCGCCACGGCATCCCCCGCCACCGCGCTCGCGGTCAACATGCACCTGGTGTGGACCGGGGTCGCGAAGGTGCTCGCCGACCGCGGCATCGACGCCCTGCGCTTCGTGCAGGCCGGAGCCGCAGCCGGGGAGGTGTTCGCGTTCGGCATCAGCGAGGCCGGCAACGACCTGGTCCTGTTCGGCAGCGACACGCAGGCCGTCCCGCAGCCGGACGGCTCCTACGCCTTCACCGGCACGAAGATCTTCACCTCCCTCGCTCCCGCGTGGACCCAGCTCGGCCTGCACGGCCTGGACACGACCTCGCCCGACGGGCCGAAGCTCGTCTACGCGTTCGTGCCGCGCACCGGCGCGGTCGTCACCCGGGACGACTGGGACACCGTGGGCATGCGCGGCACGCAGTCGCGCACGACCGAGCTGCACGGCGCGATCGCGCCCGCCGACCGCGTCGTGCGCCGCGTGGACCCCGGCCCGAATCCCGACCCGATCGTCTTCGGCATCTTCAGCGTCTTCGAGCTGCTGCTGGCGTCGGTGTACACCGGCATCGCGCGGCGCGCGCTGGATCTCGCCGTCGACACCGCGCGGCAGCGCACCTCGAAGAAGACCGGCCGGGCGTACAGCCAGGATCCCGACATCCGCCGGCGCGTCGCCGAGATGGCGCTCGCCTACGATGCGCTGCCCCCGCAGCTGGCCGCGCTCTGCCACGACGTGGACACGCAGGTCGACCACGGCGGGCTGTGGTTCGCCCGTCTCAGCGGCATGAAGCATCGCGCGGTCGTGGCGGCCAAGCAGGTCGTCGACGAGGCGATGCTGGTCGCGGGCGGATCGTCCTACTTCACCCGCAGCGAGCTGAGCCGGCTCTACCGCGACGTGCTGGCGGGACTGTTCCATCCGTCCGATCCGGAGTCGGCGCACAGCACCGTGGCCACCGCGTGGCTCGGACCGGTCGACGCATGAGCCTGCCCGCCGTCGCTCTCGGCGACGACCTGACCGTCACCGCCCTCGGGTACGGCGGCATGAGCCTGACCGACGTGTACGGACCGGTCGACGACGAGACCGCGCTGGCCACGCTCCGCCACGCTCTCGACGCCGGGATCGCGTTCGTCGACACCGCGAACGTCTACGGCGGCGGCCGCAGCGAGCGGATCGTCGCGCAGGCGATCGCGGGGCGGCGGGACGAGGTCGTCCTCGCGACGAAGTTCGGCATCGCGGGCGGACCGATCGGGCAGCGCGCCATCCGCAACGACGCCGCCTACATGCGCGCGCAGCTCGAGGCCAGCCTGCAGCGCCTGGGCACCGACCATGTCGACCTCTACTACCTGCACCGCATCGACACCGAGGCGTCCATCGAAGAGACCGTCGGGGCGATGGCGCAGCTGGTCGCCGAGGGCAAGGTGCGTCACCTCGGGCTCTCCGAGGCGACGGCGGACGAGGTGCGGCGCGCGAACGCCGTGCACCCCATCGCCGCCGTGCAGTCGGAGTGGTCCGTCGTCAGCCGCGACGTCGAGCGCAGCGTCATCCCCGCTGCGATCGAGACCGGAACGGCCTTCGTGCCCTACTGCCCGCTCAGCAGGGCGTGGCTGACCGACGACTTCGACCCCGCGCAGATCGGCGAGGGCGATGTGCGTCACGGCTTCCCGCGGTTCGCCGACGGGAACCTCGCCCGCAACGCGCCGCTGCGCGCCGAGCTGCGCGAGCTCGCCGACGGCGCAGGTCTCACGTCGGCTCAGCTCGCGCTGGCCTGGCTCTTCGACCGCGGCGCGCGCCTGGGCATCTCCGTCGCGCCCATCCCCGGATCGCGCTTCGCCCGCCACGTCGACGAATGGCTTCCCGCGGCCGGTGCGCGGCTCGATCCCGCCGTCGCGGCGCGGCTGGACGGGTTCGCCGCCCGCATCAGCGGACCGCGCCACGTCGATCCGACCTGGACGAGTCAGCGCGGCGACCTGTAGCCGCACGCCGCGGGAACGGCGCGGCCGGGCTCAGCGCCCCTCGAGGTCGTACGCCTTGAGCAGCTCTGCCACGGCCTGCTCGCGCTCGGCGCCGCCGTGCTCGAACATGTGCGCCACATGGGTGCGCAGGTGGTTCTCGAGCAGCAGCTTGTCCAGCGACGCCAGCGCCTTCTGGATCGCGCGGGACTGGCCGATGATCTCCATGCAGTAGTCCTCGTTCTCGATCATCTTCGCGAGTCCCCGCACCTGTCCTTCCAGGATGCTGGTGCGGTGCAGGGCGCGCTTCTTGATGTCGTCGATCACGCGGCCAGGATACGCCGCGCCCGCCCGCTCCGCTCCCGGCTCCGGACTCGCCGGCGGTGCGCGTGCCATCATGGTCGGCATGGCCCGCACCCCGACGGCACTGCTGAGCCCCGCCGATCAGGAGCGGCGGCGCGCGCTCCGGTTCATGAAGGGCGTGGCGCTGGGCGCCCTGCTGTTCATGGCGGCCGTGTTCATCGTCGCGTTCGTGCTCGAAGAGCGGGTGCCGCCGCTGTCGTACGTGCGCGCCGCCGCCGAGGGCGGCATGGTCGGCGCTTTGGCCGACTGGTTCGCCGTGACGGCGCTGTTCCGGCATCCGCTCGGGATCCCCATCCCGCACACGGCCATCATCCCGCGCCGCAAGGACGAGATCGGACGCTCGCTCGGGGACTTCGTCGAGACCAACTTCCTCGAGGGATCCGTCGTGCGCGGCAAGCTCGAGTCCACCGCGATCGCGCAGAAGGCCGGCCAGTGGCTGCAGGAGCCCGAGCACGCCGAGACCGTCGCCGCCGAGGGCGCGACGATGGCCGCCGGCATCCTGACCGCGCTCAGCGACGACGAGGTCCAGGACCTCATCGGCGACCTCGCCCGCGAGCATCTGCTGAGCCCCGCGTGGGCGCCCACGATCGGCGGCTGGCTGTCGCGCGTCGTCGACGCCGACGCCCACCGCGGCGCGGTCGATCTCGGCATCGACAGCATCGCGACGTGGCTGGAGGGCAACCGCGAGGCCTTCAGCGGTCTGGTCTCGCGCCGGCTCCCGTCCTGGGTGCCGTCGATCGCGATGCGCCTCGTGGACGACACCGTGTACCACGAGGCCCTCGCGTTCGTCACGGCGATCCAGGACGACCCGCGGCATCCTGCCCGTTCGGCCGTCGACCGCTACCTCACGCGCCTCGCCGACAATCTGCAGCACGACCCCGAGACGATCGGGCGACTCGAAGACGCCAAGAGCGCCGTGTTCGACAGCCCACGCGTGCGCGAGCTCGCCGCCGAGGCGTGGAACACCGCGAAGGCCGGGCTGCTGACCGCACTCGAGGACCCGGCCAGCCCGCTGCGCCGCCGGGCGCGTGCCGCGCTGATCGAGGTCGGCGCGCGGCTGTCGACCGATCCCGCCCTGCAGCGCCGGGTGGACAAGCGCATCGCCGACGCGGCCGTGTTCCTCGTGGACCGCTATCGCCACGACATCGCCTCGATCATCACCGACACGGTCGAGAAATGGGACCCGGCCGAGACGACCGAGAAGATCGAGCTCATGGTCGGCCGCGACCTGCAGTACATCCGCCTGAACGGCACGATCGTCGGCGCGCTGGCCGGACTGACGATCTTCACGATCGCCCACGCGCTGCTGGCCTGACCCTCGCGGGCGCCGGGCACCGCGCGATAGCCTCGGACCATGGCCGGCGAGCACCACGAACTGCTCTTCACCTACGGCACCCTGCAGTTCGCCGAGGTGCAGCTCGACACGTTCGGACGCCTGCTCGAGAGCGAACCCGACGTGCTGCCCGGCTACACCACCGACTACGTCGAGATCGAGGACCAGCGGGTCGTCGACGTGTCCGGCGCGTCGGTCCATCCCGTGCTGCGCCGCACCGGCAGCGCCGTCGACAAGGTCGTCGGCCGCGTCGTCCGTCTGACGTCCGCCGAGCTCGAGGCCGCCGACGAGTACGAGGTCGCCCTGTACCGGCGGGTCGAGGAGACTCTCGCCAGCGGCCGGCGCGCGTGGGTGTACGTGGGCTGATGGCGCTCTCGGACGACGTTCTCTGGCCCCGCGCGGGCGACTGGCCCCGCCCCGAGGGGGCGACGGATGCCGTCCTGCTCGGCGTTCCCGCCTGGCGCACGTCGCTCTCGCCCACCGGTGCAGCCGCGACCCCGGACGCCGTCCGCGCCGCACTGCGCCGCTACAGCCCGGCGCTGCGCGACCCGGCGCCGCTCGATCTGGACGAGGCGCTGCGCATCGCGGACGCCGGCGACGTCGACGAGCCGGACGGACCGGCCGGCGAGGAGCGCGTGCGCGTGCGGGTGCGCGAACTCGCCGGCGCGGCGGGGCTCGTGATCGCCCTCGGCGGCGACAACTCGATCACCTACGCGACGGCGCAGGGCGCCGGAGCGCGCGGTCTGATCACGCTCGACGCCCACTTCGACCTGCGCGACGGGATCTCCAACGGCTCCCCCGTCCGGCGCCTCGTCGAAGACGGCCTGGATCCGCGCCGGATCGTGCAGCTCGGCATCGCCGACTTCGCCAACTCCGCCGCCTACGCGCGGCGCGCGGCGGACCTCGGCATCACCGTCGTGCCGGTGGAGGCGCTGCGCGGGCGCCCGGCGGCGGAGGTCATGGCCGAAGCGCTCGCGATCGCCGGAGCCGACGGCCCCGTGCACCTGGACGTCGATGTCGACGTGTGCGACCGCTCCGTCGCGCCGGGCTGCCCGGCCTCGGTGCCCGGCGGGCTGCAGGCCTGGGAGCTGCGCGCACTCGTGCGGGCCGCGGCATCCGATGCCCGCGTGCGCAGCGCCGACATCGTCGAGGTCGATGCGACCGCCGACGCCCCCGACGAGCGCACTGTGCGGCTGGCCGCCCTGTGCGTGCTCGAGCTGCTGGCGGGACGAGCCCTGTCGACGGAGAGGACACCGCGATGATCACCCTCGCACTCGTGCGGCATGCCAAGAGCGACTGGGGAGACCCGGGACTGGACGATCACGAGCGACCGCTCAACGCGCGCGGCGAGCGCGACGCGCCCGCGATGGCCGCGCTGCTGGCGGGCACGGGCTTCCGGCCGGAGACGATCCTGGCCTCGACCGCGGTGCGCGCCCGGACGACCGCGGGCGTGTTCGCGACGGTGCTCGATGCCGAGGTCCGCCTCGATCCGGACCTGTACGGCGCTCCCGCGTCCCGGCTGCTCTCTGCGGCGGCGGAGAGCATGCTCGCCCGCGTCATGGTCGTCGCGCACGACCCCGGCATGACGGTGCTCGCCGAGCGGCTCTCCGGCGGCGGGATCGGGCACATGCCGACGTGCGCCGTCGCGACCTTCACGTGGGAGACCGACGACTGGGACGTCGCGACGGCCACCGACCCCGCAGCCTGGACCTTCGACACGCCGCGCGGGTGAGCGCCGGCGGGCCGCGTCGCGCATGCCCAACTCCTCCACATCGGCCCGCGCGGCCGACCCGCGCCGCGTGATTCCGCGGGGCGGCGTGAGTCAGCGCGCGCTCCTGGCGGAGTTGTGCACGCCCCGCCGCCGGACGGGATCCGGCGGGCGCGTCACCCCCTGATGCGCGCGCCGTCCCGGTAGACCGCGTGGACGAGCGGGACGCCGGGCCGGTAGGCCAGATGCACGCGGCTCGGCGCGTCGAGGACGACGAGATCGGCGCGGGCGCCGACGCCGAGGTGGCCGACGTCGGCGCGACGCAGCGCGCGGGCACCGCCGGCCGTGGCGGCCCACAGCGCTTCGGCCGGGGTCATGCCCATCTCGCGCACGGCGAGGGCGACCATGAGCGGCATCGAACTCGTGAAGCTCGTGCCGGGATTGCAGTCGCTCGCGAGGGCGACCGTGACACCGGCGTCGATCAGCCGTCGCGCATCGGGATACGGGTGCTTCGTCGAGAATTCGACACCGGGAAGCAGCGTCGCGACCGTGTCCGAGCCGGCCAGCGCGGCCACATCCTCGTCGGACAGGTACGTGCAGTGGTCGACGGAGGCGGCGCCGAGGGCGACGGCGAGACCCACTCCCGCGCCCGGGCCGAGCTGGTTGCCGTGCACGCGCGGCATCAGGCCGGCGGCGACGCCGGCGCGCAGCACGCGCTCGCACTCGGCCGGCGCGAAGGCTCCGGTCTCGCAGAAGACGTCGATCCACCGCGCGTGCGGCGCGACCGCGGCGAGCATGTCGCCGCACACGAGCTCGAGGTAGGCGTCGCGGTCGTCGGCGTACTCGGCGGGCACGACGTGCGCCCCGAGGAACGTGACCTCCGGCGTGACCTCGGCGGCCAGCTGCGCGAGCCGCGCCTCGCCCGCGACGGTGAGGTCGTACCCGGTCTTGACCTCGAACGTCGTCGTCCCCTGCGCGCGGAGCTCGGCGACCAGACGCGCCAGCCGCGCCCGCAGCCCGTCGTCGTCGGCCGCGCGGGTCGCGGCGACCGTGCGCCGTATGCCGCCCGCGGCATACGGCGTGCCCGTCATGCGCGCCTCGAACTCGTCGGCGCGGTCGCCGGCGAACACGAGGTGCGTGTGACTGTCCACGAACCCGGGGACGACCGCGCGCCCCGCGACGTCGATCACCTCGCCCCCACTCCGGGACGCATCCGCGGACGGTCCGGTCCACGCCACGCGACCGTCCTCGACGAGCACCGCGGCGTCGCGGATCGTGCCGCACGCATCGTCCCCGGCGGCGACGTTCGTGGTCAACTCGCCGATGTTGGTGAGCAGCGTGGCGGTCACGGCATCCGCCTCATGGGAACCTGCAGTCCGCGCTCGCGCGCGACCTCGACGGCCCGGTCGTAGCCCGCATCGACGTGCCGCATGACACCCGTGCCCGGGTCGTTGACGAGCACGCGGGCGAGCTTCTCGGCCGCCAGCGCCGTGCCGTCGGCCACGATCACCTGCCCCGCATGGATGGACCGCCCGATGCCGACGCCGCCGCCATGGTGGATCGACACCCAGGATGCCCCGGATGCCGTGTTCAGCAGCGCGTTCAGCAGCGGCCAGTCGGCGATCGCGTCGGACCCGTCGGCCATCGCCTCGGTCTCGCGGTACGGACTCGCGACGGAGCCGGCGTCGAGGTGGTCGCGGCCGATGACGATCGGCCCGGCCAGCTCGCCCGAGGCGACCATCTCGTTGAACTTCAGGCCGGCGAGGTGGCGCTCCTGGTAGCCGAGCCAGCAGATCCGCGCCGGGAGTCCCTCGAAGCGCACCTTCTCCCCCGCCTGCGCGAGCCAGCGGTGCAGTGCGGCGTCCCCGGGGAACAGCTCGGCCACGGCGCGGTCGGTCCGGGCGATGTCCTCCGGGTCGCCCGACAGCGCCACCCAGCGGAACGGCCCGCGCCCCTCGGCGAACAGCGGCCGGATGTAGGCGGGCACGAACCCGGGGAACGCGAACGCCCGCTCGCACCCGCCGAGCTCGGCCTCGCGGCGGATCGAGTTGCCGTAGTCGAACACGGCGGCCCCGGCATCCTGGAAGCCGACCATCGCCGCCACGTGCGCGGCCATCGCGGCACGCGCGCGCTCCGTGAAGCCGGCCGGGTCGGCGGCCGCGGCATCCTTCCACCCGTCGAACGGGATGCCGATCGGCAGGTAGGCGAGCGGGTCGTGCGCACTGGTCTGGTCGGTGACGACATCGACCGGGATGCCGCGGGCGAGCAGCTCCGGGAACACCTCGGCCGCATTGCCGACGAGTCCGACCGAGAGCGCCGCGCCGGCGTCCTTGGCGGCGAGGACGCGACTGACCGCGGCGTCGAGGTCGGTCGCGTATTCATCGAGGTACTCGTGGGCCACGCGACGGGCCAGCCGCGACTCGTCGACGTCCACGATGAGCACGACGCCGCCGTTCATCGTGACGGCGAGCGGCTGCGCGCCGCCCATGCCGCCGCACCCGCCGGTGAGGGTCAGGGTGCCGGCCAGCGAATCTCGTCCCAGCGACCGCGCGACGGCGGCGAAGGTCTCGTACGTGCCCTGCAGGATCCCCTGCGTGCCGATGTAGATCCACGAGCCGGCCGTCATCTGGCCGTACATCGTCAGACCCAGCTGCTCGAGGCGCCGGAACTCGGGCCACGTCGCCCAGTCCCCGACGAGATTCGAGTTGGCGATGAGCACCCGCGGCGCCCACTCGTGGGTGCGGAAGACGCCGACGGGCTTGCCGGACTGCACGAGCAGCGTCTCGTCGGGCTCGAGTTCGTCGAGGGTGCGGACGATCGCATCGTAGGCCTCCCACGAGCGCGCGGCCCTGCCGGTGCCGCCATAGACGACGAGGTCCTCGGGATGCTCGGCCACCTCGGGGTCGAGGTTGTTCATGAGCATGCGCTTGGCCGCCTCGGCGCCCCAGCTCTTCGCGGTCCTCTCGGCGCCTCGCGCGGCGCGGACCACGCGTGCCGCGGCGCGGTGCCCTGTCGCTTCGGTGGAGTGGGTCATGGTGTCTCCCGGCTGGTCGTGTGGGTGGTCCTCCGGCGAGCGGAGGGAATCGGGTGGGCGGAGGATCGGATGCCGCGTGCGCACCCTCCGCCGGCCTATCCCCCTCCGCCGAGCGGAGGACCCGCGGGCGGACCGAGGGCAGGACCCGCGGGCGGGTCGAGGGCAGGATGCCGGGCCGCCGCGCCGGCGGGCGGACCGAGCGCGGGCGCCGCGTCGGTGCCGACAGCCGCGCCCGCGACGGCGCCGGTCAGCACCAGCTCGGTGACGGCCTCGAGTTCGGGCGAGACGAACCGGTCGGGGCCCGGCCCGCCCGCGACGGTGCGGACGAGGTCGCGCACGGCGCCGGTGGCGGCAGCCGGTGCCAGGGGCGCGCGCAGGTCGAGGGCGCGGCAACCCGTGAGCAGTTCGACCGCGAGCACGCGCGCGAGGCCGTCGATGGCGCGGCGGAGCTTGCGGGCGGCGGCCCAGCCCATCGAGACGTGGTCCTCCTGCATCGCCGACGACGGGATGGAGTCGACCGAGGCGGGCACGGCGAGGCGCTTGAGCTCCGAGACGATGCCGGCGGCCGCGTACTGCGCGATCATGAGCCCCGAGTCGACGCCGACCTCATCGGCGAGGAACGGCGGCAGGCCCTGGCTGCGCGTGCGATCGAGCGCCCGGTCGGTGCGGCGCTCCGAGATCGAGGCGACGTCGGCGACCGCGATCGCGAGGAAGTCCAGCACGTACGCGACCGGCGCCCCGTGGAAGTTGCCGTTGGACTCCACGCGCCCGTCGTACGTGATGACGGGGTTGTCGACGACCGCGGCCAGCTCGCGCACGGCGATCCGGCGGGCGTGGTCCGCCGTGTCTCGCGCGGCGCCGTGGACCTGCGGCGTGCAGCGCAGCGAGTAGGCGTCCTGCACGCGCGTGCACAGCGCGGGATCGCGGTGGCTCGCCACGATCGGCGAGCCGGCCAGCAGCGCGCGCAGGTGGGCCGCCGAGGCGGCCTGCCCCTCCTGCGGCCGCAGCGCCATGAGGTCGGCCGCGAACACGGCGTCGGTGCCCAGCTGGGATTCGATCGAGATCGCGGCGGCGACGTCGGCGGTCGCCAGCAGGCGGTCGAGGTCGTGCAGGGCGAGCAGCAGCATCCCGAGCATGCCGTCGGTGCCGTTGATGAGGGCGAGCCCCTCCTTCTCCTGCAGCACGAGCGGCGGGATGCCGGCGGCCCCCAGCGCCTCGCCCGCGCCGACCTCCTCGCCCGCCGACGTGCGGACCGTGCCCTCGCCCATCGCCGCGAGCGCGACGTGCGCCAGCGGCGCGAGGTCGCCCGAGCAGCCGAGCGACCCGTACTCGCGCACGATCGGGGTGAGGCCGGCGTTGAGCATCGCCGCATACGTCTCGGCGACGACGGGGCGCACGCCGGTGCGGCCCGTCGCGAGCGTCTGCAGCCGCAGCAGCTGGAGGGCGCGCACGACCTCGCGCTCGACCTCGGCGCCGGTGCCGGCGGCGTGCGAGCGGATGAGACTGGCCTGCAGCTGGCGCCGCCGGTCGGGGGCGATGAAGGTCGTCGCGAGCGCACCGAACCCGGTCGAGATGCCGTAGTGCGGCTCGGGGTCGTCGGCGAGGCGCTCGACGAGCGCGCGTGTCTCGGCGATGCGGGCGAGCGCGGCCGGGGCGATCTCGACGCGCATGTCGTGGCGCGCGACCGCGACGACCTGGTCGGGCGTGAGCGGCGCGTCGCCGATGAGGACACTCTCGGTCATGGTCCGATTCCATCCCGGATGGATGCCGGGGGCCACAGCTCCGTGCCATCCTGTGTCTGTGATCCCAGACAAAGCGCAGGTCCCGGCGGCCGATCAGACGCTGCGGATGCTCACCTACCTCGCCCACCAGCGCGGCCCCGTCGCGGCACGGACGATCGCGACGGCGCTCGGCGTGCCGCGGTCGACCGTCTACCATCTGCTCGGCGCGATGGCCCAGCACGGCTTCGTCGTGCACCTGGCCGCCGAGCGGCGCTGGGGACTGGGCACCGCCGCGTTCGAGCTCGCCGGCGGCTACGCGCGGCAGGAGCCGCTCGCCCGGCTCGGGCGGCCCCTCGTCGCCGCGCTCGCCGACCGCGCGGGCGAGAGCGCGCACCTGGCGGTGATGACCGGGCGCGACGTGCTCTACATCGTCGAGGAACGCGCGCCGCGTCGCCCGGCGCTGGTGACCGACGTCGGCGTGCGGCTGCCCGCGCACCTGACGGCGACGGGGAGGGCGATGCTCGCGCTGCTGCCGCGCGAGCAGGTCCGCGCGCTCTACCCCGACGCATCGGCGTTCGCCGATCGCACGGGGCGCGGGCCGCGCTCCCCCGCCCTGCTGCGCGCCGTGCTGCGCGCGACGCGGGCGCAGGGCTTCGCCGTCGAAGACGGCGAGGTCACGCTCGGGCTGCGCTCGGTCGGCGTCGCGGTGCGCGACCACGCGGACTGGCCGGCGGCCGCCATCGCGATCACGTGGCCGGAGGACGCGTCGCACGACGCGGCGTCGCTCGCGGCGCTGGCCGCCGACGCCGCCGCCGAGCTCGGCCGCCGCATCGGGCGACGCTGACGGCATCCACGCCGGTCGGCCGGTCGACCGGTCCGCCGCCGGTCTGCCGCCGCGTCGCCGCGGTCTAGACGAGTCCGGCGCCGCACGCAACCCCCTCGTGGGGAGCCCGCGACCTGCCTAACGTGGGAGCATGTTGACCGCTGACATCCCCGACACCGACCAGCTGCTCGAGCTCATGGAGCACCGGGACGAGGCGAGTGTGACGATCGTCGTGCCGTCCTCCCCGCTGCCCACCGAGCACGAGCGGATCCGCATCGGCCTGCGCAACGCCGTCGACGAGGCCGAGGAGCAGCTCGAGCGCAAGGACCTGCAGCGCGGCGACGCGGCATCCGTCGTGGGGCCGCTGCGCGCCCTCGTGGACGACGACGATTTCTGGCGCCGGCAGTCCCGTTCCCTCGTCGTCCTGGCCGCGCCGGGCCGGCTCGATGCGTTCCGGCTGGCGAACGAGCTCGAGGAGCGCGTGGCCGTCGGCGACCGCTTCGACACGGGCGCGCTGCTGCGCGCCGTCGCGTTCCCGCACCGCGCGTTCGTCGTGGTGCTGACCCAGGGCGATGCACGCCTGCTCGAGTTCGGACCGGACCATCGGCCCGTCGAGCGGCCGCTGTCGCTGCCCGACGACCACGCGCTCATGCTCGAGCGCACCTCCACCGACGGGACGTTCGACCGGCACCGCGCCGACGGCGCCACCGGCGACCGCCCCGAGCGCGAGCGCTACGCCCGCACCGTGCAGGACGAGGTCGTGACCGCCGTCCCCGACGACGTCCCGCTGATCCTCGCCGCCGCGAGCGACCTCGACACCGCCTACCGCGCCGTGAACACGCATCCGCTGCTGCTGGATGCCGGGGTCTCCCCGCATCCGGACTCCCTCGACGACGCGCGCCTCTCGGCGGCCGTGCGCGAGATCCTCGACGCGCACTACGCGGAGGAGCTCGACCGGTGGCGCGAGCGGTTCGGCACGCTCCGCGCGGAGGGACTGGCGACGAGCCGGCTCAAGGAGGTCGCGACCGCCGCCGCGTCGGCGGGCATCGCGGAGCTGTACTTCGACATCGAGGCCACCGACGAGGGGACGATCGACGAGTTCGGCACCGTCGAGCGCGCCGCCGAGGCCGGACCCGACGCCTACGCGCTCGTGGACGAGCTCGCCGCGCGCGTGCTGCGCGCCGGCGGCAGCGTGCGCGCGGTGCGCAACCGCGACCTGCTGGACGGCTCGCCGGTCGCGGCGGTGCTGCGGTTCCCGTTGCCGGTGTGACGCGGGTCAGACGACCTTCGCGACCGTGCCGCCCGTGAGGCGCACGAGCTCGTCGAACGCGAGCGGGAACACCGTGTGCGGCGTGCCGCCGGCCGCCCAGATCTCCGGGTAGCCGGCCAGATCCTCGTCGACCACGGTGATCAGCGGCGCCGGGTGGCCGGTCGGCGCGACGCCGCCGATGGCCTGGCCGGTCGCCGCGCGGACCTGCTCGGGCGTCGCGCGCTGGATCTTCGTGCGGCCCAGCCGCGCGGCCAGCGCCGCCGTGTCGACGCGGTGCGCGCCACTGGTCATGACCAGCAGCGGAGCGTCATCCGACCAGAACACGAGGCTGTTCGCGATGGCGCCGACCTCGACGCCCAGCGCCTCGGCGGCCAGGACCGCGGTGGACGCGGCATCGGGGAGCACGACGATCTTCCCCGCGATGCCGGCGGCGCGCAGGGCCTCGTGGACGAGGCGGCTGCGCTGCGGGAGGGTGTCGGGTGTCGTCACCCGCCCAGCCTAGCGACGGTGCCGGTCCGCGCGCGGTCGCGCTCCCCCGCCCCCGTGTCTCCCCCGCTCATCCGGTCCTCCCCGTTCCTTTGGTCCTCCCCGCCCATCTGGTCCTCCCCGCTCAGCTGGTCCTCCCCGTTCAGCTCGCAGGACCTCCCATCTGGTCTTCCCCGTTCAGCTCGCAGGACCGCCCGCCGCGAACGCCCGCGACACGCCGGCGACACGCCCGGGATCCCCGAAACCTCCTGCGACACGAACAAGCGACCGGATGCCGGACACTCCCCGCACCCCGGGACCGCCACCGGCGCCCGCACCCCACGCACGGCACAGGATGCCGCCCCTCCCGGCTCCGAGGAGCGCACAGGCCTCGGATCACGCCGCGGCGCGCGCGGCGCGCAGACCTCGCACCGCGGCGATCACGCGCTCCTGGTGCCAGAAGACATCCTCGGCGATCGCGCGATACGTGACCAGTCCGAGCGCTGCCGCCGTCTGATCGCGGCGCCGGTCCCGCCGCACCTGCTCCCACGATGCGTGGTGCGACTCACTGTCGCACTCGACGATCAGCCAGCCGTCGACGAGGAAGTCCACGCGACCGACGCCGCGGATGACGACCTGGCTGTCCACCCGGCATCCCATCCGTCGCAGCAGAAGACGCATGATGCTCTCGGTACCGGATTCCGCAGCAGGATCCAGCAGACTCCGCAGAAACCGCAGCCGCGGCGGCAGTGCCGCGAAGACCTGGTCCAGCTCGGTGCGCTCGATCAACCGCAGATGGAGAGCAGAGTCCAGCGTCGCCACGGCCGCCTGGACCTGCTGGCAGCGCACCGCTTCGACGAGTGCCGCGACGATGTCGACGCTCGCCCAGCCGTCGTCCCGATCCAGCGTCCAGTGCACGCGGATCGAGCGCACACCGCGACGCAGCCGCGCGCTCGTGGGCGGCACGGCGACGTGGAGCGCGGAGCCATCGAGCACGAACACGCCCCAGCGGGCCAGCTCCGACACGCACGTCAGCTGCCCGCCGACGGCGCAGGCCGCGACGCAGTCGGCATCGGCGGCGGGATCGACATAGACGTTCTCGCGCGCCCGGATCAGCGACCCGGCGCGCACCGCGGCCGTCAGAGCGCGACTCGACATGCCGCCGCTGAGCACCTCGCGGCGCGACGCCACACGCCAGTCCCGCGGGACGGGCTGCTTCTGCCGCTTCCGCTTCCTGGCATACACGGCCGGGACCGGGCGGCGCGGGGCGGGTGAGGGCATGCGTCGAGTCTCGACGCGGCGCCCGCCACGGCGGGAGTCGATGCGGTGATCCGTGGACAGATCCGCGAACTCGCCGCCTGGGGAGGAGGCGCCGCCGCCCCGTTCAGCTCGCAGGACCGCCCACCGCGAACGCCCGCGCCGCGCCGCCGACACGCTCGGGATCCCCGAAACCTCCTGCGACACGAACAGGCGACGGATGCCGGAGCCACCCGCGGCGGGGATCCCCGGCGACACCGCCCCACCCCGCATCCTGTCCCCGTCCGCGACGTCGCGCCCACCCCGGGACTTCTCCCCCGCTCTGAGGCACAATGGGAGAGGACGCCGCAACGCCGCGGCGCCCGCAGCGCAGCGCCCACAAGGCCAGCCGAAAGAGGATCGCGATGACGCACACCCTGCCCCTGCCCGATTTCACCCACGAGCGCGTGGAGGTGATCACCGGCCGGCGCAGCGGCCTGGTCCTCACCGTCGCGCTGCACTCGTCCGTGCTCGGCTCCGCCCTGGGCGGCGCACGGCTGTGGACGTACCCGCACTGGTCCGACGCGCTCGGCGACGCCCTGCGCCTGTCGGCGGCGATGACGCTGAAGAACGCGACCGCCGGGCTGGATGCCGGGGGCGGCAAGTCGGTCATCTGCCTCGAGCCGGACACGGTGCTCGACGCCGATCGCCGCCGCGCGGCGTTCCTCGACCTGGGCGACGCCGTCGAGGGCTTCGGCGGCCTGTACCGCACGGCGGAGGACGTCGGGACGACGACCGCCGACATGCTCGTCGTCAGCGAGCGCACCGACCACGTCGTCGGCCTGCCCGACTCGGTCGGCGGCTCGGGCGAACCCGCCGGGCCGACGAGTCTCGGCGTATACGCGTCGCTGCGCGCGACGCTGGAGCGTGTGACCGGGACTTCCGAGGTCGCCGGGCGCCGCATCACGATCTCGGGCCTCGGCCAGGTCGGCAGCCGCCTCGCCGTGCGGCTCTCGGCCGAGGGCGCCGTGCTCACCGTCACCGACGTCAACCCGGCCAAGCTGGATCTGGCCGCCGAGCTCGGCGCGCGCTGGGTCGAGCCGGGCACCGAGCACCTGGTCCCGGCTGACGTCTTCGTCCCCGCCGGCATCGGGGGGCTGCTCACCGACGAGGTCATCGACGCACTCGACGCCCGCGCCGTGTGCGGCCCGGCGAACAACCCGCTGGCCGACCACTCGGGCGCCGACCGGCTCGCCGGCCGCGGCATCCTGTACGCACCCGACTTCGTCGTCAACGCCGGTGGAGTCGTCTACCTCGACCTGGTGGCCAAGCAGCTCGGCAGCCGCGACGAGATCATGGGGCGCGTGGCCGCGATCGGCGACACGCTGCGACGGATCTTCGACGAGGCGGAGACGCGCGCGATCACGCCGCTCGCGGCGGCGGAGCACCTGGCCGCCGAGCGTCTCGCCGGCGGTGCGAAGCAGCCCGCCCACGCCTGACGCACGCCGCCCGAGTCGGCCGTGGTCCCTCCAGGCCCCGTCCGACTGTTCGGTTCGCAGGACGATTCGGCGCCCCCGGGCGTGTCGCCCGGCGTGTCGCGCCCGAGCCGACACCGGATCCTGCGAGACGAACGCGCGCGCCGCCGCCGCCGCCGACCGCCGCCGATGACCGGGGCCACCGACCACCGCCGCCGACCGGCCGGGGCCGCTCCAGGCCCCGCCCGACTGTTCGGTTCGCAGGACGTCTCGGCGCCCCCGGGCGTGTCGCCCGGCGTGTCGTGCCCGATCCGACGCCGGATCCTGCGAGACGAACACGCGCGCCGCCGCCGCCGTCGCCGACCGCCGACCGCCGCCGCCGCCGACCGGGCCCCGCCCGACTGTTCGGTTCGCAGGACGTCTCGGCGCCCCCGTGCGTGTCGCCCGGCGTGTCGCGCCCGATCCGACGCCGGATCCTGCCAGACGAACACGGACGCCGCCGCCGCCGACCGCCGAGCACCGCCGCGGTCAGTCGCGCGGGTCGGCGTGCAGGCGGTAGCCGCGCTTGACGACGGTTTTGATCACGTCGCCGCCGAGCGCCTCGCGCACGCGCGCAACGGCCATCTCGACGGCGTGGGCACTCGGCGTCCCGCCGGACAGCGCGCTCTGCAGGCGTTCGCGGCTGACCACGTCGCCGTCTGCGTCGAAGAGCACGCCCAGCAGGTCGGCGCCGCCGCGCGAGAGCGGCACGAACCGGCCGTCGAGCAGCGCGCCGCCGCTGCGCAGCTCGAGCCTGCCCGCGGCGGTCTCCCGCACGGGCGCACCACCGGCCGCACGCTCCGCACCACCGCCCGCACCGCCACCGCCGCCCGCACCCCCAGGCTCGCCAGCGCCACCCGCGCCCGCACCACCCGCACCGCCCGCACCGCCACCGCCACCGCCACCGCCACCGCCGAAGTACCCCACGACGCAGCGCACGAGCGAGCCGAGTCGTCCGCGCTCGGCCAGCGTCGTGCGCCACCCGGCGGCGTTGAGCGGGCCGGCGGTGACCGGGCCGACCGCCGCGATGAGCAGCCGCCCGCTCGCCGCACGGCGGGCGATCGCCTCGTCGACGCCTTCGGCGCGCGCCGCCGCCACCCACGCCGCCGCGCTCGGGGCGGCGGTGAACACCACGGCATCCACTTCCCCGCTCGCGGCCTGCAGCACCGAGCGCTGCACGGCGACGGGGTCGGCGGGCGGGCCCCAGCGATACACGGTGGCGCTGACAACGCGCGCGCCGTGCGCCGTGAGCAGCTCGTCGAGGCCGTCGTCGCCGCCGCCGTGGTGCTGCACGGCGATGCGCTCGCCGGCGACGCCGCGCGAGAGGAGGTACTCCCCCACCTCGGCGGCGGTCTCGGTCACCGCGACCCAGTCGGCGGTGAGCCCCGCCTGCTGGATCGCGCCGCGCGCCTTGGGCCCGCGCGCGACGATCCGCGCGCCGGCGAGCGCGGAGGCCAGGCCGTCGGCCAGATCCGCCTCCTGGGCGGCCTCCATCCAGCCGCGGAACCCGATGCCCGTGGTGACGACCACGACATCCGGTGGGTCGGCGATGAGCTCACGGGTGCGCTCCAGCAGCGCCGCATCATCGATGTGCGGGATGATCGTCAGCGCCGGCGCCGCGCGCACCTGCGCCCCGTGGCGTTCGAGCGCGGCAGCGAGCTCGCCGGCGCGTCGATCGACGGCGATGACGATGGTGCATCCCTGCAGCGTCGCCGACAGCGGCTGTCCTGGGGTCACCGGGCGACGTCTCCGATCCAGGCCGGTTCCGGCAGCAGGAAGCCGGCGCGCGCGACGTCGCCGACCACGATGACGGCGGGGTTGCGCACGCCGACCTGCACGGCATCCTGCGCCGCCTGCGCGAGCGTCGTGTGCGTCGTGCGCTGATCCGGCGTGTGCCCGTTCTCGACGATCGCGACCGGCCGGTCCCCGGCGACGCCCGTGGCCAGCGCCGCCGCGGCGATGCGCGGCAGCGCCGCCACCCCCATGAGGATCACCGTCGTCACGGCCGCGTCGCCGAGCGCCGCGAGCGTCGCCGCCGTCAACTCGCCCTGGCCGTTGACGATGTGGAATCCGCCGGCCACCCCGCGATGGGTCACCGGGATCCCCGCGCCGGACGGCACCGCGATGGCGCTGCTGATGCCCGGCACGATATCGACCGGGATGCCGGCGGCCGCGCACGCCCGGACCTCCTCGCCGCCGCGCCCGAAGACGAACGGGTCGCCGCCCTTGAGGCGGACGACGCGGCGGCCCTGCTGCGCGTGCGCGACGAGCAGGGCGTTGATCTCTTCCTGCGGGACGGGATGGGCGCCGGGCGCCTTGCCGACGTCGATGACGAGAACGTCCGGATCGAGCTCGGCCAGCAGCTCCCGGGCGGGACCGAGGCGGTCGGCCACGACGACGTCCGCCTCGGCGATCAGCCGTCGCGCACGCACGGTGAGCAGATCGACGGGGCCGGGGCCGCCGCCGACCAGGTCGACACGCCCGGGACCACCGGCCCGGCGCCGCCGCAGCGGCAGCCGTCCCGCGGCGAGCATCCCCGCGATGGCATCGCGCACGCCGGCCGACCGGCGCGGATCCGCCCCGGCATCCGACATGACGCCGACGACGACGTCGCCGGACGCGGTCTGCGCCGTCAGGCGAGCGGTGCCGTGGTCGCCGGCCGACGCGTTGACGCACAGCACGCGGCGGCGCTCGCACGCCGCGGCGACGGCGAGGTCGACCCGCGCGTCGCCGGTGGCGGTGTGCACGAGCCACGCCCCCGCGAGGTCGCGGCGGTGGAACCGGCGCGACGACCAGGGGATGCCGTGGGCGCGGACGAGGTCGCGCGTGTCCGGCGCGAGCTCGGGCGCGACGATGCGCACGCGTGCGCCGTCGGACAGCAGCCGGGTCAGGCGCCGCGCGGTGACGGCGCCGCCGCCGACCATGAGGACATCGCGGCCGCTGAGGGCGACGCCGAGCAGAGTGGTCATGTCAGTCCTCCCACCGGATGTGGACGTCGAGGTCGCGCACGGCGACGGGCCACACGCGCAGCGCGCGGGCCTCCTTGCCCTGCGTGTCGAGGCAGGTGCCGGTGCGCAGGTCGAACACCTGCTTGTACATGGGCGAGGCGACCGTCGGGGCGTCGGCCTTCGTCCCGACGATGCCGCGCGAGATGACATGGGCACCGCTGTACGGGTCGAGGTTCGACACGGCGTGGACGCTGCCGTCGCGCAGCAGGAACAGCGCGATCTGGGTCCCCTCGAGCAGGGCGGCGCGCCCGCGCTCGACCTCGAGGTCGGCCAGGGCGCACAGCTTGACCCACGTGCGGGTCGTCGCGGTCGTCGTCGTGGCGGTCATCGCCGCACCTCCAGGGTCGTGCTCGCGATCAGGACCGAGCGGCGCTCCTGCTCGGTGGCGGGGCGCACCTGCCCGCGCTCGGGAACGTAGGCCAGCGAGGGATCGGGCGTGGACGGGGCGTTCACGAACGATGCGAAGCGGCGCAGCTTCTCGGGATCGGCCAGTGTCGCCGCCCACTCGTCCTCGTACCCGGCGACGTGGCGCGCCATCGCGGCGTCCAGGTCGGCGCAGATGCCGAGGCTGTCGTCGAAGACGACGCGACGCAGCTCGTCCAGGCCGCCCTCGAGCTCCTCGATCCACGGCGCCGTGCGCTGCAGTCGGTCGGCGGTGCGGATGTAGTACATGAAGAAGCGATCGATCGCCGTGATCAGCTCGGCATCGCTCAGCCCTTCGGCGATCAGCTCGGCATGGCGCGGCTGGTACCCGCCGTTGCCGCCGACGTAGAGGTTCCAGCCCGTCTCGGTGGCGATGACCCCGACGTCCTTGCCGCGCGCTTCGGCGCACTCGCGCGCGCAGCCCGAGACGCCGAGCTTGAGCTTGTGCGGCGCCCGCAGGCCGCGGTAGCGCAGTTCGAGCTGCACGGCCATCCCGACCGAGTCGAGCACGCCGTAGCGGCACCAGGTCGAACCGACGCACGACTTCACGGTGCGCAGCGACTTGCCGTACGCGTGCCCCGACTCGAAGCCGGCGTCGACGAGCCGCTGCCAGATCTCCGGCAGCTGCTCGAGTCGCGCCCCGAACATGTCGATGCGCTGGCCCCCGGTGATCTTCGTGTACAGGCCGTAGGCGCGGGCGATCTCGCCGATGACGATGAGCCCCTCCGGGGTCACCTCGCCGCCGGGCATCCGCGGCACGACCGAGTAGGTGCCGTCCTTCTGCAGGTTCGCCATGACGTGGTCGTTGGTGTCCTGCAGGGTCGCGTTCTCGCCCTCCAGCACGTGCGCTCCCGTCAGCACCGACAGGATGCTGGCGATCGCCGGTTTGCAGATGTCGCAGCCGCGCCCGCGGCCGAAGCGCTCGATGATCGCGCTGAACGAGCCGAGCTCGGCGACCCGCACGGCGTCGAACAGCTGGCGGCGCGACATGTCGAAGTGCTCGCACAGCGCGTTCGAGACGGTGCGTCCCATCCGCGTGAGCTCCTGGCCGACGATCTTCTTGACCATGACGAAGCACGAGCCGCAGGTCGCGCCGGCCTTCGTGCAGGCTTTGACCTCACCGGCATCCGCACACCCGTCATCGTGCACCGCGGTGCGGATGCGCCCCGCTGTCACCGACGAGCAGGAGCACACGATCGCCTCGTCGGGCAGGTCGCCGCCGGGCAGGTCCACGCCGCCTTCGGGCAGCAGGTAGGCCGCGGGGTCCGCGCCGAGCGCGGCGCCGAGCAGGGGCCGCAGCGACCCGTATGCCGAGGCGTCCCCGACGAGGATGCCGCCCAGCAGCGTCTTCGCATCGTCGGAGAGGACGAGCTTCTTGTAGACGCCGGCCGCCGGGTCGGCGTAGACGACGTCGAGGGCGCCGGGCGTCTGCGCGAACGCGTCGCCGAAGCTGGCCACCTCGACGCCGCTGAGCTTGAGCTTCGTGGACAGGTCGTAGCCGGGGAAAGTCGCGTCGCCGCCGAGCAGGCGCGTCGCGACGACCTCGGCCATCGCGTAGCCCGGGGCGACGAGGCCGACCGCCATGCCCTCGAAGCTGGCGACCTCGCCGATCGCGGAGATGTGCGGATCGTCGGTGTCGCAGCGCTCGTCGATGACGACGCCGCCGCGGGCGTCGCAGGTCAGTCCCGCCGCACGGGCGAGCTCGTCGCGCGGGCGCACGCCGACGCTGAAGACGACGATGTCGGCCGGGGCGTGCGTGCCGTCGCGGAACTCCAGTTCGGCGACGTGGCCGCTGCGGTCGGGGCTGAGCAGTGTCGTGATGGTCTCGGTGCGCACCGCCAGGCCGCGCGCCTCGATGAGCCGCTGCAGCGCGGTGCCGGCGGGCAGATCGAGCTGGGCGGACATGAGGCGGTCGCCGGCCTGGATGACGGTGCTGTCGACACCGAGCTGCTGCAGCGCTCCGGCAGCTTCGAGGCCGAGCAGCCCGCCGCCGATCACGGCGCCGGTCAGCGGCCGGCCCAGCTGGGCGGACCGGGCGTCGACGAAGGAACGGATGCCGGCGACATCGGCGACCGTGCGGTACACGAAGCACCCGGGCAGGCCGAAGCCTTCGACGGCGAGCTTGGCGGCGTACGAGCCGGTGGCGAGCACGAGCCGGTCGTACGCGATCGTCTCCCCGGATGCCGTCACGACGACCCGGTCGTCCCGATCGATGCGGCGCGCGGGATCCCCGGGGACGAAGCGCACGCGTGGGTCGGCGTCGATGACGTCGCGGTCGAGCGTGAGCTCGTCGGGCGTGCGCCCGCCGAAGTAGCCGGTCAGTCCGACGCGGTCGTACGGGTGCCGCCCTTCCTCGCCGATCAGGGTGACCTGCAGCGGCTCGTCCGTGCGGCTGAGCAGGCTCTCGAGGAAGCGGTGGGCGACCATGCCGGCGCCGACGACGACGACGCGCTCGGGTGCGGCGGGGGAGAACGGCACGGGACCTCCTGCGGAACGTCGTTGCGGTGCGTGCCGCTGACGCTACGAGGACGGTGTTTCCGGCGATCGGCGCGTTGTATTACCCGGGTGGAACGTCTTGCTCACAATTCGCTGTGAGGTCTTGTGAGGCCCGCCGAGACGGCCGTTCCCCCGCCGAGCTAGCCGTTCCCCCGCCGAGCTGGCCGACCACCTCGCGACACGAACGACCACCTCGGCACACGCGAAACGCCCGGTCGGACGAAGCATCGTCTGACCGGGCGTCGATTTGTGGACCTGAGGGGATTCGAACCCCTGACCTCTTCATTGCGAACGAAGCGCGCTACCAACTGCGCCACAGGCCCGTGAACCTCCGTTAGATTATCACGCGCGGGATGCCGGTTCGAACCGCGCGCCGGTCACTGGCCGACGGCGCGGCGCTCGAGCAGACGACGCACGTGCGCCTCGATCTCGGCGTCGTCGACGTAGCCCATCCGGGCGAAGTCCGGTTCGGCGGCACGGGCCCGCCGGGCGGTGTCGATCGACGGCGGCGCGGCGCGCTCGGCCCGCTCGCGCATCGACTCCTCGAGTGCGGCCTGACGCAGCGCGGCGCGGGCGGCGGCTCCGTCGAGCACGGCGGCGGCACGGGATCCGGCCGAGGCGGTGAGCGGCTTGGGCAGTTCGCGCGGCGTCCATCCGGCGCGCTCGGCACCCAGGGCGACGTCCTGCATCGCGACGGCGGGACGTGCACGCACCTCGGGTGCTGCACGGACGAGGACGCGGCGCTGCACGGCCGCCATGCGCTGCAGCAGCAGTCCGGAGCCGGCGGCGATCGCGACGGCGACCCACAGCAGCGCCTGCGACCCGGTCACGACGACCTCGATGCCGCCCCACACGGCCACGCCCAGCGCCATGACGCCGACGATCGTGGTGAGCAGACGGGCACGGCGGCGCGCGCGGGCACGCCGGGCGGCCGGCGCAGCCTTGGCGGCAGCCGCCTCGAGACGGGCACGCTCCTGCGCCGTGGCCGCCTCGGCACGCGCCCGCTCCCGCGCGATCTCGGCGTCGGCGCGGGCCTGTGCCTTCGCGGTCGCCAGGTCGGCGCGCGCGGCCTCGAGATCGGCCTGCGCGCGCTCGGCGCGCACGCGGCGCGCGAGCCTCTGCTGCGCGAGCGCCGTACGGGCATTCAGCTCGAGGCGCACCTCTTCCGGCGCCTCGCTCGTCTCGGCGAGCACGCGCAGAGCCTGATTCAGGCGGACCGCGTTGCGCTCGGACGCGTTGTAGCGGTAGCGCCCCTGCCAGGAGGGCAGGAGGTACGCGAGCCACAGCACGACCGCAACGAGAACGACGACCCCGCCGCCCAGCACCTGCCCACCCATGCGCTCCACGGTATGTCCCCGCGACCGTGACGGCCCGGCATCCGCCCGCGTGTCTGAAGTTCGAGTTGAGGTCGAAGGTTTCCGCGCGCCGGTGCGTCCGTCAGATCTGCAGGCGGTCGCCCGGGGGGATCGCGGCCGCTCCGGTCGGCGCACGACCCGACACCCAGCGTGCGAGCACGCCCTCGGGGACCTCTTCGCGGACGAGGGCGAACGCGTAGTGGTCGCGCCAGTCGCCGTCGATGTGGATGAAACGGCGGCGCAGTCCCTCGTAGCGGAACCCGAGCTTCTCCACCACCCGCAGGCTCGCCCGGTTCTCGGGACGGATGCAGATCTCCATGCGGTGCAGGCGCAGTTCCTCGAAGCACAGATCGGTCGCCAGCGCGACCGCGGTCGGGGTGATGCCCTTCCCCGCGAACCGCTCGCTGACCCAGTAGCCGATCGTCGCCGAGGCGAGCGACCCGCGCGCGATCCCCCACACGTTCAGTTGCCCGGCGATCTGGCCGTCGTACTCCATGACCAGCGGCACGCCGCCGCCCTCGCGGTACTGCTGCAGCAGCCGGCGGATACCCGCGCGCATGTCGAAGGAGACCGGCCCATCGGGGCTGGTCGCCTCCCACGGACGCAGCCAGGATCGATTGTCGAGCAGCTCGGACTGCAGCGTGCGCGCATCGCGCGCACGGACGAGCCGGATCGCGATCGGTCCGTGCTGGCGGGGCACTGTCAGGTCCATGCGCACCCCCGAGAGGCGGCTCAGAGCCGCGTCGCGAAGTCCTTCAGCCAGGGGCGCAGCTCGGGACCGAGGTCGTCGCGGTCGGCCGCGAGCTGGACGATGGCCTTGATGTAGTCGAGCCGGTCCCCGGTGTCGTAGCGGCGGCCGCGGAAGACGACGCCGTAGACGCCGGTCGTCGTCGCGAGCTCCTGCAGCGCGTCGGTCAGCTGGATCTCCCCGCCTTTGCCGGGCTCGGTCCGCTCGAGGATCTCGAACACGTCGGGGGTCAGGACGTACCGCCCGATGACGGCGTAGTTGGACGGCGCGTCCTCCTTCGCGGGCTTCTCGACCAGCCCGGTGACCTTGACGACGTCGGGGTCGTCCGTCGCCTCGACGGCGGCGGCGCCGTACAGGTGGATCTGGTCGGGGTCGACCTCCATGAGGGCGACGACGGTCAGGCCGGTGCGCCGGTTCTCCTCGATCATCTTCGGCAGCAGCGGATCGCGCTCGTCCATCAGGTCGTCGCCGAGCATGACGGCGAAGGTCGCGGCGCCCACGTGCGCCTGCGCGCGGAGCACCGCGTGGCCGAGGCCCTTCGGCTCGCCCTGACGCACGAAGTGGATGTCGGCGAGGTCGCTCGATGCCTGCACACGCTGCAGCCGCTCGAGATCGCCCTTGTCTGTGAGCTTCGTCTCGAGCTCGGGAACCGAGTCGAAGTGGTTGGAGATCGTGTTCTTGTTGCGCCCGAGGATCACGAGGATGTCGTCGATCCCGGCCGACACCGCCTCTTCGACGACGTACTGGATCGCCGGCTTGTCGACGACGGGCAGCATCTCCTTGGGCATCGCCTTCGTCGCGGGCAGGAAGCGCGTGCCCAGTCCTGCGGCGGGGATGACGGCCTTGATTCTCGTGTGCGGCATGCCCTTCACCTTAGCGACCCCTCACGACGCGACGCGGAGACGACATGGCCCGGGGCCGCGAGCGGCGCCACCCTACAATCGGAGCATGACCGGGGAGATCGACAACGCCAAGCGCGCGCTGCGCGCGGACTTGCGCGAGCGTCGCCAGCAGCACTCCGCGGCCGCCCTCGAGGCCGCGGCCGCCGGCATCCGGGCGCAGCTGGACCGGCTCGTCGATCAGCTGGGGGTGCGATCGATGTCGTGCTTCCTGTCCACGACGACCGAGCCGGGCACACGGGACTTCATCGCGGATGCCGTGGCCCGCGGCATCCGGGTCCTGCTCCCGGTCACGCGCATCGACGGACTGCTGGACTGGGCCGTCGCCGAGCCCGACGGCGACGTCGCCGAGGGACTGCTGGGTCTGCCCGAGCCGGTGGGCGAGCTGCTGAGCCCGCTCGCGGTGAACGACGTCGATCTGCTCGTGATCCCCGCCGCCGCCGTGGACCGCACCGGGATGCGGCTGGGCTGGGGGCGCGGCTACTTCGACAAGACGCTCGGATCGATGGAGCACCGGCCTCCCGTGTACGCCGTCATCTACGATTCCGAGCTGCTCGACGAGGTTCCGCAGGAGCTGCACGACCAGCCGGTGACCGGCGTGGTCACCCCGACGCGTACGATCGTTCTATCCGACGTCTGATCCCCGAGGTCCCATGCCCACGTACGCCTACGCCTGCAAGAGCTGCGGGCACCGCTTCGATGCTGTCCAGTCCTTCTCCGAGCCCACGCTCGTCGAGTGCCCCCAGTGCGAGGGTCCTCTGCGCAAGGAGTACGGGTCGATCGGGGTGACATTCAACGGCTCCGGCTTCTACCGCACCGACTCACGGGCGGGCGGATCGTCGAGCGTGTCGGCTAGCGCCACGCCCGCGTCTTCGGCATCATCGTCGAGTACGACATCGGCGCCCGCGTCCGCGGGCTGACCCCGGCACCGCCGGACTCCCAGGGGGAAACTGTGATTCAGGGCTTCAAAGAATTCATCCAGCGCGGCAACGTCATCGACCTCGCCGTCGCCGTGGTCATCGGCACCGCGTTCGCGGCGATCGTCGACGCGATCGTCGCGGCACTCGTCAACCCGATCATCGGAGCCTTCGTGCCCACCGGTGACCTGGCGTCATGGACGATCGAGATCCCCGGGCTGTTCGCTCCCGCAGCGCTCGGCATCGGCCTGATCATCTCGGCCGCCATCAAGTTCTTCGCGATCGCCCTCGTCGTCTACTTCGTGCTCATCGTCCCGATGAACAAGTGGAAGGACCGTCAGGCCGCCAAGGCCGGCGTCGTCGACGAGGAGCTGCCCACCGAGCAGGAGCTGCTGGTCCAGATCCGCGACCTGCTCGAGCAGAAGAAGGTCTGAGCACCGGTCACCTGAGCACCACTCACCAGTGCGGCGGGACCTCGTTCCGCAGGCGCTCGTCATTGGGTCCGGATGCCGGGATCGCACGCACCGCGTCGGTCCCGGCATCCGTCGTCCCGGTGTCGTCCTGCGCGGTGTCGTCCTGCGCGAGCGGCTCGGCGATCGTGCCGGGCGCGGGCGTCAGCCGCACCCGACGGCTGCCGACCCGGACGATGCGCTGACGGTCACTCGATGACATCGATCGGCTGGGTCTGCGTGTCGGCGGTCGGGGTCTCGGGCTGGACGCCGAGGATGCCGGCGACGCGCGCCGCGACGGCGGCGGGGTCGCTGTACAGGTCGAAGGCGTGCACGCGCACGTAGTGCCAACCCAGCCGCCGCAGGATCTGCGGGCGCAGCCGCAGCGCCTCGCGCAGCGGCTCGTCACGGGTCTCGGGGTCGCACTCGGCGACGACGGCCTTCCCGCCGTGCTGGGCGACCAGCGGGAGCAGTCCGCGGTAGTCGACGTCGACCGACACGCCCAGCCGGCGCAGATGCTGCGCGAGGGTGAGGGTGAGCGGATCGGCGAGGTCCTCGAGGCGCGCCTCGCGGCCGCGCGCGGCGATCCCGCCGAGCACCGACATGAGGGTCGCGGCGCCGTGTGCGAGTCGCCCGTCGTCGAAGGCGGAGGGGCGGATCGACGACACGATGACCATCGACCGGCGCGCGCGGGTCATGCCGACGGTCAGCAGCCGCTCGCCGTCGGGCGTCGACAGGTCGCCGAAGTCGCTGAGGACGCGGCCGTGCCGGGTCAGCCCGAAGCCGAGCGAGAAGATGACGCGGTCGCGGCTCTCGGCGACCGACTCCTCCAGCCCCAGCACCGCGAACGGCTCCGCCGTCTCGCGTCCGACGAAGTCGGCGACGTCCGATCTGCCGGAGAAGGCGTCCGCGACCGCGGCGCGGACGCGTTCGGCGTGCTTGGTCGAGGCGGTGACGACCATGAGGGATTCAGCGGGACGGTTGACGGCGTGCTCGACTACGAGGGTCACGACGCGGGCGACCTCGGCGTCGGGGCTCTCGACGGCTCCCGTGTCGGGGTCGGGCGTGCCGGTGCCCCCTTCGACGTAGTCGACGCTGAGGCTGCCGCGCCCGAGGTAGGAGCCGGCCCATGGCAGCGATGCGATGCGGCCGTCGTAGAACGCGTCGTTGACGAGCCGCGCGAGGTCCTCTCCCCCGGCACGGTAGCTGCGGGTGAGGGTCTCGGTGGGCAGCAGCTCCGAGAGGCGCTCGAACACGCTGACCGCGTCGAACGCGACCTCGGGCTCGTCCTCGTCGTCCTCGACGCGTCCGGCGGCCACGCGGAACGGGGTCGGCTTCTGCGTGACGGGGTCGCCGAACAGCACGACCTGACGCCCGCGGCGCAGGGCGCCGGCGGCCTCGGCCAGGCAGAGCGCACCGGCATCCGCGATGATGACGACGTCGAACTCGGGCCGGTCGGGAATGGCCGGCACGTCGTAGGGCGAGGCGAGCCAGACGGGCGCGAGGGTGCGCATGAGGGTGGGAGCGGCCGCGATCAGCTCGGCAGCGGTGGCGGTGCCGCCGCGCAGCGCGGCCTTCAGCGCCGCCGCTTCGCGGGCCTCGTCGACGATCGCGATCTTCCAGCGGGTGGCGAGCTCGGAGGCCAGCAGCGGGCCGGACGAGGCGGCGTGCGCCTCGTCGACGAGCCGGTAGTCGCGCTCCAGGCGGTCGACGACGGAGGTGTTGGCGCCGAGGAGCGCACGGTCGGTGCGCAGCATCGACTCGAGCGCCGACTGCCACCACGCGAACTCGAACTCGGCGGCGACCTGGTCCTCGGGGACGTGCCGCACCGACAGCTCGGTCAGCAGCGGCTCGAGTCCCATCTCGGCCAGCTCGCCGCGCAGCGTGGCGCGCTCGACGAGATTGTCGAAGACATCCGACGAGGCGGCGAGGCCCCCGAGGGTGCGCAGCAGCTGTGCGATCGGCAGGCCGGCCAGCGGCTCGGTGCGCCCGAGCGCTCTGTCCAGCTCGGCGAGATCGGCGTCGACGCGCTGCCACGCCGTGGCCACGTCGTCGAGGCCGAGCGGGATCTCGGGGGTGACGCCGGCGTCGACGAGCCGCTGCCACTGCGTGCGCTGGTGCTGCACGCGCAGGAGAGCCTCGTGCATGTCGGTGATGTGCATGCCCGGGCGGACATACTCCTTCGACAGGCGGCGCAGCCGGCGCCGATGCGCGCTGGACATGGTCGCCGAGTCGCGGCGCGGGCCGTGCGCCTGGATGAGCTCGGCGAGGGGCCGCTCGAAGACGGTGAGGCTGAAGCGGTCGAGCGATGCGCGGATCCCCTGCAGCAGGTGCACGTACGCCCCCAGCTCGGCGACGGTCGTGAACGGCCGCATCCGCGTCTGGCCGATGAGCTCGTAGCCGCGCTCCAGGATGCCGGGGACCTCCGCGCGGTGCAGTCGACCTGCGAGCGCGTGCGCCGAGGTCGCCTGCGCCGTGGTCTCGAAGGCGACACCGTACCAGGGCGAGTCGTCGGGACCGAAGCGGAACTCGCCCAGGCGTGCCGCGGTCGCCAGCGCCGCGGCGGCCTCGGCGCGGCGCGTCGACAGCGCCTGGACGGTGGCCAGGTCGAAGCGCGTCGTGGCGCTCGGCTGCGGCGAGGTCGGGGTGGTCGTCCCGGTGATGGTCGCCAGGGCGCGCAGCGCCTCGAGCGGCGAGGCGCCGACCTGCGCGTGCCGCTGGGTGAGGCCGGCGCGGTAGTCGCGCAGCACGGCGCGCAGCCGCACGAGCGCGTCGTCGACCTCGGCGACCTTGGGCGGTTCGGCCTTCTCGTTGCGGGCGATCGCGCGCACGAGGTCGCGGTGCAGGCGCGTCGGGCTCACCGCGAGGCCGGGCAGGCCGATGCCGGCCAGCCGGTGCCGCACCCCCTCGAGCGTCGAGCGGCGGGCGCTGACGACGAGGACGCGCTTGCCGACGCGGACGAGCTCGCCGACGGCGTTGATGATCGTCTGGGTGCCGCCGGTGCCGGGCAGCGTGTGCACGGCGAGCGACTGGCCGGCGAAGATGCGGGCGAGCACGGCCTCCTGCTCGGCGTCGGCGTCCAGGAGCAGGCGATCGGATGCCGGGGGGCGCTCGTCGGGATCGATCGTCTCGGGCCGCGCGCGCACGAGGGAGAGCGACTCGCGGTCCGCGTCGTGGCCGGCGAGCGCGTTCAGGGCGGGGTGGTCGAGGTCGGCGGCGTCGCGCTCCAGATCCGAGGCGACGTCGGCGAACGTCGATACGACGAGCCGCGGCTGCACCGTGAAGGTCGGGATGTGCGAGGTGAGGGCGCGCAGGTGGTCGATGACCGGCTGCGGCTGGAACAGTCCGCCGTCGTGGGCCAGCGCGGCGAGGGCGCGCCCGTCGAGGTCGATGCCGAAGTGGGTGCGCGCCGCGGTGACCAGCTCGGGGTTGATGACGAACGCGCCGTGCAGCTTGAGGTCGAAGTCCGCGTGGTGGCGGCGGATGGCGAGGGGGCGCAGCAGGACGGGCGCCGCGTAGCTCACGCCGCCGATGCGCCAGCCCGCCATCCCGATGGCGATGTGCACGGTGTCCAGTCCGCGTGCGGTGCGCAGCTCGACGTCCTTGGCGACGATCCGCTCGGCGGCCAGGCGCGCCGAGCGCAGCACGACCTCGTCGCGGAAGAGGTTGGACAGCAGCGTGGAGCGCCCGGTGATGAACTGCGGCAGGCTGCCCGGATGCGCCTTCGTGATGTCGATCCCGGCGTCGCCGGCGTCGCTGTAGTGCAGGAGGCTCGAGCGGCCGCCCAGGTGCGCGGCCTGCTCGCGCAGGCGCCTGCGCGCCGGTTCGGCGATGTGCGAGACGACGACGCCCGGCTCGGACAGGTCGAGGGCCGCCGGGGTCACCGAGTCCACGTGCTCGACGTCACTCTCGCCGCGCACGGCACCGCCCTCTGCTCGCCACACACGAGCCACACTAAGCGCCCGACCCGGCGATGGGCGCTAGGGCCCGCGAGTTTCGTGCGATTGGGCGACGCGCCGCACCGATCAGCGCTTCCTGCACAGCCCCGCGAATCGCCGATCCGTCCACAGATCAGCAGTGACGGCGTCCACGCGTCGCCCGCCCCCGCCATCATGGACGCATGACCTCCGCAGCGTTCTCGGTGCACCCGACACCGATCGGCGAGGCCCTCATCATCGTCACCGATGAGGGTCTCGCCGCCCTCCACATCCTCGACGGTCCCCACGACGATGCGCTCACGGAACTGAGCCTCGCACTGCGCGCCGCGCCCGTCGAAGACGCGGCGGCCACGGCATCGGTCGCCGGACAGCTCGACGAGTACTTCGCCGGGGCGCGCCGCGAGTTCGAGCTCGCGCTGGACTGGCGGCTGGTGCGCGGCTTCGTGCGCGCCGCGCTCGAAGCGGTGTGCGCGATCCCCTACGGCGAGACCGCGTCGTACGCCGAGGTCGCCATCACCGCCGGCTCCCCCGGGGCTAACCGGGCCGTGGGCACGGCGTGCGCGCGCACCCCGATGTCGATCGTCGTGCCGGCCCACCGCGTCGTGCGCAGCGACGGCTCGATCGGCGAGTACGGCGGGCATCCCGAGCGCAAGCGCCACCTGCTCGATCTGGAGGCGCGGGTGAGCGGCGTCGCCCGGGCTGCGTCCGCCGAGTAGGCCGGCGGAGGCAGCCCGGGCGCGTGGTAACGTCATCGTCACGAAAACGGCGGAGTTGCCGTCATCCCCGGAAGCAGGTCGCAGGTGGGAACAGCGCTCGACAGCGACAGCGATGCGCAGCTCGTCTCGCGCGTCGTGTCGGACCTGTCCCGGCACACTCCTTTCCCCGTGGTCTTCGGCGGCCTCGAACGCGACGGCGCCGTGCAGGTGAGCGCCGTCGCGGGAGCCCGCACCCGCAGCATCGACGGCCTCACGGTCCGTGTGGGCCGGGGTCTGGGCGGTGCGGCGATGGTCGAGAAGCGCCCCCGGCTGGCGATGGAGTACCGCACGGCGCGCGGCATCACGCATGACTACGACGCCGCGATCCTCGGCGAGGGCATCTCGACGCTGTTCGCCGTGCCGATCGTCGTGGCGGGGCGCTCCCGCGGCGTCATGTACTGCGGGTCGTGGGACCGCGGTCCCGTCGGCGGCGAGGTCGCCCGGCCCGTCTTCCGCGCCGCCGAGCTGATCGCCACCGAGCTGCGCATCCGCGCCGAGGTCGAACGCCGGATGTCGACGCTGGCGCCGCGCCCTGCTCCGGGACCCCCGGTCTCCGCGCCGGCCGCGCCCGGGCTGCCCGCGGCCGCCCAGGAGAGTCTGCGCGAGAGCTTCGCCGAGCTGCGCACCATCGCCGCCGCCGTGCACGACGCGGCGCTGCGCGAGCGCATCGGCGCCGTCGAGCAGCGCCTCGCCGCGCTCTCCCGCGACGAGGCGGCGCCGATCGCGCTCGGCGAGGTCGCGCTGTCGCCCCGCGAGCTCGATGTCCTCGCGTGCTGCGCGCTCGGCGCGACCAACGCCGAGATCGCGGCATCCCTGTCGCTCAAGGAGGGCACCGTCAAGTCGTACCTGCAGGCGGCGATGGGCAAGCTCGACGCCTCGACCCGCCACGCCGCCGTCGCCCAGGCGCGCCGCGCCGGTCTGCTCCCCTGACCCGGACGCCGCCCAGTACGCTCTGGTCATGGCCCGCAGAATTGTGCATCAGCTGGTGGACGACCTCGACGGCACGGTCCTTGAGGTGGGATCCGGAGAGACCGTCCTGTTCTCGGTCGACGGCACCGCGTACGAGATCGACCTGACGGACGAGAACGCGGCCGCGCTGCGCGACGCGCTGGCGCCCTACATCGCGGCCGCACGGCGCGTGTCGGCGCGGACGTCGTCGACGTCGTCGGCGTCGCCGCGCGCCGGAGCCGCGCGCCGGCAGAAGCGTGCCGGTCAGCGCGACTACGCGCCGGTGCGGGAGTGGGCGGCCCAGAACGGCTACGCGCTCTCCGAGCGCGGGCGCGTCCCGGCCGCCGTGCTCGAGGCGTACGACGCGGCGCACTGAGCCGCCGTCGCCGCCCGCCCTCAGCTCGCTGAGTACCGTCAGCGCACGGAGCGCAGCGCGTCCTCCAGGTCGGGCCGCGCGAACCGATACCCGGCGGCCGTCAGCACGCCCGGGAGCACCCACCGGCTCTTGAGCACCAGCTCGGGCTCGGTGCGCAGCAGCCACATCGCCGGCTCCAGCATCCACCGGTACGCGGGCAGACCGAACGGCGCCCGGACGATGCGGCGCAGCGTGCGCATGAGGGTGCGGTTGTCGCTGGGGTGCGGGGCGGCGAGGTTGACGGCGCCGGCGATGTCGTCGCGCGCGCGCAGGAATCCGATCGCGCCGATGACGTCGTCGATGTGGATCCAGCTGAACCGCTGCCGCCCGCGCGTGCGGTGGTGCGGGGCGCGCCCGTCGCCGGTCGGACGGTCGCCGATGCCGCGATAGCGCCGATGACCGGGCCACCAGCCGTCGAGCTGCGGGCCGCCGAGCCCCACGCGCGCGAGGGTGAGCAGCATGCGGGTCGCCGGGCCGTCGCCGATGACGATCGCCATCCGCAGCGCCACCCGCCGTGTGGCCGGCAGGTCGCCGGCGAACAGCTCCGCCTCCCACGCGCGGGCGACGTCGACCGAGAAGCCCTCCCCGAGCACGCCGTCGGCCTCGGTGTTCGCCGCGTGCATCTCGTGCCGGTAGATGGTCGCGGTCGACGCGTTGAGCCACACGCGCGGTGGGCGGGTTGCGCGGGCCACCGCCTCACGCAGCTGCCGCGTCGTGTCGACGCGCGAGCGCAGGATCTCGTCGCGGTGGCGGTCGGTGTAGCGGCAGTCGACCGACTTGCCGGCCAGGTTGATGAGCACGTCGGCGCCGTCGACGAGCGCCGCGATCTCGTCCGGGCGGTCCCAGGTCACGTGCTCGCTGCGTCCCTGTCCTCCCCGGCCGATCACGGCCACCTCGTCCCCCTGCGCGCGCAGGGCACGCACGAGCTCGCGTCCGATGAACCCGCTGGCTCCCGCCACGACGACGCGCTCGGGTCTCCCGATCGATGCACCCATGACGCTCTCCTGCCGGCATCCACATTTCTGAACATGTTCAGTTTAAGGGATGCGCGTGCGCCGGGCGGACGGCTCGGCTCAGTCCGCGAGGACGACCGTGCCGTCGCGCTCGACGAGCCGGCGGAACACGGCGCGCTCGTTCGGAGTGTCGTTGGGCTGGTGCAAGGTCAGCAGCAGCTCGCCGTCGAGGGTGCGGACGATCATGCCGTGGCCGCCGTCCTCGGCCCAGATCGGCGCGGGCTCCTGCACCCACGGGCCCTCGATGCCGTCCGAGGTCGAGCGGGCGATGCCCATGGCGTACCCGCGATCTCCGAAACTGGACCACAGCATGATCAGGCCGCCGTCGGCGAGGCGGTGCAGGAAGGGGCCGTCGGTGACATACGGCTCCACGCCCGGCGGGACGCGCGGATGCTGGACGGGGAGCGCCCAGGGCGCCTCGGACGCGCGGAACAGCAGCCGCGGCTCCCCCGTCGCGGCGCGCAGGTCGGGCGTCAGGCGCTGGGCGACCACCTCGCCGTCGGTGACCTGCATCCACTCGTGGCAGAACACGATCCACGGGTCGCCGGCGTCGTCGACGAAGAGCGTGCCGTCGAGGCACTCCCAGTCGCGCGGGGTGACCGGCCCGTCGCTCCACGGTTCGTAGGGGCCGTCGGGCCGATCGGCGACGAGGATCTGCGTGCCGCGGCACACGCCCTCGGCGGCGAAGGTCGCGAACATGAAGTAGCGCTCCGCGTGTGCGTGCACCTCGGGTGCCCAGAAGTTGCGGTCGCTCCAGAAGCCGGCGGGCGGGCGGAACGCCGGGATCGGCCCGGTCCAGGTCTGCAGGTCGGTGCTGCGGTAGCAGTCGAAGCCGGTCGCCGGCGCGTGCCAGATGTCGGCGTCGGTCGAGCCGAACAGGTAGTGCGCGCCCTCGCCAGGCACGGCGAGCAGGAACGGGTCGCGGATCTGGATGTCCGCGAGGGTGCGCGTCATCGGGTCGCGGTGGGGGCGACGGACGGACGGCGGCGATCCGGATGTCCGGCGACGAACCAGACGATCGCGCCGAGGACGGGCGCCGCCACGATCAGCACGAGCCAGATCGTCACCTGGATGCCGGTGAGGTCGGCCTGGTGCCGCACGACCGAGACGAACGCCGTGACGACGAACGCCAGCAGCGCGAGGGCGATGGCCGACCAGAGGATGTCGTAACCGGCGGGGATGAGCGGATTGTGAGCGGCGAGCAGGCGCATGGCCCGAGCCTATCGGCGCGCGCGGGTCACTCGCAGGCGAGCCCGTCGTTGTCGCCGTCGCCGCTGTGGCCGGTGCCGTACTGGAACCAGTCGTAGATCTTCGCGTGCGCGGGGTTGTCGCGATCGAAGGGTCCGGTCGGGTGTCCGACCGTGTTCTTCTTGAGCTTGCTGCACGACGAGTACTGCTTCCACCACTCGTCCTGCGTCGACGGCGCCGTGGTCGGGGTGGGCGTCGGGGTCGGGGTGGGCACCGGGGTCGGGGTCTGGGTCTGGCGGCACGCGAGGGTGACGACGGTGCCGTCCGGCGCGCGCGACGCGATCTGGGCCGCGTGATAGGCCGCCTCGTGCGGATGCCGCGGGTATCCGTCGGTGGAGTCGTAACGGGCGATCGCGTTGCCCTGTTCCAGCTGCAGCAGGCCGAGGTCGATGCCGTCGGCGGTGACGACGAAGCGGAGGAGGCGCCCGTGGTTGTCGACGTCGTTCTGCCCCGGCGGCAGCTCGAGGGTCACGGCGTCGCCGCGCGCCAGCAGGCGTCCGATCGCCATCGAGGCTTCGTCGTGACCGCACTGGCCGCGCTCGGGTGTGTCGATTCCGATGATGCGGACCGTGCCGGCGCTCGTCTCGATCGTGTCGCCGTCGATGACGGCCTGGAAGGTGATGACGTCTGCCGCGGTCGGCGTGGGCGCCGGTGCGCTCGGCGCGGGAGCCGGTGGGGCGGTGACGACGACCTGCTGCGGGTCATCGTCGGCGATGCGCGATCCGGGGACGCAGCCGGCGAGCGCGATCAGCGCCATCGCGATGACCGCCGCACTCATGATGCGCACAGGTCTCATCGGTGCTCCCCAGCCCAGTCGAGTCGGCCCCAGCGGTGACTCTGTTCCCTGAAGGCTACCCGGAGCGTCCGACTCGCCTCCCGCTCGACACCCGCGCGATCACTCGACCGGGTGCGACTCCTCGGGAGGCAGATCCGGGCGGAGCGATTCGCCGAGCCGCCATTTCTGATTGCCGGTCGGGTCTTTGATGCAGTTCCCGAGCGCGGTGCGGACGTATCCGGGAGGGCAGTCTCCTTGGACCATGCGCTACTCCGTTCCGTTGACGATCTCGACCTGGATGGGCGGATCCGCGGGCGGGTTCAACGACGTCTCGATCATGGCCATGAGCGATGCGCCCCACGCGGCGGCGAGCAGGGCGAACCCGATGATGAGCGTCCACGAGCGGAAGGTGAGGCGCCGCTGCGTGTGGTGGACGGCATTGAGCTCGTTGCGGAGCAGGGCTTCTTGCAGGTCGACCGGGTGGTAGTCCATCATCTCGTCGAAGTAGGTCTGGTTCGAGACGACGAGGACCCGCAGCGGCCAGAGGAGCACGAGGCCGGTGAGCGCGGTCAGCGCGAACAGGACGACGCTCGCGACGGCCCAGGGCGCGGAGAGGTCGATGCGACCGCCTTGAATGCCGCCCACGATGCCGGCGGCACCGATGAGCACCGTGGCGCGGGTCTGGATGCCGTCGGTGCGCGCGGCGGCGCGATCGCGCTCACGTCGCGTCGACTCCGTGAGCACCTGGATGCGCTTCTCGATCGCCGCGACGTCCGGAACTGGCGCCTCCGGCGCCTCGTCCGTGCGTTGCGGCGTCGTGTCCCCCATGCCCGCCTCCCCCATCGGCACCAGTAGAGCCGATCGGAAGCGGGAAGCGCAAGACCCCGGGCGACGATCCCCGTCGTGGAACAGCGGGCACCGTTATTATGGTTTAGTGCACTAAACTGGAATAGTGAGGTCCACTACTCCTTCCCCCGCTGGCGCGTGGCCCCCGCATACGGTCGAGCGGCGGGACTGGCGGCAGTCCGTGCGCGGCGGCAGCAGAGAAGACCGGATGCTGCGTCATGTCGACGTGTCCATCCCGCCGCGGATCGCAGGGCTGGATTTCACTGCGCCGCCCCCGCTCGCCGCGCTCGCCGAGCGCGCGGTGGTGGAGATCGCGTCGACCGATGGGGAGGCGAGGAGCCACTCGCGCGCATTGGGCCGGTTCCTCGTGCGCAGCGAGTCGGCCGCATCGTCGAAGATCGAACGAGTCTCGGCGAGCGCCGACGACTACGCGCGTGCACTGGCGGGCAGTCGCGCGAACGCCAGCGCCACCAGCATGGTGGCCGCGTCGGCAGCGCTGCTGCGCATGGTGCAGCGAGCCGGCGACACCGGCCGCATCCTGCTCGAGGACCTGGGGGCGGCGCATCACGATCTCATGGTCCGCGATCCCACGGAAGCGGCTTACGCCGGTCGACTGCGCGACATGCAGAACTGGATCGGCGGGAGCGATCACAGCCCCCGAGGCGCTCTTTTCGTCCCTCCCCCGCCCGAACTCGTACCGGACCTGCTGACGGACCTGTTGGCGTGGACGGAACGCGACGATGTTCCGATCATCGTCCAGGCGGCGATCGCGCATGCCCAGTTCGAGTCGATCCACCCGTTCACCGACGGCAACGGCCGCATCGGCAGAGCGCTGATCAGCGCCGTGCTGCGGCGCCGGGGGGTCGTGCGCCATGCGGTGATCCCCCTGGCCAGCGGTCTGCATGCTGTCCGCGACGAGTACTTCTCCGCACTCACCGCGTACCGCATCGGCGATGCCGCGCCGATCATCGAGGTCATCGCGCGCTCGGCACAGGCGGCCGCGGCCGAAAGCCGTACCTCGATGGATGCGCTGCGCGCGCTGCCGCGAGAGTGGAGAGCACTGCTGCCGGGGCGGATGAGTCCCGTGGCCGAGCGCATCATCGACGCGCTCCTGGAGGACCCGGTGATGCGCGCCGACGAGATCGCCGCTGTGTCGGGCTCACCCGCATCCGCGGTGTACAACGCGATCGATCGACTGGTGGATGCCGGCATCCTCACCGAGATCACGGGACGCAAGCGCGACCGGGCTTGGGCCGCGACGGATGTGCTGGGCGAGCTGGATGAGCTCGACAGACGCATCCAGGCGACGATGCGCTCGACAGTGTCGTGACCATGAGTCGATAGGGTGCAGAAGCAGCGAAATCTCATCATGTGGAGGATCGACGCGGTGAGCCCCCGACGAATCCGCGTTGCGCGCGTGCACGCGGACTTCATGACTCCGCGAGGCTGGCCGACGCCCACCGACGCGTGGATCCGAGCGAATGTGTTCTGGCAGCCGCCGGCCGGGTGGACTCCCGTACCGGGTCTGCGCCCCGCCCCGGATGGCTGGCGGTTCTGGGCGCCAATCCCTGAATGGGGGCGGACCGCCGCCGGCTTCCTCCGTCCGGTGATGGTCTGGACAAGGCTCGGCAACTGGTCGCTCATCGGCGCACTCGTGTTCAGCATCGCGAGCGCGCTGCTGGGCGAACCTGACCTTCGCTGGGGGTCAGTCGCATGCTTCGCGGTGACCGGCGTGAGTCTCGTGATCTTCATGGCGACCTACGTGCGTCGGCGGCGCCTGCTGTACGCGAGAGCCGTGGAAGCTGCGGAAGTGCAGCGCGCGGCACGACTGACACGTGCCTATCAGAGCTACCTGCGGGATGCCTCGTGACCCTCGACGAGGCACGCGAAGCGCTGGGCGTCACCCGCGACGCATCTGTCGAGGCGATTCGCGAAGCTTTCCGTCGTGTGGCGCGACGGGTGCACCCGGACACGCAGCCGCACGCGACCGCCGAGGAACGATCGCAACTCGCGCGTGAGTTCGATCGGGCACGCGAGGCGCGCGACATCCTGCTCCGCTACATGAGCGATCCGCTCCGCAAGCCGCCGCCGAAGGCCCCGCCCTCTCCTCACCCGCAGCACCGGCCCCGCGAACGGGCGCGACCCCGAACGAGTGAGACCCGCCCGCCGCGCGAAGCGCCACGTGTGACGCTGCGATTCGAGGAGTTCGTCGCGGCCTCGGACGTCGCAGATCGCCCCGCGAAAACGGAGATGACCTGATCCCCCTGGAGGGACTCGAACACGTTTTGAGCATTTTGCATAGCGGCACGAAACGACAGATTCCGCGTAATTGCGCGGATTCTCGAGACCTCGGCGACATCAAACGACGTCCGAAAACAGCCAGTTGGAAATGGAATGTGGGCAAAACGTGGGCAAAAACTGCCCGTCGTGGAGCGGCTATACAGCCCCATGCCAAACGCAGATGTGGGCACGCTTGAATTCGCCGGCCGAGACGAGGACCCGTTTTGAACAGTATGAGTGCTGGCGCGGGTTCATGCTGAGCAGAGCGCCAAAATGACGTTCGATGCGCCGGGTTGCCGTCATCGCCCCATCGAGGGGCCCGACGGAGAGCCCGGGAGTTGGTGCGGGCGCGTCAGTTCCTCTTCGTCGGCTCGCATCCGCTTGTACGTTTCGCGAGTAATCAGGTCTTCGGCGAGGCCGGCTTCGCGGGCGCGAGCCATCATGCGAGTCGCTGTACTGACGCTCACACCGAGTTGCTCCGAGACGAGTTTGAGGGGAGCCAAGTTTACGGTCGCCGCGATCCGGTAGAGCGTTACCGCCTCGCGCACGGTCTCCTCGTAGGTGCGATCGGTACGCGATCGCACCTCCTCGAGGTACTGACTGAAGGACTCGGTCTTGCCCTCCTCGCGCGTCACTGCGACCACGCGCGTCGATGAAACCGCGACGAGATACTGCACGCGCACATCACGGAGCGCAGCGGCCGTCACCTCGCCACCCTCCCCCGCGCGATCGAGGCGGACAGACGCGGCCGCGGTGCGCCGCAGCTGTTCGTCGAACACCACGTGAAGACGGATGGCTCCCTCGACGTTCGGCTCGCCGGTGGCGACAGCATCCCACGCCTTCGGGATGCTCACACCGTCGCCGGCATCGATCCGCTCACTGTTGGTCACCTCGACGACAACGTCACTCATGGCGCGAGCCTTTCACGATCCGGGCCTGCTGAGCAATATGTGTCGCGGATTGCTCACGACAAGAGTACGGTGTGGGCAAGCAATGACATGCATTGCTCACCGAAAGGAGAAGAACATGACCCAGACAGACAACTCCCTCGCCCTCACGATGAAGGATGCCGCCAAGCTCGTCGGCGTCGACTACCGCACCATCAAGCTCGGCATCGAGAGCGGAACCATCCCTACAATCCAGCTCGGCCCGCGCCGGATGATCCCCCGCGTCCCGCTGCTGCGCGTGTTCGGGATCAACGCCTGACGGGCCGCCAGTGCGTGTGGGCGAAGCGCGCTTTGGCTGCCGAGCACGATCGGGATCCCTCAGTGAGGCACGCCCTCCATGCTGCCCAAAATAACCGCGCTTCAGCCGTCCGAATATGTCCTGCGTTCGGACCGACCACTATGTCTGGGTCTACACCGCGTCCGGTTCACCGCCCTCCGCGCGGGCCTTTCGCAGGTGCGTGATCTGCTCACGCAAGGGGGGCCGTTTCGACGAGGAAGCTGATTCCAGGTCGCCTCGGATAAAGACACGGTCCGTGAACTCTTGGAGAATGAGCTGTTGCTCATCGTCCGGGAGGTCCGCGATGAATGGTCCGAGCTTCCTGAGCGCCAAGTCAGTCCGTTTGGCCGTTCGCGCCTCCGCGTGATGTTGCGCGCCGCGTCGACCGAGAAACGCCGCAACGCCAATCGCCGCGACCGATACGGCCAGTCTGGTGAAGGACAGCCCAATGTTGGAGTCCGCCGCGGGGTCGAGGGTGAACAGGTGGAAGAGAATGGCGCCGAGACCACCCGCGCCGACGAGGGCTGCACCGATATCACAGACCCAAGCGGCGAACGACTGGCCGCGCGCGTACTTTCCGTAGTCGGTTGCAACCGTCCACGCCACAGTGGCATGAACAGTCTTCTTCGCACTCTCCTCGTGCTTTTTCAGGTCGTCGAGAAGCTCGTTCGCTTCGCTGCGGTAACTCTCGTCGGATGCCCGCCATGCGATGTGCTGTCGCTCGATCACGGCCTTCTGCTCCTCAAGTTGTTCTTGGACGTCCTCGGAGGAGTCAGTCACGAACGTTGCGACAGCTTCGGCGATGCGTTGCTTTTCTGTGTCGATCTTCGTCGCGAGCTCACCCGCGGCACCTTCAAGCGTTAATAGTTCGGCTCGCACCCCCTCCGCCTGGCCGGTTATCAGCATGAGGCTCGCCGAGGTGCGCTCCACGAAGGAGTCCACTGCACCCGATATGCCCGACAAGTATCGAACCGGTTTCATCGGCGGCCATGCAGCTAGAGCCGTCATGATGGCGTCGGACTCCGCAACTGTTTCTTGCATCGCGTAGCTCTCGGCGATCACTTCGTCGAGCGAATTCGCCCAGTTGGCAACTCCAGTTTGGACGTCCTGAAGCATGCTCGGTGTAACTTCGAGCGGGTCGGCTTCCCCTTTACGCCGCTCAAGGTGCTCGAGCACCGCACCCGCGTAGGCCAGTGCCTGCTGCTCGTCAGCATTCCCCGGGTCCAGGCGGATTTGGTTCATGCTGATGCGCGCCCGCGACACCTCAGACCACAGCGGATGGTTGCGGTACCTCTCACCCCAGAACGTCATTGTGCCTCCTCGTCCAATCGAGAGTATTGGTATAGGTCCTCAAACAGCCGCCGCACCCCTCCGCGCCACGCCGCGGACTGGATGATCGCGACCCGAGTCCGCCTTAACTTGATCATGACCATCGGGCGGTTTGCGCTCCGGATCGGAATGTCTGATTTCAAGAGGAAGCGGGCAAGGGTCTGCCCCCTGACGGGTGCGCGTGAGCGGACGCGCACTGCGGATCGTCCCTGGTCGCGACGCCGGTCACGCCATCATGGGTTGATACTCGCTGCGGTCCTCGACACCAACACCATTCATCGCGACCCGTGGTTGACCGGCGCGGCGGCCCACAAACTTTGCAAGTTGGCAGAGGGCGGCGGCCCATGCGTCGTCTGCCGCCGTACCGCTCAACGTGATAATGACCCGCCAAGCGCGAGGCCAATGAGCACTCCCGCCGCCAATGCGAGAAGAATCATCCAACGCCACGGCTTCCTAATGATCTCTGTGCTCGCGGAGCGGATCGCTGCGTCCCGAGCGATGTATGTCACGGAGAGATAAAGGATCTCCTCGTCCCTGATCACGATGACTTCGCCGTCGAAGTCCTCAAGTTTTCCCTCGACCGGCCTGACGCTTATGTCGCCGATCAGGGTCAGCGCCTTCGGGACACCCTCTTCGCCGACGTTGCCGTAGGTGTCTACATAGCCCTGGATCCAGGTGCCGTCTTTCAGCTGCACGCCCGCGAAATTCAGGGCCTCAGGCCGCCTATTGAAGACGTAACCCCACGACTCCCTATCGGGGTCGTCGCTTGAGCGGCCGAACGTGAGTTTGTGAACGCGTTCGGCTCCGAGTCCCCACGCAAGCAGCGACGCGAGGCTGAGCACGACGGCCCCCCAGATAACGAACAGCTCGAAGTGCTCGCGTGCGTATCCGCTGGGGTTTGCGAGGAACTCTGCGACCTGCGCGTGCCAGTCTGTGCTGACAATGGAGCCGACAGCGAGGACGAGCGCGAACAAGCTTACGATTCCCGCACTTACAAGAATCGCGGTCGCTGTCTCCCTAAACGCGGATCGTTTGATCCGCGGGCGGTGACGTTCGCGGCTGAAGGCGAAGACAACGCCGGGGATTATCAGGAGGAGGTAGAATGTGACACCGACGAGATCTGTGGGCACGGGTACTCCTGCAAGGTCGGCTGGTAGAATCCAGTCATGAGCGGAACGGAGGACCACATGGTTCACTACACCACCATGAACGCGCACACGATCGAGCATGCTCAGCAGCCTGTGAGCAACCGTATCGAGCCCACGGTCCGTCCCGCCAACCAGATTCCCCGGCCGCCGGCGAGTTCGCAGAGCAAATCGCGCTAGCTGCACCGTCAGAATCGCCAACCGGGCAGCGTGCCAATTGGTGACGATCGTCGCGCTCAGCGGACGTCAAAGGATATCCCGACGCGGGCACAGGAGCGTCCGGCTGGGATCGCCGGCCGACACCGGTCCGGTCGGGCCCGATAACAGTGACACACGACGCTACGGTGGGTGCATGGAGCCGCCATTTTTCGTCGAGACGCCCGAGCCGCGGTACTTCCTCGAAGACCGCTGCGCGAACTGCCTGACGGAACTGCCCGACGCGGTTGTCGGTCCGTACTGCTCGACCTGGTGCGCCGAGGTCGCCGGGCATGTGCGCTACATGCGAGCCGCTCTCCGTGACGGACGCATCGAAGACCCTCTCGTGCAAACTGCTATCAAGACGAAGGGAGCGTTCCTCCTTATTGGCGGCTACCGCTCGCTCGGGCGAACGCTCACCCCGGCGCGTCGCGAAGAGGTCAAGAAGCGCGACGCAGGGCTGTGCCAAGAGTGCGGCAAGCCCGGAACCGACATCGATCACGTGGACGGCAGCTCGGACGGTCTGGAAAATCTACAATTGCTCTGCGGCGACTGCCATCGTGCCAAGACGGCCGAGCAGATGACCGAGGCTGCACCGGAAAGCGCTGCACTCCTGCAGGCGCTGTTCCTGGCACGCGTTCTTCCCGACGAACCCCGGCTTCTTGCTGATGACGAGACGCAGTGGGCGGATGTCTGGAAAGCGCTGCAAGCTGAGCGAAAGGCTCGCTTCACTGCGCGCCTCGACGCCGCGGGCATCCGTGGTCGCAACCGCAGCCGTATCGACCTTGCAGGCGATCTGGCCGTGAGGGAAAGGCAGGCCGAGCGCGATCTCGATCGTGCGGCCGAGATACAGCACGAAGTCGGCAGGGACACCTTCCTCGAGGACCTCATGCGCCACGTCTAGCCATCCCCCTGCGGGCCCTTCACGTCGGTGGGAGGTGGCGTGTGGACATCGCGCGTCAGCGCGGGATCAGTTGACGGGCACAAGGAACCACGAACAACCGCGGTGTCGCCGGCTCCGGCTATCCTCGCGACATGACTTGGCCTGTCCTCGCCTCCCTGGTTGCAGCCCTCGCCGGCCTCATCGCAGCCATAGCACAAGCAGCGCAACTCGTGGGCGACCATGCGTGGTACCGCCGATGGCTCGAAGTCCTCGATCATTCGACCAACGAGGACCAGCGGACCGTCGCTAAGGAGCGAATCGACTACTACATCACGGAGTTCGCGGTGACGGACCGCAGTCGGAAGCGCCGAAGAGCAGCGCTCGGTGCTGGCGCCTTCCTGCTGCTCATGACGTTCCTGCTCTCGGCGGGAAGCGTGTGGTGGTTCACCGAACGGAATGCAGTCGTCGGTTGGGTGCTCGCGATTGTCGGCCTGGCTGCCTATGTACTAAGCCTCTACCTGATCATCTGGTTCCCAGATCATGAACGGCAGCGGGCACGATCAGCACTCGCCGACGAGTCCGCTCCCAGCCCCGTCTCGACGTACCGACGCTGGTGGCACGTTTGGCGTCTTCGCTCGCCTGCGTGAGCCTCGCCCATGAGCGAGCTGCATCAGCACGCTGCACGCTCAGGGCACGCTTGCGCGGAAGTCCCGATCCCTCAGTGGACACCGACCCGGCCCAGGATCGACGCATCCGCCGACGCGACGCAGTTGGGACGATCCGGGTACGGTGGACGTCGAAAACACCCCGGTCACGTAGAACATTAGAAAGATCGCTCGCAGGCCTGTCGTTCAGCGGATCATCCGAGGAGTTTCGAAGGGAACCTGATGCTGGCTCTGACCACGCAGGAAAGCCCGCCAGAGTCTGCTCGCTGAGCGCTTCCCAGTCGAACGCCTCACATCCCCATCCCACGCCATACACCCGGCGATGCCGGCTTTCCAGCAGCCGACCCGGTCGCCATCGCCGCCAAGTCCCGTGACCGCGCCGCGCGCCGGATCTCCGCCTGAGCCGCTTGCACAGCATCCTGCATCGTCAACTCCGGGGTGCCGCGCTGCATCGACTCGGTGAGACGCTCGCGAGCGGCGGCATCCGTGCGCGCGACCACGATCGCGACGTTGTGCACCCGCCCGCGCGTAAGGCCCACGTACAGGCCCGCCGCGTCAACATCGGGCCCGACCACGGACGCATCGGCGGTTTCGCCCTGCACGCCATGCACCGTCGACGCGTAGGCGAGCTGCAGGTGCTCCCGCGCATACTCGGCAGACACTCGCCGCAACTCGCCGCTGTCGCCCACCGACACGAGATCGACGAACTCCTCGCGTGTGCCGCGCACGATCCACTGCGCCCGATTTTCGACGCCGGTGAGCCGATCGTTGCGGCGGGTTTGGACGGCGTCACCGACGAGGATGCGCTGCTCCCCCATCCCCCACGCGACCACGCCGGGGTCCAGCTCGCCGTGATCGATTCGCCGCTGCTGGATCGCGTCGTTGATGGCATCCGCCTCAGCGTTGGTGCCGGACACCACCGTCACGCGCTTACCACGCGCGTGCCACTCGAAGTACAGGTCGATCATCCGCTCACGCGCCGCATCGTGATGATCGACCCGCTCGACGTGACCCCGTTCTGCCAACTCACCGGCAACCGCCAATGCCCGTTCGCGGTCGCTCGTGTTGCGCAGCCGCAGCGTGAGCGCCGCGTACTCGGGATCGCGGAACCGATGTACCGTATCGAGCTCAACCGCGGCATTCGCGTGTCGGATCGCCGAACCCATCGCACCGGCATGTCCGACCGGCAGCGCCTGGTGCGGGTCACCGACGAACGCGAGCGCTACCCCCTGCTCGCTCGCGAGCTCGACGAGAGCGTTCGCGGTCTGCAGGTCGACCATGCCCGCTTCATCCACCACGATCCGATCGCGGGGACGCAACACGTACTGCGCCGGCCCGCCATATGCGACACCCGTGCTGGGGTCGACCTCCCCCACGCCCAGTCGCGTCCACACGTTCGCGCCGGCCTGATCGGCACCCCACCGGTAGCCGTGGTCGGCGAGCAGCGCATGAATACTGGATGCCGCAGCCCCGACCTCGCGAGACGCTACCGACGCCGCCTTCCGAGTCGGAGCGACGACGAGCATTCGCCGCCGTTGCGCCCCGAGCGCTGCGAACGCAACACGCAGCATCGTCGTCTTGCCTGTGCCGGCGGGGCCGGTGACCGTCACGAGCCCGTCAGTCCCGGCGATAGCGCACGCCGCAACGCCTTGCAAGGCATCGAGAGTCGAGGTGTCCTCGTTCGACGCGAAGCGATGCAACTCGTTCGGCAGGAGCGAGCGTCCCGGCCGGGCGAGCGCGTCAAGGCGTCCGGCGAGGCGAATCTTCGCGCGCACCGTCTCGGTGGCCATGAAGGCCTTCACGTGCGCAGGCGGAACCTCCGCAACAAGCCGATAGACCGCCTTCGCGACGCGCGCCGTGATCTCGACGATCACGCCGTCGAGCTGATCGCGCGGCGCAACGATGCCGGTGCGTGAGAGCGCGCGCGTTGCGCCGGCGCGGATGTCGAAGGTGCTGAACCGTCCGCCACAAGTTGTGGACCGTTCGTCCGCGTCCACGATCGCCGCAGCAGCGAGCAAATCCAGATCGAGGGCGTGCAGGTCTGTTGCAGCGACTGCAATCGGAGCACGCGCGGTGAGCAGGCTCGGATCGACCGCCGCTATCTCGTCGCGGACACGCGACTCCCACGACATCTCGTCGACGTCGGCCGGCTTGTTCGGTCGCGCTACCGCCCATGCACGCCGGTCGATCTGATGCAGCACCTCGACGCTCGGCGCCGAACCCGCGTGTGCCGCTGACCACTCCGCGATCAGCCGCGCACGGTTGGCCTCGATCTGCGCCGACCGGCGCGAGAGTGGGCGGACGGCGCCGGCGAGCTCGGCGATCTCCCCCGAGGCGTCGACCGTGTACCCGTGGCGCTCAAGCGCGGCGATCCACGCGGGGTCTGTGCGGGCGGCGAGCTCGCCCTCGGCGTTGATGATCGTGTGCAGCTTCATCGCGACGCGCGAGTCGAGGTTCGACCACTTGCCGTCCGCGCCGAGCACTTTGATGTTCAGCCACAGGTGACGGTGGATGTGCGGGTCGAGCGCGCGCGAGCGACGATGCTGCAGCTCGACGACCTCGATGCGCGTGATCTCCTCGCGGACGAGCCCACCATGCCCGCGCCGCGCGTTGAGCTCGCCCTGCCAGGTGAGCAGAATCCGTTCACGCAGCCGATCCTGGAGCGCTTCGAACTCGTCCGCGAGCTCGGGATGCAGCAGCGCCGCGATGCTGTACGACTTCGGGTGATTGAGGGTCCCATCGAGCAGCAGGTCCGCGTCAGGGCTCAGCCGCTGGTGGCCGCGCTCCTCCCCCGTGGCCGGGTCGTGCCCGGTGAGCCAGACACGAAGCCCGCCGGCCGTGAGTTGGTCGGTCGTGATGACGCCGTTGTCGACGATGAACCGAGAGACAGTTGAATCGGATGCCGCGCCATACGCCTCGAGCGCTTCGGCGCCCGTCGGGTGGGGCACATGAGCGTCGCACGTGCCCTCGAGAGCGTACGAGATCGCCTGCCGAACCCCATGGGATTCGACACCCCTCTTCCATCGCTCCAGACCTCCGCGCATGGCGCCAGATTAGGTGAGGTTTTGGCGTTTATCCAGGTATTTTTCTGCGTTGCAGGTAACTGTAGCAAAGCGGTATCAAAGGGCGTCGCCCACCATGGGTGCCTGCGTGCATTGCGTCTACTCTTCGTCTGGTCTCGGTCATCTCACACCGGCAGCAGTGCTCCTGGTCAGACGTCATCGAAGGCGTTTGTCCTCGACGATCTCGTCGCCTCACGCCGTTGTTGTCTGGCCGGCGTGTTGGTCCGGACGCGGCCTCATGCTCGTGCCCCACGACGCAGCCACACGCACTTGCTCTATGACGCAACAAGAGCAGCCCGCAGTCGTGGCAGGATCAGATTGTGATCGCGCAGGTAAGAGTCTGGGTGGCGGGGCCAGCGCTCGCGGCTCAACAGCTTGGCCAGGGGCTGAGAGACCGCGGTTTGGACGTCGAGGGAGACCGAGACGAGTCGATCCAACGACCAGAGGCGGAGGCCGCCCGGTGGGCGGATGTCATCGTGCTCATGACTTCCGGTGGCGATCTCGACAGCGCGACCGCTCTCCTTGCCGGGATCGCTATTGGCGCGCACCGACCACTTCTGTTCATAACCGATACACCGGTCGAGTCGCCCGCTCTTGCGACACTGTCGACCTCGCTGTCTCCCTCAGTCCCCGTCGACGCCATCGCTTTTCAGGTTGAAACGCTAGGAACCCAGGCGGCCCGGCGCCGTTCGAAGCGCCAGGACGTCGCCGCGTCAAAGTTGACGCGCAACGACTCGCTGCCGCGCGTTGCGGATTCGACGGTGTCAAGCTCCCAGCCGGCAAAGAACTCCGGCTTCACGCCCGCTTCGGTGCTCGAAGCCCGGGTGTTCGAGGTACTGGACGCGGATCCTGGAGTGCGCAGTCTGGTCGGTGAACCGATGTCGCGAGGCCGCAGCTCCAATGAAACGAGGAGGCTCGTGGACCTGCTTGTGTGGGTTGATGGCGCGGCGCCCTTTAATCCGGTTCCCGTGGAGGTCAAGTCCAGGCGCAGCTCACGCGGAATCGAGCAGGTCTTCTCCTATCTTCATGCAAGCGGTGGGAGTATCGGCGTACTGGTCACGGACGATCAAGACCAGTTCTCTGATCCAAGAATGGAAGAGAAGGACGGCGCCTTCGTCCTAACCCTCAGTCTCGCAACGCTTGCGAGCCGGTCGAGCGAATTCAGTCGAATGGTTCGCAGCGCGCGCAATCTCCTGGTACACGGAACGAGCAGCCGTGGCGAGATATAGTGCTCAGCGACTAGCACGCACTCTACGGGCAGGAGAGAGAGCCGCGTCCACGACAGAGCGAGGTCGGGCCTGCGAGGATCTCGGCCTCTACTTATTTGAGAAGTTCCCGGGCATCACGCTCGTTGCGAGAGACGAGCTGGACGCATTCCACGCAGTTGAGACAGACCTCGTCTTCACCAACGACATAGCTAGGAGTGGGCTGTACTTTCTTGAGCCAGTGCTAATTGTTGAGTGCAAGAACTATGCGAGCAGCAGCGTCTCATCGCAAGACGTGACCTACTTTGCCGCGCGGCTCTCAGCCAAGGGAGCACGGTGCGGCGTTCTCCTCACAACGACGAGGGTGAGCGGAGCTCAAGGCGTCGCGGGGGTACATGCGCTTGAGACCGCTCTCGTCCAGGGTGTCACGATCCTCGTGATCGACCGCGGTCATCTTGAGTCCGTCAGCACGACGGAGCAACTGCTCGCCACACTAATGAATCAGTTCGTCAATTACCGCGTGCGGGGAACGCTCCTCGCTTGAGAGAGTTGGCCGCTAGGTGTACGAACCTTCCACGATTTGATGCCGCCTTTTCGAGCCTGGAAGAAGATGTTGATCATGCCGAGAGGATTCCGTAGGAGACGAAGCAGCGGGCGATCCGGCTCGCGCTCGATCACTACTATGAGTCCGGTACCTGACGTCCGCGTGCGAGATGATCGCGGCACCTGAAGCGGTCAGTACTACTCGACGCTGACGGCGCTCAGCGAATTTCCCCAGAGTTGATCATCGAAGATCCTCAGGTCGCGGGGTAACGCTAGCGCAGGTTTGTGCCGGTGGTGACTCGGCGGAGTTCGTCGGCTGCGGTGGCGTGGTG